>Ga0209605_1002192_pt1 | contig 19322 bp, 3 predicted proteins | sample AD_UKC035_MetaG_FD_184408 | JGI IMG/M metagenome (GOLD analysis project Ga0209605, IMG submission 184408) | Active sludge microbial communities of municipal wastewater-treating anaerobic digesters from USA - AD_UKC035_MetaG (SPAdes) (version 2) | ecosystem: Engineered > Bioreactor > Anaerobic >...
AACAGCCGCCCGGGCTGTTTACCTGCCTGGCGCCGCATGTCGCCGTCCCGGCGGGGCCTTCGCCCGCTCCGCTGTAGCCCGTGATCAGGAAGTAGTAGCAGCGGCCCGATACTCCGGACGGGTCGTCGCCCGTCACGTCGAAGCTCGTTCCCGCGCCGTCGTTCCTCAGGCAGAAGTCGGTGTCGCCGTCGCAAAGCGCCGACAGGTTCGACAGAAGCCCGCGGTAAACCCTGTAGCCCGTCGCGTTCGGGTCCGCCGTCCAGTTCATCGTCTGCCCGCTCCACGTGAAGTTTGTCCCCGATGCCACTTCGTCCGGCACGACAGCTGTCGCCTCCTCATCGGTGCAGGAGACGGGATCCGAATCCGCGTGGCAGCTTGAAGTGTTGTAAGTCCTGACAACATAGTTGTGGCTCGCAGTGTCTCCCGGGTTGTAGATATAGGGGCTGGTGATCCCCGTCGCCATTTCAACCGTGTCAACGAGCAGTGAGTTCGATGTCGAAGGGCTTCCAGCCGTGAAGGTCACCGTAACCCCGTCCTGGACGTCGGGGTCGTTGTCCAGAACGCTCCCGATCGTCGGCTCGGTCGGGTTCGTGCAGCCGCCCGAGCACACATCAACAGTGCAGCTCGGCGCGCTCGTGTGAGTCACGCTTATGTCGTCTATGATCAGGTAGTACATGTCCGCCGCGCTCGTGCAGTGCCAGCTGATATAGTAGGTCCCCGTCGTCGGAACAGTGAAGGTCGGGCTCCTCAGCGTGCACGTCGTGTTCGTGTACTGCGCCGATGCCAGGATCGTTATCGTCTGACCCGCGGGCGTCGCCGCCGTCCCGCACTTCACTTCGAAGTTCTCCGGCCATGTCGCGGACTGGATCTTCTGGTTGAAGTTAAGCGTGTACGTCACTCCCGCCGTCAGCGCGATCCCCGGGGTGTATACGTAGGAATTCGCCGCCTGAGAACTGTTGTAGGGGTAGTACAGCCCGTTAGCCGCTCCGCAGTAATATGAAGCGCTGGTCAGCCACGCGTTGCCGCTCGTGTGGCTCTCCGTCCAACCCGTGGGAAGCGCCGGAGGAGACCCGCCCGTGAAGTTCTGGCTGAAGTCAGTTATCGTTCCGCCAGGAACAACATTCCCCACCGTCAGGCTGAAACTGTCGTCCCAGCTCCCCTCGTTCGACACCATGTGGATCGTGAAGTCAAGGACAGTCCCGCAGGCGACCGTGCTGTCAACATGGAAAGCGAAGTGGTTCGATATCGAACCGCCCGTCCCGTCAGCCGCGATGTTCGGGAAAGACGCCGTCGCGTCCGTCACCGTGACGCCCGTCGTGGAACTGCTCAATGTTCCCACAACGTTAGTGACAGTAGAGGTCCCGTTGTTGTGAAGCGTCAGCTGAAGAGTCACGTCCTCGCCCGGGTCGATGTAAGTGTTCCCGCCGCCGCTCCCCGTCCCGTTGCACGCCTCGGTGAAGCTGTTGCTCTGGTACTCCAGCGACGGGCCGCAGGACTGCGCCGGGTAGGTGAAGGTGATGCTCCAGGCGTTGAGTGTCCCGTCGTCAAGGGACGGATAAGTGTCGATTATCTGCAGGGTCCACGTGCCAAGCGCGTTCTCGCTGTCGAATGAGGAAAGCGTCCCTTCAGGCCTGAAAGACCCCGTGAACGGCGCCGTTCCCGCGGTTATCGAACCAGAAGCCTCGTCGTCGAAAACGGTATCAATGAAGTTGTCGCCACTGCTCCCGCGGTTGTCCACCAGAAGCACCGTAGTCGCGTCGGGACTGATAAGCCGCATCTCAACGTCGCCGACATACACGTGAGTCAGGCTGTCGATGGTAACGTTGACGTCCAGTATCTCCTTGTCGTCCGTCACTTCGATCGTGGATGTGTGCGTCGCCGATCCGTCAATGGTCACCGGCACGTCCGTCGAGGCGTAGGTCGGGGTTACATTCATGCCCGTCGTGAAGGTGTAATACGAACCGCCGTTCGTGTCAGTCGTGCTGTTGCCGGCGGGATCTGCCGAGGTGACAGAGAAGTAATAGCTCGTGCACTGTGAAAGACCCGTCACGAGTACGCTGTGGCTCGTCACATAGCTCGTCAGGTCGTCCGTATTCGTACCGGGAGGCGTCGACGTCCCGTGCGTCGTCCTGCTGTTGGCGTTCTCGTTCGTGTCCCAGGTTATCGTCGCGCTGTTGCCCGTCACGTTCGTCGCCAGAACGTTGCTGATCACTGGGGCCGAACAGTCGACCGTGGCGGCATCCTGCCTGGGGATGTTCGTACCCCCCTGGCCGTCGTCCGCGTCAATGTACTGAACGGTTATCGTGTCACCGTGGGCGACCGACAATTTGCCGTCGCCGTGGAGCGCCGCGCCCGAATATGTAGGGAATGTCCCGATGAAACTGCCAGAATCCGCCGGAGTTTCGGTCAGCGTCACCGTCTCGTGGACCGTTTCTGTCGAAGACCAAACTTCTATGGTCAGAGATCCGTCGCCTTTCGGGGGAACGGATCCGTCCGTAACTTCTATGGTCATGGTAGAATCGCATCCGTAACTGTCCGAATTAAGTTCTATCGTTCCTTCCTCGTCGCTGGTTGTGCACGCGGGGAGATATGGGGCGGCCGCCTGAATCTGGTTGTACACGTCGACTATCCTGAGCCCCCTGTTGGGGCAGTTTGCGCAGTGGTGGAGTCCGATGGCCTTGTTGTTGGATCTGGCGAACACCGGGCTGCCCGAATTGCCTCCCTCCGTGTCGGCCATGTACCCCAGCTCTTCGTGGGTTCCTCCGACGCAAACGTCTGCGGTCAGCGTGTATATCTCAGCGAATCCGGTGGGGTCGCTCGGGTCGCTCGACTCGAGGGATATCTCCTTGGGTCGCCCGCTGGGGTGGCCTACGATATAGATCAGTTCGTCCAGGTCGGGAACCCGCAGATCGAACTTCACCCAGCCGTAAGTTGCGGCAGGATCCTCCCCGGTGGGCGCCTGGATCAGCGTGTAATCGAGGTTATGATGGTTTTCCAGCCATGTCCCTCCCATGAACGAGTATTCGTAAGAAGGGCTCGATCCCCCGCAGGACGGGTCTTCGTACATGAACTGGAACTCCATCCTGTTAAGCTCTGCCTGTGTGTCGAAATCGGTGTCGTCCCAGGTGCAGTGATTGTTCGTGATGAGATGGTTCTCGCAGGAAACCAGCCACCCGGTGCAGAGGGCGCTGCCGTCCATCACGATCCTGCATACTGATCTTGCCGTTTCGTAGATTTCCGGATACGAGGACTCATAGCAGACGGCGTCTTTCTGGTCGTTTGTTCCGCATACGGCCTCAGGCTCAGGCAGCGAGCCGTAAAGCCTCGAGAGTTCCTCGTCGTTGTATCCCCTGGTGACGCGGTCGATCAGGTAGCCGAAACATTGAGGCTTGGCGCTTGATGAATAGAGGGTTATTTTGACAGCGTCGCCGAATATCATCTTCGTGATGAAATCGCCTCCCTTCTCAAGGAAACCCAGGCCCCTGAATACCTGGACCTGCCCTCCTTTAAGGTCGCTCACTTCAACCCAGTCGCCGTTTTCCAGTTCGAAAACCTTGAACTCGACGACGATGTATTTCGCTCCCTTGTGTTCGTATATATCGGTCCAAACAGCTTCGGGCTTCCCGGATTTTGATCCCGGGTAAGGATGGGGGGTCTGAAGGGAACGCGAGGAATCATGTTCCCCGATCTTGATGGGTCCACTGGCTGCAACCACTGACAGTGCCGGTATCAAGAGGATCAACGCTAGAATGAAAACGAAAGCATTCTTCTTCATTTAGGCCTCCTTCGAGTGGATTCTATTTTACAAAGGATAAATTGTCAACAAGCTCATTGCGCACATGAAGTTATGTTCGCACGACACGCTTATCCTTCTTGAAAACGAACAAGTGGCAAAAGATAAAAGGGACCGGTCTCCCGGCCCCTCTCAGAAGAGTTCTTGCTTGAACCTAATCGCAGGCTGACTGGGTGTTGATGACCCTGGGGCCTGCTGTCGAGTTTCCCGCCGGGCCGAAGTACATGTCCGGGTCCGGCCCGTTGTAGCCCTGGACCAGGTAGTAATAGCACATACCCGGTTCTCCCGACGGGTCGTCCGCAGAGATGTTCACGCTTGTAGCCGCCCCGAAAGAGTAACAGGAGAAGTCGGCGTCCGCTGTCTCCAGCGCGGGAAGGTTCGATTGAACGCCTCTCAGCACCCTGTAGCTCTGCGCGTCCGTCGCGTTCCACCCGAAACCCGTCGGGGTCACTTCCGTCTCCGCAACCTCGCCCGAAGGAGCGAAAAGCGCGTCGCATTCCGAGCCCCCCGAGTATGCGCAGTCCCACACATCGGGAGGCGTGTAGTTCACTCTCAGGATAGGACGGTTCGCCGCCGTCCCGTGCTCCGATGAAGCGAACTGGTAGGCGTAGGCCGTCGTCCCAGTCTCGACGCTGGTCTTCACCATGACGCCGTAGTTGGGAATATCCCCGTCGATCCAGTCCTGGACCAGCCCCGAAAGGCCCGTCCAGCTCTTCCACCCCATGGCCGTTCCCCCCGTCCTTGAGGAGAGCACGGCGCCGTCGTACTTCGAGTTCATGTTCGACCAGGTGGCGCCCGTCTCCGTCCATGAAGCGTTTACATTATGAAGGTTGAGTGTCTGGCTCACGCTCGAGGGGGATGTGCAGTAAAGCTCAAGCTGAGCCGAGTTTATCATAGAGCCCTGAGGTATACCCGACAGGTCGAACTGCACCAGCGCCCTCCTGCCCCCGTTCGTCAGGCGCTGAACGTGCATCGTCGCGGATGTGCCGTAGTTCGTCCCGGAAGCGTCCTGCGCGATGTGAGTGTCGGACGGGGACGGCTGGATAACAAGGTCCGTTGCCTGGCCCGCCGTCAATTGGCCCACAGCCACGGAGAAGATCCCCCCCTGGTCGCTTCCCGCGGGAGAGGATTCCGCGCACGCTTTTGAGATGAGGCCGAATACCACTTCGCCCCCGCACGGCGCGAACCCTTCCGATATCACGAACTCGAAGGTGGCGCTTCCCGTCCCCCCGACGCTGATGTTCCCGAAAGACCTCGACGGAACGCACACCTCTATACCGTTCCCCGAGAGGGTGGCCACCGCTCCCGTCGCCCCCTCGGTCCCTATGTTCCCCATCGATACGCTCACCGACCACTTCTCCCCTCTTTCCAAATAGGAGTCCCCGTCTCCCTCCACCTCCGTCAACGCACCATGTGAAGAGTACACGAAATACGGGCCGTTTGCCGCCACAACATTCACCGCCGCCTGGTAAGGAGCGAGGTCGTGCTTCGTCACCATGAGGCTTATCGTCCCGATGTTGGCGGGAGAAGGACTCATTGTCAGAGAAGCGGCGCCGCACGCGTCCGTGAGTGCGACCTCGTGGATACCTTCGTCCGCCTTGTAAAGACAGACCAGGGCCCCCGCGACGGGAGCGCCGCCCGAAGTAACCGTCACCGGGAAAGAAGCCGTTCCGATGAACATTTCCCCCGCGTGGGAAACGCTCATCGCGGAAGGCTGCCTGGTCCAGATCTCCAGGGTTGGGTCGCCGTTGAGGTTGTATTCCTCCAAATAGTAGGTCACGGCGGATGAACCCCCGGGGTTATTGAAAAAGTCAATTTTCGCGAGGTCCGTGAAAACACCCACCTTGTAATTACCGTTGGTGAAAACCTCTTTGTACCAGTATTTCTGCAAAAGGTCGTCCTCGTCCCAGTAAGTGTAATCCACGGAGCCCCAGTAGCCGACCGCAGCTTTTTTTAGCCAAGCTTCGCCGACAGTCAGCGATGAGCTCTCCCACTGGTTGGACTGACAGCAGTGTCCGACGACGAAAGGCGTCTTCTCGCCGTTGGTGAGCCCCTGGACGTCCGAAACATAGATGTAAGGCCCCGCGAAGTACGTGGGCCCGCAGTGGCCAGAATGGGTGACCACGCTCCTTCCCTCGTTGAACCTGTCGATGCAGTCGTCGTCACCCGCGCTGTATGTCACGCAGTAGAGCTTGTCGCCGCCGGCCTGCGGATTCGAAGGGAAGTTGCCGGTGTAGCCCCAGGGGCTCGTGTAGTTGCTCACGCAGTAATTGTGGGTGCCTTCGGCGATCGTGTAGAATCCCGTATCGCAGGTCCCGAGGAAGGAGATCCGGTCTATCCACGATGTGGTGGAAAAACTGCCCAGCGAATAGCTCGTAAGCCTCGAGAGGACAGTCGAAAGCTCGGCCGTGTTGTTTACAGTGAGTCTCGCGAGATGTACATCCGGCAGGATGTCTCCGCCCGAAACGGTCGAGTAGTAAAGGTCCGTCTTCGTGGCGGAATCTCCCTGCGTCATGTTCGTCGCGGCTATGAGCTCGTAGGCGCCCACCAGCATTACGAATCCCAGCGGGGGGTTCGTCCACGTGTTGTAGGCGTTCTGGATGTAGCTTTGTATCGCCGCCGCCGTCGTCCCTGTTTCCGTGAGGGTGGCCACCTGCACCTTGTATCCCCACTTTCTTTTCAGTTCGGCGTAGTTCTGGAGATCGGACGTGTTGAGAGAGGGGGGAGTGATTATCAGCAGGCCGTCCCCGTAAGAGGTCTTCGGCGATGAACCGTAAATGCCGCGGTAGTTGATTATCCTTTCCTTTAGATAGGACTCGTAGGAGGAGCTGGCCGTCCTGTTGAACTCTGAAATGCTTGATGAGTAGGAGGCTCCGGTGGTCTCAACCGTCAGATCGAAAGAGTTGTATACTCTGAGGACGTTTCTCGCCGGATTGTACTGGAAAGGATTTATCGTGACCGGCAGGACCCTGTGGCTCCTTATAAAAGCTTCTTTCTGAACCTGAACTGGTTCCTGCGGAAAGAAACAGTCTGAACCGTAGAGATCGACGTCCATCGCGAAGGCGCGCTCCGCCCCGGGCAGCTTCACTAAAGGCGCCTGCCGTGGATTGACGGGACTGTCGAAGCCCATCGCCCCGAGATCGTACTCCTGATAAGAAACATCGGTCATTGAGAGCTTCGGCACGGCGTTGTACGGGATCTCAACAAGGCTCGTTGTCGAGGGAAGATCCGGCTTCCCGACCTCGGAGGTCCGGTCCCCCGAAAGCGCGGCCACCGCCGTGAATTTGCCATTCTCCGTTTCGATGTTCTTGATCTCGAAGCTCCCGAGCTCGAACCTGATCACGCACTTCTCCGCCGAAGCCTCCTTCAGCGATACTGGAGCATCCGGCCCGGGCCGTCCTGTTTTTACGACAAGCGCGGAAGAACAGATGGAGAAAGAGATCACAATTACGGTTGCGGCAAGTTTTTTCAACATTTTTCAACCTCCGGGCGGAAAGCGCTCAAAACACCCAAAACTGTTGATCGATACAAGATGTAATTTATTCTCCTTGATACTATATGTCAAGGCTATAAAAAAAGGGGCCGGTCTCCCAGCCCCTTCCAATTCGGCAAAGTTGACGAGTTATCAGGAACACCCGCCCGTCTGGTTCACCTGCCTGGTTCCGCAGGTCGCCGTTCCCGCAGGGCCTTCGCCGGCACCGCTGTAACCCGTGATCAGGTAGTAGAAACACCTGCCCGCCTGGCCCGAAGGATCGTCTCCCGTTACGTCGAGGCTCGTAGACGCCGCGTCGTTCCGCGTGCAGAAATCGTTCGTCCCGTCGCACAGGGCCGAAAGGTTCGACAGAAGACCGCGGTAAACCCTGTAGCCGGTCGCGTCCGCGTTAGCCGTCCAGCCGATCGTCTGCCCTGTCCATGTGAAATCCGACCCGACTGCAACTTCACCCGGTACGACCGCGCAGGAACTTATCGTCACCGCGTGCCCCGCCGAGGTCCCGCTGCAGCCGCTCCCGTTCGTGTAGGAAACGGTGTACGTCCCGCTCGCCGTCACCGTGTACTGGTAAGCGTTCGCCCCGCCTATCGGGCTCCCGCCGACATACCACTGGTAAGAGCTCATGCCGTTTTCGGTAGTGAGGGCCACCGTCGTCGCCGGGCACGTGTTCGAGCTCGCGCCGCTTATCGTCGGTACCGGAGTGTTGCTCGCGTCCGTCCCCGCCATCGAGTTGGACACCGACGAGGTGCAGGTGCCGCTTACCGCGTAGACCGTGTAGTTGTGGCTGGCCGTGTTGCCCGGGTTGTATGTCGCGCCGGAAGCATAACCAGTAACTGCGAGCGAGCCGTTGTCGTAAAGGTTGTGGCTGGTCGCCCCGCTGCCCGCGGTGTAAACAACCTGCACTCCGCTCTGCGCGCAAGCGCTCACATCGTTGACCGCCGTTACGGTCGGGGCGCCGGGCGTGTTGTTCGCGTCGGTGCCCGCGGTTAAGGACGAATCCGCATAGCAGGTATCCAGGCCGTTGATAGCCCTGACGACGTAGTTGTGGCTCGACGTATTTCCGGGGTTGTAAGTCGCGCCGGAAGCGTAGTCGCTGACCGCGATCGACCCGTCGACATAGAGGTCGTGCGTGGTGTAAGGCGCGTTCGCGGTGTAGTTTACCTGGACGCCGCTCTGCGCGCACGCGCTAACATCCGTCACGCTGTCGATGACAGGAGTCCCGGGGGTGACGCACACCTCGCATGTTCCGCTGCCCACATAGGAGCAGTCCCAACTGGCCGCCCCGCTGCCCGTTATACTGACGTAATCAACTGTGCAGTACCTCGTGCTGTTCCCCGTAATTGCGCGGAACCTTATGTAAAGAGTGGCCTGTCCTTCAGCGCCAGCCGGCAGAACCTGCGATTGGTTGCATAGCATGCCGTTGTTGGAAGTGGACGCAACGCCTTCGTTCCAGCTGGTTCCGTCGATGGACCAATCCAGGTAATGCGTCGTTCCTGCCGGGCTCGTCACTCCCCAGTCCATGTTGACCGTTATGCCTGTTAGCCCAACGGTGGAAACCGGGGACGCCAGGGTCAGGTAGAACGTGCCGTTGCCGTTGGACCGCGCGTAATTAGTGTCGTGACATGTGGCACCCGTTTGCACGGTGTAGCCGCTTGCGGTCCAGTTGTTGAGGTCGGCGAAGCTGTCGGGGCCGAAGAGCGTGGTCGTTCCGCCCGTCGCCTGCCCCACGTTGACGCTGAAGACGTCCAGCTGATCGGCGCCCGCCGGGGTCAGCTCGGCGCAGGCCTTGTTCGCGACATCGAAACCTATGGTTCCTCCGCAAGGCGTGAAACTGGGGGAGATGACGAATTGATATGTGTACGAGGATGTGCCCCCCTGGGCGATGTTGTTAAAAATCCCGGGATTGTTGCAGACGGTTATCCCGTTGCCTTGAAGATCGGCGAAAACGTTCGTGGCGTCGGCCGTGCCGTTGTTGGCAAGAGTGACCTGGACCGACCATTTCTCGCCTTTTTCGTAATTCGCGTCGCCATCTCCCGTGACCTGCGTCCAGTTCGAGGCAGACTGGTAGACGATATTGGGAGCGCAGACCGATATGGTTACAGCCTTGGCCGTCGATGTTCCGTTGCAGCCGGCCCCGTTCGTGTAGGAGACTGTGTAGTTCCCGGTTGCCGTGACGACATATGTGTTAGAATTCGCGCCGCTGATCGGGCTGCCGCCGGTGTACCACTGGTAGGAGCTCATTCCCGATTCGGTTGTGAGAACAACCGTCGTCGCAGGGCACGTGTTGGAGGAAGCGCCGGTGATCGTGGGTATTGTCACGTTCGCGGCGTCGGTGAAGCCCGATGATGTGGAATCAGTGCTGCAGCTGCCGCTGACCGCCCTAACCATATAACTGTGGCTTGCCGAATCGCCCGGGTTGTAAAGGGCATTGGATGCGTAGCCTGTGACAACTACCGAGCCGTCTCTTACCAGGTTGTGGCTTGTGGCTCCCGAGCCCGCGGTGTAGGTCACGCGGATCCCGCTCTGCAGGCAAACGCTTTCATCCGTTATGCCTGTAATCGAGGGAGCACCCGGAGCGCCGTTCGCGTCGGAGAAGGATTGAGAGGCGGAATCGGCCGAACCGCAGGTGTTTATCGACCTCACAACGTAGGAGTAAGAAGTCGTGGCGCCGGGATTGAAGATCGCGCCCGAAGTGTAGCCGGTAACTACAACTGAGCCGTTCCTCAGGAGGTTGTGGCTGGTGGCTCCGGAACCGGCAGTATAATTCACCCTTATTCCGTCCTGCGCGCATGCCGAGTTGTCGGTTATCGATGTTATGGAAGGCGCGCCCGGAACGCTGTTGCCGTCGGCGTAAACCTGCGATCCGGAGTTCGTGAAGCAGGTCCCGTTGATAGCCCTCACTATATAAGTGTGGCCGGCGGTGTCGCCCGGATTGTAGACCGCGTTCGAAACATAACCGGTCACCACGAGCGCGCCGTCCCTGTAGAGGTCGTGTCTCAGGGCCCCCGAACCTGCGGTATATGTGATCCTGATCCCGTCCTGGACGCAGGAGTCGTTGTCCGTGATGCCTGTGATCGTCGGTGCGCCGGGGGTGTTATTGGAGTCGGAGAAAGCCTGACTTGTGCTGTCCGCGCTGCCACAGCTGTTGACCGCCCTGACGATGTAGGTGTAGGAAGTGGTCGCTCCCGGGTTATAAAGCGAGCCAGAAGTGTAACCGGTGACTACAACGGTGCCGTTCCTTACGAGATTGTGGCTCGTCGCGTTCGTCCCGCCGGTAAAGTTGACCCTGATGCCGCTCTGGGCGCAGAGGCTCTCGTCGGTGATCGACGTGATAGAGGGCGCGCCCGGGGTGGAAGCGGTGTTGTGGGTCCCGCTTCCGCAAGCGGAATTCGCGCTGGATCCGCATGAGTTTGTCGCTATGATGGAATAGTAGTAGGTCGTCCCCACTGCTGCGGTTTCGTCGAGGTAGGAATTGACGGCGCTGGTTCCAATCGTCGAAAGGCCGGAACAGTTGGACTTCGTGCCCCTCTGAACCGTGTATGAAGTCGCGCCCGATACCGCCGTCCAATTGACAGTGAGACCGGTGCATCCGTCAACCGTCGTTGGCGCCGACGGAGCAGCGGGGGTGGAAAGGACCGTTGCGGAGACGCAGGTCGAGTTGGAGGATTCGCACGTTGTTTCTCCTGCATAGGCCCTCACCATGTAGGCATAGGTTGTCCCGGTCGAAACGGCGCTGTCGGAATAGGAGGTCGAAGTTGTCGTACCGATCTGCGACCATGTAGCGCCGGTGCATGTGCCGGTATATCTGTAGACGTTGTATCCGCTTGCTCCGCTCACTGCGTTCCAGGACAGGCCCAATGGACTGCAGGGCGAACTGACCGAGACCCCCGTCGGCGCCGAAGGAGCCGTGCACCCTCCGCACGCCGCCGCAGTGACGGTTACGCAGTTGCTCATCGCGCTCCCGCAGGCATCGGAGCTGTTGAACGCCTGGACCCTGTAATAATATGCTGTGCCTGCCGAAACATTGGTATCCGCGTATGTCAAGGTCGGATCGTTGACGGTGGCGACAAGCGTGAATCCGGCCGTGCAGCCGGTCTCGTTCCTGTATACCTTGTAACGCGTTGCGTTCGTGATATCCCCCCAGCTTAGGTTGTTCTGGCATGAGGCAGCCGAGCCGCTCAGGGAAGGAGTGGCGAGCGAAGGACAGCAATTGGTCTGGTTCTGGTTGGTCGCGTCCCCGTCCGCCCCGATAGCGATGTTGTGCCTCGCCATCGCGTCAAATATTGCATTGGCGTGTGGCGTGCCGTTCGTGAGGTTTCCGTCGCAGTCGTCCACTGCCCTGAAAATATTGTACAAGCTGCCGGTCGTGTTGCCGCTTGATGCTGTGACGACTCCCGGTGAACTCGCGGTGCAGACATAGGCTGAAAGGGCCGATCCTCGGCTCGCGTACCAGAGCCTGTCCATGATCTGCCAGGCCGTGGTCGTATCTATACCCATGGCGGGAAGGTCCCTGGCGGCAAGGTCCCAGCAAGCCTCGGACGAGATGTATGATTCGCAGTGGCCTTCGAACCTGCACGGCCCTTCATATCCCGTGTACGGCCAACCATATTGGATGCATCTGTATCCGGTGGAATCGTCGAGGTCCAACGGTGTATGCGGAGTCCCGCTCTGGTGCGCCGCGTAGTCCATGTCCCGGATTCCCTTGCAGCTCTTGCAGGCATCCCCGTAACCGGAACAGTTGGTTCCCGTAAAGCCATCGCCGACGCAGGAGTCGTGCGTCTGGAGAGTTCCGCTGAAATCCCCGTAAGTCTCCCCTGTTCCCTCGTCTGCGGGCTGCTTTCCGTCGGCCTCGTCCATTCCGTGCCCCCATTCGTGCAGGGAGACTCCTGGAAGTTCTCCGGTGTTTCCGTAAGTGCTGTTGCCGACGCAGAAATTGAGCGCCGTTCCGTCCCACCAGGCGTTGCCGGGGCAATAGCCCGAGGTCGTCAGGTTGGTCCTGTCGAGAAGCTGGCCATTCAACCAGCTGTTGGAGGGCATGTAAGTAAGAGCCTTTATCTTGATAGAGGTCACATGCCAGTACTGGGTCCTCGCAGCCCTCGTGTTGCCGGCCCCGCCGGTTCCCGGCGTCGTGCAGTTGGTTCCAGTATTGGTGCCGAAATTGATGAGCCCCGTCCCGTCGGAAGCCTTGCTTATCGTTCCGCAGGAATCGGTTATCCTGACGAGGTCGCCGACCATCGTGCTCGTTCCGGTCGTTCCTGTATAATTGCCCGCGGCGTCGGCGAAATTCGTCGTGCCGCTATAATTAGCATAAGGGAAAGGCATAACGGTGTCCGCCGGATAACCGTCCGTCAGGTGCACGCCTCCCTGAATATGTCCGTATTTGTTGTAATCAAGGAACGAAAGGATCTCGCCCGTGTGAGCGTCGATCTTCGCCTCCCAAGTGCCGGCGACTTCCGGGACCCTGAACGCCATGGCATAAGCGAGCCTGTATGAAAGACCTTCACCCACCGCGCTCGCAGCTCCCGAAAGAACCTCCTCGGATGTTACGGGAAGGATCACGAGCCGTCCGCGTTCGATTTTTTCCTCGTTCCCGGTCTTTTCACCAAGATAGCCCCAGAGGATGTCCCACGCGCTATCAATGGTTATCGAAGGGTTCACGTCCAGCTTCAGGAGGCTTCTGGAGATGTTGGTCTGACCTATCTGGATAATGTTCCCGTGGTTTACCCTGAAGGAAATGCCGGCCTTCTCGACGGGGATCCCGCCGTGAACACAATCGAACTCGACGAAATAGAGGTAGTCGAGCATTGGCCCGGAAGCGACCCGGTTCAGAGAAAGCTGATCGGGCGTCACCCCGAAAAGCTCCGGGTATTCCTTCACGAATTCAAGCGCCCTGGAAGCGGCTATTTCGAGGGGAATGTACTTCCCTTCTATGTTCTCCGGAAGCCCGAAAGCCGAACTGTTGAGATTATTGGCGGTTCCCGGGATGAACGGGATGCCTTCGCCTTCGATGTGGTTCGGGAGACCCGTCACCCTGTCTATGTACATCTGGAGCTGAACGCCGTTGTCTGCCTGCAGCCTGAAGAAATCTCCCGTAATGGCCGGATTTACCGCCGCTCCCAGCGAGTCCACCGTATAGTTCTGCTGGGTTGTCCACAACCCCGACTTCTTGAACGCCAGATCGTCATAGTAGTTCCGGTCCTTCTTGATCCCGAATCCCTGGACGAACAAGGTGGCCACAAGCAAAAGGGACAAAACCACAAAAAATCTTTTCGTCATTCTCATCCTCCGAGTATTATTGGAATTTCCACAGTGAACCATGTCGCATTAAATAATAAATATATGTCGCGATCCTATTTTTGTCAAGCTTTTCACGCGCATACCGCGTTCACACTTTCAAGAATATCTGTATTATTGGTTGTTCGAAAAAGGGGCCGGTCACCCGGCCCCTCTCAGAAGAGTTCTTGCTTGAACCTAATCGCAGGCTGACTGGGTGTTGATGACCCTGGGGCCTGCTGTCGAGTTTCCCGCCGGGCCGAAGTACATGTCCGGGTCCGGCCCGTTGTAGCCCTGGACCAGGTAGTAATAGCACATACCCGGTTCTCCCGACGGGTCGTCCGCAGAGATGTTCACGCTTGTAGCCGCCCCGAAAGAGTAACAGGAGAAGTCGGCGTCCGCTGTCTCCAGCGCGGGAAGGTTCGATTGAACGCCTCTCAGCACCCTGTAGCTCTGCGCGTCCGTCGCGTTCCACCCGAAACCCGTCGGGGTCACTTCCGTCTCCGCAACCTCGCCCGAAGGAGCGAAAAGCGCGTCGCATTCCGAGCCCCCCGAGTATGCGCAGTCCCACACATCGGGAGGCGTGTAGTTCACTCTCAGGATAGGACGGTTCGCCGCCGTCCCGTGCTCCGATGAAGCGAACTGGTAGGCGTAGGCCGTCGTCCCAGTCTCGACGCTGGTCTTCACCATGACGCCGTAGTTGGGAATATCCCCGTCGATCCAGTCCTGGACCAGCCCCGAAAGGCCCGTCCAGCTCTTCCACCCCATGGCCGTTCCCCCCGTCCTTGAGGAGAGCACGGCGCCGTCGTACTTCGAGTTCATGTTCGACCAGGTGGCGCCCGTCTCCGTCCATGAAGCGTTTACATTATGAAGGTTGAGTGTCTGGCTCACGCTCGAGGGGGATGTGCAGTAAAGCTCAAGCTGAGCCGAGTTTATCATAGAGCCCTGAGGTATACCCGACAGGTCGAACTGCACCAGCGCCCTCCTGCCCCCGTTCGTCAGGCGCTGAACGTGCATCGTCGCGGATGTGCCGTAGTTCGTCCCGGAAGCGTCCTGCGCGATGTGAGTGTCGGACGGGGACGGCTGGATAACAAGGTCCGTTGCCTGGCCCGCCGTCAATTGGCCCACAGCCACGGAGAAGATCCCCCCCTGGTCGCTTCCCGCGGGAGAGGATTCCGCGCACGCTTTTGAGATGAGGCCGAATACCACTTCGCCCCCGCACGGCGCGAACCCTTCCGATATCACGAACTCGAAGGTGGCGCTTCCCGTCCCCCCGACGCTGATGTTCCCGAAAGACCTCGACGGAACGCACACCTCTATACCGTTCCCCGAGAGGGTGGCCACCGCTCCCGTCGCCCCCTCGGTCCCTATGTTCCCCATCGATACGCTCACCGACCACTTCTCCCCTCTTTCCAAATAGGAGTCCCCGTCTCCCTCCACCTCCGTCAACGCACCATGTGAAGAGTACACGAAATACGGGCCGTTTGCCGCCATTACGCTCACCGTGCCAAAAAAGGGCATCCTGTTGAAAGCCGTCACCGTGAGCTGAAGGGTCGCCGGGGACGCCGGAGGAGGATCGAGTGTTATTACGGCGACACCGGAAGAATTCGTGTATGCATGTCCGCGGAGGATGTTGCCTGTTTCGTCGTAAAGCGCGCAAAGGGCGCCTTCCACCCCGTTCACGGTCACCGAATAGGAGTCCTGAGGGATTACAATCGTTCCGCCATGGTCGACGGTCATCGCCGAAGGAGTGTCGGTGAATATCATGGTCGAAGCGTCGCCGAAAATATGCCATTGCTGGTAAAGCTGGCCCGCCTCCGTGGCGTCCCAGAGATCCATCCCTGCCATGCAGCCGTTCACGCAGATCGCCCCCACCGAATGAAAAGTATCAGCGCAGATCATTTCCACGCTGGCAGTCTGGGCATCACACGGAGGAACCCAGGACTGATTCGTGGAAGAGGCGTAGCATGCGATGGCTCCGGTGGGCGCCTCTGGAGTCCCGGCTTTTTGCCATGTTTCCCCGAAACAGTCTGATGAATAGTTGAAGCGGCCGTTCAGGCACGCGACGCTGTAAACGAGGGGCGTCATGCCGGTGTTGGTCAGGGCGTTTATGTTCGCCGTGTTGAACCCGGTAGTCCCCCACGACGTTTCGGAGCCGTGGCCTATGTAAACCCCGAGGCTCCTCCCGCCGTTAATGGACGAGGTTACCTGGGAGGCGCTTCCCGGGTCGTGATATATTTCATCGAATACGGTGTAGTTGTAAGCCGGAGCCAGCAGTTCGTCTTTCAGAAGCTCGATCCTTTCCCAATCCGCGAGGCCCGTGCCGCCTTCATCGTCGCCGCCGATCCCGAACGCTTTGTGATACCAGTCGGCAGGCGCGTCGGGCGTCTTTTCGTAATTGATGACGCGGTTGACCATCGTCGAGACCTGGGTGGCCGTCTGCGCGGGAAATCTCGAGACGAAAGCCTCGGGATAGTTATCGCTCCCTGCAAGAAGGCCGTACCTCGGATCTGAAGCCTCGCCCGTCACGTTTCCGACCGTCCCTTGAAGGTAGGGCATCTGTCCCGAATCGCCGACGAGCAGGATGTATGTCACGCCTTTGGTGCTGTAATAGTTCTGGATGTATGCCTGGACCTGCGCCGCAGTCGTCCCGATGTCGGACAGCCTCACCATTTCCGAAGGGATCCCCTTCTGAAGCTTCCACCGCAAAAAAGGCAGCATAGCGTCATAGAAAGAATCGTAAGTTATTATCAGGAGCCTTCCAGCCTCGCCGATGGCCGTATATCTCTGAGAAAAAAGCCCGAAGTTTAGGAACCTCTCCCTGTAGATGTCGATGAACTCTCTCGACTCCCGCACTTTCATTTTCCGCGAAAGGATATTTTCGCCATCGCCGCCCGTGGTCCTGACGGTAACTAGCAGCCTCGATATTATCTTCATTTTGCCGCTCACCGGATCATACTGGAACGGCGTGAACTTCAGGTTGACCCCCCTGATGTTCCTCAATATGAAGGGCGTCTCCGCGTCAACCGGATCCGGAGGAAAGAAACCCCCGGCGGCGTAAACCTCGGAGAAAGAATACGGGATGGTTTCCGGATCCATGTTCCTGGTGAAGTGCCCCTTCGAAGGAAGGTAGTCCTTCACCTCGACGATCCCGCTCTCCTCCTCTTTAACGCTGACTGAAACTTCTCCGCTGTCGCCGATCGCGAGATCGGCGGCAATGAACGGCAGCGATGGAGAACCTTTCTCCATCATGTTCGCGCATCCCTCGAGAGTGAAATAGGCATATGGCTTGCCTTCCACTTCGACCTCTTCCGCGAAATATCCAGGGATCGTGAGTTCCAGGACGGTTTCCCCTTCTCTTTCTGAAACGAGCGTCAGCCGAGCCTTCTCGGGTTTTCCGCTTTTCAACGGTATCCACTCCGAGCAGAACATCGTGACCGAAAACAACAGTAATACCGCCAGGAATGATACTTTTTTCATTCGCTTCTCCTTGGAATTACGCGACTGCCGCATCGGCTGAAAAATCCTTTGTGGCAGAACCGCGAATCGATCCTCTTATCGGTTTTTCCGGTCACTGAAAGCGTTCCTGGTCTCTTTCGAACATCACTACTCCGGATAGAACCGCCAATGGTTATTGTGCGCCCTGTTCTTCTTTTAAGTCAAGGCTTTGGAGAAAAAGACGGGGCCGGTTCCCCGGCCCCGTCTTTGGCAATTATTTCTTCGGGCAATTCGCGAATAGCGCCTGCTACGGGCAGACTCCCGACTGGTTCACCTGCCTGGTTCCGCAGGTCGCCGTTCCCGCAGGGCCTTCGCCGGCACCGCTGTAACCCGTGATCAGGTAGTAGAAACACCTGCCCGCCTGGCCCGAAGGATCGTCTCCCGTTACGTCGAGGCTCGTAGACGCCGCGTCGTTCCGCGTGCAGAAATCGTTCGTCCCGTCGCACAGGGCCGAAAGGTTCGACAGAAGACCGCGGTAAACCCTGTAGCCGGTCGCGTCCGCGTTAGCCGTCCAGCCGATCGTCTGCCCTGTCCATGTGAAATCCGACCCGACTGCAACTTCACCCGGTACGACCGCGCAGGAACTTATCGTCACCGCGTGCCCCGCCGAGGTCCCGCTGCAGCCGCTCCCGTTCGTGTAGGAAACGGTGTACGTCCCGCTCGCCGTCACCGTGTACTGGTAAGCGTTCGCCCCGCCTATCGGGCTCCCGCCGACATACCACTGGTAAGAGCTCATGCCGTTTTCGGTAGTGAGGGCCACCGTCGTCGCCGGGCACGTGTTCGAATTCGCGCCGCTTATCGTCGGTACCGGAGTGTTGCTCGCGTCCGTCCCCGCCATCGAGTTGGATACCGACGAGGTGCAGGTGCCGCTTACCGCGTAGACCGTGTAGGTGTGGCTTGCGGTGTTTCCGGGGTCGTATGTCGCGCCGGAGGCGTAACCGGTCACCGCGAGCGAGCCGTTGTCGTAAAGGTTGTGGCTGGTCGCCCCGCTGCCCGCTGTGTAAACAACCTGCACGCCGCTCTGGGCGCACGCGCTCACATCGTTGACCGCCGTTACGGTCGGGGCGCCGGGGGTGTCGTTCGCGTCGGTGCCCGCAGTTAAGGACGAATCCGCGTAGCAGGTATCCAAGCCGTTGATCGCCCTGACCACGTAATTGTGGCTCGACGTATTTCCGGGGTTGTAAGTCGCGCCGGAGACGTAGTCGCTCACAGCGATCGACCCGTCGACATAGAGGTCGTGCGTGGTGTAAGGCGTGTTCGGGGTGTAGTTGACCTGGACGCCGCTCTGGGCGCAGGTGTTCACATCCGTTATGCCGTTGATGACGGGAGTCCCGGGGGTGACGCACGCCTCGCAGGTTCCCGAACCGACATATGAGCAGTCCCAACTTGCGGAATCGCCGATAATGCTTACATTATCGATGTACCCGTAATCGCCGGAGTTGCCGTTCATGTAAAACCTGATGTAGAGGGTTGATGCGCCTTCAGCGCCGACGGGCAGGGTAATATTTGTCGCGCAGTGCCAATTGTTGTCATCGAAGCTCTGGGTCCATACAGTTGTATATGTGCTGCCGTTCGTGGAGTAACCAAGCGTCCACTGGTCACCGGACTCGCAGCTGTTGAACGCCCTGTCAAAGATCACGTGGATGTTCGTGTAGCCGACTGTTGAGATGCCCGCCGTCTTGGTCATGTACTGGTCGCGCGTCAGCCTAACAAAGTTGTCAGAGCTGGGCGAGCAGTGCGCCGCAGATAGCGCGCTTGCTCCCCCGAAAGTCCAGTATCCCGAATTGTAGGGGTCGTCGTCAGGACCGAAGACTGTCGATGTCCCTGATCCCCCAGCGCCCACTGTGATGCTGAAGACATCAAGTTCGTCGGTTCCCGCAGGGGTAAGCTCGGTCGAGGTCTTGGTCGTAACGTCGAACCCGATGCTGCCTCCGCAGGGTGTGAAGGTGGGCGAGATCACGAACTCGTATGTGGCGCTGGCTATTCCCATGACGGCCAGGTTCCCGAAGGACTGGACCGGTTCGCAGACCTCTATTCCGTTGCCCGCGAGGGTTGCCGTGACATTCGTCGCCGTAACGTTGCCCGCGTTCTGAAGAGTTACCTGGACGGACCATTTCTCACCGAGGTCGTAGTAGGAGTCACCGTTTCCGGTGACCTGGGTCAAGGTCCCGTGGGTCGAATAGACAATGTTCGGGGCGCAAGCCGAGATCGTTACCACGTGAGCCGCCGAAGTTGCCGAGCAGCCGCTGCCGTTCGTGTATGAAACGG
>Ga0209605_1002195_pt1 | contig 19303 bp, 18 predicted proteins | sample AD_UKC035_MetaG_FD_184408 | JGI IMG/M metagenome (GOLD analysis project Ga0209605, IMG submission 184408) | Active sludge microbial communities of municipal wastewater-treating anaerobic digesters from USA - AD_UKC035_MetaG (SPAdes) (version 2) | ecosystem: Engineered > Bioreactor > Anaerobic >...
TAGCAAGCCTTTGTCCTGTGCATACGAATTGCCGGCAAAAAAGGCAATTATCAGTAAGGTGGTGAATGGTAGGAGTTTTTTCATTTTTTGTGGTTGATTATTTACGTTCCCCAACTTGGCGCCCGACATTTCATTGTCGGGGCACAAGCCTGTTTGGAAGGGTCGGAACCATGCCGCTGAATGTTGGTCGCCTTTTTTTACAATTTTATTATTGTTTTACAATTTTAAAACTCCCAATAACCTTATTTTCAGATACTATAGATACAATGTAAATGCCTTTTTGTAAATTACTAATATTGATTTCTGTTTTGTCATGAATATTTTGGTTTAAAACTTCATTGCCTATCATATCATATAGCATAATTTTTTTTGAGTTAACATTTTCACACTCAATAATTAATCTATTATTTGCAGGGTTTGGGAATATTTTCATTTCTTCAATTTGCAACATAGAAATTCCTGTTTCTTCGTCAATGAAAATTGACAATTCTTTTGTGTCATTCCCAACACTATTAGTTGCTTTTACTGTAAAACTAGATGTTTCTGTTTCAGTTGGAATTCCATCTATGACGCCTTCAGAAGAAAGATTTAATCCGCCAGGCAGGCTGCCAGTTTCTATTGACCATACTATCGGTGCATCTCCAGTTGCAGATAAAACAGCATTGTAATCAACTCCTACCATACCGCTTGGCAGCGTTGTTGTTGTTATAGTTGGTGATGAGGGTGGAGTTCCGGGAAGGGAATAAATTTCTGTTTTATGTTCACCGTCTATATGTTTTGCAATAGATAAACGAAATTTATTATCGGCAGTTTTATGGAAAGAAACTCCAATAATAAAATGAAAATATCCAAAGTCTTTTACTATTGCTCCATTTTCATCATATAGTCTAATCATGGACTGTTGATTTTGTGGAGCTGATCCATTTTGAAAAACAATAAAAAAAGACAATTTATTATCTGTTGTGACAATGTTTTTGCTAAGACAAAGTACGCTGCCTGAGGCAGTATAACCTTCTGGTGGCGTAATGCTTACGGTTTTATAAAGAGTGTAATCTTCCTTGTATATCTTTACTTGATTTGTTGATAATACACCAGTGGCATAATAGTTATGAGTATAAAAATGGCTATTCCCATGTGCGATATATCCATCAAATGTATGTTCCAAATTAATTTGTGCGCTTATTATTTTAGGAAATAATAGCATACTTATCGCTATACAGTAAATAAATCGGTGCATATTATTTTTCAGAATTGTCCCGTTTTTTGAAATGGTTTCTGCCTCCATTACTCTTTTATAAATTTTACTTGTTTCCATCATTTCTGTTTTTTAGGTTAATTATTTTTTTTACCTCTCATATTTGACATTTTTCACTGTAATTCAGTCTATTTTGTGGTATCGCTGACTAGGTGTCACCCAACAATTTAGCGTATCGGCAGTAGGGAGTTGCAGGCTACTTTTCTGTCTGACGACACGATATTTTATTTGTGGCAGAATGCTTGAATTATCGGTTGAACCCTAATTGCTGCTACACTTTTTAGCCATTGTATTTAGTTATTACTTCCTTCCATTCTTGAAATTTTCTTTCAAAGGTTTTTTTTGTGTTTGCTGAACTTGTTGACGTAAGAATGTAATATTCAATGTCTTTTGGGATATTTTCCAATCCTTTGAAATAATTTGCTGGTTTTTGTCCGTTAAAAATTATTACCCTAATATTTGGGAAATCCTTGAAAAGTTGTTCAAAATCGTTAAGCTCTTCGTTATAAATATTAGAGTCAAGACTTCCAGCTCTATTTGCTCTGAATAAAACATCCCAAAGTCCAATCCTATTTTTCAGAAGTAATTCTATTTTATCCTTATAACCTAAAATAGACTCTCCTGAATTCAATATCCGAAAGATGATTTTCCAAAATTGATTTGTCGGATTAGCATAGTATTCTCCTGTAAGAATTGACCTGTCGCCCGGCATTGTTCCTAAGACAAGAACCTTTGTATTATCATCAATTATTGGAGGAAATCCTTCCTTTTTCATATACGATAATAGATTTCGTTAATAATACTACTTTCAGCAGAATTCAATCTCCCATTCGGCTTGTACTTTGCAATTCTCGCCTTAAATTCGTTCTTTTCAATTTTTCCAAATCCCTCCTTAGGGTTTTGAATTAAGTATGGGAAATGAAGTTTAAAAATTTCTTCAATTTTGTTAAGAGCATTCTTCCTAATGCTTGAATTTTTTAAACCCCTAGAATCCAAGTCTTGTATAATTGAATCTTTGATTTCTTGCCAAGTCATTTTTTTTCTCCTTTCGTTTTGTTGTTTTTAATTATAATGTCTAACTACTTAACAGGATTTCTTATCTAAAGAAAATGTTTGCCTAAAAATAAAGCAGTTTAACCGTTTTTCCAAACAATAGAAGTTTTTTGTACCCGAAACAACGGCAATATAGGGAGAGAATAATACCGGATGACCCGGTATCAATGCCGTTGGTAATACAGTAAGAAAGGTGGCTTAACCACTCTTTTTACAGCTCAAACCTGTGGAGTTCGGCGAAAAGCTTTGCGTACTCCAGCTCCAGCTCCAACACCCTGTCGGTGATGCTATACAGAAATGTCACCTCGTTGAAAAAGTCGATAACCGATACCTGCCCTGCTTCCAGCGCTTTACGCAGCAGCGGAAGGTTGTTGTATGTGGAAAGGGCATTTTTTAGCTCATCGTGCAGTTCCTTGGTGGTTTGCGCTTTTAGGTACAGCTCCTCATATTCGCTTTCCATCAGGTTGGCTTGGCCGGCCTGTTGATACCTGGCTTCGGCCAGTCGGGCATTGGCCACCCTGCGGTTGCCCACATTCCCCCAAAGGGGGATGCTAAGCCCAGCCTTAACGCCTGCAAAGTGTTCGGCATCGGTCTTTTCCGACTGGTAGCCAATGTTCAGCTCGGGTAGCCCCCGATGCACGGCAAGCGACTTTTGCCCCTGCGCCACTTCCACCATGCTGTTGAGGGTGCCAAACCTCGGGTCGGTTTGTTTGGCCAGCGACACGAACTCATCCCACGGTGGCAACTGGTTGCAAAGCAGGATGGTATCGTTTAGTTCCGGCGGCATATTGCCGTTGAGGGTGGAAACCCTGCGACTGATAACAGTTACCTGAGCATTGCTTTCCCTCACGTTTTGCGCCAGTTCAATCACCCTAAGCCGGGCGTTGTTGAGGTCCATTACGCTCGATTGCCCCTCATCAACCTTTTTTTGTATGATGGCCACCATGGCACGGGCAAACGCTTCGCGCCGTTGGTACTCTGCGGTCATCCTCCGGGCATGAATCAGCTCCTGAAGAGTATTCTTGGCCTCCAGAAGCAGCGACTGACGGGCCACGTTGTAGTTTTGGTCGGCATACCTGTCGGTGGTGTGTGCCAGCTGCACGCGCTTGGCATACACGGTGGGGAATTCGAAGCTCTGACTAACGCCCCAGGCGTACTTGTTGCCGGGGTTGCCCACAGCCGGAAAGATACCGCCCTCAACTTCGGGGTTGGGCGGGGTAAACTCGCTTCGAGCCTCGGTTTTAATGCTCTCGGCCTCGGCTCTCAACGCCTTGAGCAACGGGTTGTTCTCCTCTATGGACCTTAGAGCCCGGTCAATTCCTGCCTGAGCGAAGGATGCCAATGCGAATGCAAGCAGGAAAAGCGTTGTTGCAAAATATTTCATTCCGAATTTCATGGTGCTTCAATTTTTTAGTTGGTAAGTTCAACCTTACTATCCTTTGAGCCGCGCCATTGCTCATAAACCATGTACACCGATGGCACTACCATTAGGTTGAGCACAATGGAACTCAGCAATCCCCCAAGGATAACAACAGCCATGGGGCTTTGAATTTCGTTGCCGGGCTTATCGCCCTGAATTACAAGGGGGAGAAGAGCCAGGGCTGTGGTAAGCGCTGTCATCAGTATGGGTAGTATCCTGTCGCGCGACCCTTCCACAATGCGTTGGCCAAGCGAAAGACCGCTATCCCGCAACGCTTCGTATCGCGATATGAGGAGGAGGCCGTTTCGTGTGGCTATGCCAAACAGAGTGATAAACCCGATGATGGCAGGAATGCTCAGGGTTCCGGAGTTAATCCAAATGGCCGCTACGCCTCCAATCAGCGCCAGAGGCAGGTTGAGCATCACTATGGCAGCCAGCATGGGGCGTTTCAGGTCGTGGTAGAGGAGCATAAAGATAAGCGCAAACGATAGGATTGACGCTAATAGCAGCCGTTTCGAGGCCTCGGCCTCGCTCTCAAATTGCCCTCCGTATTCAATGCGGTAGCCATCGGGGAGGGTAATGCGCTGTTCGATGCGGTTGCGAATGTCGTTCACCACGCTCAGCTGGTCGCGGTTGGCCACGTTGATTTGCACGGCAATCTTGCGCTGCACGTTCTCCCGCCCAATGGTGTTGGGCCCGGAGGTGCTCACAACATCGGCCACGTAGCCCAGCGGAACCTTTTTCCCATCCTCAGTATCCATGGGCGCTTGGGCTATGGCCTCGAAAGAGTTGCGAAAATCTTCCCCGAAACGGAGTACCAACGGAAAGTTCCTGTCGCCCTCAAACACGTCCGACAACTTTTCGCCACCCAGCGCCGTGCTCACAAAGTGGTTGAAATGGGTGATGGGAATGCCGTAGCGCGATAGTAGGGCGCGACGTGGTTGCAGCTGTATTTGGGGTACCTCAATCTGCTGTTCAACGGAAAGGTCGCCTATCCCCTCCACATCCTCAATGGCATTGCTTATCTCGTTGGCGATGGCGAACATCCTGTTGAGGTCGTAGCCGAATATTTTGATTACAATATTGGCCGTATGCCCCGAGAGCATGGCATCAATGCGATGGCTGATGGGCTGACCCACCTCCACCACCACACCCTCCAGGGTGTTGAGTTTTGAACGTACTTCACTGAGGAATTCCCAGCGACTCCTGCCCTGCAGCTCGTAGGGTGCGTCAATCTCCGATTGGTTAACATCGAAAGTGTGCTCCGAGAGTTCGGCCCGCCCTGTGCGGCGTGCCACCGATTTGATTTCGGGGATGGAGAGCAGCAGCTTCTCGGCACGTTGGCCTATGTCATTGGATGTTTCCAACGAAACCCCTGGCAGTGTGGCTATGTTGATGGTGAGCGAACCCTCGTTGAACGGTGGCAGAAAGCTTCGCCCCTGCATGAGGAGCACCACAACGGCACCTGCAAACAGTGCGATCACGCTTACGATAATCGTTTTACGGTAATTGAGAAGATTCTGCAGTATCCGACCGTAACCGGCGGTAAGCTTCCTTTCCATCAGGCTTCCCTTGCTGTGGCGTTCCAGCTGTGCATCGCCCGAAAGCATGTAGCTGCTCATGACGGGTGTAAGGCTTAGGGCTACCAGGGTGGATGCGAACAGCGCGATGATGAACGAAATACCCAAGGGCTTCAGCATCAGACCCTCCATGCCGCTGAGGAAGAAGAGGGGTATAAAGGCTACCACGATGATAAGGGTTGAGTTGAATATGGACGACCTGATTTCCACCGAGGCATCATAAACCACCTGCAGAGTGGATTTGCGCTCCTCTTTGGGTAGTAGATGATTTTGTCTCAGTCGTTTATACACATTCTCCACATCGATGATGGCATCGTCAACCAGCGAGCCAATGGCTATGGCCATTCCTCCCAGGCTCATGGTGTTTATGGTTAGTCCCAGCCAACGCAGTGTAATCAGCGTAATCAGTATGGAAACAGGAATGGCAGTAACCGAGATGATGGTGGTGCGGTAGTTCATCAGGAAGATGATTAGGATGATAATCACCAGGATAGACCCTTCCACCAGAGCTTTCTGCACGTTCCCAATGGAAGTTTTAATGAACGAAGCCTGCTCAAAAATATCGGTGTGGATGGATACATCGGGTGGGAGAGTGGGCTTCACCTCAGTGAGGGCTTGTTTTATTCTGCCGGTGAGTTCCAGGGTATTCACGTTGGGCTGCTTGGTGATGGTTACAATCACCGCCTGTTGACCACGGTACGAGCCGTCGCCCTCCTTTGGCGAAGCACCAACGGTAACCGTTGCCACATCGGCAATGGTGATGGGGTAGCCATTGGCCATTTTCACCGCGGTGCTACCTATGGAGGTGGTGTCGCTGGTACGCGAACGCCCCACCACGGGGTACTTCACCCCGTACTGCTCAACGAAACCACCCGAAACATTGGTATTCAGCTGGTCGCATGCGGCCTCCAGCTCATCCAGCGAAACGTTATAGTAGTTCATTTTGAGGGGGTTGGCCAGAATCTGGTACTCCTTCTCCTCGCCGCCAATGTACGACACCTCGGCCACGCCACCAATGGATAGCAGCAGGGGGCGCAGGGTCCACGAGGCAATGGTGTGCAGGTCGCGGGGTGGGGTAGAGTCGGCCGTGAGGGCAAAAATCATTATTTCGCCCATTATGCTCGATTGGGGCATAATCATGGGGCGGTCAACCCCTCTGGGCAGCTCATCGGCCACAAACATAAGGCGTTCGCTCACTATCTGGCGCGCTTTGTAGATATCCATGCCCCAGTCGAACTCAACCCAAACGGTTGACAGACCCATGGATGATGTGGAGCGTACGCGGCGTATGCCCGTTGCCCCATTCACCGATGTTTCGATGGGGAACGACACCATCTTTTCCACCTCTTCGGGGGCCATGCCCTTGGCGGTGGTCATCACCACCACGGTGGGAGCATTCAAATCGGGGAAAACATCCACCTCGGTGGAGGTGGTAATCCATGCACCGCCAACCACCAAAATCAACCCCACAAGCATTACCAGCAGGCGGCTTTGTAGCGAGTATGATATTATCCTGTTTAGCATCTTCTGGAATTATAATCTATTCATTATCAATATAAATATAAAAACGACGGGGTTTTCTACCCGTTGTCCGGCAGTTACCAATCCACATCAACATCAGTGAACATGGGCATGCTCGGGGAGTTGCCCCGACATCTGCGAGAGCCTTATACGCGATACGTTCCGGGTGGCCACATGCTCGCCCACGCTGAGCCCGTGGGCAATGCGCACCAGTTTACCATCGGTGCCATCGGGGGTAACGTAGCGTTTCTCCCACCCTTCGTGGTTGTCGATGAAAACGTAGAAACTCCCGAACTCCTCCAGAAGAGCAGTTTTGGGAATGGCTATGGATTGGGCTACGGCCGCCGTTTGTAGGTAAACCTCAACGAAAGTCCCGGGGATAAGGTCGCCCTTATTATCCACCTCAAAGAAAACGGGAATGTAGAAGCTGTTGTCGGCGGTAGTCCTTCCCCACGATACCAATCTGCCGTTGAGCTCGGTGGTTGAATGGATTTTTCCGTCGTAGGGCGTGATGAAGTTGGCCCAACGGATATTCTGTAGCTTGGGGATGGCGTTCTGCGGAACATCAACCTTGATAACCAGCCTTTTATTCTGCGATATGGTTACCAGCGGCTGCCCCATCTGCACGAATTCGCCCTCCACCACGTGTATCCTCTTGATGTATCCGTTGGTGGTGGTAAGCACCTTTTGTCCTCCCGCCTCGTAGTTGCGTTTGATGGCGTTGAAAGTCGCTTGGCTAACCTCAAAAGCCAGCTTGGCATCCAGGTATTCACTTTCGGGAATGATGGTGTCGGCCATGAGCCTTGAGGCCCGCAGGAAGTCAATCTTGGCCTTTTCGAACCGGGCTTTGGCCTCAAGGTATCCTGCCTCCAGATTGTCGTGAACCAGGTTGCCCGACGAAATGGTTATCAGCTGCTGGTTGCTTTTCACCTCAATCCCTTCCTGTATGCCGGCAAGGGCAAACAGCACCAGTCCGTCGTGATTGGCAATAACCACCTGCTCGTCGCCGCGGGCGGGCATGATTTCGCCTCCTGCCCTGATTACCTCGCCGAAAGGCGTAAACGCCACGTCAATCACCCCATACAGATGATGGTCCTGGTGATTTGAGTGACTATTTTTTGGCTCATGGTCATGGTCATGGTCATGGTCATGGTCATGGTCGTGATCGTGCTTCCCTTCGCTGTGTGAATGGCCGTGGTGATGCCCCAGCAGCTCATGGCTGCGGTCGCTGTGGCACGACGATGTCAGTGCGATGGCCAACACCGTAAGGATTACAATGGGTAATTTCATGGTATGCAAATAGATGGTGAAACGAAAATTTGGTTTTTATACAAGTTTTAATGCAGTGGATTTATGGCACCAATGCGTTATAGAATTGTGCTGCCGGACAATGCTTTTGCCGGCACAGTAAAGTTATTGGTGCTCAAAGGCTATGCCTGTGGTGGTCCCCTGTGAGAGAACGGGGTTTGATGGTGGGAAGAGGAGAATAATGCAAGGAAAGGAAATGCCCGCTCGTCAGTATTCTTTTGAAAAACGGGCAGATTAAAACAATCGGCGCACGCTGCGACGGCAAAATGTGCCACCACATCCCCATGCTCCAAGGCGAAAACTTGAATTTGCGGTTTGGAATTCTCGAAATAGATATGCTTAAGAAGCGTGCAGGGCTTTTCGGAGTGGCGGTGCGAGCTGTCGTGGTGGTGTGACTGACAACAGGCATACTCGCCTCCGGTAAATGCGTGGTGATGATGAGGAATAACCTCATGGAGCACTAATCCGCTCACAATGAGCAGTGCCATAAGATGGAGTATGGTGTTCCTCAACCGATGCATTGTGCGAAAGTATGAATTTTTCCTTTAGATATTCAAAAATTCATTTCGTTTAATTGGCATATCCCGTTGTTGGTCACCCTCATGGTTAATCCTCCAGGTACCCGAATTTCCCCGAGTGGAAATCTTCATAGGCTTCCATAAGTTCGGCTCTGGTGTTCATCACAAACGGGCCTTGGGCTGCAATGGGCTCATTCAGGGGCTCACCGCTAAGTATCAACACCACAGCATCGTCCGTGGCCTCTACGGTAAACTGTTCGCCATCGTTGGCCATCAGCACAAAATTGTCGGTGGGTGCCTCCTTGGTGCCGTTTACCACCACGCTCCCCTCAATAATCAGCAGGGCGGTATTGTAGTTTTCGGGGAAGCTGAAATTGGCCTTTGCCCCCTTCTTGAGCCTGGCATTGAACAGGTGCATGGGCGAGAAGGTTTGGGCACTTCCCTTCGTCCCCATGTACTCTCCCGCAATAACCTCAATCTCACCCTGATTGTTGCCAAGTAGGTAGCGTCCCATTTTAGCATTCTCAATGGGTTGATACCTGGGGTTGCTCATCTTGTGCTTGGCGGGTAGGTTTACCCACAGCTGCACCATTTGGAACTCGCCACCCTTTTTGCTCCACTCCCTTTCGTGGAACTCCTTGTGGAGTATGCCGCTTGCAGCGGTCATCCATTGCACATCGCCCTCGCCGATGATCCCCCCGCCGCCGCTGCTGTCGTGGTGTTCAATCCTGCCCTTGTAGGCAATGGTTACGGTTTCAAATCCGCGGTGCGGATGAACGCCCACGCCCTTGGGTTTTTCGCTTGGGCCAAAGGTATATTTCGAGTTGTAGTCCAGCAGCACAAAAGGGCTCATTCTGTCCATTTCCAATCCGTAAGCGCTAGGAATATAGTTGTTTACCCTAAATCCATCGCCCACCCAATGGTATCGCTGGGGGGCTATTACCATTTCCACTGTTTTCGTTTTCATAGTTGTAATTTTAACATCTATAACAAACTATGCCATCGAAAGTTTTGGGAAGCTGTTTTTGGCGGGTGGTGGGGGGGTAAGAATGGTAGGTGGTGTTGTATCTATAGGGCTAAAGGCCTAATTTTAGTAAATGCGTTGTTACTTAGCGTCATACACAATGCTCCCTAATCCCAACACATCGGGATTGTGAACTTTTATTAACCGCTAAGGACACAAAGCAGGCACAAAGAGCGCAAAGAACTAAAATTAGTTTCACGAATTTCCCCTTTGGGGTTAGGGGTCTAAACTATTATTAAATAACTAAATTACATAGTGTTTTCGATGAGTCGGGACTGTGGTCGCTTTGCTGCATACACCTTGGGGAGGGGTAGCGAACACTAACCTTTGGTACTTTCAATAACTTCTATGGAATTCTTCTTCATTACATCGATGAAGATTTTGTAGTAATGGTTTTTCAGGGTTGATATCCCGTCTTTTGTCCCATCTTTGAACTCAATGGTAATTCGCACCTTAGCCCCTTGGGCAACAGCTTGTAACTTTATTATCTCCCATAGAGGAAGAACCATGATTTTAGTGTGGGTCGGTTTCCCCCAACAAAAAAAGGCTGCCCTATGCAGACAGCCTTTTTCTATGCTTTGTGATTGATTTTTACATCATTCCGCCCATTCCGCCCATTCCGGGATTGCCCATGGGGGCAGGGTTCTCCTCCTTCTCGTCCACCATCACACACTCGGTGGTGAGCAGCATACCGGCAATGGATGCGGCGTTCTCAAGGGCCACGCGGGCTACCTTGGTGGGATCAATAACACCACTCTTAAGCAGGTTCTCGTACTTGTCGGTGTAGGCGTTGTAGCCAAAGTCGTCCTTACCCTCTTTTACCTTTTGGGTAACCACCGATCCCTCTTGTCCGGCGTTGATGGCTATCTGGCGCAGGGGCTCCTCAATGGCGCGCTTCACAATTTGAATGCCGGTGGTCTCATCGGGGTTGGCTCCCTTCAGGCTGTCCAGCACATCGATGGAACGGATATAGGCAACGCCACCGCCAGGGATAATACCCTCCTCAACGGCTGCGCGGGTTGCGCTCAGCGCATCGTCAACACGATCCTTCTTCTCCTTCATCTCGGTTTCAGTGGCTGCGCCAACGTACAGAACTGCCACCCCGCCGGCCAACTTGGCCAAGCGCTCCTGCAGCTTCTCGCGGTCGTAGTCCGAAGTGGTGTTCTCAATCTGCAGTTTAATCTGCGATACGCGCTTTTGGATGGACTCCTTGTTGCCGGCACCGTTAACAATGGTGGTGTTATCCTTGTCCAGCGAAATTTTCTCGGCCGATCCCAGCATATCCAGTTTGGCAGCATCCAGACGGAGACCCTTCTCCTCCGAGATTACCACGCCTCCGGTCAGAATGGCTATATCCTCAAGCATCTCCTTGCGGCGATCGCCAAATCCGGGGGCCTTAACGGCTGCAATCTTCAGCGAACCGCGCAGCTTGTTTACCACCAGCGTTGCAAGGGCTTCGCCCTCAATATCCTCGGCAATGATAAGCAGCGAGCGCCCATTTTGAGCCACGGGCTCAAGCACCGGGAGCAAATCCTTCATGGTGGACACCTTCTTGTCGGTTATCAGTATGAATGGATTCTCCAGAACTGCCTCCATCTTATCGGGGTTGGTAATGAAGTATGGCGAAATGTAGCCACGGTCGAACTGCATACCCTCCACCACCTCAACGGTGGTTTCAATGCCCTTGGCTTCCTCAACGGTGATAACACCCTCTTTCTTCACCTTTTTCATGGCCTCGGCAATGAGCTTGCCAATCTCATAATCGTTGTTCGACGATACGGTGGCCACCTGCTCAATCTTGGTGTAGTCGTCGCCAATTTCAATGCTCTGCTTTTTGAGCTGTTCCACTACCTTGGCAACAGCCTTGTCGATACCCCTTTTCAGATCCATGGGATTGGCACCGGCGGCAACGTTTTTCAAACCAACGTTCACAATCGACTGTGCCAGTACGGTTGCGGTGGTGGTGCCATCGCCGGCATCGTCGCCGGTTTTTGAGGCAACCTCTTTCACCAGCTGTGCGCCCACGTTCTCCATGGCGTCGCTGAGTTCAATCTCTTTAGCCACGGTTACCCCATCCTTGGTAATCTGGGGCGATCCGAATTTCTTCTCGATAACCACATTGCGCCCTTTGGGGCCAAGGGTTACCTTTACTGCGTTCGAAAGCTGGTCAACACCCGACTTAAGCATGTTGCGAGCTTCGGTATCGAAATGAATTATTTTACCTGCCATTTTATTTTGATTCTTTTAGGTTAGTATTGAAAACTTGTAAATATTACTGCAAGATTAAACAATGGCCAGAATATCAGCCTGTTTCATCATAAGGTACTCCTTGTCGTCAATGGATATCTCGGTGCCGGCGTACTTACCGTAGAGCACTACATCACCAACTTTTACCTCCATGGTTACATCCTTGGTGCCCGGACCTACTGCTCTGACTGTGCCTTTCTGTGGTTTTTCCTTAGCGGTATCGGGGATAATAATTCCGCTTGCGGTTTTCTCTTCCGCCTCCATGGGCTCTACCAATACCCTGTCGGCCAAAGGTTTAAGTTTAAGATTCGACATATTACATTTTTTTTTTTGGTTAAACAATCATTTTCTGCAGCTTTCTCTTTACGAAAGCTATGCCAAAGGGGAAAACTGCCATTTTTTAAACCCTGATGGCTGACAAAAAGCGCTTCGAAGCAATGAAATGAATAAAAAAGGTGTCAGGATATGACAACCTGACACCTTCAATGGGTTCTCACCGCTATGCTGCATTCAGCTATTCCTCGTCGGGCGGGGTAACAGGGAATGAGGGGATAGCCGTTGGATCCTGTGCGCGCTCTACCTGCTCTTCCAAAGCCGAACGCTCTCCCTCAATGCGTTCGCGGGGGATGGTAAGGGTGGCCAATAAACATAGTGCTAAAAGGCTGATGGCCAAGGTCCATGTGGCCTTTTCAAGAAAGTCAGCAGTTTTTCTGGCTCCCATTACCTGGGTGGAAGATGCGAAGTTCGAAGCCAATCCGCCACCTTTCGAGTTTTGCACCAGCACAATAAGGATTAGCAATATGCAGGCAATAATGATTAATACTGAGAATACTAAGTACATTGTGAGTAATTTTTTACGTTTGTTTATCTTGTTCCTTCTTTATCTTTTCAATTTGAGCCGCAAAGTAAGCTCTTTTTTCCGGATATTTCAAACATAATTTTTCGAAAATTGATATGGCCTTGGCAATTTTACCCTGAGACACAAATATTAAGGCCAAGGTTTCGCTAACGTTGTCCTCGTGTTCCTTTACCGATTCCAAAGAAATATCAACCCGGCTAACTCTCTTTTCGTTGGGGGGCTCTTTTGGAACTATTCTAGGATTCGCCTCAATGAAAGCATCGATTAAAGTACTTTGCTCCGATTCACCCCGTTGATGGGGCTGATCCTCCGATTGCCCCTCTTTATCATTTTTCGATTTTTTTGAATAAAGCGTCTCAATGTCTTTATCATCAATAGATTCGCTGGGTATATCGAGGGTGTAAAGCGTAGGGTTGAGAAAGGCCTCCTCTTTCATCCGCTTAATTGTTTCCAAATCACCCAGCTCCAATAGGTTCCCGCTCCTCTCGTCCACTTTTTCAGAGGCATCGGCAAAAGCAGAAGTGTCGTCGTCGGCTTGCTCCACCGCTTCAACCTCATCCAGGGAAAAGTGCGATTCGGTATCTGCCGTGTCTGAATGGGACTTTGGCGATTCAGTTTTTACTACCTCTTCTACGGGATTCAGGTTGAAAAACAGGGTAAGGCGGTTGGGCATAAGGGCCGAAACCGCTTTCAGCTCGGAGCTGTACTGCTGGTGATTATGCTGTTTTTGGGCCATCAGTCGTAGTACTCTGGCCTGAAGGAAGTAAGGGTAATGCTCCAGGGTGGCTTCCAGCATGCCCGGCACCTCCTGGCCAAGGTTATCACGATTATCGAGGTATTGAAAAAAACGATTCTTATCCATATTCTACCAGTTTGCCACTGCGTTGTTAAAAATATCTTCCACCAGCTTTGCCACAATGGTTTCCATCAACCCCTGCTCAACTTGGGCAAAATCCTGCCTGCTTTCGAAATCCTGAAATTGGCTGAAAGTCCTGTCGTAATTCTGTGTAGGGTCTTTGGAGTTCTCAAATTTAACCCTTACGGATATGGTAAACCGATTTAAAGCGGCCACCTCATCGCTTTGAATGGCAACAGGTTGAACCTGGTAATTCCTTATTTCGCCCGAAAAGGTGAGGTCGCCAAAGCCGGAGACTACGCTCAGGCGGGTTTGTGAAATAAATTTGTTTTTCAATTCTTCGGTCAGGTATGTGCTCAAAGTGGGGTTAACCAGCGAAGCCAGATTTTGGAAGAGTTCTACGCTTACCGTTTTCACGTCGGGTGAAATGGAAGCCCCGGTGAATGAGTAGTTTACGCTACACGAAGGCACAATGTTGAGCGCAATGGCCAACGCCGCAATGGCGGCTATTCTGCCGGGCTTTATACCCATTCCGGTATGGATGTTTAGTTTAGCCCAGGTCATACTCCTTAATCTTTCTGTAAAGTGTTCGTTCCGAAATGCCCAACTCCTGTGCAGCCTGCTTCCTCTTACCCTTATGCCTTTCGAGTGCCTTTTTAATCATCTCAACCTCTTTGTCCATCAGCGATAGCGACTCTTCCACAATTTCCTCGGTGTCCTGAATATGGGGGTGATCGGGGGTAAAAGTTTTACCCTCAGGGGATGTCATCACAGGTGATTTAAAATGTTGGTCTCCCTGGCTATACAGGTTTTGAATGATGCCGGCTGCCTCGCCATGCAGATCGAAACCTTCGTGCCCGCTGCGCAGCATGTCCAGCACCAGTTTTTTCAGGTCGTTCACATCGTTGCGCATGTCGAAAAGAATTTTGTACAGGATTTCCCTTTCGCTGGCAAAGGAGGCATCGCCCTCCCCGTCCTTCTTAATTAACGCCGGCAGCTTGGTAGAACTGTAGTCGGGCAAGTACCTTTGCAATATTTCGGGCGTAATCACGCGCTTCTCCTCGATTACCGAGATTTGCTCGGTGATATTCTTCAGCTGTCTTACGTTCCCCGGCCAATTGTAATTGATCAGCATTGCCTGCGCACTCTCGCTAAGCGTGATGGGTGGCATACGGAATTTTTCGGCAAAATCGGAAGCAAACTTTCTGAACAGCAGTGGGATGTCTTCGGTTCTATCCCTTAAGGGAGGAATATGTATGGGAACGGTATTGAGCCTGTAGTAGAGGTCTTCGCGAAATCGTCCGTTGTGCAGTGCTTCCAATAGGTTAACGTTGGTTGCGGCAATGACCCGAACGTTGGTTTTTCTCGCCCTCGAAGAGCCGACCCTAAGAAACTCTCCCGACTCCAGCACGCGTAGGAGCCTTACCTGAGTAGCCAGAGGTAGTTCGGCCACCTCGTCGAGGAAAATGGTGCCACCGTTGGCCACTTCGAAGTAACCCTGACGGCTATCCATAGCCCCCGTAAACGATCCCTTCTCGTGTCCAAACAGCTCCGAATCGATGGTCCCTTCGGGAATGGCTCCGCAGTTTACGGCAATGTAAGCCCCATGCTTTCGTGCGCTGTGGAAATGGATAATCTTGGGAAAAACCTCTTTTCCTGTACCGCTCTCCCCGGTGATCAGCACCGAGAGATCGGTTGGAGCAACCTGCAAGCCGATATCAATGGCCCTGTTCAGCCCCGGGTAGTTCCCAATGATTTCGAACCGTTGCTTAATGCGTTGAATATCCATATTGAAACCTGTGAAAAGAATACTGACAAAATTACACTTTTTTATCCATTACGGCAAGGGCGAAAAATTTTTTAAGCCACCGAGCCCGACCTAACAACGATTTGAATACTGACAATATTTCTTTTTTCCCGCAATTGAAATGGTTTTGATAATTTGATAGCTACTTTTGTACTAACCATAACTGTTTTTGCAATGGAAGTAGTGGGCATCATACCCTCGCGGTATGCATCAACGCGGTTTCCGGGAAAACCGTTGGCGGAGATTGCAGGTAAACCTATGGTACAATGGGTTTACCAAAGGTCAAAAAGCGTTTACGAACACGTGTTTGTGGCCACCGATGACCATAGAATTGCCGAGGTGGTGAAGAGTTTTGGAGGGCAGGTACTGATGACCTCAACCCACCATACTAGCGGAACCGATCGCTGTGCCGAAGCATTGCAATTGGCTGAGCAAGAGGTAGGCAAGGCATTCGATGTGGTGGTCAATATTCAGGGCGACGAGCCCTTTATTGACCCCAACCAGCTAACTCTGATTCTTAAGCCATTCAGCGATAAGAGTGTTCAGATTGCAACGCTGGTTAAACCCTTTGGCAAGCACGATGATGTGTTCAATCCCAATACCCCAAAGGTGGTTATTGGCAACGGGAAGCAGGCACTCTACTTCAGCCGGTCGGCCATTCCCTTTATCAGGGGAACGGAAAAACAGGATTGGATCAATGCACATCCGTTTTTTAAGCATATCGGGCTATATGCATACCGCAGCGATGTGCTAAGGGCGATAACACAGCTGGAACAGTCGCCGTTGGAGCTGGCCGAATCGCTGGAACAGCTGCGATGGTTGGAGAATGGCTACAGCATCAGGGTGGAGATTACCCACCACGAGGGGATGGCCATTGATACCCCCGAAGATCTTGTTAGGGCAAATGGCATGGCCGCTAAATACTTATAAATAGGATTATTTCAGGATAGGCAAAGTATTAAGGTAATGCTACCCTTTTGCCATTCCGGCTATTCCTTTTCCTTTATAAGTAGTATAAGGGTTGGAAAATGGTCGGAATAGCCGCCAAGGTACTGATTACCCGCATGCGTACGAAACGGATAACCTTTGAATCGACCGGAAGATTGCTGCAAAAACTTCTTGTTGAAAACGTGTGCCTTGTAAAAACGGTATGAAGTGTAGTCTGTTTCCGTAAGGGGTTTGCTGATGAGAATCTGGTCGAAAAGGCTCCATGTGTCGCGCCAGGCAAGAGATCCGTACCCCTTTTGGTAAAAGCTGTAAAAGGGGTTGAACAACTCATTCGCTGCTATTTTAGCCACTTCCGGTGACGATTTTAGGTGTTTCACAATGCTGATGTCGTCGGGGTTATCGTTGAGGTCGCCCATGAAAATAATTTTAGCTTTGGGATTGGCTTGCTGTAAGGAGTCGATGATGTGCCTGCCAAGGTCGGCAGCAGCAATCCTTAAGGGTCTGCTCCGGCTTTCACCCCCAGACCTCGACGGCCAGTGGGTTACAATTATATGGATGGTATCGCCATCCATTACTCCCGATACTAGGAGCTGATCGCGGGTAAAAAAATCATCCCGCCCGGGGACAATCAACCTGTAGCTTTTGCTATTGGTAACAGTAAAGTAGCGTGGTTGGTAAAGCAATGCCACGTCCACGCCACGCTTGTCGGGCCCATCGTAATGGACAATCTCATAATTGCGTGAAGCAATAGGCCCTTGCGCTGCCAGATCCACAAGAACATCCCTGTTCTCAACCTCCGAAACGCCGATGATCACAGCCCCAAGGGGAGTAAACTCGGTGCCAATTTCGGCAATGGCTTTCGACAGATTATCCAATTTTTCCAAATACTTTTTGGTATTCCACTGCTTGGGGCCTGCAGGGGTGTATTCATAGTCGTTCACGTCGGGAGTATCCAGCGTATCGAACAGGTTTTCGAGGTTGTAGAATGCTATGCATGCCACTTTGTAATCCTTTTTTTCCTGACTTAAAGCCAAATAGGGTAGCTGCAACAAAAAGGCAATACCAATAATCTTCAGATAGAGAAATTTCATAGTCATATCAGCAGTTTTGCTATTTCCATTTGGCAAAGAGCCTTTGCCTTTGACAAATGATGCTTGTTGATAGAAAGATTTAATGTGATAAAGGTAAATATTTTTAGTTTTAGCACCAGCCTTTTGTTAATATTATCTATTTTTGAAAGCGTCATCATTAAGGAATAGAGAATAATAAATCATTATTTATTAGCATACTATGGATTATAAACAAAAAATTGTCTTGCCAATAATTGCTGTGCTTTTTTCGACCCTTAGCGCTTTTGGGCAGGTAGATACCACGGTTGTTGCACTTGATGAGGAATTTATCCCTGTGATTTCCTTATCGGCATCCGATTTTGAATCGGACGAAGAGGCATTCGATATTTCCGGATTACTTCAGGGATCCAACGATGTGTTTACCTCTACCGCAGGTTATACTTTTGGGGCATGCCGCTTCAGGATAAGGGGCTATGATGGGGAAAATACCACGGTGATGATTAACGGAACTCCCGTGAACGACCCCGAAACAGGAAGGGTTATATACTCTACCTGGGGAGGATTGAACGATGCCATGCGTAATACGGTCAATACCATTGGGCTTGCTGCAACCGAAAATACATTTGGAGCCTTTGGCGGAACCAGCAGTATGATTACGAGGGCATCACAGTTTAGCCAGGGAACACGCATTACCTACTCTGCTGCCAACCGCAACTATAGGCACAGGGCCATGTTTATCCATTCCACGGGTTTGAAGGATGATGCTTGGGCACTTACCATTTCCGGATCCAGACGATGGGCTCAGGAGGGTTATGTAGAGGGAACTTTTTACGAAGCATACGCCTACTTCATTTCGTTGGAACGGAAGTTTAGCAATAATCATAGCTTCGGATTCACTGTTTTTGGCTCACCCATGCGCAGCGGCCGGTCGGGCGTTGCTGTTCAGGAGGCCTATGATTTGACCGGAGATCCATACTATAACCCCAACTGGGGCTACCAGAATGGCAAGATTCGCAATTCAAGGGTTAACAATTACCACAAACCCATGATGCAGCTTAGCCATTACGGAACGTTTGGTAAAACTGATATTACAACATCGGTGGTGTACTCGTTTGGCCGTGGCGGTAATACTGCCTTAAACTGGTACGATGCCCCCGATCCAAGACCCGATTACTACCGTTACCTACCCAGCTACTGGGAGAACGACGATGAGTACTGGTATCAATACTACACCGATCAATGGAAAAACAACAAGCAGTTCAGGCAGCTCGATTGGGATCACTTTTACTTTGCCAATACCAAAAATATTTTCTCCCAGCGCGTTGGAGAAGAGACGATCACCGGGAATCGTTCGAAGTACATTGTGGAGGAGCGCAGGAATGACCATAACCAGTGGATTTTTAATTCCACCGCACGGCATCGGGTGGATGACAGGATTATGTTAACCGGCGGGGTAAATCTTTCGCATTTTAAGGGATTCCAGTTTAAGGAGATGGTTGACCTGTTGGGTGGCGACTGGTGGGTGGATGTGGACCAGTTTGCCGAACGCGATTTCAGCGATGAGAACCTGTATCAGAACGATTTGAAAAATCCGAACCGCCTTATCCAGGAGGGCGATAGGTTTGGGTACGATTTTACCGCAAACATTAATCATTACGAGGGATTTGCACAATCGGAGTTCTCTCTGCAAAAAGTTGATTTTTTCATTGCCGCCAACCTGTCGTACACTTCGTTCTGGCGGACAGGGCATATGCAGAATGGACGATTCCCTAATAATTCATATGGCGATTCGGAGAAGCATAATTTTCTGAACTATGGCATTAAGGGAGGAGCTACC
>Ga0209605_1002215_pt1 | contig 19186 bp, 18 predicted proteins | sample AD_UKC035_MetaG_FD_184408 | JGI IMG/M metagenome (GOLD analysis project Ga0209605, IMG submission 184408) | Active sludge microbial communities of municipal wastewater-treating anaerobic digesters from USA - AD_UKC035_MetaG (SPAdes) (version 2) | ecosystem: Engineered > Bioreactor > Anaerobic >...
ACGCATCGAGGTAGGCCGCGGGCTGGAGGGAAGGCTTACAGACCTCACCGCAGGAAGGGTCATTGACCTTGTCGTCAAGCCGCGGTTCAAGCGCAATGATTACAATGGCGGCTTTACCGCCGGGGTGCACGCCCTGGTGGATGCTGCAAGGGGGGAATTCAAGGCTGAAGAAAGGCGCGCACCGGCAAAAAAGAAGCAGGGGTCTCCCCTTCCGGCAATATTGATTTTCAGTGCCATTGCCCTTAATGTCCTCAGCAGGTTCTCTCGGGTCCTGGGAGGCGTTGCGGGCGCCTTGGGATTGCCTTTGATCGCTTACTTCGCATTGGGTCTTCCCGTAATAACGGCCATCCTGCTGGGTATTCTCGGGTTGTTGCTGGGAATCTTGCTACCGACCATTTTTGCCGGCAGGCACAGAGGAGGCTCCTTTTATTCAGGCGGTTCGTGGGGTTCCGGCGGAATCGGCGGAGGGATTAGTTCCGGCGGCGGTTTTAGCGGTGGAGGAGGCGGCTTCGGCGGCGGCGGAGCATCGGGGAACTGGTAATGAGATATCACGGAAAGGCAGAACATTTTTTTACCAAAGATGAGCAGGAAAAGATCAAAAATGCTACCAAAGAGGTAGAGCTGAGAACGATAGGCGAAATAGCCGTTGTGGTTGTGGATCAAAGCAGCTATTACAGAGAGGCTGAAGTGATCGGCTCCGTGTTTTCGTCGAGCCTTGTCGCCTTTATTGTATCAGCGGTCTTTTTTCATGCCTCGCTTTGGTTCTATGTCCCGCTGTCGTTCCTGTTATTTTTCCCTGCCCGTTTTGTCTTCCAGCGAGCACCGCAAATGAAAAAGGTTTTTATGGGTAGGGAGAGGGAGGAGTTTGCCGTCAGGCAGCGGGCGGTCAAGGCGTTCTATGAAAACGGCCTTTACAAGACCAGGGAGAACACGGGGGTACTCTTCTTCATCTCCTTGCTCGAGCGGAAGGTGTGGGTGCTCGCCGACAAAGGCATCCACGAGAAGATAAGGCAGCAGGCGCTGAACAGGTTCGCCGATATGGTTTCAAAAGGCATCCGCGAAGGGCATGCCTGCGATGCCCTGTGCGAAGCTATTAAAGAGGCGGGCGAATTACTGAAAATGCATTATCCCATGACGCCGGGAGACGTTGACGAGCTGGCCAATGAGATCATCTGCGAGCCCGGCGGCGAATGCGATACGTAACCAGCAGACAGTAGTCAGCTATCAGCAGTCAGCCATCAGCTAAATAACCAATTACCAATAACCAAGCTCCAATTAATCACCAATACCCAAATATTCAATAACCAAACGGGAACCCTTCAGGTCCTTCATGTTTGGGTATTCGGTCATTGATTATTGGGTATTATTTGGTGATTGGTGCTTGGTTATTGGTTATTTTCACCAAGTGTGCTGGCCGTATAATCAGCATAAACTATCACGAGAATTCTCTGAAGATCTCCCCGAAGCGGATGCTGTCGACGACCTTATCCTTGTATTTTTCGCCTATGGAGCTTCGGGCATCCTGGAGATCATTGGATTTAACGCCGTTTTCAAGGGCGCAGTATGCCTCGACATACGCAGCGAGGTCGTCTACGACCTTTATCATTTCGCCGTCACGGGGATTATATTCATCCATGTTGAAGGACGCCGAGATGTCTTCAGAAGTTGTTTTTACTGTTTTTCCGTCCCTGGCGATGACGCTGCTGAATTCGTCCTCGGTGAACATCCTCACCTCAGCCTCCCACTCGCCGGGGATGAGGCTGAAGACCTCTTTTTCCATCTGCTCCTTCTCGTAGCTTTTTATAAGCTTGTCGAGACCTGCGATCGATCTTTTGACCGGAGAGATGATATCGCGGGTGAGGACTTCAGGCAGGTCGTGGAAGAGGCCGGTGAAGTAATCATTAAAACAACGCCTGGAACATCCGTTCATCTCAAGCGAAACGAGGTAGGACAGGATGGCAACGATGAGCATATGCCCCAGGACCGATGTCCTGGGCACCATGTTGATGTGGCTCCAGCGGAGCTGGAACCTGAGCTGCCCGCAGAGATCGAGAAAGTTCCTGTATTTTGTGTAAAGCGCGAGCTGCTGGATGCCTTTCAGGTCGTAGTACTTCTCCTGCCTTTCCTGGAGGTAGGATTTGATCTCCGGTATCTCATAGCCGTGGGGGTTTGCGCGCTCGATGATGTCAAATTCCCACCGGGTCGCATAGAAATGCGCAGCGCTTAAGATCCTCTTGCTGATGGTGTTGTCTGTGCTGGCAAAGTATCTTTTGAACCGTGCCACAAATGCTTTGCCCAGCGGCGCAATGGTGGGCTCCAGTCTTATGAAGACCCATTCGCTCAGCCGCTTGTATTGCCCCGGGTCCTCTTTGATCCTGTTGAATATTTGCGGCTTCAGGTCGGTGATGACAAGCCGTTCAAGGAATTCGAACAGGGCGCCTTCGATGATCTCCTGCCAGTTCAAGTCTTTCCTGTTCTCCTCGAATTTCCCGAGGAAATAGGCGATGGTCATCTTGTGCGCCTGCTTGTCGAGCTCCATGAGCTCTACCGGCCTGATCTTGTCGTTCCACCGCCTCATGCCGGCGGCGCTGAATATCTTGAGGATAAATTCTTTCGTGATCATCGATATACTATGCAGCAATTATACACCGCAGAGGCCATTATTGGAATGAAATAAAAAAGGCTGCCCGCTAAGGCAGCCCTTTTATCTTCCTAACGCCTTATGACTTACGCCTCACGGCATTTATCACGCCTTTGCTATCTCAAAGGACATCTGGCCGTCTTCGTACTGCAGGGGTTTGATGGCAACGTCCATGCCGACCTTCACGTCCTCTGGCTTTAGGTCTTTCGCGAGCCTCGCGAAGAGCTTGAGGTCGCCGAAATCAACGAGGCCCATCGTATAGGGGCAATCCTTCTCGAAGCCGAAGGGCGCATAATAGGCGATGGTAAAGGTCTCAAGCTTGCCTTTTTTCGGCATCTCGAACCAGTCCATATCCTTCGAGAGACAGCTTGCGCAATCTGCCCTTGGCGGGAAGAACTTTGCCCCGCACTGCTTGCATACCGTCCCCTCGACCTTCCCTTCTGTCAGCAGGTCAACGAACTTCGCTGTCTTTGTCACACCGGTAAAGCTTTTTCTTCCAAATTTTTCGAATCCCATTCTATCACCTCCCAAAGATTGTCACGTTGCCGTAGAGGCCAACACCACCGACGTTATGAACGAGGCCGATGTCCGGGCTGCCGGGCACCTGCATGGAGCCTGCCTCATCGCGAAGCTGCAGAACGATCGTCCGTATCTGCGAGCCGCCGGTCGCTCCGATCGGGTGTCCCTTGGAGAGAAGGCCGCCGTCGACGTTGACCGGGATCCTGCCTTCCTTGTATGTTGCCTTTTCACGGACAAGCTGTTTGCCTTCGCCCATCGGCGCGAAACCGAGGCCTTCATATGCCATGATCTCGGCAATGGTGAAGCAGTCGTGGACCTCGGCTACCTTTATGTCCTTTGGTGTTAAACCGGCCATCTTGTAGGCTTCGGCCGCTGCATTGTAGCCGACGCTCAAGCCCTTTGCAAAATCAGGCCTTGCCGCCATGTTGACGGCTTCCGAAGCGGCGCCTATGCCGAGTATCCATACGGGTTTTTTCGAGAAGGCCTTTGCCTTTTCCGCATTCGCCAGGATTACGCAGGAGCTGCCGTCCGCATTTGCGCAGGCATCGCCGACCCGGATCGGCCATGCAACAGCGCCGGCCATCCTCGCATCGGGGTTGCTCGCATCGAAGTCTGACGCCTTCACGCCCTTGCGGTAGACCGCCCTCTCGTTGGTCTGGCCGTATGTGCCTGACTTTATCCTTACATTCATCATGTCGTCGTGGGTCAGCCCGTTCTTCGCCATGTAGGCCTGCGCGTACAGCGCATAGTAAGCGGGCATCATGGTGCCGAAGGGCGCCTCCCACTGGATATCTGCGCCACGGCCCATCCTCTCCTGGGACTCGGCAGAGGTGATCTCCGACATCTTCTGGAACCCGAGCACCACAACGACGTCATGGAGACCTGCCTTGATCATGCTGTAGGCTACCTTCACGCCGGAGCTGCTCGATGAGCAGACGGTCTCAATATAGAAGGTCGGCTGGGGGATCAACCCCATGTACTCAGCGAGAACGCCGGCAGGCGACCGCTGCTTATCGTATTCAGGGGCTGAACAGAATATTGAAGCGCCAACATCCTTCTGGGTGATGCCTGCGTCCTGCATGGCCTCCCTGAATGCTTCAAAGGCGAGTTCCCTGATGGAGCCTTCATAGCCTCTTACGAACGAACTCTGGCCCACACCGATTACTGCTACATCTTTTGCCATACACTCCTCCTTCACTCATTTTTTTGTGTTTTTTCCTCTTTGATACATTGTTACGAACCGGTTATGTTCTTTCATATCTTTCGAGAAGACATGGGTACCGTCATTTTTTGAGACAAAGTAGAGGTAATCAACCTGGGCAGGATAGAGGGCGGCCGTAATAGAGTTTTTATCGGGGTTGCAGATAGGCCCCTTGGGCAATCCCTTGAACGTATACGTATTGTAAGGGGTGTAGGTATTAAGGTTGGAACGGCTTATGGGGCTGTTAAACATTCCTGTTCCATAGATGACCGTTGGGTCGCAGTCGAGGGGCATCCCCTTGTTCAACCTGTTATGAAACACGGCGGAGATCAACGGCTTCTCCTCTTTTAACCGCGCCTCTTTTTCGATCATCGATGCCAGGGTAAGCGTCTTATGTATGTCAAAGCCCATTTCTTCCATCCGCTTTTTTATGTCTTCTTTTGCGAAAAATTTAAAGCTTCGTCGAACAATCTTTTCTATAAAATCTTCGGCCTCGATCTCCTTGCTGTAATGGTAGGTATCCGGAGCGAGGTAGCCTTCAATGGAATCAGACATGATGCCTATCTTCCTCAGGTACCCCTGGTTTTTGACCAGGGCGAAGAACGCATCGTTTTCCATAATGTGCGACCTGTCGACCGCATCGGCGACATTGAACATATTATAGCCTTCGACTATTTTAAGGGTGTAGATATTCCGCTCGCCGCGCGCCATCTTCCTGACGATCTCTATTGTCGACATGTCCTTTTTCAGAGCGTACTCGCCTGCCAGCAATTTTCCCCTGTAGAACAGCGAGCAGAGGACAAAAAGGTTCGACGAGTAGATCAGGTCTTTACCTTTAAGCCTGTCGGCAATACTATACAAACTTGTTCCGTTTTTCACAACGATATTAACTATCGTATTGTCCGCATCCCGCGGTATGCTTGCAAAGATAATAGTCTGGGTAGCCAGGAGGATAATAAGGGCAGCTACAATGATCTTTTTATCGCGTCCCGTTCGCATCCAGGTACCCTTGTAATATTAGCTGCGATGCCATCATGTCCAAGTACGGTTTCCGCTTTTTATGGCTGATGCTTGCCATTTCGAAGACCCTGTGGGCCTCGTTGGTGGTGAACCGTTCGTCCCAGAGCACGATGGGCACGCCTGTATATTTCTCCAAGACCTCTGCGAACTCCAACACCTCTTTCGCCTTTTTCCCGATCATCCCGCTCAAATCTTTCGGGAGCCCTATGACTATCCTTTCGATGTCATGTTCCGATATAAGATTCTTGAACTCTTTCAGGTCTTCCTTGAGAGAATTCCTTCTGTATACCTTGAGCGCCTGAGCAATGCTGTGAGTGGGGTCGGACAGGGAAACCCCGATCTTCTTGTCCCCCACGTCGAGACAGAGTATTCGCATCCCGTAATTATAGCAATTTTTCCTGAATATTCAAGCACAAAAGCCACTATCCTTACCAGCTTGCCGGCCCGGAATACGGGCTGTTTTTGCAGCCATAGGGGATCAGCAACGAAACCCGCCGGCAGCGTTCATTGAGCTTAGGCGCAAGCCGGACAAATGCTCCCCCTCCCTTTATGTATTGATAACATTGTTTGATTTTGTTAATTTAAGCACAAGGTTGGCATTTGATGATGGCGGCATGGAACGATGCCCCCGTGGAAACGTCAGGAATGCAAAAACCGTCGCAAGGAGGTACGGGATGATAACAGCAGGCATAGATAGCGGCGCAAAAAACGTGAAAGCAGTGATCATGAAGGACGGCAGGGTTGTCGGAAAGGCAATGGCGCCTGCAGGCCTTGATACGAAGGCAGCCGCTGAAAATGTATATAATGAGGCGCTAAAGGCGGCCGGCGCAGAAAAAAAAGATGTCCGCAAGGTCTTTGCTACCGGCGTGGGAAGGAAGAGCTGTGATTGTGCACAGGGTGAGGTAACAGAAGCGGACGCTGACGCAAAGGGGATCAGGTTCGTTATGCCTAATGTCCGCACGGTCATCGATGTGGGAGCCGAGGAGGGAAGGGCGGTCAGGATAAACCAGCACGGCGATGTCGTTGATTTTGCAATAAATGAAAAATGTGCGGCAGGGGCTGGGGCATTTGTAGAAGCAATGGCGAGGGCCCTTGAGACAGAGGTCGAAAAAATGGGCGATCTCTATGACAGGTCCACAAAAGAGATCGACATGAACGCCCAATGCGCGGTCTTTGCCGAGTCAGAGCTTGTGTCCCTTATCCACTCGCAGACCGCAAAGGCGGATATCGCACGGGCAGTGCTCAATGCGATCGGGGACAGGATCGTGTCCATGATGAGAAGGGTCGGCGTTGAGAAAGACGTAGCCGCGATTGGCGGCATGGCCCTCAACGGGGGATTTATCAAAGCTATAGAGAGAGAGCTGAACATCACAATAGGCGTCCCCGCAGACCCCCAGTACGTCAGCGCAATAGGCGCCGCTATCGCAGCGGCAGAGCAAAGGATGGAGGTATAACGCTATGGCAGACGGAAAGAAGGAATTCTGGAGATGGCCGGAATCTCGATGGGCAAACCCTGAGATCGATTGGAAGAAGGGTAAACTTATCACGGCAGGCATTGACGTCGGCTCCGTCAGCGCGCAAGGCGTTATCATGGTAGACGGTGAGCTTTACTGCTACGGCAATATGAGGACCGGCTCCAGCAGCCCGGACAGCGCGATCAACGTTTTCAACAAGGCAACAGAAGGAACAGGCCTGGCATTGAGAGATGTTCATTTTACCGTTGGCACAGGCTACGGCCGCGTCAATGTGCCTTTCGGCAACAGGGCAATAACAGAGATCGCATGCCACGCAAAGGGCGCGAACTGGATGTATGGCCCCGCGGTACGGACCGTCCTCGATATGGGCGGCCAGGACTGCAAGGCCATCAAGATCGACGATAAAGGCAAGGTTGTTGCCTTTCTGATGAATGACAAGTGCGCGGCAGGCACAGGCCGGGGCATGGAGGTCTTCGCGGACCTCCTCGGCGTTCCCATTGAAGATGTCGGCGACATGTCCCTGAGCGTTGCCGAAGAGCCTCCTCCAGTGAGCTCGACATGCGTTATTTTCGCAAAATCGGAGGCAGGAGCACTGCTCCGCGCCGGCTGGCCTAAAGAGAAAGTCCTCGCAGCATACTGCTCCGCAATGGCGCACAGGGTCCTATCGCTTCTCGAAAAGGTAAACGTGGAAAGAGAATTTGCCATAACCGGCGGGATCGCAAAGAACCAGGGCGTCGTGAAAAGGCTCACGAAAGAGCTCGGCTTCGAGGCCTGTGAGGCTAAGTGGCACAATCAATCCTATGCAGATAAAGGGTTCCCTTTTGACACGCAGATCGCAGGCGCGATCGGCGCAGCGCTGTTTGGAAAGGCCCTTGCCGAAAAGGGGAGCAGGTAGCCGTTTACTTCCAGAAGCGTGGGAAGAAGATCAGGAGCACCGTATAGATCTCGAGGCGGCCGACAAGCATGAGAAAGCTTAATGTCAATTTGCCTGCGTCAGGTATGTGGGAATAATTTTTTATGGGACCGACAGAGCCTATGCCGGGCCCTACATTCCCGATCGTCGCGGCAACAGAGCCGATCGCGCTGTCAATATCGAGCCCCAGCATCGTCATTATTACGACTCCGCCAAGGGAGATCATGCCGTAGAGAACGATAAAGACCACCGTGTTGGATACCACTCCTTCAGGGATGGGCTTATCGCCTACTTTTATCGGGAACACCCCCCGTGGACGGATGCTTTTCTTGAATTCCGAGCCGATCTGTTTAAAAAGTATCAGGACCCTGATGTTTTTAACGCCGCCGCCCGTTGAGGTTGAGGAACCGCCGACGACCATCAGCAGCAAAAGGACGAACTGGGTCACAAAAGGCCACAATTCATAATCATCGGTAATGAAGCCGGTTGTTGTAATGATGGAGATGACCTGGAAAATAGAGCTGCGGAGCAATCCTTCCGAGAGGCCCGAGCCGGATATAAGCCGCATAACGACCACAAACGCAAAAGAGATGGCGATAACGGAAAGGAAGAACCGGAATTCCGGATTTTTGATGTAGTATGAGGGCTTTCCTTTCAATGCCCAGTAGTGTAGATTGAAATTGATGCCCGCCATGAGCATGAAGAAGGCCACTGTGTACTGGATGTAAGGAGAATACCCTGCTATGCTCGCATTGAGCGGCGCAAACCCGCCGGTGGCCATAGTGCCGAAGGTCACGCAAAGGGACTCGAAAAAATTAAGGCCCCCTGCCATCAGAAGGCATGTTTCTGCTGCGGTGAACGCAATGTAGACCCACCAGAGGATCTTTGCCGTCTCGCTGATACGGGGAGAGATCTTGTCTTTTGTCGGCCCCGGGACCTCGGCCTTGAAGAGCTGGATGGCGCCGACGCCGAGAAAAGGAAAGATCGCTACGGCCAAGGCAATGACGCCCATTCCCCCGAGCCACTGCGTCATATTCCTCCAGACAAGCAGGCTTCTGGGCAGACGTTCTATATCGGCCAGTATGGTGGAGCCTGTTGTGGTGAATCCTGAGATGGTCTCGAACAGGGCGTCGATAAATCCGCTTACATGTCCTGATGCCATAAAGGGGATAGAGCCGAGGAAGGCAAGGGCAAGCCAGGACAATGTGACGATCAGGAACCCTTCCCGGGTGGTCAGTTCGGAAGGCGTCTCGCGGTAGAATTTTGTTGTAAAGCTCAACAGGATCAGAGCTGCGGCAAGCGTGGAAAAGACCAGGATCATACCGTCGTTGTAATAGACGGAGAAGGCAAGGGGGACAAGCAAGGCGCAGCCCAGCAGAAGACAAAGGCGGGCAAGGACGTAGAAGATATTTGATAGCCTCATGATATATTTTTCATCTCAGGAAAACTTGCCTTCGAGATGCCGGATCGCCTGAGGCAAGGCAAAAAAGATCACCTTGTCGCCCTGCTCAATGATGTTTTCTCCGTGGGGGACGAAGGCGTCTTCGCCGCGGACAATCGCCGCAACCAGGCTTCCATCGGGCAGGCTGAGCTTTTTCAGGGGCTTTCCTGCGAGCCGGTTCCCTTTCTTTACCTCGAACTCTATGGCTTCCGCCTCTATGCCGTGAAAGAGCGCAACGGAGAGGATGTCGCCCCTCCTGATGAACCGCAGGATCGCCTTTGCCGTGGCGAGGCGCATATTTACCGTGGAATCTATCCCGATAACGCTCATAAGAGGTACATAGTCGGACCTGCTGACAAGGGCTATCACTTTTCTGATCCCAAGATGCTTGGCAAGAAGGCATGCGATGATGTTTGTCTCGTCATCGGAGGTAACGGCGACAAACCCGTCGGCATCGCGCAAGCCCTCCCTTACGAGCATGTCTATCTCTGCCCCGTCTGCCTGAACTACCGTGGCCCTTTTGAGCTCTTCCGCGAGCCTCAGGGATTTTTCCTTGTCGGACTCGACAACCGTTACGTCAAGACCCTTATCCTCAAGGTTTGCAGCGACAGCGCTGCCGATCTTGCCGCCTCCGAGGATCATGATCTTTTCGAGCTTTGCGTTGGACTTGCCTGTCATGGCGAGGAGATCGGAGAGGTTCTCTTCGCGCGTTACGACAAATATCTGGTCGTTTTTGTTGATATAGTCATCGCCCGTGGGGATGATCGTCCTGTCTGCTTTCTGGATTGCTACGATACGGAATTTTCTTCTCATCTCTTCCGATGTCATATCCTTGAGCTGAAGGTTGAGGAAAGGGCACTGCTCGTCCAGCTTCAGCCCCACAAAGAGTATTTTTCCGTTCTCAAAGGAGACGATCTCTGAAGCGGTTGCCCGCATGAGGAGGCTGACGATCTCTTCCTTTACCTCATCCTCCGGGTGGATAAAAAGGTCAATGCCGAGGTCTTTCTGCTTCAGGATCGAACTGGGGCTGTAATAGTCACGATTGCGCACCCGTGCGACCTTAAGCCTTACGCCTGATTTCCAGGCGATCATGGATGCGATGATGTTGACCTCATCTACTCCGGAGGCCGCGATAAGCATGTCCGCATCATCGATGCCGGCATCTTTCAGGACCTCCTGGTCAGAGCCGCTGCCATGTACGACCGAGATGTCGAGCGTCTCCTCTATTTTTTTGCATTGTTCAGGGTTTTCTTCGATAATTACCAGGTCGTGCTTTTCGAAAGAAAGCTTTTTCGCCAGGTGGAACCCTACTTCGCCTGCGCCAACGATGATTATTTTCACCGGTACATTCTCCTGCAACGAAAAGAGTAGAAACACATTAGCAAAAAACGATTCGTGTTGTCAAACGACAAAATTTTGTTTTTTGCTATGTAATTTTTTTGGAATGAATTAATATTAATATGTTTGTTGAGATAATAAAATAGAAAAAACCCAGGAAGATAAAATGATCAGAAAAAGCGGTTTCGACAATGAAAAGTACCTGAATGAGCAGACATTGGAGATAATCCAAAGGGCAAAGATGTTTGATAATAAGCTGTACCTCGAGTTTGGCGGCAAGCTCCTGTATGATTACCACGCCGCGCGGGTTCTGCCCGGCTATGACCCGAACATCAAGATGAGGCTTCTGGCGGAGCTGAAGGACAAAGCGGATATTATCCTCTGCATCTACGCGGGGGACATTGAGAGAAAGAAGATACGGGCTGATTTCGGCATTACCTACGACTCCGATGCGCTGAAGCTCATCGATGACCTGCGCAACTGGGGGATCGATGTGCTGGGAGTAAACATTACACGTTTTGAGAATCAGCCGGCAGCCGTGCTTTTCAAGAATAAGCTTGAGAGGCGCGGGATAAAGGTCTATACCCACAAATACACCAGGGGATATCCCACCGATGTGGAGCTGATCGTCAGCGACGAAGGATATGGAGCCAACGAATATATCGAGACAGAGAAGCCCCTGGTTGTCGTTACGGGTCCGGGACCGGGCAGCGGCAAGCTGGCAACCTGCCTTTCCCAGCTCTATCACGACTCCCGCAGAGGGATACGGTCGGGGTATGCCAAGTTCGAGACCTTCCCCATCTGGAATCTGCCGCTCAAGCACCCCGTCAACGTGGCTTACGAAGCGGCAACGGCGGACATCAAGGACTTTAACCTGATCGACCCCTTCCACCTGGAGGCCCATGGCGAGATAGCGGTCAATTATAACCGCGATGTGGAGGTGTTCCCGGTTTTGAAAAGGATACTGGAAAAGATAACAGGCGGAGAATCATTCTATAAATCTCCGACAGATATGGGCGTAAACCGGGCCGGTTTCGCCATAACCGATGACGAGGCAACGAAAGAGGCTGCAATGCAGGAGATAATCAGGCGGTATTTCCGCTACCGCTGCGAGTACGCGATGGGATTTGCCGACAGGGAGACGGTGCAGAGGGTCAATCTTTTGATCAAGGAATGCAACCTGGAGCCGGAATACCGCAAGGTCGTCGGCTCCGCCCGCGAGGCGGCGCAGGCCGGGCAGGACGAACAGAGGGGAAACGAAGGGATCTATTGCGGGGCCGCGATAGAATTAAGGGACAGCGCTATCATTACCGGGAACAATTCGACCCTCATGCATGCGGCGACGAGCCTTGTAATCCACGCGATCAAGCACCTGGCAGGCATCCCGGAAAAGCTGCAGCTTTTGCCGGACTACATCACCGAATCAGTGCGCAAGCTCAAAACGGAGATCCTGAACGAGAAAACGGTGAGCCTCGACCTGGAGGAGGCGCTCATAGCGCTGAGCATCAGCGCGATGACCAATCCGGCAGCTCAACTGGCCATTGAGGCGCTGAAGGAGCTTCGCGGCTGCGAGATGCATATGACGCACATCCCCACGCCTGGGGATGAGGCAGGCTTAAGGCGCCTGGGGGTGAACCTGACGAGCGACCCTAATTTTTCTACCAAAAACCTTTTCATTGCCTGATACAGAATCGCCTTTGCTCATATGGCTTCTCTGCCTTCGTCTTTTGTATACAAAATGTTGCGAAAAATCATTTCCAATTTCTTGACAAGTCCATTTCCACTGCTATACTTCATGGTATATAAAGCAAGCAAAATACACGCAAAACGCAACGGAGGAAAGGGTTAATGGGTTTGATGGAGCCTGTCAAGTTAAGGATTTTGACGATAAAAGACCTCGATGCAGTAGTCGATATTGATTATTCTCTTCTGGGTAAAAAAAGGAGGGGTTACTGGGAGACCAGGCTCGAACGGGCGGAGACGTCCGGCGTTCCTTCTCTGGCCGCAGAGGTAAATGGAAAGGTTATCGGCTTCATTCTTGGCAGCGCCAGCGGGTGGGAATTCGGGATACCGGAGAGCGTGGGGTGGATCGACACTATAGGCGTTGTGAAAGAGTACCAGAAGAAAGGCATTGCGCGGCTTCTTTTTAAAGAGCTTCACTCGATGTTCAAAAAGGTCGGCGTTGAAACGGTCTATGTATTCGTTAACTGGAAGGACTGGGACCTTCTCCAGTTCTTTGACAAGATGGGCTTCAAACGCGGCGACATGATCAACTTTCAGCTGAATATCTAACCTAAAAAGATATGTTCCGGCAGCCACATAACAAGACAAGGGGGTATGCAGTGTGGATCCAACGGGAAAGATAAACTTACGGCCGCTAACGATAAAAGACCTCGAAGCGGTCACGGCGATCGACATTTCGCTCCTCGGCAGGGACAGGAGGGAGTATTGGGAATATAAGCTCGAAAGCGCTGAGACGTCGAGCGTGCCGTCGCTGGCAGCAGAGCTTGACGGGAAGATGATCGGCTTTATCCTGGGGAAGGCCAGCGGCTGGGAATACGGCATACCCGAGAACGTAGGGTGGATCGATACCCTCGGCGTTGTAAAGGAATGGCAGGGGAAGGGGGTTTCCCAGCTGCTCTTTGAGGAAATGTATTCCATGTTCAAGAAGGTGGGAGTTGACACTATTTATGTCTTTGTCGAGTGGAAGAAATGGGACCTGATGAAATTCTTTGAAAAGATGCAGTTCCAGCGGGGGGACATGATCAACCTGGAGATGAAGATCTAAAGAGTGATCGGCAAAAAATAGCTCATAGCTGATAGCTCACTATGATGCTTTTCGTTCGGTATGGTTCGAAATATTTCTTGAGAATCCGGTCAATTTACGGGACAATAAAGACCAGCATTAATAAAAACCGGAGGAGAACCTATGCCATTTGAAAAGATCAATAACCTCCAGGTCTACTATGAGGTACACGGAGAAGGCGAGGCTATCATCTTCATGCACCATGGATTCGGCTGCACAAAGATCTGGAGTAATATTTACCCGCGCTTCCTGGAAAAGGGCTACAAGGTAGTTGTCTACGACCGCCGCGGCTACGGCAGGTCGGAACGGGGGGACGATTTTCCGGACTTTTATGAGACCGACCGCTACAGGCCGGAGAGCGTGGAGGAGCTAAGGACGCTGAAAGAGATCCTCGGCATAAAGGAGTGCCACCTGGTGGGGCAATGTGAAGGCGGCGTTGTCGGCGTTGACTACGCTGCCAAGTACCCGGGGGAGGTCAGGACCCTGACCGTTGGCAGCACCCAATGCTACGGCGAAGTGACCATGATCGAGCTCAACGCTATGAAATTTGCGCCACGATTTACCGACCTGGAACCGGCGCTTAAGGCGAGAATGGTTGAGTGGCACGGAGAAAAGGCAGAGATCAACTACAACCAGTTTGTCAAATACGGCGGTGCGTACGGCGTGGAGTATTTCAACCTCCGCCCGGCCCTGCCTCTGGTTTCCTGTCCTGCCCTGGTGCTTTATCCGGACCGCAGTTCGATCTTTCGCGTGGAGCAGGGGGTGACCCTCTACCGTCACCTCCCAAGGGGGGAGCTGGCTGTCTTCCCGAAATGCGGCCACAACACCTATGAACAGCGGCCCGAGGACTACGCCCGCACTGTCCTGGATTTCATAATGAGGCATAGGGACCGGGAAGACGAGCAGGACAGCCGGTCAATAACATGCCTGGCCTGAGGCGCCAAGAGGCCGCCCTTTTCGTTTAGCTTCAGTTATTCCACATTTAACAGCTCAAGATCCTCAATGTCTTCTTTTAGCAAAAAATAATCGCATTTATTCTTGACAAAGTTTGCTAATAGTGTAATTATAAAACTATGATGAAAGCTGCCGAACAGAAAACAAAAGAGATGCAGGAATCTATAGCTAATAGAATCAACATGTTAAGAAGAAATAAGGGTATTACTTTAGAAGAGTTGGCAAAAAAGACAGGGTTTGCCAAAAGTTATCTTTCCCAGATAGAGAACATGAAAAGGGAGCCGCCGATAAGCACCTTGACAAAAATAGCATACGTACTCAATGTCGACGTCGTTTTTCTTCTGACAGGCGAGATCCCGAGGGAAAACGATGAACACCTTTCCATCGTCAAACCAGCGGAACGTCGAACGGTCGTCAGGCCGAACGGGAGACCTGAATACAGGTATGAATCCCTGACGTACAAAAAGGTGAACAGGCTGATGGATGCCTTTATGCTGACCGCCGCTTTTGAATTCCCAAAGGAACCGTTGATACATGAAGGCGAGGAGCTGACCCTCATGCTCGAGGGCAAACAGGAATTCGTCTATGACGGCAAAAGCTATATTATGGAAGAGGGCGACTGTTATATCTTTGATTCCAGCAAGCCTCATTACTCAAGGAGCATAGGAGATAAACCTGCCAGGTTTCTGGTGGTGTTCACCACAAAAAAATGATCAGGGGCGTTTCCCGGACGCCCGGTCATATCAAAAGGAGGAATTCCAATGAAAAGAGCAAGGGCCTTAAGAAATGGTGATGCAGGATTGATTGCAGGTTGGGGAAGCTGTCTGATATTGTGTGCGCTTGTCCTGGCGCTATTCTTTGCCGGAACGACTCCATCCTATGGAGCGCCCCAGACGATTCGTTTTGCCATTTATACTCCCCAGAGGGGGCTCGAAGGCGAAGCCATGACATGGCTCACGGAAGAGATCGAAAAGAGGACAAAAGGGGCAGTGAAGTTTCAGAACTATTTTGCAGGATCATTATTGAAGGAGAGAGAGACGCTACGGGGCGTTCAGTCGGGAGCAGCAGATATGGGGTATATTTTCGTTCCGTACTTTCCCCGGGAGCTGACGCTGTGGAGCGTTGGCGAGCCCTTTATCCGCGGCCCTGTGGACCCTGCGAAAAAGGCTGAATTCTTTTCCGAGCTATACGACCAATCCCCGGAGCTCCAGACTGCCCTGAAGGCATACAACCAGAAGCTTGTCGCTATTCATTACTTCGGTCAGATGGCTGCAGGCGGACCGCGGCCCCTCAAATCGCTGAACGACCTGAAGGGTCTGAGGATCCGCTGTGCGGGAGGATATGATGCAGAGCATATGACCGCGCTGGGCGCCAAGGTGGTCTTCCTGCCTGGAACGGAAATTTACTCGGCAATGGAGAAAGGCGCTGTTCAGGCCAACTACACGGCCTTTATCTCCTACTTCAAATACAGACTTTTTGAGATCGGCAAACAGCACACGGTCCTTGTCGTGCCTCAATTCACCGGCTCTGTCGCCCTTATTACGATCAATCAGAAGGTGTGGGACGGCTTGAGCCCCGATGTGCAGAAGGTGATAACTGACGTAGGCAAAGAATATGGAAAAAAGATCGCGTCCGAGATCAAGACGCTGGAAGTTGACATCAAAAACAAGATGAAGACCGCGGGAGCCACCGTTGTTGATCTTCCGGTCTCAGAGGTAAACGCGTGGGCTGCTGCGAGCGAAAAGGACTCCCTGGAAAAATGGGTCAAGAAGGCTGAGGAACAAAAACAGCCGGGAAAGGTCCTGATGGATCGGGCGAAGAAGCTGGTCGAGAAATATTCAAAATAGCAGCCTCTGGTACATGTCAGAGCCTTGAAAAGCATCAATGGCTTATGTGAATAGCGAGGTGAGAAATGACGATCCGTAACAGAATATCGGCAACTATCGGCAGCATGCTCATATTTCTCATCATGATCCTCCTGGTGGTCGAGGTGGTGAGCCGGTTTGCCTTCGGCGCCTCGATCGAGGGCGTCATCGAGATTGTAGGTATTTTCCTTGCCCTCTCTGTGTTTGCCGGATTTTCCCCGTGCGAAGAGGCGAAGCAGCATGTCTCCGCACAACTGGTAGTCCAGCGGTTACCTGCCAGGGCGGCCCGTATCGTCAAAATATTTGTTTATATCCTGGCGGTTATCACCGTGGCCGTCATGAGCTGGCAGACCGCACTTAACTTTTTCGATTCATACAGCATTCGGGAGGCCCTGCCCGGCGCAAGCTTTCAAATGCCTGTGTACTGGGCAAAAGGCGGGGTTTTTGTCGGGTTCGTTCTGTTCCTGATTCAGTTGATTATCAGCCTGCTGCGCCCTGAGGGGAAATCAAAGACAATAACCGACGAGAGGAGATGAGGCGATGATGGACCCGACACTGGTAGGAACCGCAGGCGTTGCCGCTCTTCTTGTGCTCATTTTCTCAGGCCTCCACATAGGACTGGCATTGAGCCTTGTCGGAGGGGCCGGCATGTGCCTTTTGATGGGGGCGAGGGGCGGCCTCGACATAATTGGATCGAGCCCTTTTGCAGTTGCAGCCTCCTATGATCTCAGCCCCTTGCCGCTTTTTCTTCTTATGGGGTCCTTTGCCCTGAACGGAGGCATAGGAGCGATGGTGTACGAGGCGATGAGCAAGCTCCTGGGAAGACTGCACGGCGGCCTTGCCATTGCTACCACCTTTGCCTCCGCATTCTTCGGAATGATCTGCGGCTCCTCTCTTGCTACCGCAGGTATCTTTACAAAAATAGCATTACCGGAAATGCTGAAGCGTGGAATGGACAAAAAGCTTTCTATCGGCACGATCAGTTCCGCCGGCACCTTTGCCACCCTGATCCCGCCAAGCGGCCTGATGATCATTTACTGCATACTGACCGAACAGTCGATCGGCAGGATGTTCATGGCAGGGTTCGTGCCCGGTTTCATATCGGCATTTGCCTTTTCAGCTCTGATCTATATAAGGGTTCGAAGAAAACCATCGCTGGCGCCTCTTGTCAAGGAAGGCTACAGGCTGAGCGAAAAGGCGCGGGCGCTCGTCTCGATATGGCCTATAATATTTTTTGCAGCCCTTGTTCTGGGCGGCATCTTCGCGGGCTGGTTCACTGCCACAGAGGGAGCTGCCGTGGGCGCTTTCGGCACCCTTCTTTTCGCCGTGGTAAAGAAAGGCGTCCGGCAAACCCAGATACCCACTGCCCTGGTCGACTGCATGAAGGCCACGGGCATGATCTTTCTTGTTATCATAGGGGCGATAATATTCGGACGGTTTCTGAGCGTGACCCAGTTGCCGGTCAACGTGGCATCTTTTCTCAGCGATGCGCACATATCGCGCGCAGCGTTCCTGTTCAGCCTCGCCTTGCTTTACTTTGTGCTCGGCATGCTTCTCGATTCAGTAGCGATCTTGTGTATTACTATTCCGGTGGTCTTCCCGGTTGTCATGCAGCTCGGGTTCGATCCCATCTGGTTCGGGATATTCCTCATTAAGATGTGTGAAATAGGCCAGATCACGCCGCCGGTCGGGATGAACGTGTATGTTGCGGTCGCCGCCGCTGAAGGGCAGGTATCGCTTGAGGATGCCTTCAAAGGGATTATGCCCTTTTTGGCATGCGACCTGTGCGTGCTGACCATCCTCATAATTTTCCCTGAATTGAGCCTGTGGCTGCCCAACCTTGTATTCGGCTCTTAGCCTGAAAGGGGAGCATGAGGCGCAAGGCGCGTTAGTGGAATTTTGATAAAAATGGAGGTAAGGAAAAATGGCAAAGCTTAAATGTGTGATCATGAGGGGCGGCACGAGCAAGGGAGTCTTCTTCCATGACAATGAACTGCCCGAAAACATCGAGGAAAGAACGAAAACGGTCCTCAGGGTCTTGGGGAGCCCCGACAAGAGACAGATAGACGGCCTCGGCGGCGCCGATTTACTGACAAGCAAGGTGGCCATTGTAGGGCCGCCCAGCAGGAAGGACGCAGACGTGGATTATGTCTTCGGACAGGTCAGCGTTACCGAGCCGGTCATTGATTGGGGTACGATCTGCGGCAACCTGTCCGCAGCCGTGGGCCCCTTTGCCGTGGACGAAGGGCTGGTGAGGGCTCAGGGGTCGCGAACGACCGTGAGGGTCTATTGCAGGAACGTAGATAAGTACCTCGGCCTTGAGTTTGAGACAGGCGCCGGCAAAGCGGTCTACGAGGGCAACTACGCAATAGACGGCGTGCCGGGCACGAGCTCGAAAATATCTCTGGACTATTCAGGCACTGCAGGGATCCTGACGGGAAGCCTTTTGCCGACGGGAAACCGGAAGGATGTGCTCGAGGTCAAAGGCGTGGGCAAGATCGAGGCCACGATCATCGATGTCTCAACGCCGGTAGCCTTTGTAAGGGCCCGGGACCTTGGCCTCAAAGGGACAGAAGCGGCAAAGGATATGGACGGGGACAGGAAATTGATCGAATCCCTGGAACAGATACGCCTCGAAGCGGCGCGCCTGGCAAAGCTGGAAGGGAAAAGCATCTTCATGCCGATGCTTGCATTGGTCCAGGAGCCTGTGCCGTGGACGAACTTCATTACCGGAGCGCCCATGAAAACGGAAGGCGTCACCATTATGTCGAAGATATACGCTGCCGGAATGATGCACAAGGCCTATCCCGGAACGGGCTGCGTTACTACGGGGGTGGCTGCAAAATTGAAGGGATCGATCGTAGACGAGTTTATTTCCCCTGCTGATAAAGACAGGGAGACTGTAACGATCGGCCACTTCTCGGGCCTTATCAACGTGGATGTGCGCTGCCGTGATGAAGGCGGAGCATTCGAGCTGGAAAAGGCGGTAATGTACCGGACCGCGAGAAGGGTC
>Ga0209605_1002219_pt1 | contig 19176 bp, 8 predicted proteins | sample AD_UKC035_MetaG_FD_184408 | JGI IMG/M metagenome (GOLD analysis project Ga0209605, IMG submission 184408) | Active sludge microbial communities of municipal wastewater-treating anaerobic digesters from USA - AD_UKC035_MetaG (SPAdes) (version 2) | ecosystem: Engineered > Bioreactor > Anaerobic >...
AGCGAATGGACACAGAAGGTCGAAGTCTTTCGGCATTGGTAAAAGAGATACGACGTCAGCTTTCCTTGAGCCAGGAAGACCTGGCCCGGCAGCTCGGCGTCAGCTATGCGACCGTCAACCGATGGGAAAACGGACAATCCGTGCCCTCAAAACTCGCCAAGGCCCAACTGAAAGCCTTCTGCGAAAAGATGATCGAACGAGGTAAGTTGACGCTGTCTGCAAACATGAGTGATTTCGCGGACCTAGGCTCGGATCGGGATTAGGAGCAGCCATGAACAATTTCGGCGAAAAAGTCAGCTTCATTTGGTCGGTTGCCGACCTCATTCGCGGACCCTACCGGCCAAACCAGTACAAGGACGTCATGCTGCCCATGACCGTTCTTCGCCGTCTCGACTGCGTGCTTACGCCCACCAAGGATAAGGTTCTCGAGCAGCAGAAGAAACTCTCGGGCGGCAAGGTCAAAAACGTCGATCCCATTCTCTGCCGCGTTACGGGCGTGCCTTTCTACAATACAAGCCGTTACACCTTCGAAAAGCTCAAGGGCGACCCGAACAACATCGCCGCAAATCTGACCAACTACATCAAGGGGTTCTCCACGCGGGCCCGAGAGATCATCGAGCACTTCGGGTTCGAGGAACACATCGCCAAGCTCGACAAGGCCGACCGGCTCTATCTAGTCGTGTCCAAGTTCTGCGATATCGACTTGCACCCGCATGCAGTCTCGAACATTGAGATGGGGTACATCTTCGAAGAGCTGATCCGCCGATTTAATGAGGCATCGAACGAAGAGGCCGGCGATCACTTCACCCCCCGTGAGGTCATCCGCCTCATGGTGAACCTCCTCTTTATGCCTGACGGCGACATCCTGACCACCAAGGGAATCGTCAAGACCCTATACGACCCGGCCTGTGGGACAGGCGGCATGTTGTCCGTGGCTGAGGACTACGTGCGCGAGCTCAATCCCGATGCCCGCCTGGAGGTCTTCGGACAGGACTACAACGCCCAGGCTTACGCCATCTGCGGCTCTGACATGATGATCAAGGGGCAGGATATCGAGCACATCGCCTTTGGCGACAGTTTCACCGACGACCGGTTTCCGCGCCATAAGTTCGATTACATGCTGGCCAATCCGCCCTTCGGCGTGGAGTGGAAGCCGGAAGCCGACTTCATCACGCGAGAACATGAAGAGCAGGGCTTCGGGGGACGTTTCGGCGCGGGACTGCCCCGCATCAACGACGGCTCCCTTCTCTTTCTCATGCACATGATCAGCAAGATGAAGGACCCGAAGGAAGGGGGCACGCGGCTTGGGATCGTCTTCAACGGCTCGCCGCTGTTCACGGGCGCGGCCGGGTCGGGAGAGAGCGAGATCCGCCGCTGGATCATCGAAAACGATTGGCTGGAGGCCATTGTCGCCCTGCCGGATCAGCTCTTCTACAACACGGGCATCTACACCTACCTCTGGATCGTCACCAACCGGAAAGAGCCGGGCCGCCGGGGCAAGATTCAACTGGTGGACGCAACGAGCTTCTTCAAGAAGATGTGCAAGTCCCTCGGCAATAAGCGAAACGAAATCTGCGAGGACCAGCGCGACGAGATCGCCCGGCTCTATGGGAATTTCAAGGATGCCGAACATGCCCGCATTTTCGACAACGCCGACTTCGGCTACCGGCGCATAACCGTTGAGCGTCCCCTGCGCCTCAACTTCGCGGTGGACGAGGCTCGAATCGCCCGCCTCAAGGAAACCACGGCCTTCGCGAGCCTATCAACAAGCAAAAAACGCAAGGATACCAAAGCCGCTCAGGCCGAAATCGAGGAAGGCCGCAACCTCCAGGAAACCATCCTGTCCGCTCTGCGGCCCCTTGCCGACAAGGGCATCGTCAAGAACCGGGAACAGTTCGGGGAGATGGTGCAGGCGGCGTTCAAGAGGTCGGGGCTCAAAGTTCCGGCCGCCCTCTTCAAGGCGATTCTGATGGCCCTTTCCGAGCGGGATGAGACGGCCGATATCTGCGCCGACGCCAATGGCAATCCCGAGCCCGATCCGGAGCTGCGCGACTACGAAAACGTGCCGCTCAAGGAAGACGTGGCTGAGTACATGAAGCGGGAAGTCCTGCCGCACGTGCCTGATGCCTGGGTGGACGAGTCCAAGACCAAGATCGGCTACGAGATCAATTTCAACCGCTACTTCTACAAGTACACGCCGCCGCGCCCGCTGGAGGAGATCGAAGCCGACCTCAAGAAGATCGAGAAAGAAATCGCGGACATGCTCGGAGAGGTGGCGCGATGAGGTGGAAGCCCTATCCCGAATACAAGGACTCCGGCGTCGAGTGGCTGGGGAAGATTCCAGCCGACTGGCGAACAAAGCGCCTCAAGTACTGCGCACCTCTGGTGAATGACAAGACGGACAGGGCAGAATCAGACTTGCCCTACACTGGACTTGAGCATGTAGAATCTTGGACGGGGAAACGAATTGAGTCAGGTGAGAAAACGGAATCCGACGGACAGGCCAATAAGTTCCGTGCTGGCGACGTGCTCTTTGGCAAACTGCGTCCGTATCTGGCCAAAGTGTATCGGGCCAAGGAAGACGGTATCTGCACCGGCGAACTCTTGACATTGCGCCCAAAGCAGGTCGTTGCGGACTATCTTTTCTACTACATGCTGACGCGGGACTTCATTTCGGTAGTTGATTCCTCAACCTATGGTGCCAAGATGCCGAGGGCAGGTTGGGATTTCATTGGCAATCTGCCGACGCTTCTACCGTCCCTTAACATTCAGCGCGCCATTGCCGCCTTTCTGGAGCGCGAGACGGCGCGGATCGATGCGCTGGTCGAGAAGAAGCGGCGGCAGATTGAATTGCTCCAGGAGAAGCGCTCCGCCCTCATCAGTCACGCCGTCACCAAGGGCCTCGACCCCAACGCCAAGATGAAGGACTCGGGCATCGAATGGCTGGGGGAGATTCCGGAGCATTGGCAAGCGAAACGATTGCGTTTCCTCGTTTCCGAACCGCTCAAGTACGGGGCCAATGAATCCGCCGAACTGGATGATCCGGATCTTCCGCGTTACATCCGAATTACCGATGTCGATGAGAACGGCCGCTTGCGGGAGGACACCTTCAAGTCTCTGCCTGAAGATGTCGCTCGTCCGTACCTCCTTAAAGAAGGCGATCTCCTGCTTGCCCGTAGCGGTGCCACAGTCGGAAAGAGCTTCTACTACGAGCCATGCTGGGGCCGCGCTGCATACGCCGGTTACCTGATTCGAGCCAGGTTTAACCCGGCCCGTATGATGCCGCGCTTCGTCAACTACTTCACCAATTCCCAACAGTACTGGCAGTGGCTCAGTTCATCGTTCATTCAAGCCACGATCCAGAACGTGAGCGCCGAGAAGTACGCCAACCTTATCGTGCCTGTCCCGCCGGTAGATGAGCAGGCCGAAATTGTGGTCTATCTCGATGGCATGTGGAAGCGGCTCAACGACCTGACGAGAAAGGTCGGAGGGTCGATTGAGCAGCTAATGAATTACCGTTCTGCCCTGATTTCTGCGGCAGTGACAGGAAAGATCGATGTACGCGAGGAGGTTTCCTGATGCCGGGTCAACACACCGAACATGCATTTGAGACCGCCATCGAACACCACCTGACCACGGCAGGCGGGTACGTGAAAGGCGACCGGGAGGCGTTCGACCCGCAACGCGGCATCTTCCCGCAGGATGTGATTTCGTTCGTCCAAGCGACCCAGCCCAAGGAATGGGACTACCTTTCGAACCTCCAAAAGGATAAGGCCGAAGACACTCTGCTGGACGACCTCTGCCGGTCGCTCAATTCCGACCACGAGGGATGTCTCTCCGTTTTGCGCCACGGCTTCAAATGCTTCGGCAAGCTCTTCCGCATGGCCTATTTCGCCCCGGCGAGCGGGATGAACCCGGACGCCCAGAGGCTCTATGCGGCCAACCGGCTCACGGTCACCCGTCAGCTTCGCTACTCCGCCAAGCATGGCAACACCCTCGATGTGACCCTGGCCCTGAACGGCATCCCCGTAGCCACGCTGGAGCTCAAGAACCCCATGACCGCCCAGACCTGGCGGCATGCAATCACGCAATACAAGAACGACCGCGACCCGGCGGACCTGATCTTCCAGTTCAAGAAACGCACGCTGGTCCATTTCGCCGTGGACACGGACGAGGTGTACATGACAACCCGCCTATCGGGCAAGAATACCCATTTCCTGCCCTTCAACCGGGGATGCGGCGGCGGGGCGGGCAACCCAGAGAACCCCGGCGGCTACAAAACCGCCTACCTGTGGGAAGAGGTCCTCGAGCGGCACAGCTTTCTCGACATCCTGGCAAGGTTCATTCATCTCCAGATCGAGGAGAAACAACTTGGCGGCAAGAAGGTGAAGCGGGAGACGATGATCTTCCCGCGCTATCACCAGCTTGATTGCGTGCGCAAGCTCGTGGCTGATGCCCGCATGCGGGGAGTTGGGACTAATTACCTCGTTCAGCACTCCGCCGGCAGCGGCAAGTCCAACTCCATCGCCTGGCTGGCTCATCGGCTCGCCAGCCTCTACACCCAAAAGGACGAAAAGGTCTTCGACTCGGTCATCGTGGTCACCGACCGCGTGGTGCTCGACCAGCAGCTCCAGAACACCATTTATCAGTTCGAACACAAGCAAGGCGTGGTCCAGAAGATCGACATCAACTCGACCCAGTTGGCCGAGGCCTTGGGATCGGGCGTGCCGGTCGTGATCACAACGCTCCAGAAATTTCCCTTTGTCACCGAGAAGATGGGCGATTTGCCCATGCGCCGGTACGCGGTGATCGTGGACGAGGCGCACAGTTCTCAGGGCGGCGAGACGGCGACCGAACTCAAGGGCGTCCTCGCTGGAGCGGCGATCAAGGAAGAGGCCAGGGCGAAGGCCGAGGAAGAGGGACTGCCCGATTATGAAGAGGAAATCCTCAAGACTATGGCCAAGCGCGGCCGCCAGCCCAATATCAGCTTCTTCGCCTTCACGGCGACACCCAAGTACAAGACGCTGGAGGTCTTCGGCACACCCGGCGCAGATGGCAAGCCGCAACCCTTTCATCTTTACAGCATGCGTCAGGCCATCGACGAGGGTTTCATCCTCGACGTGCTCCAGAATTACACGACCTACAAGACGTATTACCGGCTGATCAAGTCCATCGAAGACGATCCCAAGGTGGACAAACGCAAGGCAGCAAGGGCGCTCGCCCGCTTCATGAGCCTCCATCCGCACAACATCGCACAAAAGACGGAGGTCATGGTCGAGCATTTCCGCCACTTCACCATGCACAAGATCGGGGGAAAGGCCAAGGCGATGGTGGTCACCTCCAGCCGATTGCACGCGGTGAAGTACAAGCAGGCATTCGATAAGTACATCGCCGAGAAGAAGTACACGGGAATCAAGACGCTGGTTGCCTTCTCCGGCACGGTGATCGATCCGGATGCGCCCGGCGTGGAGTATACGGAAGTCGGCATGAACAAAGGCATCCGGGAAAAGGAACTCCCGGAACGCTTCGGGACGGAAGAGTATCAGGTGTTGCTCGTGGCGGAGAAATACCAGACCGGATTCGACCAGCCGCTTCTTCACACTATGTACGTGGACAAAAGGCTCGCAGGAATCCAGGCGGTCCAAACCCTCTCACGGCTTAACCGCACCCATCCGGGCAAGGAAGATACCTTTGTTCTCGACTTCGTCAACGAACCAGAAGAGATACTGAAGGCCTTCCAGCCCTACTACGAGCAAACGATCATCGGCGAGAGGGCGGAGCCGAAGCAGCTATACGAGCTTCAGTCCAAATTGGACGGACACCAAGTCTACTACAAGGCCGAGGTCGAGGAGTTCTGCAAGGTATTCTACAAACCACGACAGAATCAAACGCCCGCCGACCACGCCAGGATGAACGCCTGCATCGATCCGGCCGTGAATCGTTTCAATGGACTTGAGGAAGAGGTCCGGGAGGAGTTCCGCAAGACGCTAGTCGCTTTCAGAAACCTCTATTCTTTCATGTCGCAGGTGATCCCCTTCCAGGACTCCGATTTGGAAAAGCTGTACTCGTACATCCGGTTTCTGCTTACCAAACTGCCGAGAGATAACCGGGGACCGATCTACAACTTTGATGATGACGTGGCGCTCAAATTTTACCGTTTGCAGAAAATCAGTGAGGGCTCCATCGTCATGGAGCCGGGAGCCAGATACGAGGTATCGGGGCCGACGTCTGTGGGCACCGGCGTCGCTCGAGGTGATGAGATCGAGCTGTCCAAGCTCATCGACCTTCTCAACGAGCGGTTCGGAACGGAGTTCAAGCCGGGTGACCAATTGTTCTTCGAATCGATACGCGAGGACGCCGTGGCCGACAGCAGCCTCCGTCAAGCCGCGCTCGCTAACACAATGGAGAACTTCGGCTACGTCTTCCGCAAGGCATTGGAGGGGCTTTTTATCGACCGCATGGAGCAGAACGAGGAGATCACAGCCAAGTTCATGAACGAAGACCAGTTCCGCGAGGCTGTCAGCCAACACCTCCTCAAGGAGGTCTACGAGAAGATCCGGGAGGAGGCAGAAGCCGCAAATGACAAATGAAGAAATAGCACGGTTTTTCAACGATACCCGAGCGTTCATCCAGGGCAACCCGAACCTGCGCGATCCCCAGGTTGAGGGGTGGTTCCGCACGCGTCAGCACTTCCGGAACAGTTCCGAGCACGCCATCCTCCAGATTCCGGTGGGCTGCGGCAAGACCGGCCTCATGGCCCTGCTGCCTTTTGAGACCGCCCAAGGGCGGGTGCTGGTGATCGCTCCGAACCTTGAGATTCGCCGGGGCATTTCCACGGCCTTCGATGTTGCGGGACGGGAATGTTTCTGGACCTCCACGCGCGTGTTGACCGACGTGAGTCATGGTCCCTTCACGGCCGTCTTGGACGGCCAGGACGCGAACATCCACGACTGCGAGAACTCGCATATCGTGGTTACCAACATCCAGCAACTGGCCAGTCGGGCCGACCGCTGGCTTCCCGCCTTTTCTGATGACTTCTTCGACCTGATCCTGGTCGACGAAGGGCACCACAATGTGGCCAGGAGCTGGGAGCGGGCCTTCGAGCGGTTCCCCAACGCCAAGGTCGTCAGCCTGACCGCCACGCCCTTCAGGGGCGACGGACGCGAGATTGCCGGTGAGCGGGTTTACGCGTATCCGTTCCGGACGGCCATGGTGCGTGGTTATATCAAGCAGATCACCGCCGTGAATGTCGCGCCGGAGGAGATCTCATTCACCTATCGCGGAGATGCCCGGCGGCACACGCTCGAAGAGGTCCTTCAACTCCGGGATGAGGAATGGTTTAGCCGGGGTGTGGCTCTCGCGCCCGAGTGCAACCGGTCCATCGTTGACGCCAGCATCCAGTGGCTTCAGCACCTCCGGGAGACCGGCACATTCCATCAACTGATCGCGGTCGCATGTTCGGTTGACCACGCCCGCCAGGTGCGGTCTCTTTATGCCGAGCGTGGTCTGCATGCGCGTGAAATCCACAGCAACATGCCGGCGGAGGAAATTGAGGATGTGCTCCAGGACCTACGCCGGGGCCGGATCGATTGCATCGTTCAGGTGCGCATGCTTGGCGAGGGATTTGACCATCCGAACCTGAGCGTGGCCGCCATCTTCCAGCCCTTCCGGTCGCTGTCGCCCTATGTCCAATTTATCGGAAGGGTAATGAGGGTGATCCACCAGAACAATCCCCAACACCCGGACAACCGGGGTGTGGCGGTCTCCCACGTAGGGCTGAACATCGACCGTCATTGGGAGGATTTCCGGCGGATCGACCAGGAGGACCAAGAACTCATCCAGGGCTGGCTTGAAGCGGGCGACGAGCGACCTCCGGCCGATGAGCCAGGCCGCCGGCGACGCCTGACGCTGGACATGGTGGTGCAGAACGAGATTATCAGCCACTTCATCGAGCAGGAATACCTCGACCCGATGGATGACGCCGTGATCGACGACCTCGTCGAGGAGTTCCGGAGACGCGGTCTCGACCCCGAGGCCCTTGGGCTTTCCCGCGAAAATCTTCGGCAGCGCCTCATCCAGGCCCGGACCCGCGAGAGCATGGAGCCCAGGGAGATACCGGTCACGCCCCAACGACGACGCCAGGAGGCCCGGCGAAGACTCAATGAACGTTCCCGGGCCCTGGCCAGCCGCATTCTGAACGCCCTCGGCGCGTCCATCAACGGCCGCAACATCGTGCTGGCTTACCCAGAGCTGCGAAGCGCCAACAACTACGCGGCGGTCATCATGATCGTGAACGGAGCCGTCAACGAGCGGCTCGAGGCGGACGGCGGTACCCGCGGCGAAATCCCACTCGAGCGAATGGAGGAGGTTTTTGACCAGATTGACCAGATCGGGGACTCCGTCCAGGCCCAAATCCAGGAGCGCCTTTCAAGGAGATGACCGATGCCCAAGCTGAAACGCCTTCTCGTGTCCGCCTGCTTCGAGACCGCCCAGCGGCGGAGACACTGCTCGCGGAACCAGGAGCACGTAATCTGCCAGGGCGACAAATGCTTGGTCATCAAGGAGAACATGTCGAAGAATAACTACTGCATGGAATGCGCAGCCCTGATTCTGCAGAAGGCCCGCGAAGAGCTTGATGGACTATCTGACGAACTGAGGGCGGGTGAAACATCCGCCCCTGTAGAGTCCTGAAACGGGAATGGCACATGGTAGACCAATTCAATGATCAGCATACCCAAGCCGCCATCTCGAAGCTATTAGGCGAGGTGGCCAAACAGCTTACCCTTTTTCTTGAGAAGGTGTTGCCAACCCTCTTTGCGGATTGGTGGAAGGAAGCCGTCCTTAATGGCCTGTCGTTTCAGCAACGTCGGCGGATGGAGCAACGGGGCATAGCATCCCTGGGTGCTCTGGACCTCGCCGCCCTGCTTCGAGTGCTCGATCAGAACTGGTATCAGATTTCTAACAAACTCGGCCTGACGTCAGAATCGCGTCATTTCGTCAAGGAGATGCAAACGATCCGCAACCGGTGGGCCCATGTGACCACTGAAGGCTTCCCCCTCGACGATGTATACCGCGACCTTGACACACTCCAGCGTTTTGCCGTGGTCATCGAAGCGAATGAAGCATTGATTCAAGAGGTACGATCCTTAAAGACGTCACTCCTTGTTAAAGAAACTGAATCGCCTTCAAAAACCGATACGGCTGCCCCTAAACCGCCCCAGACAAACAAAGGGGATGGTGCCGAATTTGAACCGGGGCAGATCGTATGTGTCCGGTCCAACACAACTATTCGGGGCGCGGTGATTTCGGTCATGCCGGGTAAACCGGAAAATCGCTTCAAGGTCTTCGTGAGTGGCGAAACCCAGACCTTCTATGCATCTCAGCTACAAGCTGAAGATATCCCCGACGATGACACTGAATTCTTCCCCTGTGAGCAGTTTCACGCCTACCTAACCGCGCTGCAAATCAGATATCCCAGTTTATCGACACTCTATTCGCTCAACGCCGCACGTGTCGATTTTATACCGTATCAATTTCGCCCCGTGCTGAGGTTTATCAGATCGGATCGTCCGCGATTATTGATCGCCGACGGTGTTGGCGTCGGCAAGACCATCGAGGCAGGACTTATTCTCCGCGAATTGCAGGCAAGACGTGATATCCGGTCAGTTCTCATCGTGTGCCCTCGCCCGTTGGTAACCGAGCGCAAATGGATGAACGAGATGAAGCGCTTCGAGGAACGTTTCACACATCTCGATGGTGGCACCCTGCGCTACTGCATAAACGAGATGGACCTTGAAGGCGTCTGGCCTGAGCAACATCAGAGGGTGATTGTTCCCTATTCCTTGTTCGATGAAGTTTTGCTTTATGGTTCAGGACCAGACGGCAAGCGAAAGCGCAAGAAGGGGTTGCTTGACCTCGACCCGCCTCCTCGCTTCGATCTCGTCATCGTTGACGAGGCGCACCATATCCGAAATCAGGATACATTCAGCCACAAGGCTGTGCGGTTCTTCTGTGACCACGCTGAGGCCGTCATCTTCCTGACTGCTACACCGATCCAGCTCGGAAGTAATGACCTTTTCGTCCTCCTGAATACGCTCCGTCCCGATCTGATCATCGATCAGGAGAGTTTTGCGCACATGGCGGAGCCAAACCCTTACATTAACCAAGCGATATCGCTTGCACGTGCCCAAGACCCGGAATGGCAAACTCGGTCAGGAGAGGCCCTTGATCAAGCTGCGGCTACGTCTTGGGGTCAGGCTATTCTGCGCCACAATCCGGAATTTATCCGAATAAGTTCCAGACTGTCCGAAGGCGACGTCACAAATGAGGAACGTGTGCAGATCATTACAGACCTTGAAGCCATGCACACTTTCGCAGGGATAATTAACCGGACTCGCCGGAGGGACATAGGCGAATTCACGATACGTAAACCTGAGACGGTAGTCGTTCCTTTTACTCCTGCTCAGCAGCGACTGCATGACGAACTTCTCCGGGTTCAGGCCGACATATTCGCCCGCCTTCATGGAGACATCAACGTCAAGTTCATGATGACCACGATCAGACGCCAAGCCGCGAGTTGTCTTTTTGGGCTCGCGCCCTTTCTTGAAGATATCCTGAACCGCCATCTTGACGAGCTGTCCTGGGAGGAAGCTGATAACACCGCGGCTGTTCCGCAAGGCGAGACCGTCGAGACAATACAATCGCACATCCAATCGATTCTTGAGAGTGCGCGATCACTCGACCCCGACGATCCGAAACTTGAGGCACTACGGACCACCATCCGGAACAAGCAGAAGCTGCCCAACAATAAGGTAATGCTGTTTAGCAGCTTCAGACACACGCTCAATTACCTTTATCGCCATCTCAGCGAGGATGGCTTTCGCGTCGGGATGATACACGGCGGAACACCGGATGAAGAGCGTGTTGATCTCCGCGGTCGCTTCGAAAAGCATCGAGACGATGCGGATAGCTTGGATGTCCTGTTGTTTTCGGAAATTGGCTGCGAGGGTCTGGACTATCAGTTCTGCGATTGCATTGTGAACTACGATTTGCCCTGGAATCCGATGCGTGTGGAGCAACGGATTGGCCGTATCGACCGGAACGGCCAGAAAAGCGAAAGCGTTGCCATAATCAACCTGATCACGCCGGGCACCGTCGACGCTGATATCTACGAGCGGTGCCTTCTGCGCATAGGAGTGTTCAACAGCGCCTTGGGCGGCAGCGAAGAAATCTTGGGGGAAATCACCAAGGAAATTAGAGATATCGCAGATAACTTCACCTTGAGCGAGGAGGACCGCCGGGTAAAACTCCAGCAATTGGCCGACAACAAGATCCGCCTGATACAGGAACAAGAGGAACTCGAACAGCGTCAAATGGAACTCTTTGGAATCCGCCTGCCCGAAGACCGGCTGAGGAAAGAAATCGAGGATGCGTCAAGCTTTTGGTTAGCCCCGACTTCCGTACAAAGGATCGTCACCCTCTATCTACAAAGGGCTTGTGGCAGAGAGCAGGAGTTCATCCTCGGCGAAAAACCTCTCAAAACGCTTCGTTTATCGCAAGATGCCAGGACTATCCTGCTGCGTGATTTCCAACAACTTCCCAGACAAAACACGACTGTTTTTAAAGCTTGGGAAAACTGGCTAAAAGGAGGAAATCCCCACCTTCTCATCACCTTTGAATCTGACTGCGCTTTACAACATCAGGAGGCCGCATTCATTATGCCTCTACATCCCTTGGTCCGGCAGGCCGCGTTATCATTTAATATAAAGAAACGTGCAGTCGCCACGCTAAAGGTTCAGACCAACGATGTTCCCACCGGTCGATATGAGTTCGCCATCTATCAATGGCGGTTTCACGGAATCAAGGAGGATTTGGTATTGCGGCCAGTCGCTTCCGCCGAAGCGGTCACACCGTATCTTAGCCGCCTGCTTGAGAAGGCAACAGACCTCGATGCCGATATTTCCAACGAAGTTGATTCGGCATGTTGGGATGCATTGGACGGCCAACATTACAAGCTTTGGTCCGATGCACGGGCGAGACATCGACAGAAAACGCAAGAATTGGCGCAGTTTCGCCGCGAGAGCCTAACAACGAGTCATCGGGCGCGGATAGCGCTTCTTGAGGAACAGCTCAGACAGGCCGACAACGAAAAGATACAGAGAATGCGCCAGGCCCAAATCTCTGCGGCCGAGGCGGACTACGCAAGACGCATTCAAGAACTGGACATCGCCATGGAAAAGGCGGAAATAACCGCGGAGCCAGTGGCATACGGAGTGATTCAGATCGTTGGAGATGCGTCCCATGCCGAGTAATTACGACAAAATACGTGCCGACAACATCATTGAATACGGTCAAGGAACACGTCATCTGTCCTTTCTGGGCAGGCTGTACACAGACCGAACCCATTTCATATTTGAACTTCTACAAAACGCTGAGGATGCCGGTGCATCGAGGGTCCTTTTTCAACTTCTTGAAGGCAAGCTCGAGGTTTTTCATGACGGTCGGCCGTTTGATGAAAAGGATGTGCGCGGAATTTGCGGGGTGGGTGAAGGAACAAAGGTTGAAGATCTCACTCAGATCGGCAAGTTCGGAATCGGTTTCAAGTCAGTTTACGCTTACACGACGACACCAGAGATTCATTCAGGCGATGAAAGCTTCAGAATCGAGAACTATGTGCGGCCATATGCCATCGAGAAGCGAAATATGGATGACTCATGGACCACGCTCTTCGTTTTTCCCTTCAACAAGGAGGAGGTGGAACCGGCAACCGCATGCAGAGAGATAAGTACAAGACTTCGTAAGCTGAGCGCCAGGACACTACTTTTTCTCCGAAAAATCAAGGAGATCGAATACAGATTACCGGATGGAATGGGTGGTGTTTATCTGCGGGACGAGACTGCACGAGGCAGTGCTCGGGAAGTAACGGTTATTGGGCAGAACAACGGCGAGGATGAAAGCGAGAGCTGGCTGCTCTTTGAACGGCCCGTGGATGTGCCTGAACCTGCCGAGGAATGTCCACGTCAAGTCTCGGTCGAGATCGGTTTTCGCCTTCAACGGAATGAGGGGGAAGAACTGGAAGAGGTTGCAAGAATCAAGGATTCACCTCTCGTGGTCTTTTTCCCGACTGAAAAGGAGACCCGATTAGGATTCTTGATTCAGGGTCCATACAAGACCACGCCGGCAAGGGACAATATTCCGAAAGATGACGATTGGAACGCGACTTTGGTACGCGAGACTGCTTGTCTTATGGCAGACGTGTTGCCGCAACTCAAGGCCCTTGGTTTATTGGGTGTCTCACTGCTTGAAGCGTTACCCATAAGGATGGACGACTTTCCTCCAGGCAGCATGTTTCTGCCGATTGTCACCTCGGTTCGGGATAATCTTGCCGTCAATCAACTATTGCCCGCAGATGATGGCAGCTTCGTCTCAGCGCGAAATGCGAAACTCGCTCGTGGCGCTGACCTTAGAAAACTGCTGGATCATGAACAGCTTCGCAAACTCTTTCAATCAGAAGCAACTGTCAAGTGGCTGGCTGGCTCCATTACTCAGGATCGAACCCCGGAGCTACGGTCATACTTGCTTAATGAACTGAAGGTCGAGGAGATCGCGCCCGATAGCTTTGCCCGAAGAATCACCCATTCCTTTTTGTCTATACAAGACGATGAATGGCTGTTGGAGTTTTATGGGTACTTGTCTGGCCAAGAGGCCCTTTGGCGTTCTCCAAGGTGGTCTGGGGATTCGGGAGGCCTTCTCCGTTCCAAGCCTATTATCCGTCTTCAAGATGATAGTCATGTGATACCTTTTCGGGCTGACGGCACAACTCCAAATGCCTTTTTGCCACCTCCCGAAGACACCGACTTCCCGATTGTGAAGCGGGCGATTGCAAGCGATGAGCAAGCGGAAAATTTCCTGAAGCGTTTGGGCTTATCGGAACCGGATGTGTTTGATGACATCGTCGAAAGGGTTCTACCCAAGTACTCGAAAAGTGATCTGTCCTTGATTTCCGAGTCCGAGCATGAGGCGGACATTCGCAAAATTCTTCGCGCTTTGACCTCTGACTCGGAGGTCGGTAAGAAAAGAGTGATCGAAAAGGCAAAGCAAACACCTTTTCTCAAGGCTGTCGACCCTGTTGGAAACCTGGCATATAAAAGGCCGCTCGATGTCTACCAGGAAAGTCCGAATTTGCGGCTATATTTTTCCGGTTCGACAGACGCGTGGTTCTTATCCGAACAGTCACTGGCTTCAGTATCCCCAGGCATTTTGTCCGACCTTGGCATTGCGACTCTCCCCCGGCGCATGCTGTTTTCTGATGGCTTGCCTCCTGGTGTAAGTGAATACTCAACTCGTGCCGAGACAATCGAGAACTATAATCTTCATGGGCTGGATGATTTCCTTCAATCTTTGGAGGCAGTTCAGGGTTTTGAAGATAAGGCGAAAGCTGCTCTTATCCTGTGGGGTTATCTTAAAGAGCATTTGGAATTGGACTCCTGGTTTTTCAGAGGTCGCTATCATTGGTTTTACTATAGCGCCCATAGCAAGTCCTTCGACTCTCAAATGCTGACACGCCTTAGGAACACGAAGTGGATTCCTACGCGGGACGGGAGCATAGTAAAACCGGGGGACATTACCACAGATCAGCTTCTTGATGACTTTCAAGGGGCAGAGGAATTGATTGATGCTCTCGGTATTAATCAAGGTGTCGGGTGGAGAGCATCATCTGAAGACGATAATAAACGCCAACATGCCAATATGCTCGGAGTCTCTCTTGAGGATATAGAGTTTTTGAAGAGACATCCGGACGAGTTTGCTCAGCTAAAGGCTGAAATCGCATCAAGGAATAGTAAACCAACATTCCCAACAAGGCCGGTTACGAATCCAGAACGTCGGCAGGAACGGATAACAGACCAGCTCTCCGAATCCCCAAAAAAGGAGTATGAAGAGCGCGAAAGAAGCGTTCGGACAACCAGAGGCGCTATCGACCCTTCTCTATGGCTCAGAGAACAGTATACCAACGATAACGGCCAAATGGTGTGTCAGATCTGCAAGAAGGAAATGCCTTTCAGAAAACGCGACGGCCAGTACTATTTCGAAGCGGTCGAGGCATTCTCTCAGGATCAATTTCCCTTGGAGCATGAGGCACAGTTTTTGGCCCTATGCCCACTTTGCGCTGCAATGTACAAAGAGCTTGGCAAGAAGGACGAAGCGGTTATGGCCGATCTGAGAAAGGCTCTTCTGAATATGGACTCATTGGAGGCTCCATTGCGACTCGGCGATCTTGAAACGACCATTCAGTTCGTCGAGACCCATCTCTGCGATATAAAAACGATTCTCGAAGAAATAGGAAGGAGCGAGGATTAGCATGGGAGGCAACATGGGTGAGAAAGCATGACCACGCATCTCTCAGTGAGGTTGGCATGGCATGATCGGGCCTGGGATGGCCACATATGTGACCAGCCGCACCTCAACGCTCACTGTATTGTCCACCAACACATACGTGACTCGCGGGACGATGAAAAGGAGCGCGGATCAGCCGGAAAGCCTCTTGCAGAATTGGAGGGCTGGTTGCCCCCATGCTCCCGTGATCCGGGCGCTTACGCCGAAAGAGGATTTTCAATAACACATCAAGACCCGCTTGAGTTTCGGAGGCTGCCGGCGGTCTCAGAAGACATCCCTCCGTATTCGTCGTGCCCGGCTCCTTACCGCTGGATGCGCGAGGAATTTGTCCAAGAGGTCTGCGAGGCTGAAGATATATCACTTCGGGGGCCAGACAATCCGCGAAGTAGCGGTTGGGTTTTTGAGCCTGACCGCCAGCGTGAGCTTCTCAAGCGATTCTGGGGAAAACTTGAGCCAAAGAACTCCCTTGTTTTCTATTACTGCAACCATGGGAATCCATTGGATGAGAACTCGCCGCGCATTATTGTCGGTATTGGAAGAATCGCTGAGGTTGGGCCTCAGATCTATTTTGGCACAACCCCAAAGTACCAAGATCAGTATCCAGTTTGGTCCCGACGGATTACCCAGGCGTACCCCGAACAGGGGGTTCGTATCCCGTACCAAGAATACTTGCGGGATGGTCACAGCACTGACGATATCATCTGCCGAGTTCCACGGAGCGCGCTGCTTCCATTCTCATATGGAGCGGAACATGTTTCTGACGACGTCGCGGTTGCCATCATTGAGCGCGTTATACAGTGTGTGGAGCGCGTCAAGGCTGATGGGCGCGTCGCTTCTGACTGGGAAAGACGCCTCGATTGGCTAAACGACGTTCTGGCCGAGGCATGGAGCGGTCGAGGCCCGTTCCCTGGCGCTGGCAGCGTGCTCCAGTACCTCGGGTTTTCGAAGGGGACCTCGTTCCAGCGAACTGTGCTGGCACCAATGGCAAAACGGGGTGAAAATTCATGGGACTACGTCCTGTCAATCCTTGAAGGGAGGAGCGAGCCGGACAATGGACCTTACCGAGCTGGGCTCCTCAAAGCGAGAGAGCGCTGGCGCATCATAAAAACTCGCCATGCGCTGCTGTCCAAGCTCGCCCGGCTTGAGCTCACCCCGAGCCAGGTGCAGCGGATCGCTAATCCCGACCAGCGTGCAGCGAGCGGAATTGATGCGACTGAGAAGGACTTGGTCGCCAATCCCTACATTCTATCCGAGTGCGACCTTGGGTCGGCGGACTCCGATCCCGTGGCGCTGGAAACAGTCGATCATGGCCTGAGGCCCGAAGGGGATGCCGCGCTGTTTCCCGATGCCGACGAGATCTCTCACGACGACCGGCGTAGGGTTCGGGCGGTTGGTGTTGCGGTTCTCCAGGAGGCCGCAAATAACGGAGATACTGTCCTCACATTCGCTGACTTTCTGAACAGGATCATTGGACGCTTTCCTGAGAGAAGGGCGTGTCGGCCAGATCGTGAAGTCGTATTGGCCGAAGCCGAATTTTATCAAAAAGTCATGTGGACAGCCTTCGACTCCGATCCCGAGCTTGTCGCGCTCAAGCATCTCCAGTTGCTGGAGGAACATGCCGCTTCGCTGATTAAGCGGCGGGCCAAGAAGACGAATCCGGCGGTCGATCCCCCGATTGACTGGCTCGGAGCGCTAAAGAAGCTCTTTGGTGAACCGAAATCCGACCGTGAAAGGGCGGCGCTGGCCGAGAAGCGAACTGCCCTCGCCACGCTATTCTCGCGAAGACTGAGCGTGCTGACAGGAGGAGCTGGCACTGGCAAGACTTCGGTACTGAAGGTATTTCTTCAGGAATTGGTGCGTGTCGAGGGTCGACATCCGACGCTCTTGTTGGCTCCCACCGGAAAGGCCCGCGTTCGGCTTTCCACCAAAACCGGACGAAATGCAATGACCATTCACCAGTTCCTGCTTAAGCAGGGCTGGTTCGTGCCTCATATTTTCGTAATCAAACAACAAAGCGATCAGAGCCCCTTCCAGGCGACCACCGTTATCATCGACGAGTGTTCAATGATCCCAACGGACCTCTTTGGGACATTGCTGCGTGCTCTTGACTCCGGCCCATTGAGTCGTCTGATTCTTGTGGGTGATCCCAACCAGCTACCACCAATTGGCCCTGGGAGGCCCTTCGCTGACATTATCGAATGGCTTCAGAAAGACCACCCCGACTGCATTGCTCCACTCACAGTTTGTATGCGCGTTGATGAGGAGGAGGGCGTTCCAGCCGAGGAGAGTGTCGCCTTGGCGCTTGCGGACGGCTACCGAACATCAGTCGTCAATCCGGGTGATGACGAGATTCTGGCCTCAATTGCTCGGGGCCAGTCGATGGGCGACCTGGATATTGTGTTTTGGGACGACCACGACGATCTGCTTGCCAAGCTCAAGGGGCGGATGGCTGATATCCTTGGTATCCGTGACGACGACTACAAGAGCTTTAATCAGTCGCTTGGGATCGATCAAAAGGACTGGGTCCGCAGCGAGGCGTGGCAAATCCTCTCTCCCACTCGTGCGCAGCACTTCGGCACTGACGATCTGAACCGCTTGATCCAGAGAGAATACAAGGCAGGTCTCCTTCAGAAGTCGCAGGGTCAATGGAGTAAGATGCCACGGCCTTTCGGTGAGTATGAGATCGTCTGGACCGACAAGGTTATTCAGGTTCGAAATCGAAGCAAGGATGGATGGGCCTACCCCACGGGACGTGGGCTGGACTACGTCGCCAATGGCGAGATCGGGATTGTTACTGAGGCTTTCAAGAGGAAGGAAGGCAGCGATGTCCTTGCCGCTGTTTTTTCAACGCAAGTAGACGCCTCCTATCGGTACTACCGCGGTCAGGTTGACGAATACCTCGAACTTGCCTACGCGTTGACCGTCCATAAGGCGCAGGGGAGCGACTTCGAGGTGGTTTTTCTAATCATCCCGCAGAAAGCCTCGACTTTGTCGCGAGAACTGATCTACACCGGCCTCACGCGGTTCCGTCGCAAGCTGGTGCTCTTGGTCGAAAAGGATATCGAGCCCCTTCGCCGTTTACGCAGCCCGGACTGCTCGGACACTCGGTTGCGAAATACTCATATGTTCACGATAGCCCTGCGACCGGACGATGTGAAGCGACCTCACCTGGAGGCACTGATCCATCGTACGCGGAAGGGCATTGCAGTCCGCTCCAAGAGCGAGGTTGTCGTGGCAGATGTGTTGGATGCGCTTGGGATCAGCTACGAGTACGAGCAACCGCTCTATTCGCGGACTGATCCGAAGGACTTTCGCCTTCCTGACTTCACGGTCAGCTTTGAAGGGGATGTTTTTTATTGGGAACATCTTGGTATGCTAAACGTCCCCAGCTATCGCGAGGCGTGGGAACGGAAACAGACTTGGTATAAGGAAAACGGTTTTTCGGATCGATTGATCACATCCCAGGATGCGCCTGATGGAGGTATTGATGCTGCTAAGATCGAACAGATTGCTCGAAAACGTATCCTGGAAGAATCGGTGTAGGGGAAATTGAGTTTGACGCCGTTTCCGCCTCACAAGGAACGGCATGCTCTTTGATAACTCGTTGATATTGAAGGTTTTCGGTTAACAGCCGGAGAACGAGAGGAATTATGAAAAGGGTTGCACACGGGGAGCCACTTCGAAGTAAAAAATGCCGCCTCAGGGCGGCTTTTTTTATTGGATTTGATCCCCCGACCTGTCGAGAGGGTTTCAGGGAGAACGGGGAGGTTCTCCCTGAGATAT
>Ga0209605_1002231_pt1 | contig 19097 bp, 16 predicted proteins | sample AD_UKC035_MetaG_FD_184408 | JGI IMG/M metagenome (GOLD analysis project Ga0209605, IMG submission 184408) | Active sludge microbial communities of municipal wastewater-treating anaerobic digesters from USA - AD_UKC035_MetaG (SPAdes) (version 2) | ecosystem: Engineered > Bioreactor > Anaerobic >...
GGTATTTCTGTCTTCGCTCTTCCGGAAAAGGGGGTGTCTCATCATTCCCCAGTGGGTCGGCACGCGCCTGGAAACGACAGGACCGGGCGAATCCATCCTGAAAGCCACGGGGAGCAAACCACTGCGGGAAGACCTCCGGCGCATCCGCAGGCAGAAATACCGGTACCGGGTCTCCCGGAACCACGAAGACTTCGATTTTTACTATCACCGCATGCATGTTCCCTATGTTTCGCATCGCTTCGATGACCTCACCCTTCTGACCCGATACGAAGTCATGAAGCGGCTCTGGCAAAAAGGCTTCCTGGTTCTCGTTTGGGAAGAGGGGCGTGAACAGGAGGTTTCTGGCGGTCTTTGCTTCATCCGGGACGACACGTTTTATCTCAGAACCATCGGGGTTCTGGACGGCCGGAAGGAATTCGTTTCGCAAGGGGCTCTTGCCGCCGTGAAATATTTCGCCCTCCGGCTGGCGGCGGAAGCCGGTTGCGGCTTTTTCGACTTCGGACTTTCCCGGCCCTTTCTTCGGGACGGCGTTCTCGTTTACAAGAAGAAATGGGGGGGGCGCCTCATCCCGAGCCCCCGGAACCCCGGAATGTGGGCCTTCAAGGTCCTCCGCTTCCACGGGGGGACGCTCTCTTTCCTGGAACACAACCCCCTCATCTTCGACGCCCTGGGGGAACCGGCCGGGCTGGTTTTTCATGCGGGGGGTCCCCTTTCCCCGACGGATATTTCTGTGATGAAAAAGACTTTTTTCCACCGGGGCATGAAGGCCCTGTGGATCCTGTCTCCCTCCGGGTTCGACCCGTCCGCCGCGGACGGGCAAACAGGAGGGGCGGCTGCAAGGATTCACCTCGTCGCTGAAGACCCTTCGCGCCTTTTTCAGGAAAGCTTCCGGTTATCGACCGTTTCCGTCGAGGTTGACCGATGAGAAGGACGCCCTCCAGCTTTTGGTTTCACCGTATCCTGAAGCAGGCATTTCATGGAGACGGCAAAAATCTCGCCATGAAAATTCTGGCTTTCACCCTGCCCCGGATACCCGGTGTTCGAACAGGCGGCCCGGCCATGGTCACCGTGGAGGTGACGAACGAATGCCCCTTCACGTGCGTCACCTGTCCGAGGGAGGCGATCCCCTGTGAAAGGGGATATATCTCTTACGATCTTTTTCGAAAGATCTGCGAGGAGTGCGGAGACAATCCCTTCGTCGCCGAATTGACCTTCAGCGGCATGGGGGAACCGCTTCTTCACCGGGACGTGATTTCCATGGCAGCCCTGGCGAAAAAACAGGGCATTCCGAAAGTCCGCCTTTTGACGAACGGGCTTCTCCTGGACCGTTACCGAACGGGGGAGATTCTCGAACGGGGGGACATCGATGAAATCGGCGTCTCCCTGGACGCCCTGACGGAGAACACCTTTTTCCGCGTCAAGGGAAGCCGGGGCTTCCGGACCATCGAGGAAAACCTGCGACATTTCCTCAAGGAAAGAAGAAAAAGAAGAACCTTTCGCCCCTTCGTCAGCCTCCACATGCTTCAGACCCGGGAGGCGGCCGCGGAAACAGGGGATTTCATCCGCAAATGGGAGCCCGAGCTCGGCCGGGGAGACAAGATTCTCATTAAAGACGCACACTCTTTTGCCGGCCAGGTCCCCGGGATGGCCCCGGCGAAAAAAGCAGAAGCCGAACGCCTGCCCTGCCGGCAGCTGTGGGAGTACCTGTACATCTCCTGGGACGGTGATGTCATGCCCTGCTGCATGGACGTTTTCAGAAAGATGCGCCTGGGGAACCTTCAGACGCAGACCCTTCGGGAAATATGGAAAGGCGGGAAGCTCGCGGGCCTGAGGCGGATCCACCGGGAAGGCGGCTGGAACCGGCTGCCCCTGTGCGAGACCTGCGATACCTGGTGGTATCTCCGCCCCATGGCCCTGGACGACAGGAAGACACGGCGAACGCCACCGGGCCGGAACAAGAAAGTCGCATCGGCCCACGGTCTTTGCACAATGGACCTTGATCAATGATTTCGACGAATACGGACCTCTGGCGAAATTTCATGAGAGCCCCTTTTGTCTCTCCCCGGAAGACAGAGGAACGCCAGATGACCCAGTTTCGGCGCCTGATCAGGCATTGTTACGAGAACGTCCCCTTCTACCGTAAGCGGCTGGTCGAAAACGGATTGACACCCGACGACTTCCACTTTCCCGATGACATCGCCCGGATACCCGTCCTGAACAAGGACGAATACAAGGAAAACATGGTCGATTTTTTCCCCGGGGGAACGAGGAGGGATCGCCTGGTCCCCTTTCGATCCACCGGCTCCACGGGAGAGCCGACCCTGTTTTACGCGAGCCGGGAATACGAGATCCTCCGGGGATTCATCCACCTTCGCTGCCTTCTCCTCGCCGGAGTCGGCCTCCTGGACCGGCAGCTTCGATTCCTGGCGGAACCCCGGGTTAAAAACAGAACGGACCTCTTTCAGAAGCTGGGCATCTACGAGGTGCGAAACCTTTCGGCGGGCGCAGATTTGTCCCGCGTTCTGTCCGAGATTCGGGCCTATCGGCCCCACGTGATCCTGCTGACCCCGAGCTACCTGGAGATGCTGTGCGACAGTCTCGACCCGGCGGAAACAGACCGGGTCCGGCGCTCCCTGAAGCGCGTCATCACCCGCTCCGAGGTTCTTTATCCCGATGTTCGTGAAATAGCCGAATCCCGCCTGGGCGTTCCCGTCCGTGATTTCTACGGTCTATCAGAGTTCGGCTTCGTCGCCGCCGAGGCCGACGATAGCCACGGCTATCACATCGCCGAGGATGTCAATATCGTCGAAATAGCCGAAGCGACCCTTCCCGACGGCACCGTGGAGGAAAAAGACATCATCGTCACCGCCCTTTACAATTTCGCGATGCCGCTCATCCGCTACAACACGCGGGACAAGGCGGAACTTTCCACGGCCTCGGACGGAAAGATGCGCTTCCGCCGGATGCAAAAGATTCTCGGGCGATCCGACGACTTCATCCTTCTGCCCGATGGGTCGCGGGTCAACCCTCTTCTTGTGACGGATGCTCTCGTTGAAATTCCCGGCATGGTCCGTTTCAGGATCTTCCAGGAATCAGCCCGCCTGACCATCACGATACAGATGAAAGAGAACCAGCGCCTCGGGGAATTCGAGACCCGGCTCCGTAAAAATCTGGGGGAACTCACGAAGGGTCATCTTCAGATGGACATCCAGTGCGTTTCTCATCTCGACATCGACAAAACCGGCAAACATCGCAGAATACACCGGAAAAGCTGATGAGGGACGTCCTTAAATATTTCAATTGCCGTCTTGACCTTCCGCCGTCTTCAGGGACAACCTGCCCTCGGCGCTGAAGGGAACCGATGGTGCCAGGGCCTTCCCGTCGTCGAGACGGAGCTTTCCCCGGAGGCGGTATTCCAGGCTCTGCCGCTGCGGCAACCCCATGGCTTCCCTCAACAGGCTCAGGTTCGACGAATAAAGGAGAACCTCGACGGTTTCCGTGCCAAAGGAAGGGACGGTAACGTCCAGGGGGGAAACGCCCGTTGCGAAGGGCTCCCCGTTGAGATCGAGGTCGCAGGAAATCCCCTTCACGCGGATGGCGGCGTCACCGGGGTTCAGAATCCGGATGACGGCCCGGCAGGACGTCTCCAGAAGGCTGACCTCTTCGACCCGCAAGTCCACCAGGCTTACCCGGGGCGAATCCGGGCGCGTCATGACGCCGGAGCATCCCGCCCATAAAAGCAGCATCACAAAAATCGGTAAGGCGCTTTTTCCGTTTTTCATCGTCTCAACCCGGGCCTGCCATAACACAGGCCTTTTTATTGTTTTTTCATCAGGTCCTTCAGGAGCGTCTTCACCGGCTCCTCGATCTGTTTGATCTCTTCCTTTTCAAGAAGCTTTTTCACCGGTTCCTTCTCCAGCAACCCCTTGTCGATCTCCCGCTGGAGCAGGGACTTGAGATCGGGCATAAAAACGGGTTTCTCGAACGTGCCGGAAACGAGGATGGGCACCAGGAGGCCGGACCGGGCCACGTCGTCCCCCTGCCCCTTGATGGTCGCCACAGCCTTTGGAACCACCCTGAAATCAAGGGTTTCATCCACCAGGTTCGCTTTTCCCGCGGCCTCGAGACGAATAAAAGGGGCTTTCATGGCGGCACCGGACACGTTGACCAGCCCGTCGGTGACGGTAAAGGGAACGGTGACCTCGGCAAAGTCGGTGCGGGGCCTCGGTCCCCCCGGGGCCTCCATGCCGAAGGCCGTTTTGACGTTTCGCGCCATGGCGGCCAGGTCGATGCCCTTCACGGCCCCGTCATTGAATTTCACCGACCCCTCACCATTCAGGGATTTCTTGATCTGCGCCGCCGTCATCCCCGTCAGGGACATCTCCAGATCAGCCGTCGCCAACCCTTCCAGAAAATCCTTCTTCAGGACGTCCTCGAGAAGGGGCCCCGCCTGGAGACCTCTCACGGAAAGGCGGGCCGCCGCCTTGGGGACCCTGCCTCGAACATCGACGGTCTTTTCCCCCGACACGTTTCCGCCGTAGAGGCTCACCTGCATGGGGTCGGCGTTGAACACCCCGTTGTTGCCTCGGATCCTGACGAGAAGGTCCTCCATCCGGGCGCCTGCAACCTTGTACGCATCGACCCTGAGCTGTCCGTCCAGGACCAGGCGGCGAAGGGGACCGTAGTCGATGTCGGGTTCGCCAGCGGGAACGGGTTCCTTCGATTCCTGCGCTTTGCCGGAGCCGGCTTCGGGCTTGGGCGGCAGATAACGATCCAGGTCGATCTTGTCGACGTGAAAGTCAAACGTGACATCGGGGCGTGAAAATTCCCGGGCCTTCAGGGAAAAGTTCACCGTCGTGTCGTCGAGGACGATCGTCCCGCCGGAGACGTCGACGGAGGCGGGACTTCCCTGGACCGTCGCCGTGAAGGAGGCGCCGCTGAGGACCCCGGGATCCGCCGTGTTGACCGGAAACGGCTTACCCAGGGCCTCGAACACCCTGCGGGGGGAAAACCTGTCCCCGTTCAGGGCGAGACGAAACCGGGGATCGGCGGCGGTACTTTCGATTTCCCCTTTCACGGCCACATGGATCTCATCGAGCAGGGCGAGGACGATATCCACAGGGATCGTCCCGGTCCCCGTCCCCGGGCCGACGGGGCCAACGGTTCCTTTCAGGGAGACGGGGTTACCGTCGACGCGGGCGGACAGGCTGACGCCGATCGCCTTGTCCAGGGAAAGATTTTCCAGAACCAGCCCGATGTCGGTGACTTCTTTTTCCAGGCCGCTCGTGTGGTCCGCCAGGAGGACGGTTCCGTTTTCGATGTCAAACGCGCCGACCTCCAGTGATTTAATGGGCAGGCCGATCTCGCCGGCCTCTTCCGGCGGTGCCCCTTTCGCCGGCTCCCCGGTTTTTTCCCTGGGGAATTCCCAGTTTCCGTGACCCTCCCTGTTTCTCACGAGAACGATCCGGGGTTTCTTGAGGATGAAACGCTGAACCTCTATCTCCCGGAACAGGAGCGGGAGGAGTTTGACCCTGGCGTCAAAGGAACCGACCGTCACAAAATCGCTTTCGGCAAAGCCCGGCGGGTTTCCCAGCCTCAAATCCGAGAAGGACAGACCCGCCCACGGGAAAAGGCTGAATCGAAGATCTTCCCCGATGGTGAAGGAACGCCCCGTCGCCTTCGACACCTGTTTCTCGATGAGCGGCCGGTAGTGTTTCACATCGATGAAGTGCGGAACGATGAGCAGGACGGCCACGATAAGAACAAGCAGGACGACGGTGACCGCTGCCGTCCATTTCAGTATCCCTTTCATTGGTGTCCCCCTTTTCTTGTCTCCTCAAGTGTGTCAGCCTTGTCATCCTTATCGAGATCCATGAACACGTTCACCGTCGCGAACCTCCGACATAAGGAAACGGGAGGAAATACCCCGTGAAAAAGATAGTTCATTCAATCAACGCAACGATTTGCAATTTCTGTGACATCCACTTTAGAAAAAAGTGCCGGTCTTCAGTCAGATATCAGAACATGCGAACATGCTAAGACAATTAAGGCAGGAGGTCAAGGGCGCCTCGCAGGGAATGTCTCACCCTGAGGAGACAAGAAAGATTTCAACGGTGTCGCGCCTGTGGGACAACGGTAACGGGATTTCAAAGGAAGGAAAGCAAAAAAAGGCACCCCTCCGTGTGAAGGGGTGCCTTTTTTTCGATTCAGTGTCTTCTTAGATGGCCTTTACGTTGGCTGCCGCCGGGCCTTTCTTGCCCGCTACGACTTCAAAGGACACGCGCTGGTTTTCGTGCAGCACCTTGAACCCGTCGCCCTGAATGGCGCTGTAGTGGACGAAAACGTCCTTGCCCTCATCACTGGTGATGAACCCGAAGCCCTTGGCCTCGTTGAACCATTTGACGGTACCTTGCTCCATTTCGGTACTCCTCCTTTACTGGTTTCTTAAAGTTGGATCTTGGACAAACAGGAAGAATACGAAATGCTGAAAATCAAAAGGTTTTCTTCGTACTTCGTGGTGTTTGTATCCAAACTTTACAGCGCCCCGCCGGCTTTCTGCCGCATGAGCGCCTTTTCTGAGGCGACTATATATTCTTTTTTCGATAAGTCAAGTTGTTTTTTGGAAAAAAAGGGGACAGATTTATTTTTCGATCTCCGCAAGGCTAAATGCTTATCCCCTCTTTCTACCCGAAAAAATCACCACGGAATTCAGGTAAGAGCCATCAGGGCGTCGACGACGACCGGAACGGGTCCGTCCAGGATCACGGGATTCAGGTCGATTTCCTTCACATCGCCGATTTCGATGCCGATTTCCGCGACCCGCATGAGCATCTCCGCCAGCATTTCCCGGTCCGCCGCCGCCATTCCCCGGGCCGCCCCGAGGATCTCGCGGCCCCGGATCTCCTCCATCATTTCAAGGGCGTCCCTTCTCTCAAGAGGCGCCTTCCGGAAGACCACATCCCGGAGGATTTCCGTGAAAATGCCGCCCAGGCCGAACATGACGCAGGGACCGAACTGGGCGTCCCGGGTCATGCCCATGACAAGTTCTCTCCGTCCCCGCACCATCTGTTGAACCAGAACCCCGCCCGAGTCCCCGTCCATGGCCCTGACGATTTCATCGAAGGCGGCCAGGGCTTCGCCGGCGGTCCGGATGTCCGTGCGGATCAGTCCTTTTTCCGTCTTGTGGGCGACCCGCCAGGAACAGCCCTTCATGACAAGGGGATACCCGATTTCGTCGGCGGCCCGGGGAACCTCTTTTTTCCCCGTGACCAGGATTTCCCGGGTCACCGGGATGCCATAGCAGGCGAGCACCTCCTTGGATTCGTGTTCGGAGAGTGTCTCCCGCCCCGCGTCACGGGCTTTCCTGACAATTTCGACGGCCATTTCCCGGTTCATTCGTCCCAGCCTTGACCACGCCTCGTGTAGTAGGCATTCACGTGAGCCAGCGCCCTCAGAGCGTCCCGGGTTTCCTCGAACACGGGCACACCCCGGTCAAGAAAGGCCTGCCTGGCTTTTTCGGTCGTTTCCACGAGATCCAGATCCTCGAGTCCTCTTTTGGCGTTGGAGAGAACCGCCACGACGGGCTTACCCGTTTCCTTCGCCGCGTCCTCCAGGGCCTCGGCGAATTCCCGAAAGGGAATAGTTTCACCGACAGGCCGGCCGGCGGTCCGGGCAATCTGCCTGAAATGGTGAAAGAGAAAGATCATGATCTGCAGATCGATACGGTCATCCCCGGCGGCCAGGCGCAGGATTCCGTTGACCGTCTCCGGAGGCGTGTACGGGTTGGCCACGTCGACGGGGTTGGCGGCACTGGCTCCCGACCTGGGCAGGAGATTCTCGATATTTTTTTTCAGATCCGCCGGAAAGGAGGGGATATCGATCCCGAAGAACTCGGCAAAATCGCAGGCGGCGATGCCCAGGGCCCCGCCTCCGCCGATGACGGAAAGCCCCTTGCAGGCCCTCGGCGGCAACATGGAAAAGGCCAGGCAGGCTTGAGCCATTTCGTTCAAATCCTCCACCTGGACGGCCCCGGCCTGTTTGAGAATGGATTTCCAGATGACCCTGTCCCCGCCTAGGGAGGCCGTGTGGCTGATCAGGGCCCGACCGCCGGCCCTTGAAAGGCCCCCCTTCAGGACAACGACCGGCTTTTTCCGGGCCGCTTCCCGAAGCGCCGCGAAAAAATCCTCGCCGTCCTCGACGCCTTCGACGTAAAGGGCGATGACCCCCGTTTCCCCGTCCTCCAGCAGGTATCTGAGCAGTTCCGTTTCCCTCAGGTCGGCGCCGTTTCCGAAGCTGACCATCTTGCTGAAGCGGACCCCCATCCATTTTCCCATATTGGCAAAATCGCTCGCCATGCCGCCGCTCTGCGACAGGAACGCCACGGGGCCGCTTTGCCGGGAGAGGTCCGGGTTCGGCAGAAAGGTGAGACCGCTTCCGGGGCAGTAAATGCCGAAACAGTTGGGCCCGATGACGCGGATACCCCGGGCGGCTATTTCCCGGATTTTCCCTTCCAGGGCCCGGCCCTCCGGGGTCCCTGTTTCGCTGAAACCGGAAGAGATGATCTCCGCACCGGCGGCCCCTTTTTTTCGGCAGGCCTCGAGGGTATCCGGCACCGCCGCCGCGCCCACGGCGATGACCGCAAGATCGATGTTCTCCGGGATATCCTCGATCCTCCTGAAGATTTCCAGGCCGGAAAAATTCCCTCCCTTGGGATTGACGGGAAAGATCCGCCCCTCGTAACCCATGGCCTGGAGGGAAAGAACGAGGCTCCCGCCGTAACTGAAAACACCCTCCCTGGACACACCGGCGACGGCAACCCGCCGGGGATGAAAAATCCTGCTGTAATCGGTATACCCGCGCCCGGCCCCGGCGGTCATCAAAGGACCGGGAGCGGCGCTTTTTGTTTTCCCCTTCATCCCATCCTATTCCCTTCAGGCCGGGACAGGTCGATCCTTCTCGAAAACAGGCGCCCGCACCGCCGGGATGCCCTTGTCATAGTTAATGACAGGACAACCTGTCAAGGAAGAAAAGAAGGATCCCACCCCGCCGCTTTGACACCTTCCCCTTTTTTCGCTCCGAATCGGAGGGGAGCCCGGCTACCCTCCGCCCTTTTTTTGTGCTATTCTCTCGTCACCGTGCCGCTTGCGGGGGCGCAAAAAAGAAAAAAAGGGGATCCCATTGAAGACCCTTTACTACGATTGTTTCGCCGGTATGAGCGGCGACATGGCCGTGGGGGCTCTCATCGACCTGGGGGCTGACGTTCCCGCTCTCGAAGCGGGCCTGAAGAACCTGCCTCTTTCCGGTTACGACCTCCGGATCACCCGGGATAGCCGCCGGGGAATCACCGGGACCCGGTTCGAGGTCGTCCTCGCCGGCGGGCCCGAAGTGTCCCGGAACTATTGCGCTATTCGGACCCTCATCGGCGAAAGCGGCCTTCCCGAAGCCGTTCGGCGCACCGCTCTCGACATTTTCAGCCCTATCGCCGTAGCCGAGGCGGCCATACACGGCGAAGCGTTGGAGGACGTCCATTTTCACGAGATCGGGGCCGTCGACTCCATCGTCGACATCGTGGGATACGCCCTGTGCCTGGAACAACTGGGTATCGAGAGAACGATCGCCGGCCCGCCCGAGCTGGGCGCCGGGATGCTGACGAGCCGCCACGGCGTCATTCCCGTCCCCGCGCCGGCCACCCTGGAAATTCTCAAAGGAATTCCCGTCCGGATGGGCGGCGTTCCCCACGAGGCCACCACGCCGACGGGTGCGGCCATCCTGGCGGCAACGGTCGACGAATTCATTGAGCGCCCGTTCATGGTCCCGCTAAAAATCGGTTACGGGCTGGGCCGACGGGACCCGGAAATCCCGAACGTTCTCAGGGCCGTCCTCGGTCGATCAACGGCGGTCGAAAAGGAGCGTCATCCCGGGGAAGCCCTTTGCCTCCTGGAATGCACCCTCGACGACATGAACCCCGAGATCTACGAGCACGTCCTCAACAGGTTGCTCGAGGCCGGGGCCCTGGAGGCCTTCCTGGTTCCCGTGATCATGAAAAAATCCCGTCCCGGGGTGAACATGACGATTCTTTGCCGGCCTGAAGAGAAAGAGAGCATGGAAAACATTCTCTTCCAGGAGACGACGACCCTGGGCGTTCGGGGACACAGGGTGGAACGGCGCTTTCTTGAGAGACGGATTCGGACCGTGTCGACCCCTTTCGGTCCCGTCCGGGTAAAGGAAGCCCTGCGGGCGGGCAAGGTGATCCGCGTGAAGCCCGAGTTCGAGGATTGCCGGAAGCTTGCCGAAACCCATGGCGTCCCCCTGGGGGACATTTACAGGAGTATAAAAGATATTATATAAGTATATTTAAATGGATAAATACTATTCCCTTATAAATTACATTAACGATATCGGCCCCTGCGCCGTCGCCCTTTCCGGCGGCGCCGACAGCGCCTTTCTTCTCCATGCCGCCCGGGAAGCCCTCGGGGAAAACCTCCTGGCCGTAACGGCGGTGTTTCCCTACACGCTTAACCGGGACAGCCGGGCGGCGGAGGCCGTCGCCGGGCATCTCGGCGTCCCGTGGAAAAAGCTCTTCCTCCCCTTCCCCGGGGCCCTCTCCATGAACCCGGAAAACCGCTGTTATCTCTGCAAGAAGGCCATGATGGGGGCCATCGTCGACTACGCCCTGGCCGAAGGGTTCGCCACCGTCGTCGACGGCACCAAGTCCGACGACGAGGAGAACCGCCGCCCGGGAACGGCCGCCCTCAGGGAGCTCGGCATCCGCAGCCCCCTTCGGGACTGCGCCGTGGAAAGGGCCACGGTGAGGCGTTTTCTTACATCCTCAGGCCTCGATGCCGTCGCCTCCCGGTCCGACACCTGCCTTCTCACAAGGCTGCCTTTCGGAACCCCAGTCGATTTCGAGGCGCTCAGGACAATCGAGGCGGCGGAAGACTTCCTTTTGGATCTCGGGTTCCGGGACGTCCGAGTCAGGAAGCACGGCCCCCTCGCCCGGATCGAGGTCCGCCGCGAAGACCGGGAAAAGCTCTTCTCCAGGCCCGTCGAGGCCGCTCTGCTGGAGAAGCTCAGGAAATCGGGATACGACCGCATCACCGTGGACCTGGAGGGTTATCGTGAAACCTAAGGAACGGGAATTGAGGCGCTTTCTGGAAAATATACGGGACCGCCGGGTTTCCATCGACGAAGGCATCCGCTTTCTCGAGGACCTGCCGTCGAAGGACCTGGGTTTCGCCGTCCTCGACAGCCACCGGGAACTTCGCCACGGCTGCCCGGAAACCCTTTACTGTGCCGGTAAGACGCTGGACCAGGTCCGTGAGATCGCCGGGGGCATGCTGGAACGGCACGCCAATCTCCTGGCGACCCGGGCATCCCCGGAAGCCTACGAAGCGGTCCGGTCGGTCTGCCCGGAAGCCCGGTATCACCCCCTGGCCCGGACCGTTACGGTCATCCGCGAGGCCATCGAAAAAACCGCCACCTGTGTGACCATCGTCACGGCAGGCACCTCCGACCTGCCCGTTGCGGAGGAGGCGGCGGTGACGGCGGACATGCTGGGAAACCGGGTGGAGAAAGTCTTTGACGTGGGCGTCGCGGGGATTCACCGCCTGGTGGACCGTCTGCCCCTCCTGCGGGAGGCCCGGGTGATCATCGCCGTGGCGGGCATGGAGGGGGCCCTTCCCAGCGTCATCGGGGGCCTTTTGGGAAAGCCCGTCATCGCCGTGCCCACGAGCGTCGGATACGGCGCGTCCTTCGGCGGTGTCGCCGCCCTCATGGCCATGCTCAACAGCTGCGCCCCGGGAATCGCCGTGGTCAACATAGACAACGGTTACGGCGCCGCCTGCGTGGCCAGCCTGATCAACCACCTTTCGTAAAGGAAAAGGCGTGTCCGATGACACGCCTTTTCCAGGCAGGCAAAAAATCCGCCGATCCCATGAGGGGCGTCGTCATGACGCTTCCGGCGACCCTCGCGATGCCGTCCCCCGGGACCGCGGTTTGTTACTTCTGTTTCTGGTAGGTAACGGGACCGCTCTTGTAATTGGATTTCTCGTACCACGCATCGGGGTAGCCCACCTCCTGGGCCATCTTACCCGGTTCGTTCACATAACCGTCGTCATAGCGCGCCACGAGCATCCAGGCGAATTTCCACCACTCGTCCACCACCGTGTTGGCCTGGTTTTCGCAGAACTCGGTGAGAAGTTTCCTCGCGTGAGCCGGGCTCGCCTTGTAGAGAATCAGCGCCTGTTCATCCATCTTCTTCAGGCTTTCGATCTCGGCGAGCTCGATCTCGTCCTGTTTCTCCCTGATGTCCCCGATCATGTAGCTGTACTTGAGGGCGGCCCAGTTGGCCACGAAGTTGAAGGCCCACCAGGCGCTCTTCTGGCTGAACTTCGTCGTGTCACAGGTGTAGTAGGGCGCGGCGATGCGGGTCACCCCGACATAGAAAGGCACGAAACAGGTGCTCATGGCCTCGTCGGGCCCGAACCAGACAATGCCCCCGATGGGGTCGGGCAGCCAGCTCCGGGCCTGGCACACATAAGTAAACCCGCATCGGAAGATTGAAATCGGCCTCTCCCAGGCACCTTTTTTCCTGGCGGTGGGGTCGCCCGTGTCCCCCGAGGCGTCCATGGGGCCGGGATAACGATAGGGACAGCCGAACGGTCCCGCCATGAGACCTTTCGACAGGTCGAATTCCGTTCCCTGGTAGTAATCGCGATAGAGGTCCATGACGTCGCGGACGCTGAGCTTCTTGTCCGGCTTGATGGTGAAGGGATAGGCCTTCGTGTAGCCGTCTTCGACCCAGGGGGATAGCTTCAGGGACGGGGCCATCCGGTCCTGAAGACGCCACACCCGGCGAAGGGAGTAGTAGGGATGGTTGTACTCGCCCAGGCTCACGGTCTTGAGCCAGTCGAGCTTCCCGTCCTCCGGTTTCCACCACCCGTATTTTTTGGCTATTTCGTGAAGGTCCTTGCAGTAGAGCAGGTTGGGGTCGTCGGGATCGATCTCGCGGATGCGCAGTTCGTTCGCCGCGACAAAGACTTCGCCGTCGGGGATCTTCCGGGCCACCCACAGGCCGCCTCGGCCCTCGGGGCTGGGGGCCATTTCGATGACCCACCCCTCCTCCTTGTCCCCGATGGGAAGCGTTTCACCGGTGCCGTAATAACCGTATTTCTCGATGAGCTCCCCGATGAGGAGGACCGCTTCCCTGGCGGTCCTGCACCGTTCCGCCGCAACCCGGCTCAGTTCGGCGCTGTAGAAAATAAGTTTCCCCGGCACCGGGTCGGGCTGAATTTTCGTTCCGTCGGTGCACTCGCCGAACATGAGCTGGTGCTCGTTCATGACACCGTAACTGGCATCGAAATAGGCATAGGTGTGGGGCACCTGGGGAATATAGCCGATGGGGATGCTCTGGGGCTGATCGGGATCGACATAGGTCGGTCCCCGGTGGGTTCCCACATACCGCCGCAGTTCGTAACTGTGATACGCCGGCCTGTCCCCCAGGGCGCAGGCGTCATAATACACCGGCCTGAGAGCGCCGGGCTCGTGATCCGCCGCGGGGACATAAACGAGGCGCTGGTCGAAGAGTTCACTGTCGTCCGAATGGGCGACAATGACCGAGCCGTCTTCCGAGGCCCCCTTCGTGACGAGCAGGGTCGTGCAGGCCATAAGAGGCGTCCCGCAGGCAAGGGTTCCCGCCAGGATCGCCGCCACCGTGATCGTGATGACGTGACGAAATTTCACATTCCAGCTCCTTTCTTGCTTTTTTCAGACGGCGGGCCTGAACACCCGTCATCGTCCCTTCTCTCCTTCCCAGGACCGTTGAAGGCGTCTTCAGGCTGTGGCCGTCGCCGCGGTCAGGATTCCGACGATTCTCTCCGCCGTATGGCCGTCCCAGATGGCCGGGCATCGGGACTTGCGGCGACGGCCGCTGAGAACCCTGTCCACCTCGGCGACAATGCGATCCGGGTCATCGTGGACGAGCACGTTCGTCCCCTCGGTCAGGGTGATGGGCCTCTCCGTGGTGTCCCGCAGTGTGACGCAGGGCACGCCGAGGACAGTTGTCTCCTCCTGTATCCCCCCTGAATCGGTCAGGACGACGGCGGCATGGGCCATGAGGTTCAGAAAATCGAGGTAACCGAAAGGCTGGTAGGCCTGGAGAACGGACTTGGGAAAACGGGGAAGCGGGCGCTCTTCCTTGTGAAAGATGAAGTGTGATTCCAGCCCGAAGGCGCCCACCTGTTTCCGGGTCCTCGGGTGGACCGGAAAGATGACGGGGATTTTTTCCGCCACCCCCGTGAGACCGCGGAGGATCCGCGTAAAGGATCTTTTGTCGTCCACGTTGGCGGGACGGTGCAGGGTCACCAGGGCGTAAGGCCGGCCCTTGAGGCCGAGACGGTCCAGGGTAGGCCTTTCTTTCGCGATTTCCAGACTCGCCAGGAGGCTGTCCACCATGATGTCCCCCACGAGGTGTATTTTTTCCCGGGGAATGCCCTCCCGGAGCAGATGCTCGTCGCCGTCCGGGGAGGGCGTGAAAAGATAGTCCGACACGGCGTCGGTGACGATGCGGTTGATCTCCTCCGGCATGGTCCGGTCGAAACTGCGAAGCCCCGCTTCCACGTGGGCCACGGGAATATGGAGTTTCACCGCCGCCAGGGCGCAGGCCATGGTGGAATTGACGTCACCGACTACGATGACGAGATCCGGGGTTTCCCGGAGAAGAATCTTCTCGAACTCGATGATCACCCGGCCGGTCTGTTCCCCGTGGGTCCCCGAACCGATGCCCAGGTGCACGTCCGGCTCCGGAAGGTTCAGGTCCCGGAAAAAAGCGTCGGACATGTTGGCGTCGTAGTGCTGTCCCGTGTGGACAAGGAGAGGACGGACCGGCCCGTTGCCTTTTTCGTTGTGGTTGGCGATCGCCCTCATGAGCGGGGCGATCTTCATGAAGTTCGGCCGCGCCGCGGCCACGAGAATCCACTTCGACACACCTGTTTCGTTCACCATGGGGGATTAGTAATCCATGTCACGGGGAAAAGCAAGACTTCCTATCCAGCCTTACCGGCGAAGCCCGGCGGCAAGCTCCCTCGCCCTGGCGTGGCCCGGCGTGGAGACGATGGAAGGACTTCCGGCGGGACTCTCCGCGGCCATCTCGTTCATCTGTCTCACCCGCTCTTCGCTCGGCGGGTGGGTGCTCATGGCGTCGGACAGTCTCTTCATCAGGGAACTATCCGTTTTTCCAGCCTGTTTTTCCATCCGCAGAAGCTTCTCGTAGAATTTCCCGACCTCGTTCCTGTCGTAGCCCGCGCCGACAGCGACCCTGAAGCCGATCCGGTCCGCCTCCATCTCGTCTTCCCGCGAATTCGCCAGGAATTGATACTTTTCCACGAGGAGAGCGCCGCCGGCCCCCACGGCACCCCCGATCAAGGTCGCCTTGCCCAGGCATTCCGGGTCGCCGTCCGGGCAGATGAGCATTCCCAGGCCGAACCCGGCGGCCGCGCCGACGATGCCGCCGCCGGCGGCATAAAGCCACGTTTTGTTTTTGTTCTTCTCCATGACGTACATCCGCTCCGCCGCGTGCCGGGCCACCACGTGGCCGACTTCGTGCCCGATCACCCCGGCCAGTTCCGCCTCGTTCGAGGTCATGGCGATGAGCGGCGCGGTCACGAACACCTTGCCGGCGGGCAACGCGAAGGCGTTCACCGTTTCCACGTCGACAACGGTGAATTCATAGTGGTAGGGATTGCCCTCCAGGTTGTTCGCCCGGACGATTTTCATGCCCAGGTCGGATACGTACTTCTGGAGTTCCCCGTTCCGGGCCGGCGGATAGTCTTTCAGCATCTTGGGAAGAGCTTCCCGGGCCAGGCGGCGCTCGTCCTCCACCGTCAGGGTGGTTTCCTGCCCCACGTTCTCCCCCTCCCGGTATCGCGATCCCTGTGTGGAGGCACAGGAAACGCAAAACAGCAGCGACAGGAGAACGAGAAAAGCCGACATTTTCTTCATGGGTCACCTCTCACGGCAATACACCGTTCAGATTATTATTGATAAGCGATCCCCTTGCAACTAAAAAAAGGGGACAGATTTATTTTTTAAGCCTGAAAAATTCCTGTGCATAAAGCCCCACGTTTCACGGAGCCCCGGCAGGCCGCTAAAAAAGCTTGACATCAGGCGGTAATCCGGGGTAAAAATCAAACGATTCTGGAAATACGCGTGCACCGGCAGGAAAAGTGGAACGTTGCAGCAATCATAAAACAAGCATCCGGCTCTGGTGGTGGTGGACCGACATAGAGGGGTCTGCCCGCGTCACTTCCCGGAAATAATCAAGCACCAAGGTAAAACAGGCCAAATAAACGGGGACCGTCGGCAAGACCTTCTTGCCCGCGGTCTTTTTTTTGCTGAGAGGGTCGTGGAAAAATTCACGGCCCTTTTTTTGACGACTTTGGAAAAAGTCCATATGCTGCGTTGCCCTTCATCCCTCGTCATTGCGACGTACCGATAAGTACGTCTCATTCCTCGGGATTTGGGCGCCTTGCCTCTGGATCTTTTTACAAAGCCGTCGATAACGGAACATTTTTCGAGTTTTACGAGTTCATCTTTTTTTACCAATGGAAATCGCCGGACGGGGTCCCGGCAGACAGACCATTGCCCGCCCCGGAACAGGAAAGAGAGGAAAAACCCATGGAGGAAAGACCAGGCCTGACCGATCATAACCGAAAGACATACGAAGGCACGATGCCCGACGAGACCGGTCACTTCGGCCCCCACGGCGGCCGCTATGTGGCGGAAACCCTGATGGCGGCCCTGCTCGAACTGGAAAGCGCCTACCGGAACATTTCAGGCGAGCCGGCATTCAGGAAAGAACTCGGAAATCTACTGGCGGACTATGCCGGCCGGCCCACACCCCTTTACCACGCGAGCCGGCTGAGCGACCACCTGGGAGGCGCGAGGATCTACCTGAAACGGGAAGACCTGACCCATACGGGGGCGCACAAGATAAACAACACCCTGGGACAGGGCCTGCTCGCCCGCTGGATGGGCAAAGGCAAGGTTATCGCCGAGACCGGGGCGGGCCAGCACGGTGTCGCCACGGCAACGGCGGCGGCCCTTTTCGGCATGTCCTGTAAAATTTTCATGGGCGTCGAGGACATCCGGCGACAGGCTCCCAACGTACTCCGGATGAAACTGCTCGGAGCCGAAGTGGTGCCCGTCGATTCCGGCGCGGGAACCCTGAAAGACGCCATGAACGAGGCCATGCGTTACTGGGTCGGGACGGTGGAAGACACCCATTACGTGATCGGTTCCGTTGCCGGTCCACACCCCTACCCCATGATGGTGAGGGATTTTCAGAAAGTGATCGGCGAAGAGGTGAAAAGCCAGGCGGAGAAAACTCTCGGCCGCCTGCCGGACATGCTCGTGGCCTGCGTGGGCGGCGGAAGCAACGCCATGGGGCTCTTCCATCCCTTTCTCGACACCCCGGCGGAACTGGTGGGTGTCGAGGCGGCGGGCGCCGGCATCACATCGGGAAAACATGCCGCCACTCTCGGCGAGGGCTCGCCGGGCGTGCTTCACGGGTCGAAATCCTATGTTCTCCAGGATACAAACGGTCAAATCATGGAGGCGCACTCCATCTCCGCCGGGCTGGATTACCCCGGTGTCGGACCGGAGCATGCCTTCCTGAAGGACGCGGGCCGTGTCCGATACGTCTCCGTGGACGATGACGAGGCGATGGAGGCCTTTCATGTCCTGTGCCGGCTGGAAGGGATCATTCCCGCCCTGGAAAGCTCTCATGCCGTAGCCTACACGCTGCGGATCGCTCCCCCCATGTCCCGGGACGACGTCATCGTCGTCAACCTGTCCGGCAGGGGGGACAAGGATCTGGGAATCGTTTCAGACTACGAAAACAGGAAAGGACCCGTAAGCCGATGAACAGAATCGACAGGCGCTTTGCCGAACTGAAAAAAAGAAACGAAAAGGCCCTGGTGGGATTCGTCGCGTCGGGCGACCCCACCCCGTCGGCTTCTCTCGAGCTCGTGACGGCCATGTGCAACGCAGGCCTCGATATACTGGAACTGGGAGTTCCCTTCTCCGACCCGACGGCCGACGGTCCTGTGATCCAGCGGGCGGCCTCGCGGGCCCTGAAACAGGGAGCCACCCTCGCCGGGGCCATCGAAATGACCGGGAAATTGAGGAGAAAAACGGACATTCCCATCATTCTTTTCAGCTATTACAACCCCATTTTTTCCTACGGCGCCGAGTCGTTCTACCGGGACGCCCGCGCCGCGGGCGCCGACGGGGTTCTCGTCGTGGATCTTCCTCCTGAAGAATCCCGAGAGCTCACCGGGTGCTGGGGCGACGCCGGCGACTTTGCCCTGATCCGCCTCGTCGCGCCGACGACGCCGCGGGACCGGATGAAAAAGATTGCCGAAAACGGGTCGGGGTTTCTCTACCTCGTTTCGAAAACCGGGGTGACCGGCAGCTCCGGCCTGGATGTCCGCTCCGTGCGGGATCACGTGACCGTTCTGCGGGGCTTCACGAACCTGCCCATCTGTGTCGGCTTCGGCATCAACAATCCCGCCGACGCCGGCCTTCTCGCCCCTTACGTCGACGGCGTCGTCATCGGCAGCGCCTTTGAAAGGGCCATCGAGGAAAGCACGGACAATCCCGGCCTGGTGAACCGCCTGGCGGAGCAGGTGCGACAATACAAGGCGGCGCTCCTGCCGACAGCGCCTCAAGCATAAGGAAGCAAACCAGCAAAACAATACCGGGAAAAGGAGAAAAACGGCATGATTACGGCGCTTGTGCTTTTCAAGGCGGAAAAAGGGAAGATACCGAAGCTCGCCACCCAGCTGGGGGCCATCGACGAGGTGGTGGAGGTCCTCTCCATCACCGGCGAGTACGACCTCATGGCCAAGGTCCAGGTGCGCGAATACGAGCACCTCTCCGACATCGTGACGGAGAAGATGCAGAACACGGAAGGCGTCCTGGGAACGCGGACGATGATGGCCTTCAAGACTTACAAGTTCCACGAGCTCTCCGTGGGCGCGCCGGCCGCCCTGGTCGTACCTCCTTCCGATGAGGAAGCGACGCAGGTGATGGAAAACGGC
>Ga0209605_1002233_pt1 | contig 19093 bp, 20 predicted proteins | sample AD_UKC035_MetaG_FD_184408 | JGI IMG/M metagenome (GOLD analysis project Ga0209605, IMG submission 184408) | Active sludge microbial communities of municipal wastewater-treating anaerobic digesters from USA - AD_UKC035_MetaG (SPAdes) (version 2) | ecosystem: Engineered > Bioreactor > Anaerobic >...
ATAAGGTATGAGCGAAATACAGAGTCGTCCGTGTGTCTTTGGTCAACACCGCGCGTTCAAGGTCGTAGACAAGGGAGAATTCGACACCATTGTCCAGGGTAATGGAGCGAAACATCGTCCGAAAAAGCTCGCCGCCCAACTGCCGTTCAAGCTGGTCAAAGGCCTGTCTAACCGCAACCGCGGCCTTATTTGGAAGTTTAAGTATCACTTCAAGCCGGGTCTTTCGTTCCACCAGGGTAAGTAGGCACTCCCGTGATTCCACTTGTCCACTGTACACCGTGTATCTTTCCCAATGCCCTGCTCATTGACGCGTAACAATATCCTTAGGACGTTTTTCTATGCTCCTTACGGCAAACGCAATGGTGGCGTGCTTTAGGTTCTTTCTATGGCCTTTGGCGCGCTTCATCCTGTCACCATTATATTCCGTTCGCGAAAAGGGAATATCTGAAACCACATGCTCCATCTTGGTGCGCCTAAGCTCACTCCTGATCGTTTGGGGATCTTCTGCAAGATTTTGCCCAGAATTGTCGGGCTGCACAGCTTCCGATTGCCGTTACTGCCTGCATGGTAGTGCCGCAATTCGAGCCGCTCGCCCGACGTAAAATGGCTTCTCTTGCAGTGCCGTTCCAGAGTAAGCTGTGTACGTCCCATGGAATCTCCGTGTCTATCCTGATTTTTTCCAAAACTAATAATAGCACGACTTCCATGGGACTTTTTTTCTCTCCTATTTTTTCTCCTTTTAGGTGGACATTTTATGTTACTGCTCACCGTATTGAAGAAACCTTCAAGGTGACAAAGAACGAGCTCAAGGCACGGCCAGTCTTTCTCTCTACTGAAAAACATATCCGTGCACACTTTCTCATCTGTTTTGTCACCTTACTCCTTATGCGCCTACTAGAGTATCGCCTTGCGTGGAAGTAATCTTCAGGGGCAATTCAAGAGGCTCTTGCGAGTGCCTGTGGTACGAGGGTCGATGAGAAGCTCTATGTATTTGACTATTATGATTCGGTTCTTGAGGCAATTGGAGGAAACCTTGGTATTGATTTTTCTCGCCAGTTGCTCACTACCTAGGAGATTCGCCATCTTTTTGCCCAGGCAAAGCAAAGAACCTAGGAGACGCACTACAATCTATATCATGAAGACATTCTCACTATTTATTATAGCATAATGGGTTATAAGCCATTTTTAGGAAATAAAGTGGAAAAGTCAGGATGTTAGCATATTCAGAACTTTCATAGTCTTGAATCCTGGTACTCTATGTCAAGTATTCCAACCTCAATCCAATGAAGCTCAGGATTTATTTGGAATCTGACAACACATCCAACTGGTGTTTGATACTAAGACTAAAGACATAGAGCTCGAATATGCCACCTTTGATCATAAACCTAATGAGCTTTTTATACATGGGCCGTTATCACATAGCTCCAATTCTGAATCATTACAGGCATAATTTTAGCAAACGACATAAGCTCATTTCCCATTTTTTTTGCTGCAGCAGATCCACTGGCTAGTAGGGGATATACCACATAATCATATTGTGGAACCACACCAAACGGCTCCGCAAAACCAGACAAATGCGAAGTAGCTTCGTGGCCAGTGAGGACAAGGACCTTCTTGCCTATGCAATCGCTTAATATTCTAGCTTTGACATGAGTCTCTTCAGATTTTTCTACATAGAGATTCCCTTTTAAAAGGAAAGAAGTTCCTTGAATAATCCAATCAAATTTTTTCTCTATATAAAATTCTAGGCTGTCACTCAGAATGAGATTCGTTACTGGATCATATATGCCTTGTGGAACATTTATAGAAATATCACGGTAGGCTTTTGATGTCTTGCCAAGGCATTCGATAACCCCTAAATTATGAGTATATATTTCCCATTTTACAGCAAGACGTTCAAGATTTTGTTCGATTATTTCTGCAACTCGAGTGACTGTGCTCCCTCCATCTAGGAGAACTTTGATGGTCTTTTCAGAAGCTGACTTTTCTAAGCAACTACATATTAGATCAAAGACTCCATTCGCAGTTTTTATCTTTTGTGTTACATAGAGGTGGCGCTTTTGCTCATAGGTTGAAAGGTCCTGACAGAGTCCTAAGGCCGAACCTTGATTTGTGACAATTTTCCTAAAGAGCTTGGTACCGATTTCTTCTTCATATTTTCGTATTTGGTTTATTATCCATGTTTCACTTGTATAAGTGATACCCACTTTGTCCTTTATGTAATCTTTAATGGTTTCCATAGGAATCAAAATATCTGCGATTGAATCCACCTGTGCACTATCGTATTGTTCCGAGAAAAGGGTAAGCAGCAGCATTATGAGGTCCTTTTTCTTTAATCGGCGCTTTAGTGCAGTTTCTTTTCTCAGGCTGTTAGGCACCCGGTTATTAGACATATCATAAGACTCCTATAAAAGTTCAATATCAGTTGTTTTGTAGATTCGTGCTAATATGTTAATAAAGGATAATAAGCTAAGCTCGTGTAAAAAGCAAATAACTAATTTTATTTGCATGGTTCAATATTCTAAAATATAATCGCTTTCAAGGAGGATATGTATGATAAAGAAGACAACAATGCTAATTTTGTCACTTTGTATAATGCTTAGCGGTATTTCTGCTCAGAAACAAATCAAACTTGTAATTGCAGGCAGAGATGGTGATTATGGTAATGCAATGCAGGTAGCTGTCGATGCCTATATGGAAAAGAACCCCAATGTAAAGTTTGACCTACTTAAGCTTTCTGGCAATGATCTATATCAAAAAACGGTCATTGATTTAAAAAGCAATATAGGAACGTATGATCTCATTCTTATCGATGATCCAAAAGTATTGCAGTACCAGCAGACAGGCTGGCTTACGGATTTGGATGCTCTATTCAAACAATCTGGAAAGAATCTGGATAATGATTTCATCCCTAATATCATTGATCTTTGCCGATATCCCAATAATCCTAATGGCAAGCTTTACAGCCTTCCCTTTGTAGGCAATGTATCGCTTTTTGCGTATCGAACTGATCTTTTTGCAAAATATGGGCTTCCTGAGCCAAAAACATGGGATAGTGTTCTTGCTGCTGCAAAAAAGATCTCTGAAAATGAGCCCGGAGTTAATGGTGTATCTTTCCGCGGAGTAAAAGGCAATCCAATACTCACTGCCTTCCTTCCAATATTTTGGTCCTTTGGAGCAGATTTTATGGATGCCTCTGGAAAACCTATCGTCAATTCGCCTGAAGCGGTAAAAGCACTGAATTTCTTCCTGGAACTTGCAAAATATGGTCCCAAAAGCACACCAATGAATGATACTGCGCAAGTTCGAGATGCCTTGCTTGCTGGAACAGTTGCTATAGCCCCAGAAGTATGGCCTGCCTGGTTGGGCAAAATTGATGATCCCAATGAATCAAGGGTAGTAGGTAAAGTAAAAATAACAAAGCATCCAGGAGAGGTAAGAAAATCTTCTCCAATGATAGGCATTTGGCATGTCGCGATTCCTGCTGCTTCAAAGAATAAAGATGCTGCCTTTAATTTTCTCGCTTTCCTAACGAGCAAAGAAACACAAAAGCTTATGGTAATGAAGGCAGGTCTTCCTCCTTCTCGCATTTCTTTGTTTCAAGACAGTGAAGTGCTTGCTAAGTATCCATGGTACCCAGCTATCCAAGATGCCCTGGAAAATGGCGTTGCAAGACCTCGGACCCTCTATTGGGCAGAAATTGAAAATACCATGGGTGAGCTGATTCAAGAAGCTTTGATTGGACAAAAGACAGCGGAACAAGCAATGAATGAAGCAAATGCTAAGCTCATTGAGATTCTCAAACATTGATACATTGTGTAGACAGACCTGTATTATTTATTTTGCTATAATGAAATTTTGTAAGATACAGGTCTGTTTTCAATTTCTCAAGTAATAACGGTCTCTATTTATCAAATAAATATATGTAGAAGGCGATATTCCAGCGGAGTTTTGTAACCATGAAGCCAACAACAAGGAATAGGGAAAATGCTATTTTCTATTGGTTGATTCTTTTGCCTGCACTTATTGTAATGATATGGCTTACAGTCTATCCAATGATCACCGTGTTTCTTACCTCATTCCAAAACTACAATTATATCTCTGGTAAACGGGTATGGATCGGTATTGAAAATTACAAGAATATTTTGACAGATAAATTATTCCTAAAATCATTCTGGAATACAATCGTCTACTGCTTTGCCACGACATTCATTGAAGTGTGTCTTGGGACAATTTTTGCACTCGTGTTTTATGGTGATTTTCGTGGAAAGAGCATTGTTATCATACTTCTTATACTTCCTATGATGTTGTCCACTATGGTTGTTTCAGCAGTTTGGAAGACCCTCTTCCATTATGACATTGGTTTCATCAACTATCTACTTTCCTCCCTTGGCCTGCAGCGAGTCGGATGGCTCATCGATCCTAAAATAGCCTTATGGTCTATTATCATCGTCGATATATGGCAATGGACTCCCTTTGCCTTCATTGTGATGCAAGCAGGGCTTCTATCCATTCCACAGGAAATCTTCGAAGCTTCCATTGTCGATGGAGCAACATATTGGCAGAGGCTATCACAAATAACTCTTCCTATTATGCAAGACCAGATTCTTCTTCTTTGCCTCCTTAGGACAATAGATACATTTAAAGTATTTTCAAAGGTTTTTGCACTCACAGGAGGAGGTCCAGGAAATGCAACAGAAACAACATCATTATTTGTGTATCGGGAAGCGTTTCAATATTTCAATCTAGGACGTTCTTCTGCAGCTTCAATGATCACACTATTGGCCGTGATTTTGATGTCTATCTTTTATCTTCGAAGAATGCTCAATCCAAAAGAGGTATAACCATGGCATCCTATGTCACGACAAAACATTCCCCCCTTTTCCCTGTTCTCACTGCTATAATTCTTTTAATAACCTTATTTCCTATTTATTGGATTGTAATAACATCATGCAAAACGCCTGTTGAAAATATATTACCAAAACCCACTTTGTATCCTCATGCCTTTACTCTTGAGAATTATCAAAAAGTTCTGGTTGGAGGATCACTGCGGAGTCTGTTCAACTCAGTGTTTGTTACTGCAGCTTCGACAGTTCTTTCTCTTCTTTTAGGATTTCTTTCTGCATATGCTTTAGTTCGCTATAATTTTCCTCTAAGGTTCAATATACTGTTTTTAGTATGGATCATAATTGTAAAAATGTTGCCACCAGTGGTGCTGGCAGTTCCGTTGTACGATATGTTCGCAAAATTGAGGCTTATCAACAATTTGTGGGGTTTGGTTCTTGTTTTTCAGGTCTACACCCTTCCCTATTGTATTTGGATGCTGTACGGCTTTCTGAAATCATTGCCAATTGAATACGAGGAAGCAGCAGAAATAGATGGGGCTTCTAGAATTCAAATTGTGAGGCTTATAGTATTTCCCTTGGTACAAACCGGAGTTGTAGCCACTGCGATTTTTACTATTATCGTTGCATGGGATGAATTTCTCTTTTCCATGCTCTTTATCCGAAATCCTGAATTACAGACGCTCCCATTAGCAATCGCAAGCTATATTGGAGAATTTGAAACACTTTGGGGACAACTTATGGCCATAAGCGTCATTGCAATAATCCCTATCATTATTTTTGTGCGGTTTGTCTACAATCAAATGACGAGTGCATATTCACTTGGCCTTAAATGAATTATCTAATGAGAGGTCGCTCTACATGGAGTTTCTGCACGTTCTGAAAGAGAGAAGCAATATGCCGCTTATCACCGTGCATGCAGGATGTTGCAATACGCATCCAAATAGTAGTGAGTCAATTATTGCGGCATATCATTCGCCTGCTGATGTAATAGAAATTGACGTACAAGCCAGCTTGGATAAAGAAATATTCTTAATGCATGATAGTGGCTTCAATCTTTCAAGCTCAGAAATCATCCCGACGGAAAATCTATCATGGAAGGAAATACAGTATATTGTAAATTCTCACCAACAAGATAGCCTCCTTAGCTTTGACAATTTCTGTGATCTTATTGGAGAACTCGATAGATCTATATTACAGAATCCATCATTAAAAAAACCATTCTTTAATCTGGATATCAAAACTATCTCAGCATTATCTCTTGTAGCAGCCAAAGTCCGCTCTAGGAAAATTGAAACAAGGGTCGTTTTTTCAGGTCTTTATGAGGAAGGAATAGCCTTGGCATTTAATCATATTCCAGATATGATCTATCTTTTTAATGCAGATACCTTTTTGTCAGAAAGATCGGCTTCGCAAACCATTGAGGATCGAATCGAACATGCTTGCTCCCTTGCACTTCGGTATGGATGTAAAGGAGTCAATCTCCAATGGACAAAGGCCTCAAGAGAATTGGTACGTCGCATTCATGAGAGAGGTCTTGTTGTAACGCTCTGGACTGTTGATAAAGAAAGTGACATGGAACAGGTTTTGCAATTCAAGCCCGATTCCGTCACCACCAATTATCCAGATAGGCTTCTTTCTGTTATGAAAAAACATATGCAGTCCTCTATAAACTCATGAATTGGGATTATCATTAGAGTCTTTGAGATCTTTTATCTTTACTTTAAATGCTCATCGAGCCATTCTTTCACATCTTGATGAACCTCGTCACGATTGATCTCGTTGAGCACTTCATGCTGTGGGCCAGGATAGATGATCATCTTTACATCCTTGATTCCTAATTCTTTGTACCTCTGAACTGGCATTGTACAGTGCATAGTATAAAAATATCTTAAAGAAACAATAATAACACATTCAGGGATAAAGGAATATTGGAAAAGTGACTGTACAAAAAGCCTTCAGAAATGTGGTTGTCGAGGCGATCATCGAGAGCTTAGCAACACTAATTGAGAAAGCTGCTACGAGTAGTCCTGCCAACTTTACCTTTCATAGAAGTAAGGAACTCGGAGGTCCTTGTCTCTTAGATGGACTCTGGCACAAGCTTGGGATGGCAGAAGTGATTCACCCGCTCGTAGCAGGCAGGGTACAAGCAGCTCTGGGAGATAGAGAGAGTATTCAAGGACTTAAAGCAAACCCTGGATATACGGCCAGTCTATCATAGGCTTGATGAGAGAATCCGCAGCCATGTACTTCTCTTTTTTTGCGATGATCCTTATGCATACTGCAGAGAATATATTGGATACTTCCTGGTACCAGACTGAAAAGGTAGTAGGGAGCATAATTTCAGGACTCATTGAGAGTGAAAAGGTGAATATCTGGTATACTTCGGATATCTCCGATGAGGCGAGGGAGATTTTTACGACATTGGATATTCCCTTACCGAAGAAAGTTCTTGAGACAGTCAGTGCTGAGGCTGCGGTATAATATTTTTCTCGCTATTTTTACATAAATCACTGTATTGTCATTGCTTATTTGCATTTCTTATACCGCAGACTGTACAATGCCACTTGAAAAAGAACCCGATTGAGGATTAATATCGGCAGTTGATAATCATGAATTTTAGCATTCGCGCTATAGCTCCGATAGAAGCGGAGACTTATTATTCCCTTGTCAACGAAGTAAAAGATGAAGGGAAATACCTATTTTCGACCATTCGCATTCCGCTCGATAATATGAAGAAGTACCTTGCCCAACACAATGGGTCTTCCAATCCGGTGCTAGGGGCTTTTGATGATAAGGGAACACTTCTAGGCTGGATTGACATAAACATAAGCAATATCGAGGAGCTTATGCACATTGGTACCATTGCTATGGGTGTTCGAAGGATCCATAGAGGGCAAGGCATTGGAAGTGCTCTTCTCGATGCATGCATTTCTCAAGCAAGAATGCTTGGTCTCGAGAAATTAGAACTTGAGGTTTTTGCCTCAAATTCAGTTGCCCGCGCTCTTTATAAGAAAAAAGGCTTTTTCGAAGAAGGTATTCGTCTCAAGAAGCGAAAATTCGAAGGACATTACGATGATTTGGTCTGTATGGGTCTGTTTCTATAGAGATAAATCCTTCTGCATAAATACCTTTGTGAAAAATGAGTTCTGCGAGCCTTCTGCTATACTTGATGCAAAATGCCATTCGACCTTTTCCATAACTTGGAGAATGCCCTTTTGTCTGGCATAATGAGCGGCTTCTCTATGATCTTCGGCGAAATACAAATCGATTTAATTGTTAGGGCTCCAGGCATCTAATAAAGTACAGATAGTTCTTTCCTACCAGCCTTATCATTGTGGAATTCGTTCTGTGTCAGAAATATTGCCCTAAAATTGGGCCCCAAACCTTATTTCATCTCTCCTAGCAGCTTCTTTGCGTTTTCATTGCCCATCGAGGATGCTTTCTCCAGATCGGCCTTGGCCAAGTCTGGGCGCTTAGTGTCTTTGTAGAGCTCACCGCGGAAATACCAGGCATCGCTATTGGCCTTAGGAGAGGATCCAAATAGGGCAATATACTCATCGAATAGTTTTTCGGCTTTCTTGCGATCCTGGCCTGCAATTCCCGGCAAGACCTGCCAAAAGCGACCTAATGCCAGAATTGGACCACCATTATCGTAGGTCTTATCGAATTTATAGGCATTCTCAAAGCCCATTTGCGTCTTGCCTTTTAGCCCTTCGGTCAAGGCTGTAAGTACACTGACGCAATCCGAGTAGGTTCCCACGCAAAGGCCATAGTAGTACCATCCTTCGATGCCGCTCGGGTTCAGATTAAAGGCGATCTCCCCATATTTCATGCCTTCTTTAGCTGCCGCGCGAGCGGTTTCTTTCCAGCTGGTAGTTTTGTGTACAACGAGATAATCACCATAAGATCGCGCGGCGCGGGCAGCTTGCCAATTCAAGGTGTAATCCTTGGGGGCGGAAGCGGCTAGTTTGACGGCGTTTTCGTAAGCAGCCTTAAGTTCGGCTTCGGTTTGTGCAAAAGCGGGGACAATGGCGAAGACAGTTAGGATTGCGAATAATAGCAAAAAGCGTTTCATCAAAGATGCCTCCTTGTGAAAAAGCTATCCTGCTGTGAGTTAGCGGTCAAGAGTCCTTAACTGCAAAAAATTGAAAAAACTTGCCGATAAACGTTGACATATAAATTTAATGGTGCGATAATCCCGAAACAAAAGTTACCAAGATTAGATCTGGAGAAAATGAAACGCATGGTTTTTGATAAGATCAGGAAAATGCTTCCTGAAATGGCCAATAGCTATCAGAAGATCGGCTCTTATATGCTGGATCACGAACAGAGTGTTGCTTTTTCGTCAATCCACTCGATAAGCAAGTCCATTGGCGTAAGCAGCGCGACTCTTGTCCGATTCGCAAAAAGCTTGGGGTTTCAAGGATATCAGGAATTCAAGCATGAAATTCAAGATGAAATAAGGCACAGATTGAATCCTTATGACAAGATTGCTCTGAGCGAACTGGATATCTTGCCAGGGGAAAAACGTCTGCAAAAGTTATTCCAGAATGAATACAATAACACCCGCAGCACTTTTGCCAATATAAAGATCGCTGATCTGGAGATAATGGGAGAAGGCATAAAGAAGGCTCGCAGGGTATACCTGAGTGCATTTGGGGCAACCACCTATGTGGCTCATATTTTCAAATATACTTTGATGAGTTCTTTAGAAAAGGAAGTATACGTAGTTTCGGGCTCGGTCTCGGATTACGCTCCGGTGCTCAAATCTTTTTCGAGCGAAGATGTTATGTTTCTAATGACATTTCCTCCATACTCGTCGGAAGTAAGGCATGTGGCAAAAGTAGTAAAAGAAAAGGGCGGTTCGCTGTTTCTTTTTACTGATTCAGCTTCATGTCCTGTATATTCGGAAGCAGATGAGGTCATACGTTGTATCACTAATTCTCTATTGTTGACCAATTCTTTTGCCGGGCTTATATCGATTTTACATGTACTGGTGCAAATGGTGTACCTAGATGAAAAGGAAAGCGCGGCTATGAGTAGGCAGAACACCATATTGATGCAAGAAAGCGGGTACCTGGTTATCAGTAATCCGAAAGAATAATAAATCCAATGCAAATTATGGAGCACAAGATGAGCATGTTATTGCTGAAAAATGGAGAAGTATATGCACCCTGTCCGCTTGGATCCAGGGATATTTTGATTGGAAGCGACAGGATTATCTCAATTGGTTCTAATATCGATTTATCCGATTCGATTCCGGATGTCGAAACGATAGATGCATCGGGATGTATCGTCGTTCCAGGATTGATAGATGGGCACCAGCATTTTATAGGCGGCGGAGGCGAGGGAGGATTTGAAACCAGAACTCCAGAACTTCAGATATCAATGAATTTTCTAAACGGTGTTACTACAGCTATAGGGCTCTTGGGAACAGACTCTCTAACTCGGTCGCTCGAAGATCTCTATGCAAAAACCAAGGCTTTCAATACGGAAGGCATGACGGCTTTCATGCTAACAGGAGCTTATTGGTACCCTTCTCCAAGCATAACTGGCTCGGTTGCCAAGGATATTTTGTTTTGCGATCCAGTAATCGGGGTAAAGCTTGCTCTATCGGATACTCGCGGACCATATATGGATGCAGCGGATCTTGCAAGGCTTGCGTCGGATGTCTTTGTAGCGGCTCTAATTGCGAACAAGCCTGGAATAATCACAGTACATACTGGCATTAGGCCGCAGGCACTCGATCTCATTATGGAGGTGATAAAGAATCCCGGCATCAGGCCAGCCATGTTCGTTCCGACTCATATCAACCGCAAAAATCCGAAGTTATTGGAGCAAGTATTTGAACTGGCCAAATGCGGAGGAATGGTCGATGCCACATGTCGCAAAGACGTGAATCCCGATTCTGAAAACATGAGCGCTGCCGATTTTGCAATGCTCGCCAAGGAAAATAATCTTTTGGATCATGTTACCTTCAGCTCTGATGCTGGTGGTTCGCTTCCAGAGTGGAATGGAGATCATAGCAGAATTACCGGAATGGGTATTGGAACTCCTGAGACACTGATGTTCGAGTTAAGGAATCTTGTTCAGAAAAAACATTTGCCATTGGAGGAAGCTCTCTTGCCTTTGACATCCAATCCGGCCCGAATCTATGGATTGGAGGGTAGAAAGGGGGCAATTAGAAAAGAGGCAGACGCGGATATTCTGGTATTGGAATCCGATGGGCTCGAGATTCGGGACGTAATAAGCCGTGGGCGTTTAGTCGTTCGCAGGGGCGAAGTCATCAAGAAAGGTTATTTTGAATGAACTCACCGACAAGCAAAAGATATCTCGCTATTAAGCAAGAGATTGTTCACACAGAGGATGAAGCATGAAGGTTTTTATTTCTGTAGACATGGAAGGCATTCATGGTGCTGTCTCATGGAGCGATATGGAAGGCAATGGCCACCAGACAGTGTATGAGAATGCATGGAAAGAATTATCTTGGATTGTAGAAGGCATAAATAGATCGAAGTATAACGATGAAATCAGAGAAATATGCATATGCGACTCTCATGCTAGGGGCGAGGGGATTCCGTTTAGAAGCTTTGGCGATTCGCGAGTTACCTTGATTCGTGGCTATCCACGTCCTTTCTATATGCTCGAAGGCCTGGACGAGAGTTTCGATCTTTTGATGCTCGTGGGATATCACGCAAAAATTGGGGCCTTGCATGGATTGATGGACCATAGTTATTCATCCTCATGTATTTATTGTGTACGGTTGAATGGCCAGGAGATGTCCGAAGCGGACATAAATGGCATGCTTGCTTCTCATTACGGAGTACCCATATGTTTTGTATCTGGCGATGATATTCTCAGGAAGGAAATAGAAGAGCATTTTTCGATTTTACCTATATTTGTTTGCACAAAGCAGAGTCTTGGTCGATTTGCAGCTAAGATGTACTTCGAGGAAAACTTAAAGCCTGAGTTTGTCGAAGGCGCAATGCAAGCCATCGACAGGAAAGATGTATTCAAGCCACTTAATCTAGCGCCAGTTTACGATCTCGAGATCGATTTTGCCTCTACCGCGATAGCGGATGCTGTTTCTGTGATACCAGGGTTGGAACGAATGGAAGGCAGGCGCGTGCTCTATAGGTCTACCGAAATGAAAAGCATATATCGAATGATTCATGCATCCGCAATGCTAGGCGGTAAGTTTGCGGCTTTCACTTGATAAAAAACACCTATACAAGCTTTTTATTCCTTTTGGGAGAAAAACTTATTTATATGGAAAAGAAACTAAAGCTGCGTTGCAGTTATAGAATATCTTCAAGGGGGGTTATTGACATGAAGAAAGTTCTGTCGATTGTACTTATCTGCCTTGCTTTGGGTGGAATGGTTTTTGCACAAGCAAAGAAGGGACCAACTCTGCGAAACAGAGATCCTGATACATTGGTCTTTGTCCTTGCCGCCGCTCCTCAGCCGCTCGACCCAAATATCTACACGACTCTGAACGAAGCGCAGATAATGCGAGAGATCAATGAAACACTGGTGGGGATGAAGTCAGACAATACCTTTTATCCGGTGTTAGCCGAGACGATTCCAACGATTCAGAATGGGCTTGTTTCCAAAGACGGTTCTGTCTACACGATTAAGCTCCGAAAAGGCGTAAAATTCCACAATGGCAATCCATTTACCGCCGACGATGTAGTTTTCTCATTCAATCGAATTCTGCACCACCCGAAGTCGAGTTCCAAGAGTATGTTCAGTGCGGTTCTTTCCGTAGTCAAAGTAGATGATTACACAGTAAAAATTACCTTTGGCAGACTTAAAGATCCTGAATATGCGACTATTGCATTGACCTCATGGGAAGATCGCGCAAAGTATATGACGGCTTCTCCATACGGACCAGCTCTCAACATTCTGGCACACTATTGCTCGGGTATCGAAGATAAAGAGACAGTGGAAGCTGCGGGTGCAGATTATGGTACGAAGATTGTTGTTGGAACTGGCCCCTACAAATTTGTGTCATGGCCCAATCCGCAGGAAGTCCAGCTTACGCGGAACGAAGAATGGTGGGGAGGCGCTAAATCAGTTGCTTACAAGAATGTGGTCTTTAGAGCCATGTCAGAACAACCGCAGGTCAACAATGTCTTGATAACCGGCGAGGTGGATATGGCTTTCAACCTCTCCAAGCTTGATATAGGAAATTTGGACAGAAATGGCCTTGTTATCACAACAAAACCCGGTGTTACGATATGGTACGGCGTTTTCAATATGAATTCCGATTTGGTTGGGCAGAAAAAAAATGGCAAACTTGATTTATCTGGCCAGTACACTGAAGGCGACTCCACTCATCTTAGAAGGGCAATTTTCTATTCGATAAATCCAGTGCCCTTCATCAAGCAGGTTGATATCTTCAATGGCTATGCAGTGCCAGCCAATCAAATGATGCAGCCAGGATTCTTGGGCTATGTCGAAGGTGCTCCAGCGGGTACTCCCTTTGCAGAATTCAATGAAAAGACTTGGTATTTCAACAGGGAAAAGGCAAGATCCGAATTTGCCATGCTTTCGCCCGAATTCAGAGCAAAGCTAAAGCCGGAATCAGTCACCTTGGTTGTGGGCAATGTTACCGATCGAGTGAAAATCGCTAATAATATCAAAGATCAGGTCAAGACGACTCTCGGAGTTGACTTGATAAAGGTAGTTCCAATGGTGAACGCGCAGATTATACAGCAGAGCAAGACTGGCGATGGCTACGACATGGTGGTAACCGCCTGGTTCACGCCCACTATGGATCCCGATTATACTTGCATCATTTACGGCGGCGACTCTATAGGAACCGGAATGAACGGCGCACTCTACAACAATGACATTGTCAACAAGAACATTCAAATTGGCCGCTATTCACTCGATCGTAAGATCCGAGAAGAAGCCTACATAAAAGTGCAGACCCAGCTCATGACGGATAAGCCGTATTTCCCAATGGTATACGAAAACGTGTTATTCGCGTCGCATCCAAGAGTGGGTAACCTGGATCAGGCGATATTCAAGACAAAATTGGTCGATATTCATCTTTTGACTAAGCTACAATAGTCCTTTTGAGATGCATGCCTGCTCCATGCAAGCGGGGCAGGTATGCTTTTAAAATTCTGATATCGCCATTCGTTCCAGATCAATATTTCCGAAAAGGTTCTGTTATGTTCAGATATATAATGCGTCGAATACTGATGCTTATTCCGGTTCTATTAGGTGTGACATTCATTGTTTTTTCTCTAATGTATATTACTCCCTCGGATCCCGCTCAAATGATGTTGGGAGCAAATGCTTCACCAGCAGCATATAAGCAGATGAGAGAGGACATGGGTTTGAATGCGCCTTTCATTGTGCAGTATGGAAGATTTCTCTTTGGATATAAGCACCCTATCTTTGGTTATAAGGGACTATTGTTTGGAGACCTTGGCAGGTCCTATGTGTCGAATAGGATAATATTCGAGCTCATTTTCAGCTCTTTTCCTAATACGCTTATCCTTGCAGTCGGAGCGCTAATTCTTGCTATAATACTGGGTATTCCGATTGGAATCATCTCTGCAACAAAACCATACTCTGTGGCTGATATGGTTTTTACGGTTTTTGCTCTCCTGGGAGCATCGATGCCAGTATTCTGGATTGCAATGGTGCTCATCTATACCTTTGCCAACAACTTACGCCTTTTTCCTGCCATAGCCAATCCGCGGGATTTATTGTCTCTTGTGCTGCCAACAATAACTTTGAGCATGAATTCGATGGCCATCATTATGAGAATGACACGTTCATCAATGCTCGATGTCATGCAGCAGGATTACATCAGGACAGCGAGAGTAAAAGGCATGGACGAAAAGACAGTGGTCTTTAAGCATGCCTTGCGTAATGCCCTCATTCCAGTAGTCACAGTCGCGGGTCTTCAGTTTGGAAGTCTTCTTGGTGGAGCCGTTCTGACCGAAAAGATTTTTTCCTACCCCGGACTTGGTTCTATAATGGTGGATGCAATATTTCAAAAAGATACGCCGCAGATTCTCGGATCGGTATGTTTCGTTGCAATAACATTCACCATCATAAATCTTGCGGTCGACATTCTATATGGATTCATCGACCCACGCATTAAATCCGCTTTCTCGAAAAAGAAAAAAACAGTGCGAGGCGACCTATGAGTAACCAGTCATTTTTGAGATTCTTGAAGCGGCAATCAAAGAATATTTCTCAATTCTGGAGGCAATTCTCAAGGAACAAACTCGCAGTTGCAAGCTTGATTCTAGTTTTGATATTCGCGCTTGTTGCTATTTTTGCTGACATTCTCTATTCGTATGATTTTGTTACTTCGAATTCGCTCGAGAATGCGCTTCTCAAGCCCGGAGAAACCAGTACGGTCTATTTTCGAGAGAAAGATATAGAGCACACTTTCATCCTTGGCTCGGACAATTATGGTCGTGATATTCTCGGCAGGCTGGTCCATGGTGCAAGAATCTCTATGATCATCGGTTTTGTTACTGTAGCGATGGCGGTTGTAATAGGTGGCATTTTAGGAGCTATTGCTGGATATAAGGGAGGGTTATTCGATACACTCATTATGCGACTTACCGACATAATCCTTTCTATTCCGACCATTCTAATGTCGATTGCCATTGTAGCTGCGCTTGGGAATAGCTTTTTCAATTTGCTGATTGCTATAAGCACATCCTTGATTCCTGGCTATATACGAATAGTCCGCGCTTCTATTATCTCGATCAAAGACCAGGAATATGTTGAAGCAGCGCGCGTAATAGGTGCAGGAGATTTTCGGATCGTGCTCAGGCACATACTGCCAAATATCACCTCTCCGATCATTGTTCAGTCTACGCTCAATGTAGGCTCATCGATACTCTCTGCCTCTTGGTTGTCTTTTTTAGGACTAGGAATTCTTCCGCCAAAACCAGAATGGGGCAATATGCTTTCCGAGGCTCGCGAATTCATTCAATACGCGCCGCATCTCCTATTTGCACCCGGAATAGCCATCCTGCTCACCGTATTGGCCTACAACATCATCGGCGATGGATTACGCGATGCTCTAGACCCAAAACTCAGGCGTTAGGAAGCTGATTATGGATAAGATTCTAGAAATAAAAGATCTACATGTACACTATTTTTCAAATCGAAGAACGGTCAAGGCGGTTAATGATCTTTCGCTGGATATGCAGAGAGGTCGAGTATTGGGTCTTGTTGGAGAGACGGGAGCGGGTAAGACAACGCTAGCACTTTCGATACTCAACATGATACGTGCACCCCAAGGCAAGATCATCTCTGGATCCATTCGCTTCAACAATACAGATATTCTCGGCATGTCCAATCAAGAGCTGCGAGAAATGCGGGGAAAAGATATAGCAATGATTTTTCAGGATCCTATGACCGCTCTCAATCCTGTGCTAACCATTGGAGAACAGATCGCTGAGACAATCTATAAGCATGAAAAGATATCTAAGGCTGAGGCTTGGTCGAAGTCTGAGGAGATGCTCGAAACTGTCGGCATACCTGGCGTCAGAGCAAAGGAATATCCCCACCAGTTTTCAGGTGGAATGAAACAGCGCGTCGTAATAGCCCTTTCATTAGCATGCAATCCAACGCTTCTTCTGGCGGACGAGCCTACAACAGCCCTGGATGTCACGATTCAGGCGCAAGTTCTCGATTTGATGCGCGGCCTCATAAAAACCAATAATACATCGGTTCTATTTATTACCCATTCGTTAGGGCTGGTTGTCGAGAACTGTGATGAGGTGGCGACCATGTATGCAGGAGAAATCGTGGAGTATGGAACGGTAGAACAGGTGTTTGGGAATCCGCTTCATCCTTATACAAGAGGTCTTTTGGGTTCTCTCGCTGATTATAGCAAAGGCTCTCCTCGTCTCCGGCCAATACCCGGGCTTATGCCCGATCCAACCAATTTGCCAAAAGGATGTTATTTCAGCCCGCGATGCCCTAATGTAATGCCTGAGTGTCACGAGGTTCATCCGCAAAACACTTCTATAGAAGGCCATTTGGTGAAATGCCATCAGTGTCAGGAGAATTTGCATGTTGAATAATCAATCTGAATTGCCCATTTTGCGAGTAAAAAACCTCAAAAAATACTTCCATGTTGCTAGAGGGACTCTCCATGCAGTGGATGACATTTCCTTCGATATAAAAAGGGGAGGAACACTTGGTATGGTCGGCGAATCCGGTTGTGGCAAATCTACTACTGGAAGATTGCTTGTTCGCCTTCATGAATCAGACGGAGGTTCTATCAATTATGGCGGAGTTGAGATTACAAAAGCTCCGCAAAAGGAAATGAAGACACTGCGCACCAAAATGCAGATGATTTTCCAGGACCCATATTCCTCTATCAATCCTCACCATACTGTTGCATCGATCATCGGTGAGCCGCTCAAGATATATAAAAAGGTAAGAAATATGCAGGAATATGAGGAAAAAGTGCGATCGCTCATGGAAACTGTCGGTCTAGCTGATAGATTGTATGATGCCTATCCACATGAATTAGATGGAGGCAGAAGACAGCGTATCGGCATTGCGCGTGCCCTTTCGCTTGAACCTCAATTCATTGTCTGCGATGAGCCAGTATCTGCCCTGGATGTATCGATTCAAGCACAGATACTCAACTTGCTCATGGATCTTCAGGACTCTTTAAACCTAACATATCTTTTTATTACTCATGATCTCTCGGTGGTAAAGCACATATCTGATGAAATTGTTGTGATGTACCTTGGGCAGATCGTAGAGAAAGCAAACACCGATGAGCTCTTTAAGCATCCAATTCATCCCTATAGCAAGGCTCTGGAATCGGCTATTCCTATTCCAAGACTCAATGCCAGAAAGGAACGGATAATTCTAAAGAGCGAGGTTGTGTCGCCAATAGATCCAAAGCCAGGTTGTCGCTTTGCACCGCGCTGTAATTATGCCGTCGCAGCTTGCAGCGAATCTGATCCTATTCTCAGAGAAATATGTCCAGGTCGTTTTGTGGCCTGCCATCGCGCAGAAATGTTCGTCTGAAAGTCAGTTCTAGCGCTAACAGAGCTGGTGAAATCGATGGTACCCATTTTTGACATGCATGCCGACATCATCATGGATATATTGCGAAGGGAAGACATCTCTGATGAGAATTCAGTGCTTTTGAGATTCAAGCAGCATATTGATAGAATGAAAAGGGGAGCTGTCCAGGGTGCTGTCCTAGTCGACTGTCGCATGGCTGGAGAATCCGCCGAAACAAAGAACTTCGAAGAATTCATAGCGATAAGCAAAATATTGCGGTCACATCAAGATGAATCATATCTGATTGCAACGTCTTCTGAAGAATTCGATAATTCAATTAGAGATGAGCGATGGGTTGGAATCCTATGCTATGAGGGATTGCGTGCAGCGAATGGCGATCTTTCATGGCTGAGAAGATTATACAAGGAAGCCGGTCTTCGAATTGCGATGCTTACTCATAACGATAGCAATGCATTTGGGACTGGAGCCGCCGATCCAAACGGAAACCCCGGATCGAAGAACCCTCTTGGCTTAACAGAAGCGGGACAAAAAGCAGTGGAGCTCATGAACGAGATGGGAATTCTCATAGATCTGTCGCATGCAAGTCCTATGACAAGGCGAGATGTCCTATCGTATTCGAAAAAGCCTGTCATGCTGTCTCACACATCGAGCGCAGAAGTATATGACAATGGCAGAAACCTTTCGGATAAAGACATAAGAGAAATAGCTGAGCATGGAGGGTTGATAGGATGTATGACAAGCCCAGCAGCGTTGGCTGACATAAGAGACAGAGCCAATCATACTCTTGAGAGGTACATGCATCATTTGCGGCATATGATCGATGTGGCTGGCGAAGATCATGTGGGACTGGGCTTGCATTTCTGTGAATACTTATATACACAAGAAGAATATCCTCCGGTCGAGGGCTTGGAAGACGCATCGAAGGCTGGTGTAATTCTCAAGGAAATAAGTAAATGGGGCCTTTCTTCATATCAAATCGAAAAAATCGCATATCGCAATTTTGCTAGGGTTTTTGGGGAAGCGACTGATTGAGTTTGCCCTGTCTCAGCATATGTTTAGGAAATAGAATATTGAATGCAGTTGAAAATCTGTACCCGAATTGGAGTTGGCCAAAAATATAAATCCTAGCTGATCTCAATAGGCACTAGCAGATCTTTTCTGCGCAAGCGATCGATGTATTCGATGTTCTTTTCAAGCATCATAGCCAG
>Ga0209605_1002247_pt1 | contig 18999 bp, 19 predicted proteins | sample AD_UKC035_MetaG_FD_184408 | JGI IMG/M metagenome (GOLD analysis project Ga0209605, IMG submission 184408) | Active sludge microbial communities of municipal wastewater-treating anaerobic digesters from USA - AD_UKC035_MetaG (SPAdes) (version 2) | ecosystem: Engineered > Bioreactor > Anaerobic >...
CTATGTGGCATATCAGCTTGGTGCGTTTCGGGCATGGAGTTTTGATATGGAGGCGATGTGTGGCTCCATGATGGCAGCTCTCGATGTCGCTAAGTCGCTCATGCTGGGGCGGGATGATCTGAATACGGTGCTTCTCGTTTCTGGATATAGAAATAACGACCTCATCGATCTTTCATATCCTCCAACCCGATTCATGATGGATATTGGTTCGGCTGGATCAGCTTGTGTTCTCAAAAAGAACTTTGGGCACAACGCTATATTAGGGTCCGCATTTAGAGGAGATGGCTCGCTTTCAGAGATGTGTATCGTGCCAGTACTCGGTTCAAAAGCATGGCCGCCGAATCCAGAAGATGTCCATAATGCATCTTTTAAAGTACCCGACGAGAAGGCCTTCAAGCAGAAACTAAACGATGTCACAATGCCCAATTTTTATGCTGTTATTCACGAAGCAATGAGGAAAAGTGGCTTCAAAGAGGATGAGATCGATTATCTTGCCATTCTGCATTTCAAGCGAAGTGCGCACCTGGCAGCGCTTCAGGAGCTAGGTCTTAAAGAAGATCAGTCGACCTATCTTGATGAGTACGGGCATCTGGGACAAAACGACCAGCTTCTGTCAATAAAGCTGGGGTTGGAGTCGGGAAAGATTAGAAACGGAAGCCGTATCGCTATGGTAGGGGCGGGACTCGGTTTTGTGTGGGCGAGCACGGTTATGCAATGGGGTCCCTATAAAGAGTGATCTATTACAATCTGGCCAATGGATCCGGTTACTTCCGGGCGGGTTTATCCGCGCCGGTTAAAATTGCCGCAGTATTGAAATGCGGTATAAGGAGGCATTCATGAAACGAATGTGTTTAGTATTGGCAGTGTTTGCTGTTTTTGCGGGCAGTGCCTTTGCGCAAGGCACCATAAAAATCGGTGGCATTTGGACGCTGGCTGATATCACGGGCAAACAAGGAAGCGCAGCCGCGCAAATGGCAATAGAAGAGATAAATGCTTCAGGCGGCGTTTTGGGCAAAAAGCTCGAACTTATTGTGGTAGATGATGAAGGTAAAGCCGATAAGGCTGCCGCAGCGGTAGAAAAGCTTGCCACTGTCGATAAGGTCGAAGTCTTTGTCGGTGGCATGGCATCTGGCGCAGAGATGGGCAAGGTGCCCACCTATAAGAAATATGGAAAAATTGTCATGGCTACTGGTGCCGCAGGCAATGCTGTTGAAAAAGCGCTTGGTCCCAGCCCGGGGTCGGATTTTTATTTCCATCTTCATCCATGGGACTACAACCAGGGAGCTTCCTATGTCGAAGGATGGACTGCCATTCAGCAGAAATATTCGAAGATCAAAATAAAGAAGATATTTCTAGCTTATGAAGAGGGAGCTTTCGGAAAATCCTCATGGGATGCGACAAAGGAGCTATTTGGAAAGAGCGATTATATCGTGGATGGTGCTTCTTTTAAGAGTGCACTTCTGGGTGGCGGCGATTATACCGCTGTGCTCGAGGCAGCAAAAGCCTTTAAGCCAGATTTCTATCTCTGGGCAGGTTACGATGCAGATGCACTTCCAATGCTCGAGCAAGCAAAAGCCATGAATTTTGCGCCACCAATCTACCTTGGAGCTCCTCCCGGTTGGCCTATCGATTTCGGAAAATCCAAGCTTGCGAATAATGTTTGGCTCTATGGCATGTGGGCTCCATCGATGAACAAGACCAACCCAGTCAGTGAGAAGTTCTACAAAAATTACATTGCTAAATATAAAGAAGAACCTGCAACCTATTTTGCGCCCCTTGCTTACGATGCAATCTTTATCCTTGCTAATGGTATCAAGGCTGCTGGTACTACAGATCCTTCTTCTCTAATGAAGGCGCTTGAACAGACTAAATATGCATCTACACTGGGAGAAACAATAACGTTTAAGCCATCTGAGATCATCAAGCATCAAGGCATTACGCGGCAGAAAATACTTCAGTGGCAGAATGGCGAACAAGAAGTAATCTGGCCATTTGAGGCACAGACGACAGAGCCTGTCTACCCATTCCCCGCGTGGAAATAGCCTTTTAAATCAGGCTTGAAATCGTAGTCTAAAGCACCGCCGCCATAAGGGACCTATTGTACCCCCTACGCGGCGGTAACTTTTGAAAAACAGGCGGAAAAGATGAAAGCAAAACAACGAAGTAATTCGATCCGCGCCGCAATTATTGCTGCAGTGGCGATTGCTCTAATATTGTGGAAACCAACCGTGCTCATCTATGGACTGCAATCCGCAGGGCTCTATGCGGCTATTGCAATTCCCATGGGTCTCGTGCTCGGCATTGTTCATATTGTAAACCTTGCTCATGGCGAATTTATGATGCTCGCAGCCTATGCTGCGTACAATGCATGCAAGGCTTTTGGCATGGATCCTCTTATGGCGATAATTCCTACTGCAGCTGTAACTTCGCTGTTTGGTTGGGTCATTTTTCAGCTTACAATTCGCAAGGCGCTAAAAGCCCCCGAGCTCAATCAGCTCATTTTAACATTTGGGCTTGCCATCGCATTCACTCAGATCATCAATCTTATCTTTACTTCGCAGACCTATAAAATTCCACTCGATTATGTATCTGCCTCGATGACCATTGGTAATCTTACTTTTGGGATATGGTCCTTTGTCTTCGTGCCAGTTGCGATAGCCTTCGCGTACGGCCTGCAATATTTCCTGACAAAGACAAATACTGGTAAAGCTGCTCTTGCCGTTGGCCAGAATACAAAGGGAGCAGCAATAGTTGGTATTGATGTCTACCGGACATATGGATTGGTATTCGCAATTGCCACTGCCCTCGTGGGGGCTATGGGAGCATTATTCCTTACTAAATCAGCAATTTTCCCTGCAGTTGGCTCTCCTTTTACTATGAAGAGCTTTTGCCTTATTGCCATGGCTGGAATCGGGAATATACCTGGAATTCTAGGCGCAAGTGTTCTTCTAGGGGTTGCAGAGAGCTTTCTCCGGGCTTTTCGCGGTACGCGTGACTGGGCTGAAATTGTCTTCTTTGTTTTGATCATTGTGGTCATCATGAGTCGTTCATTGAAAGGAAGGAAATCATGAAGCGCAACGCATCAAAGATGGTCGCATTGGTTTTTGGGATAATGGCAATAATGCTTCCTTTTTTCGCTGGGGATTATCCGCTTCAAGTTGGCCGTAACATAATGATGTATATGGCACTCGCAATTAGCTGGGATATGTTGCTTCGCTCCGGGCAGGTGTCTTTTGGCATTGCAGGATTCTTTGGGCTAGGTGCGTACGCATCGATCTTGAGTGTCGTACATGCTGGTATTCCATCATGGCTTTCGATTCTATTCGCGGCAGTTTTCTCCGGGCTTATAGCATTTGCTATCGGTTTGCTTATTTTGCGCCTCAGAGCGATGTATTTTTCGATTGTGACGCTTGCGCTGGGTGAAATCTTCCGGATCATACTTCAAAATATGCATGATTTTACCGGAGGGCCAGAAGGCATAGTCATGCAGGGAGTCATCTTTGGGGGAAATGCCAATAGACTGTATTGGCTCACGCTTACCGGTCTGTGTATCTCTCTTGCTGGATCATATTGGTTCGAAAACAGCAAGATCCATTTTGCTATCACCGCAATACGCAACAACGAGATTTCTGCACAGTCTTCCGGAGTAGATATCTTCAAATGGCTGCTCCTGGCTTTCGTGGTCACCTCCGCAATCCAGGGCCTGCTTGGTGGCATCTTTGTACAATCTTATGGATTTGCAACACCAGATACAGTGTTTTCTGCTGATTTCATGCTTTTGCCTATTGCTATGGCATTGCTAGGCGGTATCTACAGTACTACTGGTCCAGTCCTTGGTGCCCTTTTGCTTGGTATTGTATCTGAATGGCTCAAATTGAAAATTCCATATGGCCATCTTGTTGTCTATGGCATCATGATCATAATTGTAATTCTCTTTATGCCTCGGGGGCTCAAACAGCTTGTTCGACAGAGTCCCAAAAATGCAGAGAGAGGGAAGGCATGATAAGACTCACAACGAAAAACATCACCAAGCGTTTTCTAGGCCTCGTTGCTGTGAACAACGTGTCGTTTAGCATGGAAGAAGGCGAGATTTTAGGAATTATTGGCCCAAATGGCGCTGGAAAGACGACATTTATCAACCTCATATCCGGAATCATTATGCCAAGCGAAGGAGTTATCGAATTCAAAGGGAAAGACATCACCTACATGCCAGCCCATGAAAGGGCAAGGCTCGGTATTGCAAGAACTTACCAGCTTATCCATCCTCTTGAAAATCTTACGATGATAGAGAATATCATGGTAGGATCGATATTTGCGAAAGGGCATAGCCTTAAAGAAGCTCGCATAATAGCTCTAGGACTCTGCGATGAACTAAGTTTGCGCGATGTAGATAGGGATACAAGTCGCCTGACGATCCTCGAAATAAAGAAAATGGAAATCGCCCGTGCGCTTGCAAACGAACCAGAGGTGCTCTTTTTGGATGAGGTGATGGCTGGTCTGAATACAGAAGAGACAAAAGACATCATTGCCGTGGTGCATAAACTTGCGCGCGAGCGAAATGTTGCTATTGGCGTTATCGAGCATGTGATGGGTGTAATCCGTGAGCTCACCCATCGTGTCATGGTTATGGAAGCCGGAGAAATCATCGCTGAAGGCAAATACGAGGATATATCCAAAAATCCGCGTGTCATAGAAGCCTACCTAGGAGGAGCCACCGATGCTGAAACTACAAAATCTTGAATGTGGTTATGGCCGAATAAAAGTTCTGCAAGGGATCGATTTTGCAGTCGGTTCGGAATCGGTGGGCCTTTTTGGTCCTAACGGCGCAGGCAAGACGACCTTGATAAGCGCTATTATGGGTATGCTGAAGCCCTGGAAGGGGAGCATTACATTAGAAGGCAAAGAAATCGCTGGCCAGGAGACCCATAATATCGCAAGAATGGGCGTAGCTCTCGTGCCTCAGGAGAGAGAACTTTTTCCTGGCATGTCCGTCGAGGACAACCTTATACTCGGCGCAGTCTATATTGCTCATGCAAAGAACGACATTCCATCACAACTGGAAAAAGTCTACCAGCTATTTCCTATTCTGAAAGAGCGTCATGCGCAGATAGCGGGTACTCTTTCAGGCGGTCAACAACGCATGCTTGCTATAGGGAGAGCGCTCATGTCGAAACCCAGACTCCTAATTTTGGATGAACCGTCGCTGGGTTTACAGCCTTCGATTGTCGCCGAAGTGTTTGAGGTTCTTAAGGCACTCAAAACTTCGGTTTCCATATTGATTACAGAGCAGAACGTGCGAGAAAGTTTGCGTGCTATAGATCGAGGTTATGTCTTAGAAAATGGGCGAATTGTGCTCGAGGATACCGCCAAGGGTCTTATGACAAACCCTCATGTTATCAAATCATATTTGGGGATCTAGGGGCATTTAATGGCAAGGCAAAAGATGAATGGAATCAAGATAGCCTTCGGGTTTTTTGGTAAACAAGTCGAATTGTTATCTGGGGTTCCAATTATCTTTCTCGATGGTATTGCGATGTCGATCTCTCATTGGAGGTCTCTTATTGGGATACTTCCCTCATGTACTCCTTGCCTCTGCAACGACTTTCAAGGCCAGATGCATAGCGAAAGAGCAAGAGGACTATCTTTGCTTACCCTCAACTCAGAAAACCTCGTATGGCGATATTTTTATGGCGAGATAAGCAGGGAGGTCGACACTCCCATCAGAATGATCTCTGGATTTATTAAAATATGTCAGTGTCTTCAGGGTATCAATTAAAACATCAGCCACGCTCGGGTAAATGAGCCGACTGAATCCACTATGGAGGAAATATGGAAACTGATTTCGTCTCTGTAGGACTTCTTTCCATGTACTACATGGAAATGGGAACAGGAAAGCCCATTGTCTTTGTGCATGGGAATACAGCTTCATCATTGTGGTATGAGCGCGTAATCAATATACCTGGCTACCATGGGTTAGCGCCAGATATGCCATGTTTTGGGCGTTCATCGCCCTTTGATGAGGAGATCACCATTGATCGCTATTCTGAGTCGATAGCAGGCTTTATGGATGTTAAGGGCATCAAGGATGCCGTTGTGGTGGGTCATTCATTAGGGGGCTGTGTGGTCCAGATGCTTGCGATCAACCATCCGGATCTAGTCAAGGCAATGGTGCTTATAGATTCGGGAGCGCCTACGGGCCTTCTCACCCCAAAAGACCACCATCCTTTTATCCAGCTCATGCGAACAGATAGAAAAGTGCTTGAACAAGCACTAAGAGCCGTTGTACCTACATTAAAAGAAGAAGCATTTTTCCAAAAGCTTGTAGATGAGGCGCAGCTCATGGCGCCACAAGCTTGGATCGGGAATGCAGAAGCACTGTCGCATTTCGACATCAGCTCAAGATGCTCTGAATATCGAGGAAGCGTTCTTGTAATTCGAGGTGCGCTAGATGGGCTCATTACTGATGAAATGGCACAACAGACTGCCCGCGCCTATTCAAAAGCTAAGCTTGTGACACTGGATGGCATAGGGCATTCGGTGATAGTTGAAGACCCGGCACTATTTCAAGAGATTCTTCAAGAATTCCTTGCGGGAATAAAATGACATAGTGCTGCATTATGCAATTATTTGCTGTCGTCAATATCTTTACCGGAAAAATGCAAGCGAATATCACAGAGCCGCAACGGAAGGAAAATCAGTATGACTAATGTAAGTATAATTGGTGCATATAATTCGCAATTTGGTAATTTTGTCAAAAAGAACAAAGAGACGGGAGAAATCACGGATCTCAAATCGATCTACGATCTCATATTAGAAGCTGGCAAAGGAGCACTCGCAGATGCGAATATCGATAGCCACGATATCGATGGTGTATGGCTTGGGTCTTGTGCTCCAGGCCTTTTTGCCAATCAGGAACACCTGGCTGCATATGCTACTGAGATCGATCCTGATGGATTGCGTTATAAACCAATGAATCGATGCGAAGACGCTTGTGCCTCAGGTTCCGTTGCTCTCTATAATGCACTTTATGCCCTTGAGGCGGGGAGAGCGAAGATCGCTCTTGTAATCGGCGTAGAGAAGATGAACCTTCTCGATACAAAGGGCGTGACTCATGCATTAGCCACTTGTTCGTATTGGCCTGAAGAGGGAGCTTTGGGTTATACTTTCCCCGGTCTGTTTGCTGAGTATGCAAGAGGCTATTCGGAACACTATGGCTTCAATTCCTCCCAGCTTGCACAGATATTCGCGACCGTATCAGCGCTTAATTACCGTAATGGAATCGACAATCCACTTGCACACTTTGGCAAGGGTGCCTTGGCTGATCGTCTAGGGCTTACTAGCGCAGACGCTATTCTAGCGCTTCCAGATGATAAAAACCCCATAATTGCCGAGCCCTTGAGGCTGCACGATTGTTCGCTTGTTACCGATGGAGCAGCAGCGGTGATATTGGTGCGCAATGATATATCGCTCGCGAAATCTTCAAAGGCAGTGAGAATAGCAGGCATAGGGCATGTAAACGAACGCCTACCCTTGTCCGGGCGCACGAACATGTACGAACTTATTGCGGGCAAAAAAGCTGTACAGATAGCATTTGCGGAAGCGGGTATCACCATTGATGATGTCGATATTACGGAAGTTCACGATTGCTTTACAATCAATCAGCTTTTGTGCACCGAAGCACTTGGCCTATCTGCAGATGGCCGTTCTGGATATGACTACCTAGAAGGTCGCTTTACTCGAGATGATGAAAACTGCGCTATCAATCTTTCTGGAGGCCTAAAAGCAAAAGGCCATCCAGTCGGTGCAACCGGTGTCTCAATGCATGCGCTTATTTATAAACAGCTCATTGGTCAGCCCATTGGCGCGACACTCACCAAGAAGCAGTCGTCAGTTGGTGTGACTTTTAATATTGGAGGTTCTGCTGTAACGAATTGCGTTACTGTCTTGAGAAAAGACTAATTTAGGCTTTATGAATTTTGCATAACGATATTATCTCATTTTCATCAAGAGTTACTGTTAGCAAGGGAGGGAAATTAGCATGAAACTAGACGAGGTAGTTGCTGTGATTACCGGTGGCGCGAGCGGTATTGGCGAAGCGGTTTCCAAATATCTTGCCTCTTTGGGTGCGAAGATAGTCATCGGCGATATTGTTCAAGAAAGCATCGAGAAAGCGGTTAAAGACATCGAAACAGCTGGAGGAAGTGCCGCTGGCCTAAAGACCGATGTAACCAAAGATGCTGAAGTGGCAGCGCTCATGGATTTCGCTATCTCGAAATTTGGAGCAATCAACGTTGTAGTGCCTTGTGCCGGAATAATTCGCGATGGAGTCATGATAAACACCGATAGAGAGACAGGTAAAGTCAAGCGAGTTATGGAAACCGATCAGTTTCGATCGGTTGTCGAAGTGAATCTAATCGGCTCCTTTATTACATTGCGGGAAGCCGCGCGCCGAATGGTAGATAATAAATGGACAGGTGTGCTTTTTACCATATCAAGTATCAATAAGCTAGGCCAGGTAGGACAGATGAATTATGCTTCTACAAAAGCAGCCGTCGCAATCTGGCCAAAAATCCTTGTTGGTGAATTTCAGATGAAAGGAATTAAGGGAATTCGCGTTATGAGCATTGCTCCAGGCTATGTCGGTACTCCTATGGTCAAAGGAATGAATCAAGATGCTCTAGCCGATATTCTGAAGGACGTACATATAGGAAGACTTATTGAACCGGAAGAGATTGCACACGCGATTAGTATGATCATTGAAAATGAGGCTTTTGATGGCACGTGCCTTGAGATAACGGCTGGGCTAACCTATGGCTCAAAATCAATTGCAAAGTGATGTTGATGGATCGTGGCCAAGAAAGCTGAGCTCCGGCATGTTCTTATGAGCATCAATTAAGAGGCTAAATACTATTAGCTCTTAGGATTACAAGAAGCGTATCTTAGCATTGGATCGGGATGATAACATGATGAAGAAGGAAGCGCATCATGTTATCTTAACATTTTCTTCCGACTTACCAATTGTTCCGCTTTTTCGGCTATGGCGTCCGCATCCATGCCAAATTTTTTGAGAGTCTTCAGATAAGCTCCGCTTTCTCCAAATGTATCGTCTAATCCTATCAAGGATATGGGAACAGGTTTATTTTCAAGGCACCAAACCGCAAGTTCGTAGCCAAAACCATTTCGTCGCTGATGGTTTTCTGCTACCAAGAGAGCATTTGTCTTAGAAAGAGAATTTTCAAGCGCTGCCTTATCCCATGGCTTGATTGAATAGAAGTCGATCACTTCAGCTTCGATGCCTTTATGAGAAAGCAATTCTGCAGCCTGAAGAGCCTGAATTACCATATCACCATAAGCAGCTATGGTAATGTCATTTCCTGTTCTTATAGTTTTTGACCCTCCAAGCTCGAAGCTTTCTTTAGGGTCATAGAAATCAAAGAGTGGATCTCTCATTAGGCGTGTGAATACAGGGCCAGGGGTAGCAAGAGCGATATCGAATGCGGCTTTTGCCGACTCTGTATCGGCGGGTGCAAGAACCTTCATGTTAGGCAATGTAGTCATAAAAGCTATATCTTCCGTAGCTTGATGTGTGACTCCATCTATAGCGGCAGTCAGTCCGCCGTGTGAAGACAAGAATTTTACGTTTAGATGAGGATAGCAAATGAATGATCGGATGGCTTCGAGGGCGCGCATGGTGATGAAGACACCGTATCCGCAGACTATTACTGTGCGTCCTTCAGCCGCCATTCCAGCTGCAATTGCCGAAGTACCAATCTCGGCAATACCCATATTGAAATAGCGATCAGGATGTGCTTCATGGAAAAGATAAGAATAGGTTGACTTTGCTAGGTCGGATTCAAATACAACAAAATCTTTATCATCCCTTGCGCGATCTACCATTCTTTCTGCAAAGGCTCGCCTTGTAGGAATTTGCGCTGGCATAAAGTTCATTTTGATTCTCCTTCTAATTCCAGGCACGCAGCTATATATTCTTGTTCATTGGGGGCCTTTCCATGCCATCCCACCTTGTTCTCCATAAAACTCACGCCTTTGCCCTTTGTTGTATGAGCAATAATCATAATAGGCCGATGACTAATGTTCTTATTTGCCTTTTCAAGTGTCAGAAGTATATCAATCATATCGTGGCCATCCATTTGCATAACCTCGTATCCAAAGGAGCGAAATTTATCGACAAGAGGTTCCATGGGCATTACATCATCGGTGGTTCCATCTAGCTGCAGATTATTCTTGTCGAGTATAGCGATTAGGTTATCAAGCTTGTATTTTGATGCCACAAGCGATGCTTCCCAGACGATCCCCTCATTGATTTCTCCATCTCCCAACACCGCATATACCTTATAATTCTTATTGAGATATTTCCCTTCCAGTGCAATTCCTACTGCTTGAGCGAATCCTATGCCCAATGAACCAGAGGAGGCGTCGAGTCCTGGCAAATATGTTGCAATAGGATGCCCTTGAAGTTTGCTATTATTTTTTCTCAATGTTGTTAGTTCTTCTATAGGGAAAAATCCTTTCTCAGCGAGAGCTGCATACCAGATCGGGCATGCATGACCTTTTGAGAGGACAAATCGATCTCTATCTGGCAATTTTGGATTCGATGGATCGATATTCATTATATCAAAGTACAGAGCAGCGACAAAATCCGCTGCGGATAAAGACCCTCCGATATGTCCCGATTGAGCCGCATAAACCATATCAATAACCCGGTGTCTAAGGGTTTTGGCAATTCCTTTTAGTCGTTCCGATCGAGCTTCAAGTGATAATTCGCTTTGAAAAGCCATAGAGCCACTCCTCGCCAGAATATAAATTTTGCATACAAAATTTATGATACTAATTTTCCAACTTGTCAATAGGCAATTTATAATTTAGTATGATTTGTTGTTATTGCATCGGATAGTTCATCGTTACGCTGTCTTTTTTGCTAGGTTTTTATCCGACCGAATAGGATTCTATTTGTTAGGAAGGTAAACGAATTGAAGAATAGAGACATGAGTGCTTTGCAATATGAAGACTTACATCAACAAGTATATAGAATTCTCAAGCAAATGATACTAACCGGAGAACTAGCTCCTGGAACAAAGCTAAGACAAGAAAAATTTGCTGAAAAGCTAGGTGTCTCACGTACGCCTTTAATGAAGGCATTCTCAAAACTAGAAAAAGAGATGCTTCTAGATATGATTCCAAGGCGTGGAGCTTATGTACATAAATGCAGCAAGCAAGAATTGCTCGATTATATCGACATAAGAATGAGACTTGAACCTTTAGGAGCCAGGAATGCCGCAGTGAATCACTCGCCCGAAGGACTAGAAGCATTTCGCTTGAGTCTCAATAAATATGAAGAAGCTGTATCAAAAGGCGATCAATCTTTAATCAAAGAGGCTGATTACCAATTCCATATGGGAATTGTTGATCTTTCATCGAACAAGGTTTTAGGCCAGATGATCTCATCATTCAATATTGTGATAATATCAAATCAGCGCGGTCTTCTTAAAGATCCAATGATAAGCCTTAATGAGCATAGGTCGATTTTTCGAGCGATCGAATCACGAGATGCCGATGCTGCCGAAGCTGCAATGACATTGCATCTTATGGGGTTAAAAGCGCGCATTGAATCTATGTTTTAATAATCGTCTATTTCTAAGATTAGGAGCAATTGATGGATAAGATCAACAATTCATTTCTTGCGGATGTTGTGTATGAAAAGATAAAACAAATGATAGTTGATGGTGATCTCGTACCCGGCTCAAAAATCAGCAAAAAAGAAATAGCAAAATCTCTAGCAGTCAGTCTTACTCCTGTTAATGAAGCGATCAGCCGTCTTTCTGGTGAGAAATTGGTGAAAGTAGTCCCTAAAGAAGGAATATATATAAGAGATTTGAATGATCAAGATCTAGCTGAAACCTATGCTATCCGTGCGGGATTAGAATCTGTTGCTGCAAGGATTTGCGCTCTCGAAGCAAAAGATAGTGATATAGAATCGCTTGCTCATTTCTTTTCTAAGTATAACCTTCCAATTCCATCTTTTGAAACAAAGGAATACATGATGGAAGATCAATCCTTTCATACGACAATATTGAGAATAGCAGGAATTCCGATGCTAGTAGATTTGGAAGGATTTTATGGCTACATGATAAAGTCCTATGAACATGGCCTAATGAGGCCTCCCAACGATACATTGTCAGAACACAAGGCTATAATAAAAGCAATACAATCGAGAAATGCTAAGGCTGCGGCTGAGTTAATGATGGAGCATCATCTTAAGAGTAGAAAACGAATTCTTATTATGAATGAGCACTTATAATTCAAATTAAGCATATTATTGATACATCTATTATGTTTACTATACTAACATAACAGTCTTCTAGCTCTAATCGTAAAGAAGAAGCGATAAAAATATTTTTGCTATTGACAATTCTAATTTTGGGTTTAGAATAATGAATACAAAATTTAGTATGCAAGGAGATTAGAGTACTTTATCATAATTTATTATATCTTAGAAAATCATTTAATCACCTTGTGGTTTTTAAGATGGGATAAATCAGGAGAAATGAATATATGAAAGCATTAAAGTTCACATCGGTTATGCAGACAGAGTATGTTGATATTGCAATTCCGGAAATAGGAGATAATCAAGTTCTCATAAAGGTAGAAGCTGCAGGAATTTGTCATTCTGATGTTATGGCTTTGCAGGGGAAGCATCCATATCGTATTCCACCGGTAATTACCGGACATGAATTTTCTGGGACAATTACAAGGGTCGGAAGCGATGTAAAAGATTTCTTGATAGGAGATAAAGTATGCGTTGAACCTCAGATAGGTTGTGGAGAATGTATTTATTGTAAGGAAGGAAATTATAATCTCTGTAATAATAAGGCTCTCATTGGAGTGGGAGAATGGATTGGCGCATTTGCTGAATATACAGTTGCATATCCATCAATGTGTATAAAATTGCCAGATCAGATTAGTTTCGAAGAAGCAGCGCTTTTTGAGCCATTATCTGTGGGCATTCATGCAGTTGAGATGCTCAATATAAAAAGGGATTCAAATATAGCGGTTCTTGGGTGTGGCACTATTGGAATGATGACGCTTGCAGCCTTGATGACAAAAAGACCGAAAAAGGTATTTGTATCTGAAATATCAGAAAGCAAGCGAATGATAGCAAGGAAATTTGGCGATATCTGTACGCTCAATCCAAATGATCAGGATATCAATACTGTGATTATGGATAGTACAGATGGCAATGGTGTTGATTTTGTATTTGTCACGGTTCCTGTTGAATCTGTTTTACAACAAGCAATATGGCTTGCAAGAAAGAGGGGAATAGTATCTATAATTGCGGTTTTTGAAAGTTCCATTGCTTTGGATGTTTTGTATCTTCAGCAAGGAGAAAGAAAAGTAGTAGGCAGTTCAATGTATACAATAAAGGATTTTTATACTGCAATTAACTATAGATTGAATGGTTTTGTCGATTTTAATAATCTTATTACAAAAAAGATTAGTTTTGATAAACTGGGAGATAATATAGAAAGACTTGCGAAGGGTGATATGAAAGACGAGATCAAGATAATTGCAAGGTTATGAGATTTGCTATGCTTTTGCAATATTCCCCTTAAGAGGGGAAAATATAAGGAGGTTTTTTATGAAGAGAACACTTTCTTTTGTACTAGTCTTATGTTTTGTATCTGGAGTAGCTTTTGCTCAAAAGGTGATGGTAATTAAAGCTGCACATTCAATGCCTACAACCTATCACTATCATGATGGAATGGTAAAATTTGCGGAAGAAGTTGCTAAGAGATCAAATGGAACAATGAAAATTGAGATATATCCAGCAGCACAACTTGGTGAGGAACGGGTTACGATGGAGCAATGCAAAATTGGCGCAATTCCTATTGTTCTTACAGGCATTAGTGACTCTTATGCTCCTCGGACTGGAGTATTTGGTCTTCCATTTCTTTTCAGGGACAGTGATCATGCAAACAAAGTGTTAAATGGACCTATTGGGCAAGAGGTATATAAAGACCTCGAGGCTAATAATCTAAGGCTTCTTTCTGTTTGGGAAAATGGATTCAGGCAGATTTCTAACAGCAAGCGCCCTATTAATAAAGTTGATGATCTGGTTGGCCTAAAAATTAGAACTCCAGAAAGCCCAGTTTGGATAGATACAATAAAAGCATTTGGTGCTATCCCCACTCCTATGCCTTTTGCTGAGACAGCAACGGCAATCATCCAGGGGCTTGTTGATGGACAGGAAAATGCCATTCTTCACATGCTTGCAAATAAGACATATGAGATTCAAAAATATATTGCTATAGTTAATTATATGTATGGACCCGCTCCGCTCCTAGCATGTAAGACTTGGTTTGATAAATTGACAGCAGAACAACAAAAAATACTGCTTGAATCTGCTTCTATCGCCAATACTTATATGAGATCAGTAGCAGCAAAAAATGAAGCTAGTGCGCTTGAAATATTCAAAAAAGCAGGAAATATCATCACGACGCCTTCTCCAGATAGTTTTAGAGCTAAAGTAGAGCCCTTATATTCAACTACTTTTGCGGAAAAATATGGAATGGATCTAATTGATAGAATACGAAATGTAAAATGAGCTAGTTTTAGATTGCAGCAGCTCTTTTTAGGGCTGCTGCAATCTGTTTTATTTTTGGGAGATCATATGAATAGCAAAAGGCTATATAGGTATTTTGAGAACATTAATAAGGCTATTATCATATTTTTTCTTGTAGCAACCATAGCCGTATTGGCTTTGCAAGTATTTTCACGATTGTTTTTTTCTAGGGCTTTTGCATGGGCAGAAGAAGTGGCGCGCTATCTCTTTATTTATCTATCATTGGCTGGGGCTGCAATTGCATATAAAAAGGATTTATGGGTAAGTGTAGACATTATATCTTCGAAGCTTTCAAAGAGAGCTAAGAATGTCTACTATCTAGTGACTGAATCTATATGCTTTACATTTTTCATAATTATTACTCTTGTAAGTTTTAAATATATAGCTTCTTCTAAAGGGCAGCTGACTGCTGCATTGCAAATTCCAATGGCTATACCATATCTTGCAGTTCCTATCTTTTTTGTTCAAATGTCTATTATATCACTGAATAAGATATTTCACTTCTTTAAGGAGAAAGGAATATGATTGTTCCTGCCCTTATTTTGACGTTTATTATTACCATTTTTACTAAAGTACCTGTAGCAATTGCATTAGGTTTTTCTTCTTTAGTGGCTTTTTTGGTATCAGGCCAATATCCTTTAATGGTTTTGATCAACCGATTATTTAGCGGAATGGATTCATTTGTTTTGATATCGATACCAATGTTTATATTGATGGCTCGAATAATGAATGAGAGCGGATCATCTAGACGCATGTTTAATTTTGCAAATAGCTTAGTTGGTCATTGGCCTGGCGGATTAGGCCATACAAATGTATTAGCTAGTGTCATTTTTGCAGGGATGTCGGGATCATCAGCAGCAGATGCGGCAGGACTAGGAAGAATAGAAATTGAATCTATGAATGAGCATGGGTATGATCCAGCATTTTCTGGAGCTATTACCGCAGCTTCCTCTGTCATCGGCCCTATAATTCCTCCGAGTATTCCTATGGTTGTCTATGGAACTATGTCCGGCACTTCAGTTGTAAAGCTCTTTGCTGGCGGTTTTCTGCCGGGACTTCTGCTAGGCCTGACACTTATGATAATAGTATATATTATTGCTAAAAGGACTCCAGGATTTCCTATCGAAAAGAAAGCAAATCTTAAAGAGCGATGGATTGCTTTTAAGGATGGCTTGCCAGCACTAGTAACAATAGTAATTATTCTTGGGGGTATATTTACTGGGCTATATACTCCTACTGAGGCTTCGGTCATAGCTGTTCTTTATGTGTTCTTCCTTGATATCTGTTTTTATCATGAACTTAAGCTGTCGGATTATGGTAGATTGCTATATGAGACAGCATTAGATACTGGAATGATATTAATAATTATTGCTTGTGCAAATGCTTTTGGGTGGCTTCTCGCTGTAGAGAGGATTCCCAACATAATGATTGACTTTATTACTCAATTAAATGTAAGTCCATTAGTAGTTTTGCTGCTTATAAATGCTGTTCTGCTATTCTTGGGATGCTTTATTGAAGGAATTGCCATATTGGTAATTCTCACCCCAGTTCTGCTTCCTATAGTGATGCAACTAGGATATAATCCGGTATATTTTGGCGTTTTAGCTGTCCTAAATGTCATGATTGGTGTTGTAACCCCACCTATGGGAATGTCGCTTTTTATTACAAGCAGAATAACGAATATCCCTGTTATGAAGCTGTCAAAAGCAATGCTACCATTCTATGTAAGTCTTATTGGCGCATTGCTTTTATGCATTTTTTTCCCTGATATAATACTTTTTCTTCCAAATCTTTTGTTTAAGTAAGAGCAATATGATGTATTGTGGGACCTTAGTAATCATAAAAGGTCCCACCCATTTGTAAAGGTCAAACGCGAACCGTTCCTCAAATAGAAAAAAGGTGAGTATCCTATCTTCCGAAAGGAATATAGGAAGATGTACCTCAGGAAGAATCTCAAGATCTATTTAGTCATGGGTTTCACTGATATGCGAAAGCAGATCAATGGCCTTGCCCAAATTGCGGAAGCGAAGAAATCCAAGGAACTTCTCTCGGGGAACTACTTTGTCTTTTTAGGAAAGACACTGAGAGTGATAAAGATGCTTTATTGGAATAAGACTGGCTTTTGTCAAGGTCGGTTTTTAATCTTTCCGATTCAGACTAATTTAGGAAAATTATCACCGACTGTGGCATCCATTGCTCGTCACAAAAAGTTGTGCGTATTTTTCTTCGACCTTGTCCCACGGGATGAGATTAGCCTGCACAACCCATCGATTCTGCTGATTAAGTTTACCTCCGAAGACCATATCGAATTTCTCAAATTCAGGTACTTTTTCTGGTAGTCGGTACATCTTTTCCCTTTCAAGTGCACACCTTTTGAAGCATTTTCCTCATCTTTCATGTACTTTATAGTGTTTTATTAGCATATATTATCTTACATTAGTTTATCAGTTATTCAGGAATCTCTAGATATGTATTTTATTTTGATTTGGATTTAGCTCTTCAATGATTTGTCTAAGAGTGTCTTTTTCTCCCACATTTCCTGGGAAAATTATGAATGGTAAATCAGGGAATTTGCTTTCATTCCCTGTCATCCATACAGGAATACCTGGTTTAGCTTGGCCTTTCACAAGAGCTCTCTTTAATCTCAAAGCTTTTATTCCTATATCCCTCGATGTAATTCCGCCCTTAGCGAGAATATAGGACGGTCTTACCTGCATCTTTTCAACAATACTTGTCAATGCTGCTGAGATTTTCACAGAAACAGCCAATTGCTGTTCTTTATCATCAGTATCTAAGTCAAATCGCTCACGCCTAGTATAAATGATAACTGTCTTACCTTTTGAAATAGATCCTTCTGCCAATTCCTTAGCTCGTTCGACTTCACTATCAAGTCCTCCTGGTGTCAAAACCAAATGCTGGTTAAATTCGATAAACTCAACTTGGTCACCTAGCTCTTTGAGAAGTTCAAACTGTTGGGTCGTTTTGTTCACATGAGAACCGATTATCACAAGGCCTCCAGAATGGTTGCCTTTATTCATGAGGTCACTTCTAGATAAGAAAGGAATATCAGGAATTTGACCAAGAATTTTAGGGACAGCAGATGCGGTTCGGAAAATGAATTCCTTACCAAGTTCTATAGCACGAGCTAAAGCAATAAAAAATACTTTCAGATCAATATAATCAATTGCATTTACAATGACCTTATTAAAATTTTTCACCTTCATTAGCTGGTCTAATATCTTTTTAGTATTAACAGAACGCAGATCCTCCAATGATATATAAGTACATGATTCCTTAGTAAAGGCTCCTTTGGTCTTTTCTTCTACCCATTCTCCAAGATGAGAACTATAGAAACCGAAAGTCTTGTCTTTTGCAAATTCTGTTTGGCCAACCGGGATAAGCATATGTCCTTCTCTTACATAATGAATGTTATTGATAGTAAACCGGCCACCTTCCTTAAAGAATGGGATAACTATTTCAGCATCGAATTTTATTTCTGTATCGCGCTCAAGTGTATCTCGTAAGGTCATTGTTTCAAGAGGGAAATGTCCTCGTAGAGTTGAATCACTTCGACTCACGATAATATATTTTTGCGCTCTCCTTTTAGAGATCACTGCGATATTTCTGCCTATCTCTTCATGTACTTGTCGAGTTTTTTCGGCGGGGAGTCCGCGTGAGTTAGTAAGAATAAAAAACATTGGATTCGCCTCAGCGAAACCAGATTCAATCGATTGTCTATCCCAGCTCGTATAAACAAATATATCATGCACAGTTTGAACGCCCGTGGGGTCATCATCAAGAACTACTATTTTTCTATTGAGTAAGCTTAATGCTTCTTTAAGAGCCTGTTCGATAGAATTTTCATTTGGTGTTTCATACTGTTTGAAAATCGAATCATCAATTGCAGAGATATTATTCGGGCTCATGTTTACCATCCATATTTGCTAGTACTGATTTAATGCAATTCCAACAACAGCAATAGGTCTTATATTTTCGAATCTATTTTATTTTATTGGATATTTAAGATCAATGCTATTTTGTAATTGAATTAGAATAAAAATGCTTTTTTATTGAGATCTATAAATGCTTAAATGAGAGTGCTATAATTTTTTGAATTAGTGAAGGTAAATTAGTATTGCCTTTTGAATATGGATCCAACTTTGAAAGACTGAGAGAGGTACTATGAACATTGTCATCCTTGATGGCTATACTTTGAATCCTGGTGATTTATCATGGGACGATTTTAGGGCTCTTGGAGAGCTTGCAGTGCATGATAGAACGCCAGAGAATAAGATCGTGGAAAGAATTGGCAATGCAGACGTGGTGATTGTCAATAAGGCTCCCATTTCGAAAGCGAC
>Ga0209605_1002252_pt1 | contig 18969 bp, 24 predicted proteins | sample AD_UKC035_MetaG_FD_184408 | JGI IMG/M metagenome (GOLD analysis project Ga0209605, IMG submission 184408) | Active sludge microbial communities of municipal wastewater-treating anaerobic digesters from USA - AD_UKC035_MetaG (SPAdes) (version 2) | ecosystem: Engineered > Bioreactor > Anaerobic >...
CCCTTTTTTCTCCGGGCGCAATGTTAGAAACTAAAGTTTTAGTTAATAGATTTGTAAAATGAGGCCAAAATCGAAGGAATTGAAGGAAATGCAGGGAACGTTTGAGCAATCCCGTCCAAATTTAGAGGGTGTTGAGTTTGATTTACTTGAGCGTAACCCGTCCTGTCCTGATAATTGGCCGGATGAGGCTAAAGATATTTGGCGGGACGTTTGTTCTTTTCTGAAAAGCGTCAACCACTTGAGTAAAGCCTATGTTCCGGTGATTGAGGAATACTCATGGGCTGTGTATCGGTGCAGGGTTGCTCGTGAAAAGTTGATAGAAAAATCAGATGACCATTATTGGGAAAAAACGCTTGAAACAAATTCAAAAAGAGTCGAGCGCCTTACGGTTAAATTAGGTTTTAGCCCATTGGATTCCATGAAAGTTCCGAGCAAAAAGAAGGGTGGAGATAGTGAAATGAGCCTAATAGTATGACCCCTGCCGAAAGGTTTGAAATCTTAAAGAAAAAATACCGCTACGATTCGGAGGCGGCTGAAAGCAAAATAAAATTTATTGAGAAGCATTGCAGGCACGTTGAGGGTGACTTGTACGGTCAGCCGTTAGTACTGCCGGATGTTTACAAAGATCAGATTCTAAGACCCATTTTTGGTCTGAAACGGCCCAACGGTAAGCGACTTATCCGAACAGTTTACATCCAGATGCCGCGTAAAAATGCAAAGAGCACTTTGGCTGCGGCTATTGAGTTAGTTCTTCAATACACTGACGGGGAAAACTCGGCACAGATTTACAACTGCGCAGGTAATGACGAGCAGGCCGACTTGCTTTTTAACATCACCAAAAAAATGGTTGAACTTGATCCAATACTTTCGGCACAGTCAGAAATATTCAGGGGGTCTATAACATACCCGAAGCGCAAATCTTTCATCAAAAAGATCACTTCCAAATCAGGAACAAAGCACGGGTTTAACTCGCACGGGGTTATATATGATGAGCTTCACGTTGCGCCTAATGCCGACCTTTACGATACCCTAAAAACATCGTTTGGCCAGCGTTCAAACCCCATGATGGTAATGATTACCACGCCTGGGCATGATAAGCTTTCTTTGTGCTATAATCGCTACGAATACGCGGTAAGGGTGAATTCAGGCATTATTGAAGATGATACGTTTTGGGGTGTTATTTACGAGGCCCCGGAAGGTGCTGACATCTATAATGAAGAAACGTGGGAGATAGGCAATCCGTTGTATAATTATTCCGAAAACTTACGCGAAACCATACGGGATGAGGCAAAGGAAGTTAGCAACGATGTAAGCAAGGAAAACACATTCAGGCGACTAAGGTTGGGCCAGTGGACAAGTTCAGAAATCAAATGGATGAAAACAGAACTTTGGACATCGCTAAAAGGGGAGGTAAGTATTTCAGATTTTAAGGGTATGCCGTGCTGGTTGGGACTGGATAGGTCAAGTACTCAGGATTTAAGTTCGCTTTGTGTTTTGTTTGAAGATGATGGTTTTTTAATACCCTTTTGGTACCTTTGGATTTCGGAAGAAAGCGCGAACGATTCAGAAAAAAAATTTATGATCCCTTACTCGTTATGGGAAAAAGGCGGACATATTGAAATAGTTGAAGGTAACACAGTAGGGGCGCAAGGGCCACGCGCAGCGGTGAAGGCAATAAACGAAAACCATCAGATAGTAATGATGGGGTACGATGAATGGAACACCAGAGATTTAGCCATAGAATTGCAAGAAGAATTAGACATCGAAACAACCATAGAGCGGCAGGGGTTCGGTCTTTCTGTTGGTCTTAAAAAAATAAAAGAGGTTATTACGAAAGGCAATGTATTGCACTCCGGTAATCCTGTTGTTACTTGGACACTGGACAATGTGATGATAAAAGAAAACGATGAACTAAGAATTAAAATAGTCAAGCCAAAAGACTACAAGAAAATAGACCCTTGGGTTAGCTTTGCGATGGCGGTTAGAAGCTGGATAGAGGTAAGGCCGAAGCAGTCAGTTTATTTGAGGCGTGGAGTTATAAGCATATGAAGTTAGAAATTTCTACTGGATCAGTAAAATGGACTATCGAAGCCACTGACGGGATAACATCCGATCAGGTGATAACAGTAATAAATAGTGCGAGCATATCGAGGGAAAAGTTTATAGAGATTTACTACGACTTTTTAACTCAGGAAAAAATTGCAGTGAAGGCTTATGAGCGCACAGAAACCCTACACAAAAATATTTTTGGCGCACCCAAATACTCATCTTACAGTAGCTTCAGGAATGCGAAGTCAGACCACATGAACAAGTAAACTGCTCCAATTTTATGAACTTCATCTCACCTTATCGGGCAGATAAAAACTTAGGCAAAGCATACAATGATGCAATAAAACCGCTTGAAGGCTGGATTTGCATCACTGATTACGATGTTTTATTCCTTCTTCCTGAAACGAGTAGAATAATCGAGGAGTACACGAAAAAATACCCCGAAACTGGAATTTTTACTTGCCTCACTAACAGAATCCACCCACTGGCTAAAATGCAACTAAATGGGGATGTAAGCGAGGATTTTGACGTGCGAAACCACATTGACATAGCTAAAAAATTCAAAGAAAATAGTTTCAAAGTGACCGAAATAACTACCGTAATAAGCGGCTTTTTGATGGTTATTCACAAAAACACATGGAAAGAGATCAGGTTTTCGGAGGACGGTAAGTGTTTAGGTGTTGACAATGACTTTTCCAGAAATGTTTTGAAGTCAGGCCGTAAGATTTATCGTATGGACTCGGTTTATGTATTCCATATTTATAGATCATTTAACATAAAAGATAAACAACACTTATTTTGACGGTCTATACCGCAATATTTGGTCCCGTTGATGACCTTAAAGACCCTTTTGTTGTTACTGAAGGCTGGAAATACATTTGCTTCACCGATCAGGATTTTAAAAGCGATGTTTGGGAGATCAGGAAAGTTCCGGTGATGCCGTGCGGCCCACAAAAGACGGCAAGGTTTTACAAGATTATGTTTCCAATAGATGATTCAGAATCTATTTGGGTGGATGGTACATTTTTTATCAATATTGATCTAAACAAATGGTGGGAAAGATTTCAGTACCCGTTTACAACTATTAAACACCCATTTGACAAGTGCGCTTACATTGAATCGAGAAGTTGTATTAAGCTTGGCAAGGATGCTTTGGCAGTTAAAAATCAAATTGACTGTTATCGTAAACTAAGACTACCGAAAGAAAACGGACTGATAGCATCCGGGATACTTATGCGTAAGCGCACACCGTTGGTTATGGAATTTTGTAAGTTGTGGTGGCAACAAGTTTATATGTTTAGCGCAAGAGATCAGATCGCTTTTGCTTTTGCTGACTTTAAAATGCCGAACATACACAATTCAATAGAATGGGACTACACAAAGAGAGATGAGTTTATCCACGTTCCTCACCTAACAAAAAAATGGAGGACTGGCAGGCTGCAAGAAATTATACAAAAGTATGGTAGCTACAAAAAATGAAATTACAGGCCGATGGACACTTTCAGGAGTTGAGCCGTCCGGTGAAACTTTCTCAAAAATTGTTTCGATGGTAAGAAGCGGACAAAGATTTAAGTTTGCCCGCTATGGAGATGGGGAAATAAACTGCATGAATGGCAAACAAGGGCGCAACTGTGACAGCCATGAGTACTACACCGATTTAGGTAAAAGATTAAGAGAAACAGTAAAAAAAGAACCTGATTACATGGTTGGCATCCAGCCGTTAGCGATTTCGCACATGGAGGAATCAGTAAAAAAATACTTTGGCCACTTTAAAACACTTTACGATTCAGACGCTATCCATTCAGCAAGTATTGACGGACGTATGGGCGAACTTTTTGAAGCTTTGAAGTTAAGAAAGGTTATTCTGGTGGGGCCTTCTCACTTATTTGATATGGGTGAGTGGGCGCATATTGTTACACCAGATCGTAATTGTTGGCTTCAATACGAGGAAATAAAAAAACAAGTATTAATACACGCGGAGCCTGATAATGTTGTTCTGTTGTGTTGTGGCATGATGGCGGAAGTATTGTTGCCAGAGATAGACGCTACCGTAATAGACATCGGGTCAGCTTTTGACCCATACGTGGGAGTTTTTTCGAGAAGTTATCACCATAAATTGAAGTTGTGAATTACAAAGACATTCCAAGTTACTGCGATTACCATGAATTTTACCGAAACGCTTTTAATGCGTTGCCTGATGGTGCTGTTATGGCTGAAGTTGGCGTTTATCTTGGTCATTCGGTGGTTTTTATGGCCGAACTTGCCAAAGAATCAGGAAAGAATATTACTATTTACGCGGTCGATACTTTTGAAGGCAGCGAAGAACACAAGCGTAAAGGGATTACTAACTTTTTGGAGCAGTACAAGCGTAACGTAAAGCCTTACGAGAAATACGTTGTAACTTGTATCGGAAAGAGTACGGAAGTAGCTAAAACCCTGAAAGTAAATTTTGATTTTGTGTTTTTGGATGCAGCACATGACTATGAAAGCGTAAAGGCCGACATTGAAGCGTGGGGGCCAAAGGCTAAAATTCTGGCCGGACATGATTATAACAAAATGTGGCCAGGAGTTGTGAAGGCAGTTGACGAATTAGTTCCTGATAGAATTTTAACAAGTAAAAGTGTTTGGTTATCAAATGTTTGGTAGGAAATCTTCATCATAACTTTGGAAAAAAATGGAAGAAAAAAAACGCTACGATTTAATTAATTTTTTAATAAAAAAATACAATCTTAAATCCTACTGTGAGATTGGCACACAAAGCAGGGCGCAAAATTTTGATAAGATAGAATGCGCTAAAAAATACTGCGTAGATATAGACCCAAAATCCAATGCTGACTTCATTGGGTCATCTGATGATTTTTTTAAGCAGTTAAACCGCAATTATGATTTATATTTTATAGATGCAAGTCATATTGCAGAAGACGTTAAAAGAGATTTTGAAAACTGTGTACGTCACTCAAATAATAATACATTCATAGTTCTTCACGATTGTAACCCATTAAAAGAGGAACATACGATAGTACCACGCCCAACCGAGCGCGGCCATTGGCAGGGTAGTGTTTATAAATTCATAATCGAAGAACTTCACCTATATTACAAAAAATACAAAACGGTTGATATAGATTGTGGATGCGGGGTTTGGAACAATTCAGGCGAGGATATTTTAAAAGACGGAAATTATCCTATTAATAATTGGGATTCATTTAACGCAAACCGCAAAGAACTTTTGAACCTAATCTCTTGGGAAAAATTTGTAAATGCTTAGTGTTCTCGTTCATTCATTCGATAAATACCGGTTCCTTTGGGATGGGTGCGTAAAGTCTTGGCCGTCCTTATCAGTTCCGATGTACTTCGGTACGGATATACCAACAAACTACGATTTTAAACAATTTTCGCCTATTTATTCAGGTGAAGGAGAGTGGTCAGATCGTTTAACTAAACTTTTAGTTCAAATAAAAACGCCCTATGTTTTGTACGCACAGGAAGATCACTGGCCGACCTTGCCACCGCCAGACTTAAAGGCTATGATGCGGATAGTTAAAAAACACAACTTGTTACGGCTGCATCTTGGTCAGGTTAATCAATACTACAAGTTAAAGAACAATTTCTTTGAACCTGATTCTAAATACTTAGTATCACATCAGCCTTCAATATGGGATAGAAGGTTTTTTATTTCGTGCCTAAACCCAAACGAAACTCCGTGGGTTAATGAGTACGAAGGGACAAAAAGAATTCTATTCAAGCATCCAAAAAGAATAATGATTTACCCGTGCGATTGGTACAATCACAAGTGCGTTAAAGGTAAATTAATCTAACAAAGATTAGTAAACCAAACTAACTAAATCATTAGTTAAGTTATTGGAAATTTGGCGTGTGAGTTTCTTACGCCACATGCTATCGTATTTTTACCCTGAACTTCGTAGTTTAGAAAATCCTGCCGTGCCTTTGAGCATGTTTCCTGAAGATCGTAAAACATCTTCTGGGATTTCGATCAACGAAGAATCTTCGTTGTCCATCGCCACGGTTTATTCGTGTGTGAAGGTGCTATCAGAAACGATGGCTCAAATGGACTTAGAAGTGGTTGAAAAGGTCGGCAAAACTACGAGAGCCAACACAAACCATCCTAACTACTGGATTTTACACGCTGAACCATCACCATATTTTAACAGGTTTGAATGGGTTCAGGCAATGATGGCTTACGCTCTTTTGTGGGGTAACGGCTATTCAAAGATTATCCGTGATCGGTTCGCCAACGTAAAGCAGTTTAAAATTATTCCTTCGTGGGAGGTGGTGCCAAAGATTACTGAACGAGGTAAATTGTACTATGAATGGCAGCACGAAAAAGGTACGGAAGTAATTCTGGCCGAAGATATGTTCCATTTAAAAAATCTTGGAACCAACGGGATAGTAGGGCTTTCACCGATACAGATTCAGCGCGAAAATCTTGCCAACTCCATCGCAAAGATAAACCACGAAGGTGCGTTTTACTCCAACGGAGCGAAGGCTTCTGGTATATTGATGACGCCCGGAACGCTTGGCAATAAAGAGCAGCAGAACCTTAAGAACTCATTCGAGAAAGAAAACTCAGGTTCAAAGAATCGGTTCAAAACTATAATCTTAGAAGAAGGCGTTAAGTACCAACAGCTTACTATCCCGCAAAATGATGCGCAGTTTTTGGAATCCAAGAAATTCGAGCAAACGGAAATTTGTGGCTGGTATCGGGTGCCACCTCACAAGGTAGGAAACCTACAAGATGCGAATTATTCAAATATTGATGCGCAGGAAAGAAGTTTTGCAAAAGATGGAATTGTTCCGTGGGCTATACGATTCCAGCAGGAGTTAGACCGCAAGATTTTCTTTGATGCTGAGCGGGCTAAGTTCATGAGCCAGTTTAATCTTGATGACCTTATAAAAGGTGACATGAAAACAAGATACGAAGCATATCAGATGGGTATCAATGCTGGTTTTTTGAAACCGATATGGGCAACAGAGGCCGAAGGCTATCCAACAGAGGACGCGAAAGAAATTGACAATTTCTTCATGAATGGGGCAAACAAAAGTGTTAAGCAGATTTTAACAGAGAAAGTAAACGCAAATCCGCAATGAAAAAATACATACCGGGACAGATAAGGGCTTTTGATCGCAGCAAGGCTGAGGAAACGCGGACTGTTCAGTTCGTCATCAGTTCTTCCGACAAGGATCGTCACCGCTCCGTGGTAAACATGGATAACTGGAATTTAGAAAACTTCAACGCTAACCCAATAGTTGGCTATCAGCATAACGTTTACGGGGGCAATATGTGTACCCCTGATGATCCCGATGATGTGATCGGAAGCGGTCGCGCATGGGTTGAGGAGACTAATGGCAGAAAGGAATTGATTGGCGAGGTTACATTCGAGCCAGCAGATGTAAACCCAAAAGCTGAAAAGATTTTCAGAAAGGTATTAAACGGAACACTTCGCGCTACGAGTGTGGGGTTTCTTGAGATGGGTAAAGGTGAGCTTAAAAAGCAGACTGATAATCAGGGAAATGTAATTGATCAGACATATTACTTTGCTGGTCAGGAGTTGATTGAGTTTTCAATTGTAAACATCCCATCAAACCCTAAAGCATTAGGGCGCTCCCTTGATGTTCAAGAAGACTGGGCTTTGCAATACCTGCAAAGATTCATGCCAGAAACTATGAGCATTGCGCAGTTAAAAAACATGCGTGTAGCTGAAGTTTTTGAAATGATAAAAGGGAAAATAGAAGTAAAAGAAACCGAAACCGGTGAAGATAAATCTTCGCACAGCCGCAGACTACGTGAATTAAAACTTAAACAAATTAAACAAACAAACTATGGCAATTAAGGCTAAAAATCTTCGTCAGGAAGCGAAGAAGTTAGAGGCAAGGATGCAAGAAATCCTTACCTCAAGTGAAAAGGCCCTGTCGAACGAGCAGGAAGCCGAATTTGACAAACTGCATGATGAATCAGAAAAACTGATCCGTCAGGCTGAAAAGATTGAACGTGTTGAAAAACTTCAAATTGCTTCTGAGGAATCTGAAGAAGTTGAAACCCCTCAAGTGCGGTCAGTTGAAAAGCTGAACCCAGAAGAAAAGAAAAAAGCTGAGGACATCGCAATGCGCTCCTATCTGAAAACGGGTAGCGTACCTCAGAACCTTCGTTCGATCATGGCCCCAACAGCCGGAGAGAAGGACGATAATTCAATGATCGAAAAAGCATTGAAAGATTTGGGATTGGAATATCGCGCTACACAATCAACCTCAAACTCAGCCGGTGGTTACACTATCCCGCGCGGGTTCATGGCTGAACTGGAAAAAGCCGTGCTTGCTTACGGTGGAATGTGGGAATCTTCTCGAATCGTAAGAACCGAGAAAGGAAACGTAATGGATTGGCCCACCACAAACGACACTGCCAACAAAGCTTACTTGCTGTCAGAGAGTGGTGACGCAAGTTCTGCCGCTACTGCGGTAACGTTCGGAACTCAGCCTTTCGAGGCTTACAAGTACACTTCAGGGCTTATCCAAGTGTCAACCGAACTGATCGAAGATTCTGAATTTGATTTGCCTTCTGAACTGGTTAACATGCTGGCAGAACGCATTTGGAGAGGTACTAACGAAGCCTTCACGACTGCTGACGGTTCTTCTAAGCCTCACGGTATCATCGCTGCCGGTAACGCTGTTTACGGTGGCTCGACCTCAAGCGATACTGCTTTGGTTTATGATGACTTTGTAAACCTTGAGCACTCTGTTGATCCTGCTTATCGCAAGATGCCTGGCGCGGCCTTCATGTTCCATGATTCTGTTTTGCGGGAAGCAAAGAAGATTAAGGATAGCCAAAACCTTCCTATCTGGAATCCGGGCCTAATGGCGGCAGGCGCGCCCTCTACCCTGTTAGGGTATAAGTATGTTATCAATCAGGACATGCCTATTTTCTGGGGCGGTAACGCTACGGACAACGACACCGACAAATCATTACTTTTTGGTGATTTGAGAAAGTACATCATCCGTCAGGTGCGCAACATGCGTATCGTTCGCTTGAATGAGCGCTATGGTGAACTTGACCAGACCGCGTTTGTTGTGTTCTTCCGCGTTGACGGTGATCTGTTGAACGCTGGAACAAACCCTGTTAAGTACTTACGTGTATCTGCTACCTAATGCTTAGTAAGTTTCAGATAACAAGCGGGCCATCGTCTGAACCTGTTTCTTTAGAGGAACTTCAGACGCACCTGCATTTTTCCACTGATGACAGTTATCTGAACTCACTAATAAAAGCAGCGAGAATAGCAGCCGAACACTATACAGGACGGGCGTTTATAACACGTACAGTAAAAGCTTTTGCAGATGGATGGGAGAGCAAATTAGTTCTCCCATTCCCAAAAGTAACAGCGATAACAAGCGTAAGTTATTACAACGATGATGGAGTACTAACACTACTTTCAGAAGATTACTATTGGAAAGAATTGAATTCAGAACCAGCAGCAGTAATAAGAAAGTATGATGTTACCTATCCTGAATTACAGGACGGAAGACCATCAGCAGTTGAGATAGTTTATACAGCAGGTTATGGCACTGCAAGCGATGTGCCGGAGGACATTAAACACGCAATCAAGTTGATTGCTACTGATTATTTTGAACACAGGGGTCAGGTAGTTATAGGAGGTGTTAACAGAATACCGCAACACCTAACATACTTACTTCATCCTTATAAAATTTACAACTTTTGAAAATTCACGTAGTTATACCACTATGGAAAAGACCAGAAGTAACCAAGTTTTGTTTTGATAGATTTTTCAAATCAAAACATGATGTTAAAGTTACTTGTGTTATAAGCGAAGATGAGTATAAAAAAGTTTGTGAAGATTATGGATTTGATTGGGTTTGGGCTGAAAACAATCCATTAGGGGACAAGATCAATACAGGAATTAAAAAAGCATTGGAAAGCGAATTTGATTACCTGATGATGATGAACTCAGACGATGTTATAAGTTCAGAACTGATAGACAAAGTGTATGAGCCGTATTACGGCAAGCCGTTCTTTGGAATAAACAGAGTTACCTATGTGAACTTCAAAACAAATGATGCGCTGGACTTTCAGTACTCGTTTACAGTTTTAGGTATAGGCAAGATGATCCGCAGGGATGTTGTAGAAAACGCTTTCAAAGGACGCGGATGGATTTACAGGCCCGAGCTGAATAAATGCCTTGATGATACGATGATGGACGGATTGATACGGCACCAGAATGTATTTCCGGTAATAGTTCAGTACGATGGTCAGCTTGCGTGGGACTTTAAAAGCGAAACAAATATCTGGCCGTGGGAGCATTTTAAAAAGAAAGGTAAACCGGTATGCTACAAAGCCGCATAAGAAGGGGAGAAATGGATAGGCGTGTTACTTTAGTAAGAGAAGTTACGCTAAAGAATAATTTCAACGAACCCGAGCGACAAAGTTGGGAGATGGTTGCCACTTTTTGGGCTAAAGTAAAACACTCAAAAGGACGCGAGGTAGTGATTGCGGATAGGATAACTGCAGTAAGAGATGTTATGTTTTATATCGACTATCGTGAAGATTTAAAACAATGGGATAGGATAATACTTGAGGCGGTGCCGTATGAGATTATTTCGATAGCACCATTTGAGGAAAGTCGTAACCGGTATTTGGAGATTACTACACAATTAGTTGACAACGAAGAATGGACATAGGATTTAATTTAACGGGAGTAAAAATAGGATTTAATTTAACGGGAGTAAAAGAGCTTAACGATGTGTTTAAAGGCATGCCGTTGCAAGTTACCCATAGGGTTATGCAGGCTGCCAACGCAGACGCAGCTAAGATTCTCGTAAGTAAAGCCAAGTCACTTTCGCCAGTTAGAAGCGGAGGTTTAGTAAACTCTATCGGAACGGTAAAGCCTTCTTTCAGGAGAAGTAACGAGATAGGCGAAGTACACACGGGGCCGAGGCGCGGAAGATACAAAGGTTACCATGCGCATTTGGTTGAGTACGGAACCAAGAAAAGAAAGCGTGGAGGAATTATGCCGAAGCGACCATTTATGAAACCTGCATATATGGCAACTCACAACCAAATCTTAACTAACATAAACGAAAAGATTGGTGCAAAGCTTACTGGTTTTATGCGCAGAACATTGAAGAAAGGGGGATTAACTTATGCTTAACGCAGCTATTGATATTCTTATAAACAACAGTACAGTAGCTAACCTACTCGGTACAGATATTGACGGTGATCCAAAAGTTTACGCCAACATCTGCCCACAGGTTGAGAAGTTTCCATACGTTGTTTTAAGGATTAGTGCAAGAAGGCCGGAGGACTGTAAAGAAAATATGCCGACTGATTATACTTATAATTTTTCAGCGTATTGCTATTGTGACAGCTATGCAAAAGTTGATGCACTTAGTCGCTCGGTAGAGATGGCATTAAGTAGGGAGTCTGGAAACTTTGATGGTGTTAAAATAACAGAGATACGCTATTTAGATATGGCCGATGAAGCAGTTGAGATTTCAAGTTCACAGGTTTTACACGCCAGACGTGTTGACTTTGAAGCATTGGTAGATGAGAATACGGCTACTTAAGAGCATCCAAACACAGGTAAAAAAATATCCTGTTGGAACGGTAATAAGACACCATCACTGGAAACAGTTGGTGTATGAAGGTAAAGCAGAAATTTATAGCGGTAAGATGCCGCCAAAGAAAATGAAAACAAATTTTTTTAAACCTAAATAAATATGGCAGCAGTAAAAGGAAATGATGTGCTCGTATATATTGATAACGTAGCCATCGGTTGTTTAACCAACTGCACGTTTACATCCAACGGAGCACCGATTGATGTAACGTGTAAAGATGATGACGGGGCACCTCAGAGCCTACCCTCAAAAGGCCCGTGGAGTATATCTTTTAACGGTAACTTCAAAACAGATTCATCCACAGGGCTTGAGGAGCTTTTAGGCATCCGCAAAAACCAGACTTTGGTACAGGTAAAGTTTGGCGGTGATGATTCAGGTGATCTTTTCATTATCGGAGCGGCTTACCTGAATCAGTTAACATGGGAAGGCCCCCTAAATGCTATATCGACTTTCTCAGGACAATTTGATGGTGATGGCGATTGGGATTATGATACAACCACGTAAGGTTTTTGAATTTGACTTGGGCCGTAAAGTAGGGTTCAGATTTAATCTTCTAACTCTTGGTAAGGCCGCTAAATATTCTGGATGCTCTGTTGATGAGGTTCAGAAAAAAATGGGCCTTACCCTGAAAAAAGAAGGAGAAAACTATATCCAAGAGCAAAAGCCTGACATCGAAGTATTTTGTAATTTCTTTTTTGCGGCAGCGGAGAACTACGCTATCTCAAAAAACATTGCAATAGACTTTGACGCTCAGGATGTTTCTGATTGGATTGAAGCTGTTGGAGAGGCAAGCATTCAGGAAATGATTAATGCTGCATTCTTTACACCGATACTAAAAAACACGGAAGCCCCTCAGACGGAGGGGCAATAGAGTTTAACGATTTAGTTCTGACAGCTTGTTGTGATTTAGGATTAGAATTAGATCAGTTTTATGATTTGAGCCTTTACGAATGGTGTTTAAAATTAGAACACTATTACAGGTCAGAAAAAAAAGAAAATGAGTTAAAGTGGGTTCATACGCGGGAAGTTATTGCTGCTTTGCTTAATACCGTCAGGGACTCATCAAAAAAACCAGAACCATTTAAAGGCACAGATATAATAAAGCTATCATTCGATGAAGAAAAGCCGGTAGATTTAAAAAAGGCCGAGGAAGATAATGCGGAATATTTCAGACGAGTAAAGAAGAAATTCAATGGCAAAAAATGACATATTAGCTTCGATGCTCGTTAGGATAACGGCCAACTCCACGCAGTTTTTAGCGGAGATGGCTAAGGCTAACGCTGGCACGGCTAAATTTCAGAGTTCAGTTATAGCGGCTGGCAAATCTTTGGTTGCTGGTTTTGGTGCTTATCAGGTTATAGGAGCCATAAGAAGTGCTATCGGTGTAATGGCAGACTTTGAGGTTCAGATGTCAACCGTAAAAGCAATTACAGGAGCAACCGGAGACCAATTTAAAGAACTTGAAAAGAACGCTTTAGATTTAGGGCGTTCTACACGATACACCGCTACACAGGTAGGAAGTTTACAGGTTGAGTTTGGCCGGTTAGGGTTTTCATCGAAAGAGATTATTAATGCCACAAAGGCAACGCTAAATCTTGCGACTGCATCAGGTTCAGATTTGGCTCGTAGCGCAGAGATAGCCGGTTCAACACTTCGGGCTTTCCAGATAGACGCTAAAGATATGAGCCGCGTTACCGATGTAATGGCGGCAGGCTTCAATACATCAGCATTAGGCCTGGACAACTTTGCAGAGTCGATCAAATACGTTTCTCCTGTTGCTAAGGCCGTTAACGTTTCATTGGAGGAAACTACGGCTATGTTAGCCGTACTTGCGGACGCTGGAATAAAAGGCAGTCAGGCCGGTACTTCTTTAAGGAGAATATTTACTCAGCTAACAGCAGACGGAAGGCCACTTGCTGAAAGAATGGGTGAGCTTGCCGCGAAAGGAATAACGCTCGCAGATGCAAATGACGAAGTAGGACTTTACGCTCAAACTGCCTTATTAGTTCTTGGCAACCAAAACGAAAAAGTAAAAGAGCTAACCGAAACATATAAGAAAGCCAACGGGGAAACTCAACGTATGGCTGACATTATGGAGGACAACCTTACAGGTGATGTAACCAAGTTAAGTAGTGCTTGGGAAGGGTTAATCCTAAACGGTAAGGGGCTTAGTTTGGTTCTTCGTGAAATAACTCAAGGACTAACAAACTTTGTAACTGAGATAAGCGGGGCGGATGCGCGGAGGATGCTTGAATTTGAGAAGCGACTTAAGGGGATATCAAATAACCTGAATGAGTTAAAAATAACAGAAAACAGTCCAAGGATACGGTCTTTAATAGATGAAGCTAAAGAACTTGGTGTAGAACTACATATCGCAAAAAATGAATTAAATCAGGTAACAGGAATTTACAAAATTGTAAGAAGCGGCCTCGTTGGGCCACAGAGCTCTGGAGGCAATGTGGCTATGGAAATTGGATCAAAACTTTTTTCCGACTACCAACAAAAAAGAATACAGGATTATTTAAAAGAGCGTGAGATACAGCTTCAAATCCTAAAAGACACATACGAAAGAGTACAACTTGAAAGAAGTATTTCTGATGCTTTAAAAGCACGTATAGAAGACACAAGCAAAACACGATCTGATTTAATGAGTCAATTCGGTATCGGGGGTGATGGGAAGTCTTTTGATGCATCTGATCCTATGGGGTACGTTTTCGAGCCTTCTGACATGGAAGAGCAGGTTTCTTTCTATGAAGAAATGGGTGAAACTATCGAACAGTTTACAGAAAGAATTTTAAAAAATAAACAAGCCACAGAGCAATCACAATTAGCTTGGCTAAACTTTTCGTCATCTGTTGCTGATTCTATTGCCAATGTTATAAAAAGTGATGAATCTTTAGGCAAATCAATTGCAAAAGTTACCGCTTCTGTTCTTAACGCAGCCGAGCAGAGAATTGCAGCTTATTTAGGTGAAGGTATCGCAAAAGCATTTGCTATAAATCCGGTCGCTGGTATAGCTATTGCCACAATTGGACTCGGTGTAATAAGAGGTCTTTTGAGTAAGGTTGGAATGGGTAGAGGTGGCGCAGGTGGCGGAATGTCTTCTGGCAGAGTGAATAATGAAGTTTACGGAGGGGGAGTATCAGGATTACAAAACTCAACACCAAACATAACAGGAGTAATAAGAGGTGAAGACCTTTGGGTTGTTCTGCAAAATTATCAGCGTAATAACAAATATACTTCTGCACTTGGCTAAGATAAAAATACATACTATACAATTTTTACAGAACTATGAAGAATATTCATTAGGTGATATTATAGACGTTTTTGTAGAAACAGATGATGTCACACTTGGCGGGTTTACTAATTCAGACGGTGTAACTTGCGAATTAAATGGATCTCCTCTTTTGTCTGGTAGTTTTCTTCCATTAATAGGGTCGAATGTAATATCTGTAAATCAACTTTATCAACAATTCTGCTCATCAACAAATCTTGTTCTACCAAGTTATTTTATTGTATTCCCTTATGGTGTTTACTCGACACTTCCAAACCATTATTCGTGCGCTATTAATTCACCCACTTGCGATCTTATAGTAATCGGAACACCAACAATAACGCCAGCATCAGGCGAACTTGTTGCAGACGGAATAATAATTGTTAACGCTCAGTCATCAAATCCAATTCAATATGCTTTAGCTGATTTTGTTTATGGAGATGGACAGGCATCAAATATATTTGTGGTTATTCCTGGCACTTATCGAATATTTCTAAGAGATAGTGCAAACTGCGGAGCCAATCTACTGGTTACGGTTGGATTTACTAATGAGTTTGGAGTTTATTACAGATATGAATATGATGACATTGCCGGCAGAGAAACAAGGGTTGACATTCTTAAGCGTGGATATGTTGGTGATCTATCAATAATAAAAGGTGGAAGGAATGCAATAGAGATAAGCCTTAGAGGCGGAGGGAGTGTTGACAAATTTGAACCGGTATTATCAACAAATACGGACTTAAACTTGGTATCCGAGCAGGATGAATACTTTACCGAACTATATACTAACGATCGGAATCTATACCAGATGCGGTATTATAAAGAAGGTGTATTAAAGTGGGTTGGTAAAATACTTCCGTTCTCATACATGGACGAGTTAAAACATCCGCCTTACTATCTAAATGTAAAAGCAACAGACGGGATACCTTACTTAGATGAGTACTATTTAATTCAACAGGACGGACAGAAGTTTTACGGGACAGTTAGCCTTGTTAAATTAATAGCCTACTGTTTAAGCAAAACCGGAATTGAATTAAACATACGCGTTGGCGTAAATCTTTACGCTGAAGACATGGATCAGGACGATGAAGACGATCCTTTAGATCAGGCGTATTGTGATTATGAGTTATTCTATCTGGCCACGCAAGAACCTACTCTTGATTTTGTGCTAAGAAATATTCTTAAAACTTTTAAAGCGAGATTAATACAGTGGGATGGCGTTTGGAATATTGTAAGGGTTGAAGAATTATCTACCATATACGATTACAGGGAGTTTGATAAAAATGGAGACTACCTATCACACTCAACCTTTAACCCGCTAAAAGATGTTGAATATCCTGATCAAAACGGATTGATGTTTACGGGATTCCCTTCACGGGAAATAACACCGGGATATGGTCAGGTAAAAACATTTTACAAACTCGGATTAAAGCCTAACATTATAGACAATGGTGATTTCAGGTTAAAAAGCACATTTGTTCCATCTTTTAATACCTACACGTTTGAGGTAAACACCGATAAATTTACTTTAGTAAATGCTGGTTATCCGCTAACACAGGGTTATGAAAAAATAGATGATGGCAACATAGCTTATTGGATAAGTGGCGGAGAAGAAATGCTATTCAACACATCATCGGGTGATGCTTACCTGCAAAGCAATACTTACAATGTTGCTATGGGTGTTAATAACACTCTTAAGATACTTTTAAGATATAAAATAAACAGAAGCACGGTTACTTTTGCCGGCAATTCATATTCGGTAGAAAATCCTTATGTTAAACTAAGGTTTCGGGTTAAATGGGACAACTATTACCTACAGGCAGACGGATCGTGGACAACTAATGTAAACGTAATAGAGGTCTTTGTTACAACTTACAACGAATATCAGGAAACAGAAATAGTCGCTCAATCACCACCTGATGGTAATTTAGGTGGCGATCTTGATATAAGGGTTTATCATGCTTATGCGTTTTGGGCTAAATACCAAAGTATAGCTTCCCTTAAAGCGGTACAAACAATAGACGGAGTAATAACAGACCCAGATGATATTGTTATTCCAACTGGATATAGAACAGAATTAAGGGATGATTTTACAGCGCCTTCATACATACACTATTACGAACTTCAAGAAACAACAGAGGCAGAAAACGGTTATTTAATTATAAGACCAACTGATTACCACTCAACGACAAACCCACGGCAATGGGTGAGGGTTAACGTTACTTATGTTGGTGCGCCCGTAGGAGCCAATGTGTTTACTTTGTTTTTGGACAGGATCAAGGTAACATACTTACTTGACGGAAAAGAACCACACGACACCATAATAAGAGCCGCCAAAGCAGAGCCTTTAAATAACGCCATACTTGAGGATGAGATTATAATGGGTTCAGAATCTTCATTGATAGTGAGCGAAACAAATTTTAGTATTGATCTTGGCGCGTTTTTCCCTAACGCAGAACCCGGAATTACCATAACAACGGTAAACGTTTTGTCAAGCAGGTTAATTTATACAGGGTGGCTTAGAGATTCGGCTGGCAACGGATTTGAATTTTGGGCCAGAGATGCTTTTTCGGAACGGGAGCTACTGCACGTAATCAACAACAGGCAGTTAGCGTCACAGTACTACAAGTCTTGGCAATTATTGAGGGCTTCAATAATTTCAAAAACAGACTATTTTGGGTTTTTAAATACCCTCAGAAACCCGAATGCCTCAGATATACTTTATATACCAATTTCAGGAAGAATTAAGGATAGAGATTGTATATTTGATGGTGAGTTTTTAGAGTTGATAGATGCAACATCTGGTGGTATTTCTGGAATTGGTTTTACTAAAGGATTCACAACAGGATTTAACGCATGATACGAGAGCCAGCAGCATTTGAGAGCCTTTACGGAACATCGGGAAGTTTGTTCCCTGATAACACCACGCGAGAAATAAGCGAGGCTGATTTAAGGTCATTTGGGCAAGATTCTAAAGACTCGCTTGTTTTTAGATTGCCGCCTCAGAGCGTTGATACATCGGGAGCAATAACTTTAAATTTTAAAAACGCCTCGGATGTTATATTCTACGGGTCAGCTCAGATTTCAGCTAATAAAGTTATATCGTTTTCAAATTCAACAAACGCAACAAAACTAACTTTCTTATTTGATTTGAGCGGTACGCAAACTTTAACTTTTCCGTCATCATGTTTAATGAATGACATAAGATGGAACTCAGGAACAAAAGTATGGTCGGCTTTAAACTCAGGAAAATATAAAATGACCGGAATTAATGACGGTACTAATTGGTGGATAGATATAACTCAAAATAACTATTTATGAAAAATTTAATTTTAATCATTTTTTTATTTACCGGTGTTTCAGCATTCGGCCAGATTACTGTTGACAAGCTTCCATTTGTAATTGACTCAGTTGGTAGCACATCGGTTGTAAAGGTAACATTCACTATGCGTAGAGTTCCTAATATAATGGATTTAATAATCTACACCGATTCTGATAACTCAAGCACAGTTAGATGGAATTGCAACGGGACTTCTATGGTAAATGCTCCTGCCGTAGAGGCCGATAAACTAAGAACAATTACCGTTATAAACGGAGAGTTCTGGCTTAAGTTAGAAACACCAACAGACAAAATACACTTATTCTAATGAGATACTTTTTAGTTTTACTTTTGCTCGTGCCATTTTTTGCGAGCGCACAACAAGGGTCTGCAAATATTGGGGCTTTACGATCAAGGGTCACAGACTCTACAACAGTAGTAACTCCATCTGGCTACGGGGTTCTTTACTTCCAAACCCAAACAGGCAAATGGAAAGTTTGGAATGGTGTAGAGTGGAAAGATTTAGGCAGCGGGTCAGGTTCTGCCACATGGTCATCCATAACCGGTAAGCCAAACTTTGATTCGTTGTATTGGAAAACGGCAGACACCACATACCTGACAGGTAATACCTTTATAAATGGTGGTGGTTTTAAAACCGAACAATTGTGGGATTCTACCCGGCTCTACA
>Ga0209605_1002266_pt1 | contig 18890 bp, 15 predicted proteins | sample AD_UKC035_MetaG_FD_184408 | JGI IMG/M metagenome (GOLD analysis project Ga0209605, IMG submission 184408) | Active sludge microbial communities of municipal wastewater-treating anaerobic digesters from USA - AD_UKC035_MetaG (SPAdes) (version 2) | ecosystem: Engineered > Bioreactor > Anaerobic >...
CCGAGGTCAGCGACGCCGACATCGACGCCTTCATCGCCGCCTACGTCGTCCCGTCCGCCGCGGGCGACGAGGACGAGGCGCCGGCATACAGCTGGGCCGAAGTCGACGGCATCCGCGTGCGCTACGCGCGGCGCGGGCCCGATGAGGGCACGCCGGTGCTGTTCCTGCACGGCTTCGGCGGCGACCTCGGCAACTGGCTCTTCAACCTCGACGCCATCGCCGAGGCGGCGCCGGTGATCGCGCTGGACCTGCCTGGCCACGGCCAGTCCGACCCGCGCCTGCCGGGGACCGGCCTGGGCGATCTGGCCGGCTTCGTCGGGCGTTTCCTCGACGCCGTCGGCACCCCGCGCGCGCATCTGGTCGGGCACTCGATGGGCGGCGCGATCGCCGCGCGCCTGGCGCTGGACGCGCCGCAGCGCGTGGCCTCGCTGACGCTCGTGAACAGCGCGGGCCTGGGCGAGGAGATCAACGGCGCCTACATCGAGGGCTTCGTCGGTGCGGCCTCGCGCCGCGAGCTCAAGCCGGTGGTCGAGATGCTCTTTGCCGACCCCTCGCTGGTCACCCGCCAGCTGCTCGACGACCTGTTGAAGTACAAGCGCCTGGACGGCGTTCCCGAGCTCCTGCAGGCGCTGGCCGGAACGCTCTTCCCCGGCGGGCGGCAGGCCGAGCAGCCGGCGCGCGCGCTCGACGGCAAGGCGCCGCCGCTGCTCGTCGTCTGGGGCGAAGCCGACCAGGTGATCCCCGCGGCGCACGCGCAGCACGCACCCGCTGGTGCGAGCACCCACGTGCTTCCCGGCGCCGGACACATGACGATGATGGAGAAGGCCAGCGAGTTCAACGCTTTGCTGCGCCGGCATCTGGGCGCGTTGGGCGCGGCATGATCGGGACGTGGAACTGCCCCGCTTCGGCTTCGTCGCCGTGCACCGCACGCCGCTTGCGGCCGGCATCGCCACGGAGGCGCAGTGGCTGGCGCGCAGCGCGGAACTCGGGCAGGCCGGCGCGCACCTGTGGACAGCTCCCCCGGGCCTGGTCGTACCGCGCCGCTACACCGCGCTGCCGGGCTTTAGCGCGGCTGCAGCGCTCGCGGCCGCCGGCGGCGTGCATGGCGAGCTGCAGGTGCGCAGCTCGGGCGGCGGCCTGGTGCCACAGGGGCCAGGGGTCTGGAACCTGAGCCTGACCTGGCCGGCACCCTCGGCCAGCCCCAGCGACACCGAGGCGATCTACCGCGGGCTCTGCGAGGGCCTCGCGCGCGCGCTGGCACGCCTGGGCGTGAACGCCAGGCCGCAGGGCGTCGACGGCTCCTTCTGCGACGGCCGCTACAACCTGGCCACGGGTGGCGCCAAGGTCGCCGGCACCGCACAGGCGTGGCGGCGCGTCGCGGGTGTGCCGATGGTGCTGGCGCACGCGGTGATCATCGTCAGCGCCGACCCGGCGGCGCTGACCGCGCGCGCCAACGCCTTCGAGGCGGCGCTCGGCACCGCCACGCGCTATCGCGAGGACGCGGTCACGAGCGTTGCCCGTGCCGCCGGCCAGCGCGCTGCGGGAAGCGCCGACCCGAGCGGGATCGAGGCGCGCGCGCTCGTCGTGCTGGCCGAGGAGTTCGCGCGCCTCGTCGCGCCGCATGTGCATGAGGCCGAAGGCGGATCGGAAGCAAGCAACGGAGAACGACCATGGTGATGCTCGAATTTGCGATGGCACCGGCAGGCAAGGGCGAGAGCGTGAGCGAATACGTCGCTCGCATCCTCGACCTCATCGACAAGAGCGGCGTGTCCTACCAGCTCACGCCGATGGGGACGATCCTCGAGGGCGACTGGGACGAAGTGATGGGCGTTGTCAGCGCCTGCTTCAAGGCGCTCGCCGCGGACTGCACGCGCATCGGGTTGAACCTGAAGGTCGACTACCGCGCCGGCACGCAGGCACGGCTGCACACCAAGACCGCACGCATCGAGGAGCGGCTGGGCCGTCGCCTCTCGACCTGATCGCCGCAGCGCCGCTCGCGGCCTTGACGCCGCCGCGCTGCCTGCAGCGTGTACAGTCGTTCGTCCCGCAGCCGCGGCAGCCCTCCTTCCCTGGCGGGCTGCATGAAGGAGAGCGCGATGAACCCGCGACAGCGTGATCACATCCACGCCGTGATGGGCGTGGCCGCCGGCGGCCGTCTGCCCGCCGGGATGGACGCGCCCGACTCGCTGATCCGCGACAGCTGGACGCGCTGCGTGCACGAGCATGGGCTGGACCCGACCCGCTTGCAGGAGGCGGTGATCCTGCCGCAACACCGCGTGCGCGAGCACCAGGAACGGCTGGACGCTTTCCTGCGCATCGCGCGACACGGGCTCGAGGCGCTCTACCAGCAGGTCGCCGGCATGGGCTACTGCGTGCTGCTGACCGACGCGCGCGGCATCACCGTCGACTTCATCGGCGACCTGCAGCTCGACGCGGCGCTGCGCCGTGCCGGCCTCTATCTGGGCAGCGACTGGAGCGAGCACCTGGCCGGAACCTGCGGCGTGGGCACCGCGATCGCCACCGGGATGGCCTTGACCGTGCACCAGGGCGACCACTTCGACGCCACGCACATCCCGCTGACCTGCACCGCCGCGCCGATGTTCGACCCGCTTGGGCGGCTCAACGCGATCCTCGACATCAGCGCGCTCAGCTCGCCGCAGGCCAAGAGCAGCCAGCACCTGGCGCTGCAGCTCGTGAAGGTCTACGCGCAGCGCGTCGAGAACGCGCACTTCCTGCGCTGCCATCGCACCGACTGGGTGCTCAAGCTGCACCCGAGCCCCGAGTTCGTCGAGATCAATCCGGACCACCTGCTCGCGCTCGACGCCGACGGACGCATCGTCGGCCACAACCGCGCGGCGCAGCTGCTGCTCGAGGGCGAGCACGGAAGCACCGTCCTGGGCCTGCCCTTCGAGCACTTCTTCAACCTGCGCCTGACCGATCTCGGGCGGTTCCTGCGCACGCTGCCCGGCGAACAGCGTGCGGTCACGCTCGCACGCAGCGGCCGCGTGCTCTTCCTGCACGCGGTGCCGCCGCCCAGCCGCTGGAGCGAGATCGTTCCGGCGGCCAACAGGCCCGACGCACCGCTGCCACCGGCGCTCGGGCGCCTCTCGGGCGGCGATGCGGCGCTCGAGCAGCAGCTGCATCGCGCCGCGCGACTCGCCGATACGACGGTAAGCGTGCTCGTCACCGGCGAGACCGGCAGCGGCAAGGAGTACTTCGCCAAGGCAATGCACGCAGCAAGTCGACGGAGCAGCAGACCGTTCATCGCGGTGAACTGCGCCGCGATCCCCGAAACGCTGATCGAGAGCGAACTGTTCGGGCACCTGCCGGGCAGTTTCAGCGGGGCGCGGCAGAAGGGCAAACCGGGCCTGATCCAGGAGGCCGACGGCGGTACCCTCTTCCTCGACGAGATCGGCGACATGCCGCTGCCGCTGCAGGCGCGGCTGCTGCGCGTGCTCGCCGAGCACGAACTGTTGCCGGTGGGCGCGACGCGCCCGGTCAAGGTCGACGTGCGGGTGATCGCCGCGACACACGCCGATCTTCCCGAGTTGGTGCGCAGCGGGCGCTTCCGCAGTGACCTCTACTACCGGCTGGCCGGTGCACACCTGCGGCTGCCGCCGCTGCGGGAGCGCAGCGACCTGAGCTGGCTCATCGCGCGCATGTTGCAGGACGATGGCCGCGGGCTGCGCCTGGCGGCCGAGACCGAGCGCTGCCTGCAGGCGCACGCCTGGCCGGGAAACCTGCGCGAGCTGCGCAACGTCATCGACTACGCCCGCGCGATGGCCGGAGACGACGGCGTGATCGGCCTGGACGATCTGCCCGACACGCTGAGCTCGCGCGGGCCCGCACCGGACGCACCCCGCATCGCCGGCGAGGCGGGCGGCAATGAGCGGATACCCGAGGCACAGCTTCTGCTGCAGTACTTGCGCGCTGCGCACTGGAACGTCAGTACGGTCGCGCATCAGCTCGGCGTCGCGCGCATGACGGTGTACCGTCGCATGCGGCGCTGGGGCATCGAGCCGCCGCGCCGCGGCGGTCGCTGATCGCGCGAACCGCCGTCCAGGCAACGACGATGGGGGCTCGTTCTTCTGGTCCGAATGGACCCGTGATTTCGGCCCCCGGGAGGGCAAGCTGCGGGGCCAGTTCTCTTCGCGCTCAAAGGTACTTGTCCTTCAAGCGCGCGGCGTCGGCGACCAGTTGCGCGAGCCGCTGGGCCTGCTCAGCCACGAAGCCAGCAATGCCTTGCACGAAAGCTCGTTCGGCCTCATCTTCGTAGTCGATGGCTTCGGCCTGAGCCGCAGCCTCTTTTGCGGCCAGCTTGGCCAGTCGCTGGCCTTCTCGGCGCATCAGCTTGCGGTCGATGCCGCAGCGTGCGGCGAAGTCTGCCAAGGCGAAAGGCGACACCTCGGCGTGGCTGAACACATCGCCATAGGCCATGGCCAGTTCGGTGTCGAACCCGTCGTACTGCAGGACGCTCACCAGGTCGTACCAGGGCGTCGGCTCGAGAAGGCCGCCCGGGCGAACGAAGAACGAGAAGTTCTTGCCGTGCGCGTCGCTGTTGCCGATCAAGAACTGGAAGAGTGCCCAGCGCAGCATGGCCAGCCGCGCTGCGGCCGTGTTGGCCGTCAACTCGGCACAGCCGAACAGGCGCTCGAGGCTCACCCCGTCGCGGATGTGCTGGACCGCTGGCGCATTGCCCAGATTCCGCTCGTACTTGTAGGCCACGGGCAGGTCGCAGGCCTGGCAGGCGTCGATGATGTGCCGGCGGTGAACCCGTGGCTGGCCGCTGGTGTTCTCGACGTCGCGGTCGAAGCGCCGCACCACCAGCACCGGCCGCGGCGTGCGCAGCAGACCCACCTCTGCGGCCGGCAGGCCCATGCGGCGCGCCAGCGACATGCAGAAGTGTTCATTGACCGCCAAGTGCGGCGTCTTCGGGTTGGCGACGTCGGGTTTGAGGATGTGCGTCGACGCCAGTCGCTGCCCGTCGACCAGGAAGAGTCGCCCGCCCTCGTTCAGCGGTCGGTCGAGATAGACCAGCAGCTTGTCCTGCAGTCCGGCCACTGACATGCGCACCTTGCCATCCCATACCGTCAGCGGCACGTGCTCCCGCTCGGCGATGCGCTGGTCGAGTTCTTGTCGGGAGACTTCTCGCAGGACAGGATCGCCCGCCGCCCGTGCCGCGGCAGCGTCGCCCGTGAAGCGCAGCGCGCCCGCCGTCTCGGCGCCCAGTGCCCAGATGAGACCAAAGACGTTGGTTTTGGCCAGGCCGTTGTAGGCGACCGCCACATCCAGGGCCCTCCCTTCGGGCAACAGATGCTCGATGAAGCGCTTGATGGACGCGGATGAATGGTCGTCCGGCGGACGCGTCAAGGGCAGGGCAGGAGACAGTGGGTAGGACTGGGCGTCAGCGACCCACGGCGTGGCATAGCTCAGGCTCCAGCGGTCATTGCGCCCCTCGTGTTCGATGGTGGCGATTCGGGTTTCTTCCGCCCAGACGTGCAGTGCGTGGGCCATGCCTGCGGCCTCACACCTTGTCGTCGCTGACGGACGCCGGCAAGCGGTTGCGGGCGGCCTCGCGGGCCCAGGGGTGCTCCTTGGGCAGCACCATCAGCGTCAGGCCCAGGCCGTGAAGGACGGTCAGAGCCTTGTCCAGGCGCACCGATCCTTGGCCGTTCTCGAGCCGGGACATGAGGTCCACCGACACACCCAGCAGACCGGCGGCATCGTCGATCCGCATCGACTGGGACTTGCGGCGCTCGCGCACAACCGGGCCCAGCTCAGGAGCTGACTTCAGGAGGGTCGGTCGGGGGTTTGACGTGTCGGTCATTTCGGAGTTTCGGTTGGTAGCCCCTCTGTGCGAGCTTTCATGAAGAAATTTCGGTTATTCCGAAATAGTAGCGACTCCATATCCATTCGTCAACGAGAATTTCGGCAAACCAGAAACTAATAGTCTTAGGTGCGCATAGATGGAGCAATTCCTGTTAATCCGAAACGAGATCTGTCAAGGCGGACTTTTGCCTTGGCAGGCCGTTGAAATGCCGATCGATCGATACCGTTCGTCTTGTCGACGAGCTTGCTGGCATGGGTCGACGAAGGGCGAGCCGCCGGCGCGGGGTGCCGACGGCTGCAGCGAGAGCCTGATCACGACGGTAAGGCTGGAGGAGTTCGTGCCGGCCAATCAACCGCTGCTCTCGAAGTGGGCCCAATGCGCGGCGAGGAGGCCCAAATGCCCCTCTTCTGGCACCCGGATGCACGCCAAGCGGGGCCGCACCGCAGCGGCCACAGTAGCGGCAAGCGCGGGCTGCATGATCTCGCCAGGCTGCTTGACGATGGGCTCCCTCGGCTAAACGGGTGGCTCTTCAACGGCCTGCTGGCGGTGCTGCGTTGCAGACAAGCACTGGGCGGCCGCTTCGCCACTTTCACCCATCGAACGCGTCAGCGGTAGTCGTGTTCGTGCTGGTCCCTCGCGGCGAGCAACAAGACGTCATGGTCGCGAACCGCGAACAAGAAAACGCACCCACCATGATCGAACGGGACTACCAACTCGCGGAAAGAGGTGGCGCCGGAATTCTGAACACGGCGATGAGTGGAGACTCTGCCCTGAGAGCGGGCCCGAGAAGCGGGCCTGCCAGGAGCAAAGAGCATGAGCAGAAGACCACGCCGCAACCACTCGGCGGCGTTCAAGGCCAAGGTGGCGCTGGATGCCATCCGCGGCGACAAGACGCTGGCCGAACTGGCCAAGCAGCACGATGTGCACCCGAACCAGATCACGGACTGGAAGAGCCAGTTGCTCGAGCGCGCGGCCAGCGTGTTCGGCAGCGAGGCGCCCGCCGAGCCGAAGACGGACCTGAAGGAGCTGCATGCCAAGATCGGCCAGCAGGCCTTGGAGATCGATTTTTTAGCCGGCGCGCTCACCAGGGTCGGCCTGCTCAGCGCAAAGCGATGATCGACCGAGACCATGCCTTGCCGCTAAAGCGCCAGGCCGAACTGGCGGGCATCAGCCGCGGCAGCGTGTACTACCTGCCCCGACCGGTGAGCCCGGCGGACTTGGGCGCCATGCGCGTGATCGACGAGCTGCATCTGGAGCATCCCTTCGCCGGCGCGCGCATGCTGCGCGACATGCTCAAAGCGCGTGGCTTCGAGCTTGGCCGCAAGCACGTGGCCACGCTGATGCGCCGCATGGGCATCCAGGCGCTGTACCGCAAGCCCAACACGAGCAAGAAGCACCCGCAGCATCAGGTGTACCCGTACCTGCTGCGCGGGCTGGCGATCGATCGCGCCAATCAGGTGTGGGCCATGGATCTGACCTACATCCCGATGGGGCGCGGCTTCGTCTACGTGGCCGCCATCATCGACTGGGCCAGCCGCAAGGTGCTGGCCTGGGACGTGTCGATCTCGATGGAAGCCGACTTCTGCGTGCGCGTACTCGACGCCGCGTTGTTGCGCTACGGCAAGCCGGACATCTTCAACACCGATCAGGGCAGCCAGTTCACCAGCGCGGCGCTCACCGAACGGCTGAAGACCGAAGGCATCGCCATCAGCATGGACGGGCGCGGCTGCTGGCGCGACTTGCGTGTAGTCGAGCGGCTGTGGCGCAGCGTGAAGTACGAGGAGGTGTACCTGCGGGCCTACGACACCGTGAGCCAGGCGCGCGAGGGCATCAGCCGCTACCTGGACTTCTTCAACTCGGCGCGGCCGCACACCGCGCACGACGGCAAGACGCCCGACAGCGCGTACTACGCGTCGCTGCCGGCGGCAGCCAAAGCGGCCTGATCGGGGGCCACAATGAGCGGTGAACACGGGTTGCCCACCGCGTCGGTCGTGCGTTCGTCGCCAGCGACGCCCGCCCGCCGCCGTGGACAACCCTGCGCCGCTGTCAAACCGGCAGAGTTCCACTTATCGCACCCCGATTCGTGTTCAAACGGATGGGGCCACCTCTCTCCCAGCTCGAGCCGGAGGCCATCCTTGGTGGGAGCTCCTCGGTAGATTGCAGATTTGCTGTTCAGCAAATATTGCTATTTGACCGAATATTCGGTATGGTGGCCATATTTACTGCACAGCGAACCTAGGCGGTGAGCATGCTTCAGGCGCAGGCGAGCGAACGGGAGCTGATCGACCAGTTCCTCGCGGCACTTCGGTCGCTGCCCGAGGTGCAGGCCGAACTCGAACGCGCCGCTGCGCCGGACCACGACGTCCAGCTTGCGCTCGACGTTGCCGGCAAGCCCATCCACGCGCTCGTCGAGGTGCGGAAGGCGGTCTACCCGCGCGACGTCCGCGAGCTCGTCTGGCGGATCAGGGACCTCGCCCGCCAGCAACCTGCCGGCGAGAGCGGCGGCGAGGCGCTGGCGGTCCTGATCGCCGATTCCATCTCGCCGGGGGCGAAGGAGCTGCTTCGAGCCGAGCGCGTCGGTTACTACGACAGCGGCGGCAGTCTCTACGTCCCGGCCCGGGGAGCCTACCTCTACGTCGACAAGCCGCCTCCCAAGTCCTTGTCCCGGTCCATGCGGTCCTTGTTCACGGGGCGGCGCGCGCAGGTACTGCACGGCCTGCTGATCCGCCACCAGGACTGGCTCGGCGTGAAGGACCTGGCCGAGCTGACGCTGGTTTCGCCGGCGACGGCGTCCCAGGTGCTGTCCGAAATGGAGCGCCTCGACTGGCTGGAGTCGCGCGGGCAGGGGCCCAGCAAGCAGAGGCACCTTCGGCAGCCCGCGGCGCTGCTCGATGCCTGGGTGAAGCAGCTGGGCTCGATACGGCTCCCGGCACTGAGGCGCTACTTCGTGCCCGCGATGAAGCCCGACGGCTTGATGGAGCGCCTCGGCCAGGCTTGCGAGGCGCGCGGCGTCGAGTACGCCGTCAGCTTCGAGGCGGCCGCGCAGCGCTACGCGCCTTTCCTGTCTGCGGTCTCCCAGGTTCGATGCCGACTGCTGGCGGGATCGGGGGGCGATGCCGCGATCGCCGACCTCGGGGCGCGCGTCGTCAGCGAGGGCGCGAATCTCGCCGTCATCGAGGCCAAGTCGGCGGGCGATCTGCTCTTTCGGGAGCGGGTCGGAGGAGTCTGGCTGGCCAGTCCGATCCAGGTCTACCTCGACCTCCTGCGCGGCGAGGGACGCGCCAAGGAGATGGCCGAGCACCTGCGCCGAGAAAGGATCGGCTTCTGATGGCCAAGCCTGCGACGCTGGACGGCTACAGAGACGAGTACACGCTCGACTGCGAACGGGTGCTGGTGACGTTGCTGCGGGGACTGGGACCGTGGAAGGACTCGGTCTATCTCGTCGGCGGCCTCACGCCGCGGTATCTCGTCCCCGCGCGCCCGCCGGTCGTGCCCGCGCACGCCGGCACGCTGGACGTCGACATCGTCATCGACCTGCAGATCCTGGCCGACACCGAGGCGTATCACACGCTCGAAGAGAACCTCAAGCGCATGGGGTTCGAGCGGGCCGAGAACGAGCAGGGCGTCAAGCTCTCCTGGCGGTGGCAGACCCGGACCGAGCACGGTGCGCTGATGGTGCTGGAGCTGCTGGCCGACGCGCCGCAGATCGCCGGCGGGCGCGTGCAGCCGCTGCCGACGGAGGGCACGATCTCGGCGCTCAACATCCCGCACTCGTCGATCGTGTTCGACCTGTACCAGGTGGCCGAGATCCGTGCCGAGTTGCTCGGCGGGAACGGGGTGGCGACCGAGCGCGTGAAGCACGCCGACATCGTCAGCTTCACCTGCCTGAAGGCGTTCGCGTTCGATCAGCGCTTCGAGCGCAAGGACGCCCACGACTTGGTCTACTGCATCGAGCATGCCCCGGAGGGGCTGGACGCCGTCGTCGCCGCCTTCGCCCGGGCGCTTGCTGGCAAGCACGCGGCCGTGGTCCGAGAGGCGCTGGGTATCCTTCGACGACGCTTCGCCGACGAGGCGGTAACGGAGGGTTATCGCAAGGACGGGCCAGTTTCGGTGGCCAAGTTCGAGCTGGGCGACGGCGACGAACCCGAGCAGCGCGAGGCGAGGATGCTGCGCCAGCGCGAGGCGAGCGACGTGATCGGTCGGCTCCTGGCAGGGATCGGGTAGCGGCTGAGGCGACGAGATGATCATCACCTTCGGCTTGCGCTTGGACGGAGAGCATGGCTGGCGACCCGCGGATCGCCTCGGGATGCCGATTTGCGGCCCGCTCGGACTGCTCAACCTGCTCGAGACCCGGCTCGGATTGCTGCGCGCTGACTGCGCTCACGCTCAGCGCGTCACGCAGTACCGCGAATGCCTCAAACAGGTCGACACGGGGGATCGCTTCTACCACGCGTCGTTCGGCATCGATCCGATCGGTACATCCGCGTCGCTGCTGTCGTGGCGCGATGCCTGGTATCTGCACGGCTGGAACGGCGAGTCGCCGCCAGCGGCCGGCGTCCGGATCACCGACATGGCCGCCGTCGAGGCCGTTTCACGGGAGCTTCTGTTCCCGTCGATCGGCGAGCGACTGGCCCGCGTCGCCGAGTTTCTTGACCGACAGCAGCCGAAGATCGAGAGCATCGAGCTCGTCGACCCGATCGATGCCTTTCCCAAGCGCTGGCGGGAGGTACTCGCGAAGCTGCCGGTGAATTCGGTCAGGCAGTACGCACCGTCGGCGGACCTGGGTACCGTGCTGGGGAGGCTCCAGATCGCCCTCAAGGCGGCGCACGACGGGGAGAAGCGAGGCGAGAAGATCCCTTGGTCCGACGACGGCAGTCTGCGCGTCGTGCGTGGCGAGACCGGCCTTGTCGCCGCGCGTTGGCTCGCTCACGAACTCGCAGGGCCGCAGCAAGGGGCCGCGATCGTCGCCGAGCAGAGCCGTTCCCTGCTCGATGCGACGCTCGATGCCGCCGACGTCGCACGGCAGGGTTTCCAGGATGCGAGTCCCCTGGCACCTGCGCTTCAGGTCCTGCCTCTGGCGCTCGCCACTGTCTGGGACCCGCTCGACGTCTATGCGCTGCTCCAGTTTCTCTCGCACCCGATCGGACCGGTGCCCGGCTATGCCCGGCGGCGGTTGGCCGAAGTGGTGGCGCAGTACCCCGGCATTGGTGGCCCGCGATGGCGGGAAGCGGTCGAGGAGATCGTGCGTCGCCATCCGGATCGCGCCGCCGATGTCCGAAAGGCAGTGTCGTTCTGGGTCGAGCACACGCGTTTCGTGCCGGAGCAGGGTGCGCCGATATCCGCGCTGCTCGAAAGAACTCGAGCGATTCGCGACCATTTCGGCGCGCGCCTCGCCGATCAGGACGCCAATCGAAGCGCGGCTGCCGCGACGGGTTTGACTCAGGCCGGCGCGGTGGCGGCCGCGCTCGAGACGCTCGTCGCGCACGGCGAATCCTCGATCGCCCCAGCGGAACTCGAGGCGCTGGTGGCGCAGTGCACGTCGCAGGGCGCCCCCAACTTCGCAATGCACGCGCAGGTCGGGCGCGTACCGTCGGTGTCCGATCCGGGCGCGTTGGTGGAACCGTTCGACCGCGTCGTCTGGTGGCAGATGGGCGCACCGGCATTGCCGGGCCACTACCCGTGGAGCGTCGGCGAGATCGCCTCGCTCGCGGCTGCGGGTGTGGACTTGCCCCCGCTCGCGGACGTCCTGAAGCGGCGCGGCGATGATTGGCTCAGACCCGTCTTGAACGCACGCAGGCAACTCGTGCTCGTGCTCCCTCCGCGCGCCGAGGAGATGCACCCTCTGTGGCAGGAGATCCAGTGGTTCGTCGATGGCCTACGGCCGGAGCCTTTGGAAGGCCTCCTGACCGGGCGCCTCGGCGACGACCTGCCGGCGATCGCGCACGCGGCTCTGCCGGGACGCAGACGGTGGTGGCAACTCCCGCCGCAGGCGACGATTCCGCCGCGCTCCCGCGAGTCCTATTCCAGCCTCGGCGCGTTCCTGAATGCGCCCCATCAGTGGGTTCTGAAGTATGCGGCCCGGCTCAACCCCTCCAATCTCCTTGCGGTCGCCGACGGGAACCTGCTCTACGGCAACCTGGCCCATCGGTTGATCGATCGGTTCTTCCGCACGGACGGTGCGCTCGAACTTCGCGGCGATGCAATGAGGGCTTGGTTCGCACGCGAATTCGCAACGGTCGTGGCCGAGGAGGGCGCCGTTCTCCTCATGCCCGGGCGGCGTGGAGATTACGAACGGCTTCGTGCCGCAATGGAGCGCGCCATTGCGGAGTTCCAGCGGCAGTTCGCGGCGGCGGCCGTCGATTCCATCGAGCCCGAGCGTGCGCTCGCCGGGAAATTCACCGGCGGCGAGGTCGAAGGCGTCGCGGATCTCGTCGTGCGCAACCGGTCCGGCCAGCGCGCGATCGTCGACATGAAGTGGTCCGGCGGCAACTACCACCAGGACCGGCTTGCGAAAAATCGCCACCTGCAACTCGCGGTGTACGGGGAGCTGCTTCGGCAGGAGACGGGAGCGTGGCCGCAGGTCTCCTACTTCATCCTCGAAGCGTCCCGCCTCATCGCGCCTGACACGGGGTTCTTTCCGGAGGCGCGGGTGGTTCGGTCAGGCGGCCCGGGATCCACCGCGGCGCTGTGGGACCGGTTCGTCGCTGCCTGGATCTGGCGCCGCTCCCAGATCGACGCCGGCTCGATCGAAGTTGCGGTCCCGGGCGCCGAACCCACCGCCGAATCGGTGGCGCCAGCCGACGCGCTCGAGCCGGAGGAGTTGCGGGAGGACTACGACGACTACCGGTGGCTGACGGGCTGGGAGGGCTGAGCGATGGTCGGCACCCTCAGGTTCGTCAGCGCAGGCGCGGGAAGCGGCAAGACCTACCGACTCACGCAGATCCTGCACGAGAAGCTCAGCTCGGGACAGGCCAGGCCGGCCGGCGTGATCGCGACCACCTTCACGCGCAAGGCTGCGACCGAGCTTCGCGAGCGGGTCCGAAAGGCGCTCATCGAGAAGGGCGAGTTCGCACTGGCCAATTCGATCGGACAGGCGCGCATCGGCACGGTCAACAGCGTCTGCGGCGGTTATCTCGAGCGCTTCGCGTTCGAGGCGGGGCTCGCCACCGAGCAGCGCGTACTGGAGGAGGCGCAGTCGGGCGCACTCGTGAGGCAGGCCATCGATGCGGTCTCCGACGACGCGACGGTGAAGGAACTGGTCGAACTCGCTCGGCGCCTCGGCATCGAGAGCTGGGAAGACGCGCTCAAGTCGATCATCGACCAGGCTCGCGCCAACGACATTGCACACACGCGTCTCGCCGCGTTCGGAGAACGCAACGCGAGAGAGCTCCTCGCCCACTTTCCCGCGCCGGCCTCGGACGACCTCGACGCACTGCTCATGGGTGCGATCGAGACCGCCGTACCCGAGCTCGAGAAGCGCGCCACGGGCAAGAAGAACACGGCCGACTTCATCGCGCTTGCGCGCGAGACGCTTCGTTTGGTGCGCGGCGGAACCGCCACTTGGTCCGACTGGGTCAGGCTCTCCAAGGGCGCGCCGGAGGCGGGCCTGAGGACCGTCGCGCAGCCCGCGACGGACGTCGCCGGTCGCTTCGCGGCGCACGCGCGCCTGCGCCAGGACATCGAGCGCTACCTGGCGGCGATCTTCGCGCTGGGCGCGAGGGCGCTGGATGCCTACGCCCAGAGAAAGCGCGAGCTGGGCGTGATCGACTTCGTGGACCAGGAGCACCTCTTCCTCGGCCTGCTGGAGAAGCCGGCGGTCGTCGAAGCGCTCTCGGAAGAACTCGATCTGCTGCTCGTGGACGAGTTCCAGGACACGAGCCCCATCCAGCTCGAACTCTTCGTGCGCCTGTCGCGCATCGCCCGCGAAAGCGTTTGGGTCGGCGACGTCAAACAGGCCATCTACGGCTTCCGGGGCAGCGACGCCGAGCTCATGAAGGCGGTGCTTGCCGAGCTTCCGGCGATGGGCGGCACGAAGGAAGTGCTCGGCCAGTCACGCCGGTCTCGGCCCGACCTGGTTCGGCTGGTCAACGGCGCGTTCCGCGACGCGTTTTCGCCCGGGCTCTCGCGCCAGGAGGTGGAGCTGGCGCCGGTGCGCGAGGAGCTGGTGCCCGATGCTGCGCTCGCGAACTGGGTGCTCAACGGCAGGAACGTGACGGAGCGGTCCGCCGCACTGGCCGAGGGCGTCAAGGCCCTCGTTGCGTCGGGCTACCGCATCGTCGATCCGTCGAGCGGCGAGCCCCGACCGGTCCACTTCGGGGACATCGCGGTGCTGTGCAAGACGAACGCGGGCGTCCAGACGGCGGCGGAGGCCCTGCGATTCGCCTCGGTGCCCTGGGCCACGCAGCAGTCGGGGTTGCTCTCCACACCCGAGGCCGTTCTCGCGGTCGCGTGCCTGCGTCGATTCAACGACCCGCGCGACACCTTGGCGAGCGCCGAGATCGTATCGCTGGCCGACTGCGAGGAACCCGAGTCCTGGCTCGCGGACCGCCTGCGCTACCTCGAAGCCGGGGGCGACAGCGCGCAGTGGCGGGACGGAGCCCAGGGCGATCATCCGCTGCTCGCGCGCATCGCGAAGCTGCGAGAGCAGGCGCCACTGCTCTCGCCCTACGCCGCGACGGAACTCGTCGTCGTCCAATGCGACCTCGTTGGCCGCGTGCTGCGCTGGCGGCGCAACGAACTCGTCGCCCAGGTGCGCCTCGCCAACCTTCAGGCCCTTCTCGGTCTCGCGAAGAGCTACGAGGACGCCTGCATCGCCCGACGCGAGCCGGCGACGGTCTCCGGCCTCATTCTCTGGCTCGGCGAGCAGGCCCGCGTCCAGCAGGACATGCTCGCGCAACCGCCCGTCGATGCGGTCAAGATCATGACGCACCACGCGGCCAAGGGACTGGAGTGGCCTGTCGTCATCCTCCTTGACCTCGAGAAGGACATCCAGGACCGCATCTGGTCGGTCGGCGCACGGTCCGAGGGAAGCCTCGACGTCGCCGCGCCGCTCAAGGACCGCTGGATCCGATACTGGCCGTGGCCCTTCGGCGCCCGGAAGAAGGTCGATATCGCCGACACCATTGCCCAGTCGGCCGAGGGAGTTCGCCTGCGTGCCGAGGCGATCGACGAGGCCAAGAGACTTCTCTACGTGAGCGCGACGCGGGCGCGCGACTTCCTCGTCTTCGCGTTCCCCGCAAAGCGAGGAGCGTGCGAGTGGCTCGGGTCTCTGAACGCGCCGTGGCTGGCGCCAGACGTCGCGGACGATGCGGTGTCCCTGCCTGACGGTTCGCGCGTCTCGTGCGACTTCCGCAGCTTCGACGCGCCGGCCGCGCCCTCCCTCGCGGTCGAGCCGGATTCGCCGCTCCATTGGTTCCGTGGCACCGAATTGCGCACCGAGCGGCTACCTGCGACCTTGGTTGCCTCGGCCACCCAGGCAAGGGCTTGCAGGATCACGGATTCCGCAACGATCGGAGATCGCATCCCGCTCCGGCCGGGAGTCGACATGACCGCGCTCGGCAACGCGATCCACGCTTGCATCGCGACGGCGTTCACCGATCCGAGCGTGCCCTTCGACGAGGAACGGGCAGCGCGCATCCTCGACGGCTTCGGACTCGCGGGTGCAATCGAACCGTCAGCGATGGTTCGACAGATCGCGGCATTGGAGGCGTGGATCTCCGCGCGCTGGCCGGACTGCCGACGCCATGCCGAGATTCCCATCGAGTCGATTCTCGCCAGCGGTCAGGTCGTGCAAGGACGCATCGATCTGCTGCTGGAAACGAAGGATGGTTGGGTGCTCCTCGATCACAAGGCGAACCCGGCGCCGCGGGATCGGTGGGATCAGGTCGCCCAGGAGCACGGCGGGCAACTGTCGGTCTACGCGGATGCGCTCGCGCGCGCCACGGGGCGCTCCATCGCGGAGGCGTGGATCGTTCTGCCCGTCGGAGCGGGCGCGATCCAGGTGGCGGCGAGCGAGGCATGAGCGGCAGACCACCCCTCAGGCCAGGGTCCGGGGCTACCGTTAGCTCGGCGCGGCGCCCGACGGTACGGAGGCGGCAGTGAGGCACGACGCCGTGACCTGGCTGGACTTCCGGGCGGATGACCTCGCTCGCGCGCGCGACTTCATTCGATCCCTTCAGGAAGAAGGCGTCATCGACGAGCTCGGATTCCTCGCTCTTCTGGGACGGTTCTCAGACCTACTGCATCCGGCAACGACCACGCTGATGCGGTCCGCACGATATTTCTACTTCATCGCCGGCATCTACAGGTCGCTCGAACGCGAAGGGGTTCGCGCGAGTTGACTCGAATCGAGCAGCGAGGACTGGCCGGTCCAGGCGGCCGAGCGGCGCGTGGACGCGCCATGCTTGGCGAAGGCCTGCAGCAGGTGCAGCGTGTCGTCGGTCCAGGCCTGGGCCAGGCCGTCGATGGCATGGGTCAGCAGCGAGACGGCCAGGTCCTGCGACGGCGCGCAGGCCGCGCGCGTCAACGTGCTGGTGGCCAAGCACGCGCTGACCAGCCCGCTGCAGGACGTGCCCGAGATCGCCGAATGGCGGCGCGACCGCGACGGCGTCGAGCACGGCCGCATCGTGCTGGCCAATGGAAATGCCTCGCATGGCGAGCCGGCGCGGCTGCAGCGCGATGTCCGCGGCCGGCCGCTGCACCTGCCGCTGGCCGGATCGCGGCTGACGCCCGAGCCGGCGGCGAAGGAACTGCAGGCGTGCCACAGCGCTTGAGCGGCTGGGCCACGCCCCCCCCGCCTTGCAGATGGCGCATCGATCTGCTACACCGCAGCATCAGCTGTCGGCAAGGGAAGGAGGGGGCGGATGCATCGGACGCCGTGGGGCTTGCTCGTCGCCCTGGCGATGGCCTGGCCGGGGCTGGCGATCGGCCAGTCCTGCCCCGAGGCCGGGGCCAGCCTGGCCGTGGTGCGCCAGGCGATCAACGGTATGGGCAAGAGCGACCGTGCACCGGCCGCCGCCGACTGCGCGCGGCAGTGGGCGTCGACGATGGAGCTCGATCCCGAGCGGTTGCGCGAACCCCAGCTCATCAGCTTCTTCCAGGAGGCCGCCGACCTGCATCGCCGCGCCTACGAGAAGCGGCGTGACGCCAGCCGGCCGGCCGAGGCCGACAAATACCTGGGCGAGGAGATTGCGCTGCGCCGACGCTTCCTGGAAGTCGCGCTGCGCGCGCCTCCGGCCGCCGGCGACGAGACCTTGTCGCGGGCCATCGTGCGGCACCTGTCGTCGCTGACCGGCGCGCTGGCCCGCCGGCAGCAGTTCGAGGAGGTGGACAAGGTGCTGTCCAACGCCGAGGCCAGCGTGATCGACGAAGAGGCCGTCAATGTCTGGCTGCAGGCCCTGTGGTCCTGCGCCAAGTTTGATGGCCGGAAGCGCAACCTGTGCACGCCCGAGAACCAGCGTGACTGCAAGGAGCGCATCGAGGCCTTCCTGGCCCGCATCGACGAGATGAAGGGCCGGCGCTTTCCGCCGCTGACGCGGCGCGACATCGATGGGCTGCGTTCGCTCACAGGCGAGGGCGGGTGCCTGCGATGAGCCCCCGGCACGCCGCCGCGGACGCCCTGGCTGCCGCCGCGCTGGCCCTCGGCGGATCGGCCCTCGGTCAGGACGGCAGTGCCAGCGCGACCGTCGCAGCGGCAGAGGGTTCTTCCAGCCGGCCGGTGTTGGCCAGCGTGGCCGGCGACCCGATGAACCGCGTCGGCGATCCGGTCTTCGTCACCATCACGTTGCGCAACCAGACCGGCCGGGACCAGATCGTCAAGAACCTGTCGGTGCGCGTCGACGCCATGGCCGACCAACGCTTCGTGTCGCCCGGCGAATGCGAGCTCAGCGGCCTGGGCGAGATCACGCTCACGCCCGGCGAGACCTACAGCCAGACCTGCCGCTTCCCGGTGGCGGCGGCCAGCCCGGCCCCGGAACCGGATGCCGCAGCGTCGGCCGCGGCCGCACCCTCGGCCCCCAGCCAGACCGACCGCACCGGCTGGGCCCGCTCGGCCTGGTATGGGAACCTGTTCGGGGCGGACCTGCGGCTGCTCATCGACGTCGACGTCGAGGGCACCGGCTCGCGCCGCTTCTTCCCGGTGGTGACGGTCAAGGCCGGCGAGGGCAGCATCTTCGTCGGCGGCGTCTTCGGGGCCATGCTGCTGGCCTTGTTCGTGTTGGCCGAGCGGCTGCTGAAAAACCCCGACGTGCGCGAGAACTGGGTGCGCAATGTCTTCGTCACGCTGCTGATGGGGTTGCGCGGCGGGCTGCTGGCGGTGATCGCGCTGCTGCTGGGCAAGACCACGCAAGGCATCGGCTCGCCGGTCACGCTGACCGTCGTCGACTTCTCGGGCGGCGTGCTGATCGGGCTGTTCTCGTACCCGCTGGCGTCCTGGATCTCGTCGACGCTCAAGCTCGACGGCGTCTTCGTGGCCGCGCCGCCCAAGGGTGGTGGACCCGCCGCGCCGGACCCGCTGCCGCCTGAACCGCGGGTCTGACTGGCACCGGCCTCAGCCGCGCGCCTGCAGGATGGCCGCCATCTTCTGGTGGATCAGCTGGATGCCCTTCAGCGGCCGGATCATGACCTTGAAGTCGACGATGCGCCCTTCGTCGTTCCAGCGGATCATGTCCACGGCGTTGACGTGCACGCCGTCGATCTGCACCTCGAATTCGAGCACCGCATCCTGCCCCTGTACCACCTCGCGCACATAGCGGAAGCTGTCGTTGAAAAGACGTGGAAGGCGGCCGACAGGTAGGCATGCGTGAGCGCGCGACCGCGCTGCGGCGTATGCACCACCGGCGAATGGAAGACGGCATCGTCGGCCAGCAGTGCGCGTGAAGATGGCGCGCAACATCGGAAAAAAGAGCGGCGGCGTGCTTTGCAAGTCTGCGTAGCTGTCAGGTCCCGGATGATTACGTACCAGTCTTGAAAAGAGTTGAGGATGGGTTTTCTGCCATCGTTTGAGTGCCTGCAGCGGGGTTTGGTGGTCAAGCGCCTTCTGCGGGAGTTGCTGGTTGTAGAG
>Ga0209605_1002270_pt1 | contig 18862 bp, 20 predicted proteins | sample AD_UKC035_MetaG_FD_184408 | JGI IMG/M metagenome (GOLD analysis project Ga0209605, IMG submission 184408) | Active sludge microbial communities of municipal wastewater-treating anaerobic digesters from USA - AD_UKC035_MetaG (SPAdes) (version 2) | ecosystem: Engineered > Bioreactor > Anaerobic >...
GCGTGACGGCACTCATTTTCTGGGGGGTTTTCATCAACATCTGCATGGTCATCGGGGTTCTTCCCGTGGTGGGAATCCCTCTTCCCTTTTTCAGCTATGGGGGGTCTTCCCTGGTTGCCATGATGGCCGGCGTCGGGCTTCTCATCAACGTGAGCATGAGGAGGTTCATTCTTCAGCCGTGACAGCTCCGGAAAAGACGTCGTCCGTGGCGGGGCCCTTCGTTCCCGTTTGTCGGGGCTTGCCGGTAAATAACTCGTATTCCAAGGGGTTGGGACGTCGGCCCGGCCAAACGTTGCGAAGCCGCCGGAAAGATTTCATTCATCGGCCTGCTGCGAATTCATGACCGGTGATCCACCCGCAGTGGAATCGTGAGGGGTCGTCCGACGACAGTCTTTGACAGTCTTCCGGGCGGAGGCGGAATTAATCGAAATTAAAAGAATATCAGGAGGCATGGTGGGGATGCTGGGGAAAAAATCGGACGGGGACATGGTGGCCTTTCTCGGAACGGGTACCGAATTCACGGGCAAGCTGATTCTGAAGGGTTCCATACGAATCGAAGGGGTGTTCAACGGGGAAATTCTCGGGGAGGGAACCCTGATGATCGGGGAAGGCGCCCGCATCGAAGGGGACATCGCCGTGGACCGCATGGTCATTCACGGGGAGGTGCGGGGCACCCTCAATGCGAAAGAACGCCTCGAAATCTGCACGAGCGGCCATGTCCGCGGAAACATCACGACCCCCGTCCTGGTGATCCAGGAAGGGGCTTTCTTCCTCGGGGAATGTCACATGGCGGTGACGGGGTCCGACAGGACTGAACGGGAAGAGGAATGACGGCTCTTTCCCGCCGGAGAACGCTCGTTTTCTCCTCGAAATTCACCTGTACGGGCGGTCAAAAAATGCTTGACAACAGGGGGCAGTTGTGGTTAGTAGTGCCCGGTTTTCAGGAATCCCTTCCCAAAAGGGCTGCACGGTGGGCACAACAGAGATCACATCCAGCGGCGAAGTTCTTCACAAGGTGGCGGTACAGGCGCCTGACAGGAGGGTATTCTCCAAAGAATGAACCGAGTGGTGTACGCACTCGGTTTTTTTTTGTCTTGTTCGCATTTCATTGAGATAAGGGGTGAGAGCCGATGGTTGAATTGAACAGTTCTCTTTGGATCCAGATGGTCAATTTCCTGATCATGATCTTCGTCCTCAATGTTCTCCTGTACAAGCCCGTTTTAGGGGTTTTGGAAAGAAGGAAGAAGCATCTGCAGGATCTGGACGAGGAAGTGACGTCTCTCGACAGGACCGTGAAGGAAAAAGAGGCCGCCTACGAGGAAAAACTGCGCCAGGCGAGACAGCAGGCCATGACGGAAAGGGAGGGTGTCCGGAAGGAAGCCTCCGATGAGGCCAAGGTTGTCATGGACCAGGCGAGGGGCGAAATCTCAACGATGATGGACGCGTTGAAAACAAGGATGGACGCTGAGATGAAGGAAGCCAAGGCGGTCCTGAAATCGCAGGCTGAAAAGATTTCCTTGGAGATATCGGAAAAGGTGCTGGGGAGGACCATTCAATGAGTGAGACAATCCGTTATCTGCGGTCTAAACAGTTTATTCTTTACACCGTGCTGCCGGCCATGGGGATGCTCCTCTTCTGGGCGGCCGTTGCCTGCGCCTCGGGAGGCGCCGAAGGTGCCGAAAGCCACGGCGGCGGCAAGCTTATGGATTTCGTCTGGCGGGTCGTCAACTTCGTCATTCTGGCGGCGATCCTTTACAAACTCGCCGCCAAAGGTATCAAGGGGTTCTTCGTGGGACGGAGGGCCCAGATCAGGGAAACCATGGAAAACGCCATCGCCATGAAGGAAGAGGCGGAGAAGAAGTTCCAGGAATACGAGGCGAAACTCACCAAGGCCACCAAGGAGATCGAGGATCTGACAGCCACAATCAGGGCCCAGGGTGAGGCGGAACGGGTCAGGATCCTGGAAGAGGCCAAGGTATCGGCGCAAAAGATGAAGGAAGACGCCCAGGCCCGGATCGGCCACGAGTACAAGAAGGCAACAAAGGAATTGAGAGAGGAAGCCGTGGCCCTTTCAATCCAGATGGCCGAATCGATCCTGAAGAAAAAGTCTAAAAAAAGCGATCATGACACCATGGTCGCCGATTTTATCGATAGGATGGGGAGGCTCAATTGAAACGGAGTGAGATTTCCAAACGATACGCCAGAGCGATCTTTGACATCGCCCGGGAGGAGGGGAAGACGGAAGAATACTTCGGCGAGCTGAAGGGCTTCAACGATCTTCTCGCGCAAAACGCCAACCTGAAGGGCTTCATGACCAACCCGGTTTTCGCCAAGGCCGACAAGATGAGCGTGCTCGACAAGATCGCCGAGAAAGCGGCCTTGTCCCCCATCATGCGCAATTTCGTGAGAATACTCATTGACAAGGGCCGGATAGGCGTTCTCGCCGAAATACAGGACTGGTTCCAGGAATCGCTGGACCAGATTTCCGGCCGGGTCCGGGTCCAGGTAACCTCTGCCTACAAGCTTTCAGAAGATCTTGAGCAGAAACTGAAGGCCAAGATGGAAGAGGTGACCGGTAAAAGCGTGGAAATGAACGTGGAGCGCGACCAGTCCCTCATCGGGGGTATCGTCGTCAAGGTCGGAGACACCCTCTATGACGGAAGTATCCGTGCCCAGCTGAACACCATAAGGGAACTCTTAAGGGAGGAGATATAAGGGATGGAAGCAATCAAAGCAGAAGAAATAACCCAGATCATCACCAAGCAGATCAAGGATTACGAGAAGAAGCTTGATGTCAGCGAAGTGGGGACCGTCCTCTCCGTCGGTGACGGCATCGCCCGGGTCTACGGCCTTGAAAACGTCATGGCGATGGAACTGGTGGAGTTTCCCGGCGGGATTCTCGGCATGGTGCTGAACCTCGAGCGGACAATGTCGGCGTGGCCATTTCTCGGTGAAGACATTCACATCAAGGAAGGTGACCTTGTCAAGAGGACGGGCCGGATCGCCCAGGTTCCCGTCGGCGAGGCCGTTCTCGGCCGGGTCATCGACGCCACCGGCGCCCCCATCGACGGCAAGGGGCCCATCGAATCCAGCGAGTTCAGGAGAATCGAAATGGTGGCCCCTGGCGTGATTCACCGCCAGCCGGTGAAGCAGCCCATGTATACGGGGCTCAAGTCCATCGATGCCATGACGCCCATCGGAAGAGGCCAGCGGGAACTCATCATCGGCGACCGCCAGATCGGGAAAACGGCCATCTGTATTGACGCCATCATCCGGCAGAAAGAAACGGGGCTCAAGTGCATCTATGTGGCCATCGGGCAGAAGAAATCCACCGTCGCCCAGGTGGTCGAGGCCCTCCGGAAAAACGACGCCATGAGCTATACCTGCGTTGTCGCCGCCTGCGCCAGCGACCCCGGAACACTGCAGTACATCGCCGCTTTCGCCGGCTGCGCCATCGGGGAGTATTTCCGGGACAACAAGCAGGACGCCCTCATTATCTATGACGATCTTTCCAAGCAGGCCGTCGCCTACCGGCAAATCTCCCTGCTCCTTCGCCGTCCCCCGGGACGGGAAGCCTTCCCCGGAGACATCTTCTACAACCATTCCAGGCTTCTCGAGCGGGCGGCCAAGCTGAACGACGAACTCGGTGCCGGAACCCTGACGGCCCTGCCCATCATTGAAACCCAGGCCGGTGACGTGTCCGCCTTCATTCCCACGAACGTCATCTCCATCACCGACGGTCAGGTCTACCTGGAGCCAAGCCTCTTCTTTGCCGGTATCCGCCCGGCCATCAACGTCGGTCTTTCCGTTTCCCGGGTCGGCGGCGCCGCCCAGGTGAAAGCGATGAAACAGGTGGCGGGGACATTGAAGCTCGACCTGGCCCAGTACCGGGAACTGGCGGCCTTCGCCCAGTTCGGAAGCGACCTGGACAAGGCGACCCAAGCTCAGCTCGACCGGGGCATCCGACTCGTAGAACTCCTCAAGCAGCCTCAGTACCGGCCCATGTCCCTGGCGGAAGAGGTCGTCGTTCTTTTCGCCGGTGTCCGCGGTTTCGTCGACAAATACCCCGTGACCCGGCTGAAGGCCTACGAAGAAGAGCTCCTCAAGTTCGTGTCGACGAAATATGCCGACGTGATGAAGGAAATCGACACGAAGCAGGAGATCACCGCCGATCTCGACAAGAAACTCCGGGAAGTCCTGAAGGAATTCGATTCGGTTTTCGCGGCTGCGTAGTTTCGGTAAATTGAGCAGGGAGAAGGTTGAATGGCAGCGTTAAGAGATATCAAACGAAAAATAGAGGCCGTCCAGAAGACCAAGCAGATCACCCGGGCCATGAACATGGTCGCTGCTTCTAAACTGAAGAGCGCCCAGGTCCGGATGGAGAATTTCCGGCCCTACGCGGAGAAATTCATGGAGGTGCTCTCGAGCGTCGCCCTCCGGGTGAATCCGAAGATGCATCCCCTGCTGGCGGTTCGGGAACCCAAGCGGGTCCGTATCGTCGTTTTCACTTCGGACAGGGGGCTTTGCGGCGGTTTCAATTCCAACGTCATCCGGGCCGTGGAGGGCTTCATCCGGTATCGCAAGAGCGAGGGGAAGGAAGTTTCCCTCGTCACGATCGGCCGAAAGGGCCGGGATTATTTTCGCAAGAAGAATCCCGTCGTCGGCCAGTATCTCGATGTCTTGAGGCAGTTCGACCTGTCCCTGGGGGGGCAGATCGCCGAGGAACTCGTAAATGCCTTCACGGGGGAGGAATACGACGAGCTCTACATCGCCTACAACGAGTTCCGGAACATCGCCGTTCAGCGAGCCCGGATCGTGCGGCTTCTCCCGGTGGCCCAGGAAGGGTCCGTGGAGGATCTTCCCCCGGAGAAGCGAATCGATTATATTTATGAACCTTCAGAAGAGGCGCTCATCGATGTCCTCCTCCCTGAATACATCAAGATCCTTGTCTTCCGGTCTCTTCTGGAGACGTCAGCCGGGGAGAACGGGGCCCGTATGGTCGCCATGGACAACGCCACGAAGAACTGCGAGGAGATGATCACCAACCTGACTCTGCGGTTCAACAAGGCCCGGCAGCAGGCGATCACGGCGGAACTTATGGACATCGTCGGAGGAACCGAGGCCCTCGCCAAGGGATAGGCAGGAGGCGGGCGGCCCGGCAGGGACAAACGCACGGAACAGGAAATTCACCTTTGAAGGAGACAGGCATGAATATTGGAAAAATCGTACAGGTAATCGGGCCGGTCGTGGACGTCGAGTTTGAAGAGGGAAAACTGCCGACCATCTTGACGGCTCTTTTCATCTCGAACCCGGCCATCAACGATGAAGAGGACAACCTGGTCATCGAGGTCGCTCAGCACCTGGGTGACAATGTCGTCCGCTGCATCGCCATGGACATCACCGACGGTCTCGTCCGGGGCATGAAGGTCAAGGACACGGGAAACCCCATCATGGTTCCCGTGGGCAAGGCGGGACTCGGCCGGATTCTTAACGTTGTCGGCAGACCCGTGGACGGGCTCGGAACGGTGGACAGGTCCAAGCTGGCGCCCATTCACCGGGATGCCCCTACCTTCACGGAGCAGGACACGTCGGTTCACGTCCTTGAGACGGGCGTCAAGGTCATCGACCTTCTCGTTCCCTTTCCCCGGGGCGGCAAGATGGGCATGTTCGGCGGCGCCGGCGTCGGCAAGACCGTCGTCATGATGGAAATGATCCACAATATCGCCATGCATCACGGTGGAATCTCCGTGTTCGCCGGCGTGGGAGAGAGAACCCGTGAGGGGAACGACCTCTACCTGGAAATGAAGCAGTCCGGCGTTATCGGCCAGGCGGCCCTCATTTACGGCCAGATGACGGAACCTCCCGGAGCCCGAGCCCGGGTGGCCCTGACGGCCCTCGCCGCCGCGGAATATTTCAGGGATGAAGAGGGGCAGGACGTGCTTCTCTTCGTCGACAACATCTTCCGGTTTACTCAGGCCGGCTCGGAAGTTTCGGCCCTTCTCGGCCGCATGCCTTCCGCCGTGGGGTATCAACCCACCCTGGCCACCGACCTCGGGGAACTCCAGGAACGGATCACCTCGACGGACAAGGGATCCATTACGGCGGTCCAGTGCGTGTACGTGCCCGCCGACGACCTGACGGACCCCGCCCCGGCGACGACCTTCGCCCACCTGGACGGGACCGTCGTTCTTTCCCGCCCCATCGCGGAGCTGGGGATTTATCCCGCCGTGGACCCCCTCGATTCGACCTCGCGAATCCTTGATCCCAACGTTCTCGGGGAAGAGCATTACATGGTGGCCCGGAATGTTCAGGTCATCCTCCAGAAGTACAAGGACCTCCAGGACATCATCGCCATTCTCGGCATGGACGAGCTTTCCGAGGAAGACAAGATAACCGTTTCGCGGGCCCGGAAGATCCAGCGTTTTCTGTCCCAGCCCTTCTTCGTGGCCGCCCAGTTCACCGGGACGGACGGGAAGTTTGTCTCCGTTCCCGACACCGTGCGGGGTTTCAAGGAAATCCTTGAGGGCAAGCACGACGATCTGCCCGAGCAGGCCTTCTACATGGTTGGAGGAATTGAGGAAGTCATCGAGAAGGCGAAGAAACTGGCGGCAGAATAAGGCAAGCGGAGGAAGGTTCAATGGCTGAAGAATTAATGCTGGAAATCGCCACACCGGACCGTCTCGTCTTCAGCGACACGGTGGAGATGGTGACGATTCCAGGTGGTGACGGTGAATTTGGCGTACTGATCGGGCATGCTCCACTCCTCAGCACCGTGAATGCCGGTGAAATGAACTTCAACAAGCAGGGTAAAAAAACATATTACGCTGTCGGCAAGGGCTATGTTGAGGTGACCTTCCGGAAAGTGACCATGTTGCTGTCCAATGCGGAACGAGCCGACCTGGTGAACAAGGAAAAGGCCAGGAAGAGCCGGGAAGAAGCGGAGCAGGAACTGGCGAAGCTTTCCCGGGAAGACGAGGGGTACGAAAAAGTGAAAGACGCGTTGGACTGGGCGGAGGCCCGACTGAAAGCGGCGGAGAAGGCCTGATACGAGCCGGCGAATCCGTCATTCCTTTTGCCCCGACGCTTCCCGCTTTGAGCCATGACGAACAGGACAAGCCAAGAAGGTGCCTCTTTCTTGGCTTGTTTTTTTAGATAGATGTGAGGAGTGTACCCATGGGTCCCTTAAATGAGACACGAATGTATGTCGGTTTTCTGATCGCCCTGATCGTCCTCTCGGTCCTTCAGTGGCTTGACCCTGCCACGGCTCTCGCCAGCACCGCGGAAGCCGTCCACGGGGCGGTAGACGCGGCGGCTCACCACGGTCATGACATCGGGACGGAACTGCCCGTGTGGACGGTCATCCCCTTTGTGGGGATTCTCCTTTCCATCGCCCTTTGCCCCCTGCTGGTCCCCCACTTCTGGCACCACCACTTTGGGAAGGTCTCCCTTTTCTGGGCGATCCTCTTCGCCGTGCCTTTCTGGCTTTTTTATCGGGACGTGGCCGTGTATCACATTCTTCACATTTACCTGATCGATTATATCCCCTTCATTATCCTCCTGTGGGGGCTTTTCACCATTGCCGGCGGCATCGTCGTCCGGGGTTCCATCAAGGGAACGCCCCTGGTGAACACGATCATGCTCCTCATCGGCACGATGATGGCCTCGTGGGTGGGTACCACCGGGGCGGCCATGGTCATGATCCGGCCTGTTCTCAGGGCAAACAAGAACCGGGAAAACAAGGTCCACGTGATCTGCTTTTTCATTTTTCTCGTCGCCAACATCGGGGGCTCCCTGACGCCGCTGGGCGACCCGCCCCTGTTTCTCGGCTTTCTTCACAACGTTCCCTTCTTCTGGGTGACCACGGCCATCCTTCCCCACATGCTTCTCACGACCGTGATTCTCCTTGCCCTCTTTTTCGGCCTCGACACCTATTACTACCGAAAGGAACATGACCGGCTCAAGAAAATCGGTCCGCTGGAGAAGGAACCCCTCGGCGTCGACGGTCTCCTCAATTTTCTTCTCCTGGGTGGCGTGGTGAGCATGGTTCTCATGAGCGGCTACTGGAAGCCCGGCAGCTTCGAGGTTATGGGCGTTCACATGGAATTCCAGAACCTCCTGAGGGACGTGATGATTGTCGTCCTGGGCCTCCTCTCCCTGGTGACGACGAAAGCGGAGCTTCGAGAGGCCAACGAGTTCAGCTGGTTCCCCATCCTGGAAGTGGCGAAGCTCTTCTTCGGGATCTTCATGACCATCATCCCCTGCCTGGCCATCCTGAAAGCCGGTTCCCACGGCGCCATGGGGGCGCTCATCGAGGTGGTCAGAAACCCGGCCCACTACTACTGGGTTGCCGGGACTCTCTCGTCCTTCCTGGACAACGCGCCCACCTACCTGACTTTTTACAACCTCGCTCTTGGAAAACTCGGCCTCACCGAAGCCATGGTGCCCGGGGCGCTGGCGGCGGGGACGGCGACGGCGAACGTCCAGTTCATCGCTTACCTCAAGGCCATCTCGGCGGGGGCCGTTTTCATGGGGGCCAACACGTATATTGGCAACGCCCCCAACTTCATGGTAAAATCGATCGCAGAGGAAGCGGGGGTGAACATGCCGAGTTTCTTCGGGTACATGTTGAAATACTCTCTTCCCATGCTGATTCCCTGCTTCATCCTGGTCACCTTCGTGTTCTTCTAAAACGAAAGGAAAAGAAAGGAAAAGGATATGCTCGGTTCATACTATGAAGTGTACGTGGAGGGGTCCTTCGATCTCATCAAGGGGTTCGTTGTGGGGTTTATCGAGGGGCGCCAGATCGAAGGCGAGGCCATCTTCGGAGAGGAACACCACGTGGGGAACGAGGAGAAGTTCGGCCAGATTCTCCGCCTTCTCGGGGTAAAGGGGAAGACGGCCCGGGTCATCCTCAGCTGTGCCCTGCACGATCTTCTGGAGGAAGCCCTTTTAAAGCGGAAGGATGAAATATCCATCAAGATCAAGAATGTCCGGGGAATCGCCGATGCCTCTTTCACCTTCGAGTACAAGGCCTTTGCCGAGTCCTTCGGGAAAGAACTGAAGGAAACCTTCGGAAATCTCCCCCAGGGGCTCACGATGGAGCCGGGCTACGAACCGAAGGAAAAACTGAACCCCGAGGCTAAAGGGGTGGAGGCTTACGCGCCGCTTCACCATTACGAGATTCGGGCGAAAGGGGAGATCACCGGTCCGGTCCGGGATGTCATCGCGTTTTACGGGCAGGTGGAGCACAACAAGCTTGTCGAGCTCGGTCCCATTGAGATCACCTACAAGGACCCCGGGGAAGCGACCTGCTGACGGGAAAAAAGACGGTTATTAAGGGAATTCGGACAAAGAAAAATATTCTTTTCTTTGACTTTGAAGAAAAAGGCCCGGAGGGGCGGTTACGCCGCCATCCGGGCCTTTTCGCGAGGTATGCCTGCCCCATCCACCGGGATGAGGACACGAAACGTCAGTCAGGTGTTGTGGGCCCTGGCAAACATCCAGGGGCTCAGGAAGGAGGGAATCGTTTTTTTCGTCAGTTCGGCGTTCTTGAAACAGCGGCCAAGGATGTCCCGGGTGAAGCGGAGCGTTTTTTCGTCGTAAGCGGAACAGCACTGAAGGGTGATCGGGCCTCCGGGGACGAGGGCCCTCTTGATCTTGAGGAACAAGGCTTCCAGGTAGTCTTCCCGGTCCATGGCGATGAAGGCTTCGGGATTCATGGTGAGATCGTACACGATGGCATCGTACCTCGTCTCCCCGTCCAGGTAGCGGTAGACATCCTCGTGGACCACCGTGACCCGGGGATCATCGAAGGCCGTCCCGCAGATCATGGGAAGGTGGGTTTTCGAGGCCTGGACAACTTCCGCGTCGATGTCCACCAGGGTTACCTTTTCCGGCCCGTATTTCAGCAGTTCCCTGAGGGTGCCGCCGTCCCCCCCTCCCAGGACGGCCACGTGTCCCAGGCGGGATGAGCCATCCGCCAGGGGAGCCACGAGGCTCTCGTTGTAAAGGTGAGCGTCGCCCTCGGCGATCTGGAGGTCCTGGTTCAGGAAAAGCATGCGGCCGAAATTCTCGTTGTCGATGATGTCGATCTGCTGATAAGGACTCAATTTCGAGTAGATGACTTCCCGAACATGGTACCGGACATCGTAGCCCATGGCGTCGGCGATGTTCAGGATCCAGTCCGTCTGGGCGATCTCCAGCGGGTTTCCCCGGCTGATTTCGGCCACCCGGGTCGTCACGGGGCCCATGGCCTCTTTCAGGTATTCCAGGAGGTTTGCCGTGATGGCCTTGTGGGGCGAACAGGTGAAGACATCGATGGAGGCATGCCGCGCTTCCGGATAGGTGTGAACGGCCACGTGGGATTCGCTGATCACGGCGATGACGGTGATGCCGACGGGGTCGTAGCAGTGGCTCGTGATATTAACAAAAGTGAGCCCGCATTCCTGGATCCCGCGGGTCAGGATCGATTCAAGGGCCTGGCGGTCGTTCAAAACCTCTTTTCGGCACTGGTGGAATTCGGCGACGATGTGGGTGCCAACTGGTTTCATGGCAAGATCCCTCCCTCACAGATTTCATGAAGGAAAAAGGATTCCTTCACCATTCCGGAAGACCGGAGGTTAAAAGAGGGGCACTCTATTCAGGGTATTCCCTGTGAAAGGTGAGCCTTCTATATATAAAAAAAGAGAGATTGTCAAGGCGCGTGGAACGGGGAGGGAGAAAAAATCCCTTCGTGCGGCATCCGCGGGAAAATACCGCAAACGGGGGCTTTACCGGCTGAAATGTTCCAGCGCTTCCACGGCGAGTTTCCGCTTTTTCATCTTCGGTCCGTAGATGGGATAGACCCGGTCGTTTTCAGGATCGAAACCGTTAATGAAATCCCGCTTGACCGAGGGCCTTCCGTAAATACTTACCTGAACGATGGTCTCCTCCGACGGGTTACCGGTTCTGTGGATGCCCGCGTTCAGGGGAAGAACGTAATAATCCTCGCCCGGTGCGATGGTCATGCGGTCCCGCTCCCTGAGGACGGCCCGGCCTTCCGTCCTGCCGTCATCGGCCCTGTCATAATTGATAACCTCCAGATGCCCCGAGACGGGCCCGATAACGCCCCAGGCGTTGTGATCGTGAACAGGGTCATACTGCCCGGGTCCCCAGATAAAAAGCCTCATGGTGAAGTATCGTTCCGGGTCATTGAAGAGAATGATCTCGCTGTCGAACATGGTGGGATAGCTGATGTCGGGGAAGGCTTCACCGCGGGCGACAGCGTGGAGCACGTTCTGAAACAGGCTGCGATTCAGGGACAGTTCAGGAAACAAGAGGCGGGTCTTTTCAATCATGGAAAGGGCGTCCCCGTCTCCTTGTTTCAGTTTTTCCCGCAGGCGTTCGCAGAAGTTCGCCAGGGCTCCCGGCATATCCTTTTTATTGTTCATGTTCGTCTTCCTTTATGTTTTTCGATGTCTTCTCAAAAAAAATCTTCAGTCCTTCTTCAGGGGTGTCACCGCCGTCGGTGACGGTGCTTCCGTAACGGCGGATGACCGTCCAGGCACGGTACAGGGGATCGTCCGTCCCGGCAGCCAGGGCGGAAAGTTCCTTCCGATAGTGGGCCGCCGTTTTTTCCCGACCGTAGAGAACCCGGTCTCGTCCGACGGGGCACACCTTGATGCATATTCCGCAGGGATAGCAGCCTTCCGCCGTCAGGGCTTTGGCCCAGAGGGCGCACCGCCTTCCGTTGTAGCGGGCGAGCGTCACGCTCTTGTCCCTCATGTCTTTTCGGCTCAAGGTAAGGGCCTGAACGGGGCAGAGATCCACGCAGGCGCCGCAGCGGATGCAGAGGTTTTCAACAAAGGGGTCATCGGCGGTGATTTCAAGGCCCGTAAAGATAGAGGTGAAACGGACCCTCGGGCCGAATTCTTTCGTGAGAATCGTGTTGTTGAGGCCCACATGTCCCAGGCCGCTGTATTGGGCGGCATACGTGTGGGCAAAGGCGGCCCCGGGTTTTTTCAGCAGGACATCCACCCGGGCGTAGCCGTCCCTGCTGAAAGGGATGGCGGCATGTCCCTGGCGGCTCAACCAGAGCACGAGACGGAAGGCCAGGTCATCGAGAATGCGGTTGCAGGTGTTGTACAGGTCCCGGTGCTGAACCGACGGGGTGGTTTCCACAATTGGAAGGGGCATCTGGACGCCGAAGGTGATAACTGTTCGGACGGGTGGCCACAGGGACCGGGGCCGGTTTTCCACGGCCACGTCACCCCGGGCGTCCCAGGTGTCCGGGGAAGCGAACCCCACCAGTCCGGCTCCTTCGCGAAGAAGGAAATTCCGGATGCTCTTCTTCATCCTGTCTGTCATGAAATCCCTTTCAACACCTTTTCACAAGGGGGCTGCGAAAACTTAATCCATTTTAACAAATAGAGAAATTCCTGTCCACGCGTGTTTTCTCCTTGACAACGGGAAATGCTTCCTGTTAAAAACGGGCACTTATCGACAGACTCAGGGCCGTTAGCTCAGCTCGGTAGAGCAGCGGACTTTTAATCCGTTGGCCACCGGTTCGAATCCGGTACGGCCCACCATTCACAGGGCCTCCCGCATGGGAGGCCGTTTTTTTTACGCTTTACGATTCTCCGCGGAACCGATAATTCATTGTGAAAAAGCAGATCTCGTCCTGTGGCCCTTTTCGGAGAAAAAACCATTCACTTGGCGGGGACCGATTCGATGACAGCCTTTAGGTCTGTGCCGGCCATCCCCATCACATCGGCGATCGTACCACCGAACATCATGCCCATGAGCTCAAAATTGAGTCGAGAGACAAACACCTGGCCGCTTCTGTCTTCATAGACCCCGATGGCCAATGGCATGAAGGCTGAAACGGAGCGGTTTGTATCGTCGGAAAGAATCTTGGAAGCGTAGCGTGGATTGCAGATGCTCAAGCTGCCGACGCGCTCCAGGGAGCCGAAGGACGCCGTACTCTTCTGATAATCGTTTATGGTCAGCACCCGCCAGTCCTGCCTATTCTTCAGGGCTTCGCTCAAGACAGCGACCGTGTCGTCATAGCTCCGGTTGCTCCTGTATGTGACAAGCATCAATGATGGCATGGCGAACCATGCCATGAGACCCATGAGCGCCATACCGACGAGCACCCAAAACAGCCTTTTCATGGCGATACTCCTGCAATTAGTTTTTTTTCGAGCCCCTTCGAGGACCTCGAACGTTACACCGAATTCAATCTAAAAAAACAAAGCTCTCTTCTGATAAACGGGTTTCCGTGAAGTCTTCATGGCATCATCCCTCGTCAGAGGTTCGATCCACCGTCAACGCATCGACAAAATCATTATTTGTCATTTCATGCTCTTGACTCTTGAAGAAAGTCAAGAACAAATCTACCAAGTTCCGTGAGAAAACGGGACGATAAAAAAGGGGCTTGATTTTACATGGTTTCCCGAAAGGGAAGACATTTTATTACCGGACGCTCTCAAGGCATCATCAGGCAAAAAGCGTCTTCCTTGATCGTTGTCGAGGGATGTTGCAAAAACACCGTAACCCGAGGATATGAGTGACCCCACGAGACCAAGTTGCTTCCATTTCTTCACGTGAATTAATGGACCAGATAAGAAAGAACGGGAAAGGAAACATAAGCCTGTTTTTCATTGGAAAAAAATAATATTGACAGATTCCTGCGAGGCCAATATGCTTGTACGCAAGTATTATGTTTAGAAGTAAAACAGAGAGGCATCCATGAAGGCCGAGGAATGCATTTTTTTTCAACTTGCCAAGGCCAGCCAGGCGGGGACCCGTTTCTGGCTCAAAAGGTTGTCCTTGCTGGGCTTGACCGCCGTACAGGGGGTTGTCATTCGCTTTCTCCATGAGAACGATCGCCAGACGTCGAGCGAACTGGGCAGAAAAACGGACCTCGACAGCGCAACGCTGACCGGCGTCATTGACCGACTTGAAGGAGCAGGGTTTGTTCAACGAAGGCAGAATCCCGATGACCGGCGGTCCATCCGGATACACCTGACGGAGAAAGGCCGCGAAGCAGGAGAAAAAGTCGCTGAGCTGATGGAAGAAGCGAACAGGGCGTTTTTAAAAGACTTTAATGTAAGCGAGGAAGTCGCTTTGCGAAGTCTCTTGAGCAAGGTCAGGGAGTCGGGATAAAAATTTTTGCGGTTGTATCTCGTACACAACTAACTGGTATAAGAGTTAATGCGCGATTGTACAGGGTAACATCGCATGAAAAACGGCATGACCCTTTTAAAACGATTATGAAGGAGGATTTGTGATGGACAAGAAAGCCCTGACGGCCCCGTGCGGATTGGACTGTTTCAACTGTGAGCTTTTTCAGGACAACCTCACGCCCGAACTGGTCCAGGCGATTCAAGTCAAGATGGGTGTCCCGAAGGAAGAGATCGCCTGTGGTGGATGCCTTCAGCAGGACGGGAAGCATTTTCATCTGCCTCAGGCGGGATGCGCGACCCTGGACTGCGTCAAGGAAAAGGGTGTGGATTATTGTTTCACCTGTGCCGACTTTCCCTGCCTTTTCCTGGCTCCGACGGCAGACCAGGCGGCCCGGTATCCCCACAACATGAAAGTCTACAACCTTTGCAGGATCAGGAAGGTCGGCCTTGACCGCTGGATCGAGGAAGAGGCTGGAAACATCAGGAAAAAGTACTTCAAAGGCAAGTTCATCGTGGGGAAAGGACAGGCGGATTGAAAGAAGAATGGCAGGAACGCTGATGGGGAAGTACGTCAGCCCGATTTTCAGATTTTCTTGAGTCGGTTATTTCCGTGCCCTTTCGGGAAAAAAGAATTCGCTGAAGCGGCCGGTCTCCAGGTCGGCGTGCAGCATCCGGTTCCGCAAAGGGTCACCCCGCTGGAGGATGATTTTCACAACCTCCATGGCCTGAAGGGCGGCGATGAGAAAGGGGGTCGCGGCGGGCACGCCGAGAACGGCCTCGGCGTTCTGTTTCTCCGACTCGGGAAGAGACGTTTCGCCGTACAGAAGGACGAGCCCCTGATCTTCCGGAAAAACGGTCATGACATGGCCCTCGAAGCCCGCCAGGGCGCCGTGGACCAGGGGGATGTTCAGGGCCCGGGCTGTTTTTTCCAGGGCCAGGCGGTCGCCGATGGTGTCGAGGGCGTCGACGATCACGGCGGCGCCGGCGAGAAGTTCCTTTCCGTTGTCCTCATTGATTTTTTTCCGATGCAGCACCGTGTCCACGGCGGGGTTGACGGTCCTGACCCTGGAAGCGCCCGTCTCCGCCTTCGACAGGCCCAGGGTGTCTTTCGAGGAGAGGATCTGGCGGTTCAGGTTCGTTTCCTCGAGGGTGTCGTCGTCGATGAGGATCAGCCCGCCGATGCCGGTTCGGGCGAGAATCTCCATGACAAGTCCGCCGAGACCGCCGGCGCCGACGACGGCGATGTCCGATTCGAGGAGCTTGAGCTGCTCCTTTATGGACAGAGTGGTTCGGTTTCGGATGTAACGGTACGGGATAATGTTGTTTTTAAGGGCCTCACGATAGACGCCGCGGAGGGTGCCGTGGTGACGGTGGGCGATTTCCAGGGCCTGCTCTTCCTTCAGGCACTGGACGCTTCGTCCCGCCTGATCGGTGGTCTTAAAAGACAGGGAGAAGATGGCCTGTTCCATGGACGCGGACCTTCCATGCCGTTTTCCGCCCCCTCCGGGGTTTCCTTTTCAACGGCACTGTTCAAATGAGAGGGCAGGCTGTATAATACAAAAGGTCATTTCGGAATTGAAGGAAAATCATGCGGATTGAAATCAATCTTTATGCTTCCCTGGCTCCCTATGCGCCGGCCGGCGAGGGCCGGGGGCCGAGGTTTCTGGAGGTGGAACCGGGGGTGACCATCCGGGAAATCCTGAAGAATCTTGGCGTACCCCTCGATTCGGTGAAGATGGTCTTTCTGAACGGTGTTCACGGGACCGTCGGGGAGGTCCTGAAGGAAGGGGACCGGGTCGGCGTTTTTCCTCCCGTCGCCGGGGGATAGAAAAAACCGGGTCTATCGTGTTTCGACCCGGAGAAAGACGGTTCCAGGGGTTTTCTCCATCCTGTCCCTCAGGTCCGGCAGGCCGATTTTCTCATGATTTTTTTCCGCGGACACGGGATGATTCCCGGCTTCTTCGAGGATCTTTACCAGGATCTTTCCAAACGACCTGTTTTCCAGTGTGATCCCACGCTGGAGAACGATTCCCGCCATTTCCGGGATCATGAAGTTGAAAAGCTTGACGGTCACTGTTCCCTGCCTGTTTTTTTCCGCTTCGCCGGGACGGTTCTCCCGGTGGGATATTTCCCGGCGCATGGCTTGAAAAGGGCTCCCTTTTCGCAGGGTGGCGCCGAGGAGCCCGGGCATGGCCGATGAAAGGGCGAGAACGGCACCGTCCCGGACCCGGGCGCTGTCTTCGTCATCCACCGGTTCCCCGTCCAGAAAGATCGTCTGGATCCTTTTCCTCACGTATTCAGGGGACAAACCGAAGTGCCCGCAAAGGAAGTCCGCTACGGTCACACCCATCCGGGTCTTTACGGCGACCCCCTTCTGCAGAAGAGGAAGAAAGGGGGTCAGATACTTTTCGGGGAGAAGCAGCCTAACCGAATCTTCCACGGGGCGCACATCGTCTTTCATCGGTTTGTCTCTTTTTGCCGGGTAACGGGAAGGGTAACATCGATCAAAAGACGGAGGGAGGATTTCGACGTTCCTCCCTCCGGTCAGTCTTGCCGGGACCCGTCTGCCCTCTACCAGTTGAAGAGCTGGTCCAGTTCTTCGTCCTTCACCTGAAAGGTGATGTTGTGGGGCGGCAGAAGCTCCTTCTTGAAGTATTCGGGCAGCCGGTCGTGTTCTTTCGTGAATCCGGCGCGGGCGTTGAAATCCCTTTCCGAAGCGAGGACCTTCTTTCCCAGGGCGACCACATCGTCGGCCGTGAGAGACAGGCCGTAAAAAGCGTTGAGAAGGTCCAGGAGGGCCTGGAAAGTTTCCGGCTGGTCCAGGACCGCGAAAGCGACAAAGAGGCACATGCCCGTCGAGTCGACGGCGGCCGTCGCGATCTGGAGATTCCGGGACAGTTCGATCTGTCCCGCCGGCTTGAGGGGATCCACATACCCCCCCACTTTCAGGATGTTGGCCGTCACGGCGTATCCCGCCGTGTGGTCCGCCCCCATGGTGCTCGTGGCGTAGGTGACGCCGATGCCCTGGATCCCCCGGGGGTCGTAAGCCGGCATGGCCTGCCCCTTGACGACGGGAACCCGCTCCACGCCGAAGGCCTTCCCTGTCACAGCGGCCCCGTTTCCGAGGATCCGTCCCAGGGGGGTGCCTTTGCCGACTTCGTGGATGAGCCGGACAGCCCCCTCGGCATCGCCGAATTCAACAATGCCGGCCTCCATGGCCACGGCGACGGTCGCTCCCATCTCGATGGTATCGAGGCCGTAATCGTCATCGAGCCGGTCCAGCATGGCGATGGCGTCGAGATCGTCGATGCCGCAGTTCGCCCCGTGAGCCCACACCGTCTCGTACTCGGGCTGCTTGGTCAGATAATGACCGTCCTTGTCCATGTAAACGCCGGAGCACCGGATGACGCAGCCCCGGTGGCATCCATGCGTGGGCAGGCCGCCCCGGGATTCTTCGAGGGCCGCCTGGGTTTCCCCGCTGATGGCTTGACAGCCGTCGAATCGGCCCCACATGAAGTTCTTCGTGGGGTAGGCGCCCGCCTCGTTGATGACGTTGGCGAGGACGTTCGTCCCGTAGGCCGGGAGGGCCTCGCCGGTGACGGCGTGCTGTTTCAGGCCCGCCACCCAGCGCCTGTTGGCCTCCTTGAATTTTTCCGGGTCTTTCGGCTCGCGCATGCCCATCCCCGTGTCGTCGAGGACGATGACCTTGACCCCCTTGGCCCCCATGACGGCCCCGACGCCGCCCCGGCCGGCATGCCGGGTGGGCCGGAGTTCCATGTCGGTGCAGGCCACCGAGGCGGCGGCCATTTTCATCTCGCCCGCCGGCCCGATGGAGATGCAGGCGATGCGGTCGCCGTGCCGCTCCTTCATCCTGTCGACGAGTTCGTAGTTGCCGAGCATCCGCAGGCTCTCGTCCTTTTCGATCCTGACACCGTCCTTGTTGATGTAAATTTTGTAGGGCACATCCGCTTCCGGCTTTCCTTCCAGGACGATGGCCCGGTAGCCCAGGCGCCCCATGACCTGGGCAGCCTGTCCCCCCGCGTTGGCTTCCTTGATCCCGCCGGTGAGGGGGCTCTTGCATCCCACGGAGAGTCTCCCCGACATGGCGGCGATGGTGCCGCTCAAAAGTCCCGGCGCGATGACCAGCTTGTTGTCCCCGCCCAGGGGATGACACAGGGAAGGGACCTCGGCAGAGACGATGGCCGACGTGAGGGCCCTACCTCCGAGGCCTTCGTAGGGTCCGGGCGCCTCTTCCCTGACCGCGGGAGCGCCCTTCGCTCCCATGTTGATTCTCAATATTCTGTCCATGGTGACCTCCTTTCGGTGAAACAAGACCCTTCTCGTACGGAATCCCTTAATGAACGGCACTGCGGCGTCTCTGTTTCCCTCATGCCCTTTTCCCGGACCATTTGGAGACGGCGGTCGAGCATGCGGCGGGAGAGGATGGCATTGGCGAAAACAACCAGCGGAAATCGATGGCGAAGAGGAGGCGATAATTCCAGCATCACAAGCAATTAATTAAAAAATATTCAATTGTTGTGGGTATGTCAATATGTATAAAAAAGCAGATAGTGGTGTAAGGGAATGTTTGCAATTTGAGGTATTGTAGGAGGCCATCGATATCTCCTAAAATGGTGTTTGCCCAACACTAATGAAAGGAGACAGAGCGATGGCCAGGAATTATGATACTGCGGCAT
>Ga0209605_1002276_pt1 | contig 18816 bp, 17 predicted proteins | sample AD_UKC035_MetaG_FD_184408 | JGI IMG/M metagenome (GOLD analysis project Ga0209605, IMG submission 184408) | Active sludge microbial communities of municipal wastewater-treating anaerobic digesters from USA - AD_UKC035_MetaG (SPAdes) (version 2) | ecosystem: Engineered > Bioreactor > Anaerobic >...
ATCCTACCAATCCTACCAATCCTACTAATCCTACTAATCCTACTAATCCTACTAATCCTATAATCCCAGTAACTTGCCTGTAATAAAAAACGCAGGCCTGAGAATCTGGATCTTAACGGTTTTATGGATGAGCGGCCCCCTGCTGGCAGCCCAGGACAATCTTGTGCCCAATGGGGATTTTGAAGAGGAACTTCCATGTCCGGGGAACCTGGCTACCCTGGCTCATTGGTTTGTGCCCCAAAACAGCGTCGTAGACCTGAATAACCTCTGCCCTTATATCGATTGGTGGAGGTTTATCCGCGACAAAAAAGAAGGGATCAATGGCAGCCAGTGCGGGTATGCGGAGACTTATTACCGCGGCTTTGCCGATGATAATATCTACAGCGGAAGGATATACCTCGCCGCCAAATTGCGGAAACCCCTGGAAGCGGGTAAAGAATACTATTTTGAAATGCAGTTCCGGGCGGTAGATACTTTTCCGAATAAAAAGCTGGTCAATACGGTGTTTACCAACAGCCAGGACATCGCATTCACCAAAGAGCCCCCGTTGTTTGATTTTAATATCCCCAGGAATTATATGGAGCTCAAACCCGTGGTCGCCAGTCCCTTGTATACCGATTACGAGTGGCACAAACTGAGCCATTGTTTTGTCGCGGATGGAACCGAGCATTACCTGGTGATCGGCAATTTTAAAAACGATGCCAATACCCTCACGGTGAGTACCGGGAAAAGGAACCCCAATTTCCCTAACGGGCTGATCGCCAATTATGCCATCGATGAGGTGGTCCTCACGGCCATGGAAATCCCATTAACGGATACCGCCATGTGTGTGGGCGATACCCTCAGCCTGAACGTCGGTAAATCAGTGCCCCGGGCCCTGGCCTACCGGTGGCAGGATGGAAGCACCCGGCCGGTTTACCCTGCATACAAACAGGAAACGGTCCGGGTCGAAATGATTTATTCCGCCCAGTGCCGGCGGGACAAACAAATCCGGGTAACCCCTTTCAGCAGGGAATTTCCAGTCCAAGATCAATTTTGGGATACGGTGATTTGCGAAGGGCAATTTACCCCCGTGCTTGCCGGGATGCATCTTTTGGGAGAAAATATACGCTGGGAGGATGGCCGTTCGGATCCAATGCGCATCATCCATGATCCGGGAACCTATACTGCCGATCTCAGTCACCGTTGTTTTAACAGCATCCGGCAGGTCTTTAAAGTCGAAGTCGAATCCTGCCTGGCCGGCATTTATCTGGCCAATCTTTTTACCCCGAACGGCGATGGAAAAAACGATGAATTCAGGCCCGTTTTTAAACCCGACTTCCCGGCTATCCAATCTTATGAACTGAGCATCTACAACCGTTGGGGAGAATTGGTGTTTATATCCCGGAACCTGGAAACCGGCTGGGATGGCCGAAGGTTCAACCAACCCGTTCCGCCCGGGGTCTATCTGTATTCCCTCCGCGTGACCACCCAAAGCCGGAGCGGTCAACGCACGCACCGGAAATCCGGGGATGTGACTTTAGTGTATTGATTTACTTCCCCTCCTCCCGCCTACTGATCAGAATCATCACCCTTCTATTCAATTATTTTATTGAATACTTGATTTAGGGGTATTTTTGTACAAACCTTTAAGATATGGTCTCCGAATCCCTGAAAGAAAAAATTTACAAAGAACTGTCCCGGGGCACCCGGGCCCTTTCAAATCCCAAGCGAATGGAATTATTGGATCTCCTTTCCAATAAAGCGTGGTCTGTGGAAGAGCTTTCCAAGGAGTTATCCATGTCGGTGGCCAATACCTCCCAGCATCTCCAGGTCCTGAAGTCCGCCCGTCTCGTGAAAACGAGCAGGGAAGGCAATTTCATTTTTTACTCCATCGCCGACGACCGGGTTTTGCGCCTGATCGCTGCCGTCCGGGAACTTGGTTTCAGCCGGTATGCGGAAGTGGAAAAACTAATCACCGATTTTAAAGTTCACAAAAACATCCTGGAATCCCTTACCCTGGATGATCTGATGAAAAGGTCCGCCAAAGAAAAAATCCTGCTGATCGACGTAAGGCCTCGGGATGAATACCAGGCAGGGCATATTCCGAAGGCCGTATCCGTACCGCTATCCCAATTGAAAAAAAAGATACACCAGCTGCCCAAGGGCAAGACCATAGTGGCCTATTGCCGCGGCCCGCTTTGTGTCATGGCCGTGGAAGCCGTAAAAATATTACAGGGGAAAAAAATCAAGGCGGTCCGAATGGAAGACGGATACGTGGAATGGAAATTAAAGCAGTTGGAAACCATCGGATCGGGTCCGGCTTTTAAAAATGGATGATTATCAGTCAATATCGTTTTATGCACTTCGGACCGGACCGGATTTCAATTTCTTCAATATCCTTAAAATGAAAATTTTAATTATTATCAATGATCCCCCTTACGGCACGGAAAAGCTTTACAATGCCATGCGCTTGACGCATCAACTGGTCAAAGACCATCCCGAGATTGAATTGCGAGTATTCCTGATGGCGGATGCCGCCACCGCCGCGCTGACCAACCAGGTGACCCCAAATGGTTATTACAATGTGGAAAGAATGCTGAAGTTGGCCCTTTCAAAAGGAGTGAAAATAAAAATATGCGGGTCCTGCGCGGAAGCCAGGGGTATAAATAAGCTCCCCCTGATCGAAGGGACTGAATTAAGCAATATGTCTGAACTGGCCCATTGGGTCGTTGACAGCGACAAGGTTTTGACTTTTTAAATCCCCTGCCCCCCAGCATCTGAATCGAAATAAACAAAACAACCGTGGAACGCAGAATACCAATAGATACCGGCACTCTCCTGACCTGGCTTAAAGAAGGCAAACCGAGGCGCCGTATCATGATTCTAAATTTCAATAGAAGGCGTTAAGCAGGTTTTATGGAGCATATCAGGTTGGGCTTGAAAGAAAACTGGAGGCAGTTTACCCTGCTGGTGATCATCAATGGTTTTGTCGGCGGCATGGTCGGCCTGGAGCGATCGATCCTGCCAAAGATTGCTGAACAGGAATTTGAAATTGCCGCAAAGACGGCGATTCTTTCGTTTATCGTCGTATTTGGGATCGTAAAGGCCCTCACCAATTATTATACCGGGGTCCTGGCCAACCGATTTGGCAGGAAAAAACTGCTCATCGCGGGCTGGGTCGCTGGACTACCCATCCCTTTTATGCTAATGTTTGCCCCGGACTGGAACTGGGTCATCGCTGCCAATATCCTCCTTGGGATCAACCAGGGGCTGGCCTGGAGCAGTACGGTGGTCATGAAGATCGACCTGGTCGGTGAAAAACAAAGAGGTTTTGCCATGGGCCTGAATGAATTTGCAGGCTACCTCTCCCTGGCCCTGGTCGCTTTTATCACCGGCTGGATTGCCGGGGAGTACGGCCTCAGGCCTTATCCGTTTTATACCGGCATTGTATTGGTTGGGCTCGGCCTGCTGGCCAGTATATTCCTGGTCAAAGACACCCGGCATCATGTGGACCGGGAAAAACTGACCAGTACCCTTCCGGCCCTGAGGAATGTATTTTGGGATACCACCTGGAGAGATAAAAACCTGGGCTCCGTAACCCAGGCGGGGCTCATCAACAACCTGAATGACGGGATGGCCTGGGGCCTCCTCCCGATCCTCCTGGCCGGTAAAGGGTTTACCCTCGGAGAAATAGGCCTGGTGACCGCGGTTTATCCCGCTGTCTGGGGTTTGGGCCAATTGATCACCGGCGCCATGGCCGACCGGTTTTGTAAAAAAAACATGCTTTACCTGGGCATGTTTTTGCAGTCCCTGGCTTTGTTTTTCCTGGTCATGGCCCATACCCTGACCCACTATATTTTTCTGTCCTCTCTTTTAGGTTGGGGCACCGCCCTGGTTTACCCCACCTTCCTCGCTACGGTGGCGGAAAACACCAATCCGGAAGACCGGGCAAAAAGTATTGGCATATTCCGGCTATGGAGGGATTTGGGTTATGCGATTGGCGCCATGCTCACAGGGATCGTCGCGGATTTGGTCAATATCAATATGTCCATCCTCCTTATCGGAACCCTGACTTTCGCATCCGGCTGTATCCTATTATTCCGGATGAAGTGCAGGACCGTAATCCGATCGGAGATCTCATAATGTTCAGGATCATTCATCAAGCTTTCTCCGCGGAAACCGGTCCGCCGGCAGCTTTAAACCTTAAACCTTTTTCTTCCAGGGCCAGGCGCAATTCAATCATGGCCTTGTTGCCTATACCGTGCAGGCTCAGGATTTCCTGTTCCGTATATTTTGAAAGCTGCGAAAGCTCCAGGATCCCCTTTGCTTCAAGGGCCCGCCGGGCAGGTGCGCTGATTTTCGACAGGAAACCCTCCCTGGGCCTGGCTAATGATGCACATACCGGGCAAACCGGGCAGTCGCTGCTTTTATTAAAAACATGGCCCCTCGGGCAGGTTTTTTTCTTTTTTCCGGCGATTGACGTCATGGATTTTAAGTCCTGTTTTTCCATGTTTTCCTTTACCCGGAACAGGATCATTTCCCTCAGTAACTTCAAAGGCAAGGGCCCATGTAAAGGAAGATGGACAGCCCCTTTGGAACAGACATAGGGTGCAAGAGCGGTTTTGAAAGCCTGAATGGCGCCGGCGCCCGGATAAAATCCAATGTGCCGGTCATAGGCTGCAAACCGGACCAGCTTGCCGTGATACCGATAGGCCGGAATATAAAAGGAGATGCCTTCCCGGGCTTCCGGCGCAGCCTTAAGAATGACCTTTCTGATTTGTTCAAGACGGATCCGGATCTCCGCCGGGAAAGCGGAAAGGTAGTCATCCACCGTTTCGGCTCCGATATTCTGCACGGGCTTTATTTTTTCTTCCCGGATTTTTGTTTGTTCTCAACCACCCTGAACCGGACGATCCGGGCAATGAGATCATAGGGTATGGGCTGGTCCAGTGGAAATTGTACGGATCCTTTTGCGCCCTTATAGGCGGACAATTCCCCGGCAAAGGCGCTCATGCCGGAAGGGGTAGGATAAAACCCGATATGATTTTTGAAGGCGGCAAAATGCACGAGGTTTCCGTTGAGGGTAAAAGTGGGGATCTGGTAATTGATGGTTTCCGTCGCTTCGGGGGCCGCATCCCGGACGGTCGACCTAATTTTATTCAATATCACCCGGACTTCCCCTGAAAATCCTGCAATGTATTCGTCAATGGTCACCGGCCTGGAGTTCATTGGATATCTTTTTTTACAAATTTGAAAAATAAATCCCTTTTCCCCTGAAGGAAACCCGACATTCAGGAGGGGGTATTCCGCCGATGTCACCCGAACAGTCAGAGACCGGAGTCTTGATCCCAGTCTTTTCTTACCAAGCGGAAAACCAGACAATCATCCTGACCAAACCGCCTTTTCTCCAGCAACCGGAATCCCAATCTTTCATAAAACCGGTGTGCTCGGACGTTGCTTTCCAGGGGATCCACAAGGATGGCGTTAATCCCGGCGTTTTCAAAAATTCGGGCAATGGTCTGCTTCATCATTTCCGTACCCAATCCCTTGCCCAGGTCCGCTTGTTCGCCCAGCCAGATATCAATGGCGCGCAATCCCCGGGGCACCTCCCCCCAATAATGACTTTCTTCCAGGGCCGGATCGATGATCTGGAGGAAACCCACAGGCTTTCCATCTGATTCGGCGATCAGCTGTTCTCTCCATTCGGGTTCACGCTGCAGTTCATACTCCCAGTTCCAGTCGTCGTTGGGATCGGATTCCAGCACATGCTCCTGTTTGTCCCAATACCTGAGTAATTCCAAATCCTCCAGGGAAGCTTTTCGGAGTTTGATTCTTTTTTCCATAATGGGTCATCCATTGAACTTTTTTCTTCTTGTGAAGAGGGGTTTAACCCAAATCGGAAATCTATTTGCATGGTTTGGGTTTACAGCCCCTGTCCCAGCGCCACCACCAGGCCGTTGATAATCCTGGGCATAAAATAGGTGCTTTTCGGAGGAAGGATTTTTTTATTGCTCAGGATTTCCCGGGGAGTAAGAGAAGGTAAGATGAAAATATATTTCTGAGGGTATTGTTCCATCAGTGTTTTTAAAACCTCCACATCATACGTTTTTTCGAAATAGGAGATTCTCGGGCTCCGGGTTTCATCCCGGATTTCAAAGACCTCATTCAGAATTTTTTCCGAAAAAAGCAAAGGCAGCGCAACCCTTCCGGCCCTTGCCCGGATCCGGAACCGGTAAAGTTGATGATCATGGGCCATGTACAAAAAATCCTTTTTATTCAGCAATTCCTGCACGGGTTCCCATTGCTCCGTTGCCTGTTTCAGTCGCTGTGCAATCTTTTGAGCGCTGCTGCTTTTCAGGGGATCCACGACCCGGAAAAAGCCCGATATTTTCAACTGGTCGGGCGTAAAATAGACCGTCAGGATTCGCTGATGGGCCCAGCCGCCCGCCCTGGAATACAATAAAGCCGAGGTGGCAAAACGGTGATGGCCGTCCGCAATCACCGCGGTACGCACCGATTGTTTGTATTGACGGCTAAGACTTGAGATCCTGCGGGGATCGTCCACTTTCCAAAGGGTATGGATCACGGTTTTATCCGGGAAACGGATTTTCAGCAGGGGTTTTGAACCGGATTTAACTTCCCGGTACAAGTCGTTCAACCTGGCATGAGCAGGGATCATCAGGGCGGCCGGTTTGATCATGGCTCTTCTTTCGATAAACAACTGATGATGCAGTTTTTGTTTTTTATCCAGGGTGCGTTCGTGTTTTCGGATATGCTGGTTGAGATAGTCCCGGATATCCGTCATGGCGATCAGTCCCGTGGAGGTCGTTTGCCCTTCCTTGATTTCCAAAATAAAAAAAGCCTCCCCCGGTACCGGTTTGAATACCCCTTTCCGGAATGCTTTATAAAAATCTTCCCGGATTCCCTGATAAAAAAGATCATCAAATTTTACCTTTTTCAGATCGGGGATGTGGGCATGGAACGGAAAAATTTGCATAAGGAAACCGGGTTTTCTTGGCGTACCCAAGGGTGTTTATTCAATTCCTGTTTTCGGGACGGGCTTGGTACACCAAGATATAAAATTCTGACCATCACTTTAATTCACCCCTTGCCCTCCTAAATCCCGGTAACTTTTCACACAAAAGTCCCGGGTTCCTTTCAAGTAACCAAAATCAATGAATGCAGCCCACGTTAACGGTGCCCTTCACGGGAAACCTAAAGAAAAGGCAATTTCACCACCTCCGCATCCAGCATCCTTTCCCCTGCTTTGATCCGGATCAGAGAACCCGGTGTGGAACAGGAGGTCTCCACATAACCCATGCCGATGGGATAACCCAGGCTGGGAGAAATGGTCCCTGAGGTCACGGTTCCGATCGGCAAGCCTTCTGAATCCAGAATGGAATAATGCTGCCTGGGAACCCTGCGGTCATTGACTTTAAATCCAACCAGCTTTTTCTTCACCCCATCCTTTTTTTGTTGAGCGAAAATTTCAGAAGAGGAAAAGGGTCCTTTGGACAGTTTGGTGATCCAGCCTAAGCCGGCCTCGAGGGGTGAAGTAGTATCGTCGATATCATGGCCATAAAGGCAATATCCTTTCTCCAGCCTCAGGGTATCCCGGGCTCCCAAACCCACCGGTTGGATATCCAAGGATTTACCGGAGTCAAATATGGCCTGCCAGAGGGGGATCGCATCCTTTTCATTAAAATACAATTCAAACCCGCCGGCCCCGGTATATCCCGTGGCCGAGATCAAAACATTATCCACCCCGGCAAACTGACCCTTGGTAAAGGTATAATAGGCCATTTCTTCAAGGCTTATCGAAGTAAGCGGTTGCAAAGCCCGGGCCGCCAGGGGTCCCTGGACGGCGAGCAGGGCGGTCTGGTCGGAGATATTGATCAGCCGGGTGTCAAAAGTATTGGACGCATTGATCCAGGCCCAGTCCTTGTCGATATTGCCGGCGTTGACCACCAGCATAAAGGCCTGTTCTCCTTCGGCGCATTGGTCCTCGTCCAGGCGGTAAACCAGCAGGTCGTCGACGATTCCTCCCTCCAGGTTGGGCAGGCAGCTGTACTGCGCCTGTCCGATCTCCAGTTTTGAGGCATCGTTGGTGGTCAGGGACTGGATCAGGTTCAGGGCTTCTTTTCCTTTCACGATAAATTCGCCCATATGGGATACGTCAAACACCCCCACCTTATTCCTTACCTGCAAATGCTCTTCCGTGATCCCACGGGGATAATAAATCGGCATGTTAAAGCCTGCAAATTCGCCCATTCTAGCCCCCAGGCTCTTATGGATTTCTGCCAGCGCGAGTTCTTTCATTCGGTGATATTGATGCGTTGTATTTTATCTCCCGGCTGGACCTGGTTGACCACATCCATCCCGGAAACCACTTCGGCGAAAACCGTATAATTGCCATCGAGGTGAGGAGTCGGGCTGTGGGTGATGAAAAACTGGCAACTTTCCGTATGCGGTCCGCTGGAAGCCATGCCCACGAGGCCGGCTTTATTATAATATACAGGCGGGGTTTCCGTGCGAATGCTGTATTCCATCGAACCAAAGCCGTCTCCGCGCGGACATCCGCCCTGGATGACAAAATTGGGAACGATCCGGTGGAAAGTTTTGCCGTTGTAAAATTCATTACGGGCAAGGTTGACAAAATTGATCACGGTAGCCGGTGCCAGGGCATTCAGCAAACGAAGGCGTATGGTCCCCTTATCCGTGTGGATATCCGCAAAAGCAGGGGCCGCGGAGGAGGTAAAATCAGTCAAAGACAGTTTTTTATAATTATCCATCCGGGCAAGGGGGCTTGCAGTCCCTTTAAGACTATTGAGGGTTTTACCCAGCATGTACTGGGCATAGGGATTGGCGGCCAGGCTGGATTTGATTTGTTCCAGGGTGGGAATGTCCACCAGGGTTTTCAAACCGGAAGAACCGTCGCGGGCCAGAGATTCCACGATTTCAAGGGCCGCTTCATCGCCCGTGGAAAGATGACCGGTAATATAAGCCAGTATTTCTTTTTTTACCCCTTCTCCGTTGCCAAAGGCGCTGCTGAAATATTTGCTTTTCAGGATTTCGATGCCCGCTTCCATTACCGCCGAATGAATGGCGGGCAGCGCCGATTGCCTGCCGGTTTCAAGGATAAAGGAGTAATTTTTAGGATCGGTGGCAAGGGCGCGGAGGCAAGCCGTCTTTTCGTCGATGCCTGCGGCACGGCTCAGGATCGATTTGAGTTCAGTATTAATATTCCCTTTAGTGATTCCGTAGGCATAGGAATAATTTTCGTTGGCAATGCCAAGCAGGGGGACTTTCACCTGCCAGGGCAGGTTTTCCCTGGCGATATTCCGGTAGTCGCCGGCGTCGGCTACGCGCCCGAAATTGTCCAGATATTCCAGGGCTGTCCGTGCGATGCTGATGTCCTTGTTTCTAAGAGCGGCCAGCATAATGTTTTTGGTCTGCGAATAATCATAGAGGTTCATCGCCCTGAGCGCATTGCATACCATACGGGTATCCGTATCCGTCCGGATGATTTCAACCAAGGCGTTCCAGGCGCCTTCGGATTTTGTTTTACCCAGGGCGAGAACCAGGGGAAGCCGGATTTCCTGAACCGATTCCCCCTGCAGGAGGGCCAGCAATTGATCTGCCTGCCCGCTAAGGTCCAGGTCCTTGGCCCTGGACAGGTAATGCGCTGCCAGCATCCGGACTTCTCCGGGATAGGATTTGTCGGCGAGGTATTTCAATGCCGTGGCGGTCCCGGCCGGATCCGTCATGCCCCTCAGCATATAACGGTAAATGCCGCGCATCTGGCCGAGCAAGAGAAGGGTATCCGTAGGCTCATAGGTTTCCACGGTAGCCATGGCCTGTAAAAAGTCCGGGGTGCCCAGCCTTCCAACCGCCTCAAGAATGGAACTGTTGATCGGGGAGTTGATCCCTGAAGTATCGTATTGCCGGAAGGCATTCAGTAGGGCATCCTGGCTGTGGGTGGCCCCCATGAGGCCCAGGCTGTATGCCGCAGCAGAAGCAACGTGGACATTGGCATCGTGCAGGAGGTGAGCCAAGGTGTCGGCCATGCTGCTGTCGCGGACGGAGCCCAGGGCAAGGGCGGCGGCATAACGGATGGATGGACCAGGTGCGCTGAAATAACTTGCAAGGACAACCAGGTCCTGGTCGTTTTGTGCCTTCAGTACGGAAGCGAATACCGAATCGCGGAGGTCCAGTTCAACCGGGGTGATATCGATGGCATCGGAAGCCGCGCCCTCCTGCTTGACCGGAACGCAGGAGGAGGCAAAGAAGGCAAAAACCAGGAGATTTTTCAACAAGAATTTCATGAGGAACAACTGGATTTAACGGAAAACCAATCCGGATATACCACCCCTTAACAAGGGATCAAAGGTAGCGAATCGCACTTAATTCTTCCCTCCCGGTAAACCGAATTTGATCAAATAAAAAAACCTTTGATCTTTAACGACTCAAAGGTTTTTCTGAGTAAAGGAATCTTTCTTTGCTTCAGCTATGGGGGGCGGAAGTCTGCATACGGGCATATTCCGTGATCTTGCGGATGCCGGATAAAGAAGGACGGATCCGGAGGTTTTTGATTTGATTCAGAAATTCCCTGACCTGCTGATCTTCTTTGGCCGTTTCATTAAACGGATCCGACGAAGCCCCAAAACCAATAACAGTTGAAACCAGTTGATTCTTTAGTGTAATGTTTTTTGCCATAGACTTTATTTTGTAATACAATGCTTTTCACATGTATTAAAACTTGAGCCCCGGGCGAATTATTGTAAATCCGGGTATCTTTCAAATGTTAATTAGGCAAGTATTTGTTTTTCAGACAAATATACATTAATCGGTCACTTTATACCAGGTCTGTGTCCGATAGATTCCAGACCAGTGGGTCCCCCTGACCTTCAGCTCATCCGGCTTGCCGGCCTCGATCCAGATCGTGCATTTGTAATCATTTCCGGTCACCGGGTCATAGATGCGGCCATCCCCATACTGATCCCTGATTTTCCGGAGCCCCTCGATGACCACCATGCCGAGCAGGGCCTGATTCTTTCGTGGACCCTTGCAGACTTCGCAGATGGCATCGGGTTTATCCTTCAACAGTTTGGTGATCTTGCCGAAGAGCAAGCCGGTTTCTTCATAAATACGCACATAGGACTTTGATTGCTTGTCCCGGTCATCCACTGTCCTCCAGGTGCCGGTCATCGTTTGAGCGCGGACCGGGAGCCAGCTCATGGAAAACAAAAGAATTACAAAGGCTATTATAACATTATTCATAAAGGAAGACAAAGAAACGGGAAAATCAATTCACGCTCCACTTTACGGTCTTCACTCCCCGCGCGCCGGCCACCCGGATCAGGTACATACCGGGAGAAACCAAACTGGGAAGTTCAATCACCTGGGTTCCGGGAATGACATGCAACTGGTGTTTCCAGGGCAGCGGTTTCCCGTCAACCCCGAAAATCCCAATCTCCATCCGGTCTTCACGGCCAGCGGATATTTCCAAAAAGGCCAAGTCCCGGGAAGGATTTGGAAGAACTCGAAGGGCATGAATCCCCGCGTCGACGTATTTCACCGGAGTGGTCACGTCCAGTTTCCGGTCCGTATACACATGGTATTCCCCAGGCATGAGGTTAAGATCGGTAAACAGGGTTTCAACCGAAATGGAACTGCTGTCTTTAAGGTCATACCAGGTCCCTGTCCGCGGGAATCGAACACTGGCGGTGACGGGTTGGATATCAAAATTACCGGCCACGACCAGGCTGATGGAGTCGCTTTGAAGGCTCAGATATTTCATTGGACTGTTTAGCCGGTATTGCAGGCTGGCCTGGCTGAATTTTCCTTTGAACCATGGAAAATTCCGGATCTCGATCAGCCTTTTATACCAGTCATACAACTCTTTCCTTTTGGCATTTTGAAGCAAGGGCCAACCGGGTGGTTTATTGTCCAGCCGGCAATTGTTGTCGATCATTCCGTTCTGGCAGGTGTTGATGCTGAAGTCATAAGCCAGTTCACCGAACTGCCAGATCAGTTTGGGACCCGGGGTGAGCAGGAAAAATGCGGCGGCCATTTTATTACGTTCCACCGCCGTATTAAAATCCCGGATATTATATGTGCCGCTGCTGAGACCGGATTGCAGGTTGAGGTACATGAGGCGTTCTTCGTCATGGCTTTCCATATAGGACACCAGGTGGGGCTGGCTCCAACCCCGGGTCTGGTACACCGACCAGTCGAAGGTGGATGCCTCATGGATCCCCCGGGTAGCCGCTCCGTAGGCGTAATTGGCATTTCCCCAAAGCAGCATGCCATAATTGGCGAGCGCCGACTCTTCGCCGTTGTCCGCAAAATGTTCCAGGATGGTATAGGCGCCGGGGGAATACTGCTGAATGCTGTCGTGATAAAGGCGCCAGATGGCCACCCGGCTCGGATCATAGTCACTCCAGCGTCCCACATCATTTGGATTTTTTACCTGGGTAAACCCTTTGGAGAGGTCAAACCGGTACCCGTCGATGTTGAAGTTTTTCAGCCAGTGCTCCATCACGCGCAGGCTGAAATACCGGGTATCCGGACTTTGGTGATTAAAATCGTTGAATACATTAAAAGGGTGGGTAGCCGTGACATTGAACCAGGGATTGTCCGAAGAGGGCCGTTGGTTGATCCCATCCCAGTACAAAGCCGCCAGGGGGCAGGCGCCGGTGGCATGGTTGAGCACAAGATCCAGGATCACCGCGATGCCCCGTCCATGGCAGGAATCAATAAATTGCCGCAGGTCATTTTCAGGCCCATAATATTTATCCGGAGCAAAGAAAAAGGAAGGGTTGTATCCCCAACTCTGGTTTCCGTCAAATTCCTGTACCGGCATGAGTTCGATCGCATTGACCCCCAGCCTGCTCAGGTAATTCAGGGTGTCGGTCAGCGTTTTCCAGTCATGTTTTGCCAGGAAATCACGGAGTAAAAGTTCATAGATGATCAGATTGGTTTTTTCAGGACGGTTAAACGTATTTTGCCAGGCATAGACCGGTCTCCGGGTTTCCACCACTCCCACAATCCCGGTCGTTTGACCTGTTGGGTAAGCCTTGAGTCCGGGATAGGTTTCCGCTGAAAGGAAGGGATCATGGACGGGATCGAGTATTTTTTCAGTATAAGGGTCGGTAATTTTTAAACTGCCATCCACCAGGTACTGGAAGGCATATTCCACACCGGGACTCAGGCCGGTGATCCTGAGCCACCAGGTCCTTCCGTCATCCGCTTTGTTCATCTGGAAAGCTTGTTTTTCGGACCAGTTGCTGCCTGGAAAATCTCCAATAACGGCCACCCTGTTTTTAAAAGGCGCCACCAGGACCAGGATCAGGGAGGTATCCCCCTCTTCGTAATTGATGCCGGGTTTTACCCCCTCCGGCAAAGGTTTTTTCACTATGGAGTCCGCTAAAAAAAAGGCAAAGGAATCCCTGGCGGCCTGGTTCGCTGAATGAGCAGCAACAGTAACCGTATAACTTCCGCCGGCCGGAATATCCAGATTCACAGCCAGGGTATCCCTGGCCGGGTATTGTCCGACCTTTTGCTGATTTAAAAACAATTCCCATTCCGCTTCAGCATTACTGACCGCTTCAATAGGGAGGGATTGGCCAGGGAAAACCTCAATGATTTCCGGGATTGGCTTGTACAAAGGCTGAAAGGCGGGCTTGATGAAACGGGTGGCCAGTTTATCATCGTAAACAGGGATATACATATCGCTCCCGTCGCGGTTTCGCTGAGCCGCGCAGTTGGAGCAGCCTCCGGCCCGGAAAAGGATGGCTATATGCGTGATTTTTTCGGATGAAGGGACCTTGAAAAAACTTCTGATGCCGGGGATCGAATATTGCCACCGGTTTTTACCCAGGTTGACGGCCTGGGATCCAGCCATCTCCGACCCCCAGGTAAAGGGAACGTATTTCCAATCGGAAGAAGAAGAGCTGGCCGAAGTGATCACCCCGATATGAACATAGACCTTGCCGTTGTAGTCCAGCAATCCTTTGTTCCCCTTGGTGGCATCCATGACTATCCGCAGAGTATCTTCAGCCTTGGGAAAGGCCGGAGCCCACTCCAGCAATTGGGCCAGGACCAGGGAATCGGGCAGGCAAAACAAGGACAGAAGTCCGATTAAAAATTGCTTAAACGGCATGTAATAAAGGAATTTCGTATTTTAATTCTGAAATTAACTTGTTCCGGACTTCGTTATACTTTAAGCACCAAAATTAAGGAAAATGAAAAGACTGAATTTAGCATTAACGCTGGCCATTCTTGGTCTGATCTTCTACCAGTGTTCACGAAATCCTGTTACCGGGAAAAAACAGTTGAACCTCATGTCCGAAGAACAGGAAAAGGCGATGGGGGCCGAAAGCAATCCGGCGGTTCTGGCTGAATTTGGCAAATATGAAGATGCCAACCTGCAGGCTTTTATCAATGAAAAAGGCCAGCAAATGGCGGCCATCAGCCACCGTCCTCAGCATGGCTATACCTTTCAGGTGATCAGTTCTCCGGTAGTCAATGCTTTTGCAGTGCCCGGGGGATATGTTTATTTTACCCGGGGCATCATGGCCCATTTCAACAACGAAGCGGAATTCGCGGGTGTGCTGGGCCATGAGATCGGCCATATCACGGCGCGGCATGCCAATGCCCAGGCCAAGGATCAGCTCCTGACCCAGATCGGAGTGATCGGACTGATCATTGCCTCTCCGGCGGCGGCACAGATGGCCGAAACCCTGATGCAGGGCGCCCAGCTTTTATTGCTCAAATTCAGCAGGGCTCATGAGACCCAGTCTGATGAACTGGGCGTGGAGTATTCCACTAAAATCGGTTACGATGCCCATCAAATGGCGGAGTTTTTCAAAACTTTGGCCCGGCTTTCCGATCAGGCTGGTGCAAGGATCCCCAGTTTTCTAAGTACCCATCCCGATCCCGGTGACCGCTACAACCGAGTACATAAACTCGCGGAGGCTGCCCAGGCTTCGATCAATAAATCGACCTTAAAAGTGAACCGGGACGAATACCTCCGCAGGATCCACGGCCTGATGTACGGTGAGGATCCCAACGAAGGCTATGTGGAAGGAAATGTTTTTTATCATCCCCAGTTGAGATTCCGTTTTCCGATACCCACGGGCTGGCAAACCCAGAACTCACCGGTCCAGTTTGTAATGGCCGAACCCAATGGAAAAGCCATGATGCTGCTGGTCCTGGGACAGGGTGCGAATTTCGATGAGGTCATTGCCAATTCGAACAAACAATATGGCCTGGCGCCGATCCGTTCCGAAAACAGGAAAGTAAACGGGTACAATACGGTCGTCGTATTAGCCACCCAGCAGGTCGCCCAGGGCCAGCAAGCGCCCCCGGAGGCTGAAAAACCGATGATCCTCAGTTATTATATCCAGAAGGACCAGTATATCTATTGCCTGCACGGCGTCTGCGCCAATAAAGATTTCCAGGGTTATCAGAACCTTTTCCTAAATACCATGGAAGGATTCAGCAACCTCACCGAGGCTTCCAAAATCAATGTGCAGGCGGAATACATTTATACGGTCAATGCGCCCAGCCAGTCCACGCTCTCAGCCCTTCTTACCCGCTATGGAATAGAACAAAAAAGGCTGAATGAATTTGCCATTCTGAACGGGATGGAACTGACGGAAACGGTTCCTGCAGGCAAATTGATCAAGATCGCAAAAAAGGGCAAGGCCTGAAGATTTGATATTATGATGAGTCTGGCCGATGTCCTGGGTGCTTTGGGGGTTTTTCTGATCCTTCTGGCTTATTTTTTTAATCTGTACAAAAAAATAGAAACCGGCAGCCTGCTCTATATCCTCATGAACCTGGCCGGGGCGATCCTTGCTTTTCTGTCCTCGGTAATGATCCACTCCCTGCCCTTTATGGTATTGGAGGGAACCTGGGCGGTGGTATCGCTTGTGGCTTTGATCAGGCTGTATTTAAAGCCATGGAGGAAAACCTAGGATAAACCATGCCCAAAGTGAGCATTCCTATCGACCTGAGTCATCGATCAAACCTGGTAACCTATGCCACCTTCAACCCATAAAATAAAATCCCGCGTTGAGGAGGAGCAGGAGAGCCTGAAAAACCTGCGCACCATACCCGGAGTAGGCAAGTCCATTGCACGGGACCTGATGGATATCGGCATCCGGTCGGTGGGAAACCTGAAGGGTAAGGATCCCCGAAAGCTCTAAGATCAGTCAAACCGGCATGCGGGAAAGATACAGGACCCTTGTTTGCTTTATGTATTCCGGTGCGTGGTCTATTTCGCGGAGACGCCGCCGGAAGAACGGGAGGAAGAAAAACTGAAATGGTGGTGGTGGAAGGAGCAAGACTGATGCTGGTCTTCTATACTCAACCCTTTAGTGTCCCTTGATCCGGCCCGGGATGCCGGCAATCCCTTCCATCCACCCTTTCCCTGCCGTCGTCTGAAATCCAAACCGGATTAAGCGGACAATCCGTATTTTCCCAATGGAATTCCCCGCAAACGGGAGAGATGTCATGTATACGGACCAAGAACCATAAGCCATGCTCTACCTTTCAGGAATCATTCTTTCCTTTTTCCTTTGTTTTTTATTATTTACAAAAAGGAATAAAACGGCGGCGGATTTCATCCTGACCGCCTGGCTGGGCATTATCGGGATCCATTTGCTCTCCTTTTATGTGTTGTTTACCGGTCAGTTTGTGAAATATCCTACTTTCGTGGCGCTTGGTTTTTCGTTGCCCCTGACCCACGGCCCCTTTTTATATTTATACACCCGGCAGCAAACGTCCTCCGACCCTTTCCAGGCGAAAGAACTGTTTCATTTTTTACCCCTGTTTTTATCCTACCTGCTGTTCGCCGGGTTTTTCCTGATGCCCCTGGAGCAAAAAATTGAAGTGTTCCGGCAGGCCGGAAAGGGATATGAAACCCAGTCCAGGATCAATATTTTCGCGATCAATATTTCCGGGATCGTGTATTCAGGCCTTTCCATCGCCCGTTTGCTGAAATACAGAAAAAACCTGGTTCACCAGTTTTCCAATACGGACAAAATCAATTTTAACTGGCTGCTTTACCTGATTATCTGGATCGTGTTGATCTGGATCACCATCATCTTCGTACAGAAAGACCAGTGGATTTTCGGGATGGCCGCCCTCTTCGTTCTTTGGCTGGGATATTTTGGGATCAAGCAGGTTCGTGTTTTTAGCCAAAACGCACCCCTGCTTAAAACGGAAACTTCTTCAACCGTCCAGAGGAATATGGAAGATAAAAGGCTTTACGGTCAGGAAATACAAAGGGAAACGGAAGCATTGGCCTCTGAGAAAGAATCGGAAAACCTCAAATATCAAAAATCCACCTTGAGTGAGCGGGACGCAAGTGAGATTCATGCGCGCCTGGAACGCCTGATGGCTGAACAAAAACCATTTAAAAATCCGGACCTGACCCTGAATGAACTTGCCAATAGCCTGGACGTTCACCCCAACCATCTGTCGCAGGTCATCAATTCCAGGGTTAAAAAAACCTTTTACGAACTGATCAACGACCGTCGGGTAGAAGAATTTATCCTCCTGTCCGGCCAGCCGGAAAGTCAGCAGTTCACCCTCCTTTCCCTTGCCCATGATTGCGGGTTCAACTCCAAGGCTTCGTTCAACCGGAATTTTAAAAAATACACCGGGCTGAGTCCCCGGGAATACCTGAAAAGGCAGCTGACCGAAGCCTGAGCGGGTCTCAAGGCTCATGAAAAGGTCTCATCGCTCATAATTTATTGTTTTTCTGTTTTATATAAGCTGGCAAGCCTGAGGTCTCAACCTTCAGGGTGAAGCGTTTGGAGGGACCTTGAACTTCATTTTTGTGGTTCAATTTAAACTTCAAAAAACATGAAAAACACATCCAGTCTTCTGGCCCTGGCATTCCTGGCCCTGGTCAGCTTCTCCTGCTCCAAAGAGCGTTTTTTAAATGATCCTGGCAACCTGGTACCCAAAACGGTGGACCAGGACCCCGGGCTTCCTTCCATCCTGGTAAATGGCGTCCTTCTTCATTCCGAGGCCTTTGGCCATCCGGACAGCACCATGATTGTATGCATTCACGGCGGGCCCGGCGGGGATTACCGTTACCTGTTGAACTGCAAAGACCTGGCAAATTATGGTTACCGCGTCGTGTTTTATGACCAAAGGGGGTCGGGGCTTTCCCAAAGACTTCCCAAAGCGTCCTACACTTCTTTGGGATTGGCTGCCCTGGACGCCGTTTTTAATGAATTGGGCGGGGTGATTGCGCACTACAGAACAAACCCAAACCAAAAAGTAATCCTGTTGGGGCATTCCTGGGGCGGCATTCTGGCTACAGGGTATGCCGGCAAAAATCCCGGTGCCATCCAGGGTTTGATCGTTGGTGAACCCGGGGGCTTGAAATGGGCGGAGATCTCGGAATATATTAAAAAATCGAACGCTTTTAATTTATGGAGTGAATCGTTAAATGATGCCACGTATACGGATCAGTTTGTCACCGGCAGGGAAGACCGGCATGAAATCCTGGATTATAAACTGGCCCTCCTGGCGGGCACCAATGAGATCACCGGAGAAAACAATACCGAGCCGGGCAGCGCCTGGAGGTCGGGTGCGGTGATCCGGGACGCTTTTCTGGAGATCGGCGAAAATTACAAGCCCGATTTCTCCGAAGGCATTGGCCAGTTTAAAACGCCCGTATTGTTTTTCTTCAGTGAGAAAAACAAAGCCTATCCGGACTCCTGGGCCCATAAAATATCGGGAGCCTATCCTCTGGCGGACCTTCATAAAGTCGCCGGAGTCGGGCATTCGGGCATTTTCCAGGATAAAAAA
>Ga0209605_1002283_pt1 | contig 18764 bp, 14 predicted proteins | sample AD_UKC035_MetaG_FD_184408 | JGI IMG/M metagenome (GOLD analysis project Ga0209605, IMG submission 184408) | Active sludge microbial communities of municipal wastewater-treating anaerobic digesters from USA - AD_UKC035_MetaG (SPAdes) (version 2) | ecosystem: Engineered > Bioreactor > Anaerobic >...
GCGTTCCGCAACCAGAGCGCGATGTTCGCCGCGCTGGTGTCGATCCCGCTGATCCTGTTCATCTACCTCTTCATCACCCGCTTCGTCACCCGTCCGCTCGACGGCCTCAACCAGGGCCTGGGGCGGATCGCCGAGGGTGGTGGCGACTTGCGCCTGCAACTGCCGGTGCGCGGCCGCGACGAGATCGGCCGCAGCGCGCGCACCTTCAACGACATGATGGGTACGCTTGGCGGGCTGGTGCGCCAGGTCGGCGACTCGGCGAGCGCGGTGACGGAGGCGGCGAGCCGGCTCGCCGCCGATGCCGAGGCGGTCGCCGAGAGCTCGCAGCGCCAGAACGAGAGCTCGATGGGTGCGGCCAGCGCGGTGGACGAGATGGTCGGCAGCATCTCCGCGATCGCCGAGCACGCCGAGGCGGTGCGCGAGCGCTCGCATGACAGCCTGGAGCGCTCGCGCGAGGGCCAGCGCAGCCTCGAGCGCCTGGTCGGCGAGGTGGGCGAGGTCGAGGCTGCGGTGCGCCAGATGGCCGACGCGGTGGTCGCCTTCGTCGACTCCACCCAGGCGATCTCGCGCATGACCAGCGAGGTGCGCGAGATCGCCGAGCAGACCAACCTGCTCGCGCTCAACGCCGCGATCGAGGCCGCTCGCGCCGGCGAGCAGGGACGCGGTTTCGCGGTGGTGGCCGACGAGGTGCGCAAGCTGGCGGAAAAGTCGGCGCGCTCGGCGGGCGAGATCGACCAGATCACCCGCGAGGTGGCAAGGCGTTCAGGCTCGGTGCGTGGCGCGCTCGACGACGGCCTCGGCCACCTGGCCTCCAGCCGGCAGATGGCCGACGCGGTGATGCAGGTGCTTGGCGCGGCGAACTCGCTGGTGGTCGAGGTCGGCGAGGGCCTGGACCGCATCGCCGGCGCCACCGGTGCCCAGCGCAACGCGAGCGAGTCGGTCACCGCGCGCATCGGCGAGATCGCCGGCATGGCGCGCAGCAACAACGACGCACTCGCGCATACGGTGCAGTCGGCGCGCGAGCTCGGCGAGCTCGCCGTACGCCTGCAGGAGTCGGTGTCGCGCTTCCGCTTCTGAGCGCGCCCACGGCGCTGGATATGAACAGGGCGGGAACCGTTGCCGGTCCCGCCCTTTGTCTGCAAGCGGCTCAGTGTGGGGCGATCACTCCAGGCGCACCGGCACGAAGATGCGTGCCTCGCCGCGCTGGATCAGCAGCGCGAAGCGCTTGCCGGCGCGCTCGAGCTGGGCGCGCAGCTCGGCGACGCTCAGCACCGGCTGGTTGTTGATCGCCAGGATCACGTCGCCGCGCTGCAGGCCGGCGCGCGCGGAGGCGCCGTCGGCGCCCTCCACCATCACCCCGCCGCGCAGCTGCAGCCGGGCGCTCTCTTCCGCGCTGAGCGCGCGCGCGCTGAGGCCGAACTGCTCGCCCAGGCGCTCCACCTGGCTGGGCGCCGGCGCATTGCCGGCCACGGTCTCGGCCTTGAGCTCGTCCAGGGTGGCGGCGACCTCGCGGCTGCGGCCGTCGCGCCAAAGCTCCAGCTTCACGCGCGTGCCGGGGCGCTTCTCGCCGATGACCCGCGGCAGCTCGGCCGAGTCGTCGATGCGGCGGCCATCGACCGCGAGCACCACGTCGCCCGCCTGCAGCCCGGCCTTGTCGGCGGCGCTGCCCGGCTCGACGCTGGCGACCAGCGCGCCGCGCGGGTCGGGGAGGCCGAAGGATTGCGCGAGGTCCTTGTCGACGTTCTGGATGGCGATGCCCAGCCGCCCGCGCTGCACGCGGCCGTGGCTGACGAGCTGGTCCTTGATGTTCATCGCGACGTCGATCGGGATCGCGAACGAGATGCCCATGAAGCCGCCCGAGCGCGAGTAGATCTGCGAGTTGATGCCCACCACCTCGCCGGCGAGGTTGAACAGCGGACCGCCCGAGTTGCCCGGGTTGATCGCCACGTCGGTCTGGATGAAGGGGACGTAGGTCTCGTCGGGCAGGCGGCGTGCCTTGGCCGAGATGATGCCGGCGGTGACGGTGTTGTCGAAGCCGAAGGGCGAGCCCATCGCCACCACCCATTCGCCCACGCGGGCCTGGTCGGGGTTGCCGATCTTCACCGCGGGCAGGCCGGTGGCGTCGAGCTTGAGCAGGGCGACGTCGGTGCGGCGGTCGATGCCGACCACCTTGGCCTTGAACTCGCGCTTGTCGATCAGGGTGACGGTGACCTCGGAGAGCTCGGCGTCGCCGTCCTCGCCGGCGACCACGTGGGCGTTGGTCAGCACGTAGCCGTCCTGGCTGACGATGAAGCCCGAGCCGATGCCCTGGCGTGCGCGCGGCCCCATGCCGGGCTGGCCGGGGAAGCCCGGCATGGGCACGCCGAAGCGGCGCAGGAAGTCGTAGAAGGGGTCGTTGGCGAGGGGGTTCTCGCCCGCCGTGCCCTGCGCGGCGCGCTGCACCACGCGGATGTTGACCACCGCCGGGCCGACCTGCTCGACCAGGTCGCCGAAGTCGGGCAGGCCGAAGCGGTTGGGCGAGACCATCGACGGGGCGGCCGCCTGGGCGTGCGCGGCGGGGAGCACCGAGGCCTGGGGGAAGATCGTGCCGAGCGCGAGCGCGACGGCGGTGACGGTCAGGAATTTGCGCATGTTGTTGGGCATCCTTGTTCGGCAACGGAGATGTTCGGCGCCGGCGTCCCGGCGGCCACTTGTCGTGGACGCGGCCAGGCGCGCGCCGTTCCCGGTGAAACCTGCGTTTTCACATCGGGGCGGGCGCGGGCGCTTCAAGGGGGTGCGTTCAGAAAGTCGTCTCCAGCGCCATCCACACCTGGCGGCTCACCTGGCTGGCGGGCCGTCCGGCGAACTCGGCCTGCGCCTGCAGGGGGCGATTGGCGAGTTCCTGGTGGCGGCCGAGCAGGTTGATGCCGGTGAGGCGGACCTCGACGGCTTGATCGAGCACGCGCAGGCTGCGCGCGATGCTCCAGTCCAGCGTGGTATAGGACGGCACGGTGTAGTTGTAGCCGGGCACATAGCTGAAGCCGGCGTCGATCGGTCCCATGCGCAGCACGCTCAGCATCGAGCGCCACGCCCCGGCGCGCTGCAGCCAGCTCAGGCTGGCGCTGTAGGGGGAGACGTTGCGGCGGATGCGCGGGTCGTCGATATCGCGGTCGATGAGGCTGTGCGAGAGGATGAACTCGGTGCCGCGCCAGGGCTTGAGGTGGAGCTGGGTCTCGATGCCGTTCAGCTGCACGCGGCCGGCGTGGTTCTCCCAGCGGGTGCTGCCGAACATGGCGCTGAACAGGCTGGGGGGAACCTGCCCCGCAGGCACGGGACTGCGCACGATGACGTCGTCGATGCGCTCGCGGAACAGGCGCACGTCCAGCGTGCTGCGGCTGTCGCCGAACACGCCCAGGAAGCCGATCTCGCTGGCGTCGATGCGTTGCGGGCGCAGCGCGGGGTTGGGCAGCTGGCGATACTGCAGCGGTCGACCGAGGTCGTCGATGACGCGCACGTCGGCGTTGCGCTCGAACAGCACCGGCTGGCGCCATGCGCGCGAGTGGCCGATGCGCCAGGTGAAGCGGGGTGTGGCCTGCCAGTTGAGGAACACGCGCGGTGCGAAGCGTGCCTCGTCACCCTGCAGCTGCTCGATCATGCCACCGAGGTTCCACAGCCAGGCCGGCGCAGCGCGCCATTCGAGGTTGGAGAACAGGCGATGCTCGTTGCGCGCGTGCCTGCCGCTGGCGTGATAGAAGAACGCCGACTCGTCCTGGGTACGCTGCCATTCCGCACCCCACATCAGGCGGGTGTCGGCACTCACGCGCAGGCGGTGTTCGAGCTCGAGGTTGTGCTGGGTGTACTGTGCGTCGTTGCCCACCGTGGCCTGCACTCTCCCGAGCTGCGGCGGGGGCTGGAAGCCGGGGGGCGGATTCAGCGCCGAATCGAGGCGCCAGCGCTCGCGCATCTGCTGGCCGCTCCAATACGCGGAGAGCAGCCACTCCTCGTCCTCGTGCGGCGTGTGGCGCCAGCGCAGGTGGAGCGAGCGGTTGTGCTTGTGCCCCTCACGCTCGGCGGCGGTGCCGAAGATCGAGCCGGCATAGCCGAGCTGGTGCGTGCTCTCGGCGACGCCGGCGATGAGGCCGAGCTCGTTGGTCGCGTCCACGCGCAGGTCCGCACGCAGGTTCAGCACGTCCGTGCGGCGGCCGTCGTACAGGTCGTCGAAGCCATCGTCTTCCTCGTGGTGGGCGCCGATGCGCAGGCTGAGCGGCCCTGCCTGCGCGGCGTGGCGCACCCCGGCATCGAGGATGCCCGGCGCTCCGGCGGCGAGCTTCAGGCGGGTGCCGGGCGTGCGGCTGGCGTCGTCGGTGGTGATGTTGACCACGCCGAGGAAGGCATTGGAGCCGTAGGCAGCCGAGTTCGAGCCGCGCACCACCTCGATGCGCTCGATGTCGCCCGGCAGGGCACGCTCGGCGCTGGCGGCGAAGGATGGAGTGAGCGAGGCGCGCCCGTCGACCAGCAACTGCATCTGCACCGGGTAGTCCATGCCCAGGCCGTGGTAGGTCACCCACTGCACGTTGCCGCGCTCCTGGCCGACCTGGAAGCCCGGCACCAGCCGCAGCACGCGCGCGAGCTCGCGGTAGCCGGTGGCGGCGATCAGGTCGGCGTCGATCACGCTGACCGCGCCCGGGCTGTCCTGCAGCGGCTGCGCGAGGCGCGACGCGCTCAGCACGACCGGCAGGGGTTCGAAGAAGGGGTTCTCGGCCGACGCCCAGGCAGCGCTGGCCGTCAGCAGCAGGACGAGGGCGACGCGGTGCGGGTGAAGAGACATCGGAAGCGGGCGGCTACACGTAAGGCGCGAGTATACCGACTGCGCGCTCGGGCACGCAGCAACGATCAGTCGCGGTAACATCGGACATCGTCGATTCCGGGTGCAAGCCCAGCCATCGTGTCGAAGCCATGACCCTGACCGATCTGCGTTATCTCGTCGCGCTCGCCCACGAGCGCCATTTCGGCCGTGCCGCCGAAAAGTGCCACGTGTCGCAGCCCACGCTGTCGGTGGCGGTGAAGAAGGTCGAGGAGGAGCTCGGCATCCAGCTCTTCGAGCGCAGCGCCTCGGAGGTCAAGATCACCGAGACCGGGCGGCGCATCGTCGCCCAGGCCGAACGCGTGCTGATGGAGGCGAGCCAGATCCAGGAGATCGCCGCCGCCGGCAAGGACCCGCTCGCCGGCCCGCTGCGCGTGGGCGTGATCTACACCATCGGACCCTACCTGCTGCCGCGGCTGATTCCGCGCGTGCATCAGCTCGCGCCCAGGATGCCGCTGATCATCCAGGAGAACTTCACCGCCCGGCTGGCCGAGGCGCTCAAGCGCGGCGAGCTCGACGTCATCATCATCAGCCTGCCCTTCGACGAGGCGGGGGTGGTGGCGCAGCCGGTGTACGACGAGCCCTTCCGCGTGCTGATGCCGGCAGGCCATGCGTGGAACGCGGAGAACGAGATCGACCCCCAGCATCTCGCCGACGACCAGCTGCTGCTGCTCGGCGCCGGCAACTGCTTCCGCGACCAGGTGCTCGAGGTGTGCCCGAGCTGCCGCAACATCGGCGGCCTGCAGCGTACGCTCGAGGGCAGCTCGCTCGAGACCATCCGCCACATGGTCGCCACCGGCCTCGGCGTCACCGTGCTGCCGAGCTCGGCCGCGGACGAGATGGCGACGCAGAACCCCTTGGTCGCGGTGCGGCCGTTCTCGCAGCCGGAGCCCTCGCGCCGCGTCGCCCTCGCCTGGCGCGTGACCTACCCGCGCAGCGGCGCGATCGACGTGCTGCGCGCGGCCATCCTCGACAGCGCGCTGCCCGGCGTGACGCCGGTGGGGCGGGCCATGTCCCCCGCGTCGGTGCTGCGAGCGGATTTACGATGACAATTCTTGATCGGATCGATCAGGACAATCGGTTTGATCAATGCATCCCTCTGGCGCTAACATGAAGCGCATACCCCTGCGGGCCGTGTGAAGCCTGCCATACACAGGAGAACCAGCATGGAAATCGATATCGGCATCAAGGAAAAGGACCGTGCCAAGATCGCGGAAGGCCTGTCGCGCCTGCTCGCGGACAGCTACACCCTGTACCTGACCACGCACAACTTCCACTGGAACGTGACGGGGCCGATGTTCAACACCCTGCACCTGATGTTCGAGACGCAGTACAACGAGCTCGCGCTCGCGGTCGACGAGATCGCGGAACGCATCCGCGCGCTCGGTTTCCCGGCGCCGGGCACCTACAAGGAGTTCCAGAAGCTCACCAGCATGGCCGAGCCGGAAGGCGTGCCGAGCGCGCAGGAGATGATCCGCCTGCTGGTGCAGGGCCAGGAGGCGGTCGTCAAGACCGCGCGCAGCATCGCCCCCATCGCCGACAAGGCGAGCGACGAGCCCACGCTGGATCTGCTGACGCAGCGCATGCAGGTGCACGAAAAGACCGCCTGGATGCTGCGCAGCCTGCTCGAGGGCTGAGCGCTCGTCAGTTTGCTGCATGGAACACGACGGACCCGCTGGGTCCGTCGTGTTTCCGGCTTGCGAATCACACCGCTTCCACGAGCGCGCTTGACACGGGCATGCTTGGGATAGCGGCCGGCGCGAACGGGCGTCTGCGCTGATCCGCTCCTCCACCTTCGCGCCTGCCCGCGCTCCTGCACGAACCGCCACGCGCCCTCAGCCCCCTGTAGGAGCGGCGGCAGCCGCGAAGGGTGCCGTCCGGCGGTTGACGTGGTCGCAGGTCATTCGGCGCGGCCGCCTTCGCGCCTGCCGAAGCATCGCGCTCGACCGCCTCCTTGTAGGAGCGCCGGCAGGCGCGAATGCGGCGGCCGGGCTGCGATGCCCCCGGGTGCGCCGGACTACCCGGCCTTGGCCGCGTTGAGGCGCTTGACCGCATTGACGAAGCGCGACAGCGACTCCGACAGCACGCCGCGCGGGATCATCACCTCGATCAGCTGGAAGCGTCCGCGCGTGGTGATCGCGCGGTCGAGCGCGGCCTTCAACTCCGCCCGCGTGCGCACGCGCACACCGTCTCCCCCCAGTCCCGCGGCCATCTGCGCGAAACCCCAGTCGTCGAGGTCGTTGAAGCCCGACTCGGGCTGGAAGGTGCGCAGCATCTCCCAGCTCGCGTTGTTGAACAGCAGCACGATCGGATCCCAGCCGTAGCGCCTGCAGTTGCCGAGCTCCCAGCCGGTCATCTGGAAGGCGCCGTCGCCGACCAGGATCAGCGGCCGCTGTCCGGTGGCCGCCTGCACGCCGAGGCCGGCCGGCACGCCGAAGCCCATGGTCGCGTAGTAGCCGGGAGCGACCAGCGCGGTGTGCTCGATGTCCATCGCGGTAAACAGGCAGTCGCCCATGTCGGAGGCGATCGGCAGCTTGCCGTGGGCCGCCATCAGGTCATTCACCGCGCAGGCGATGTCGGCGGGAGCGATCGTCGCCTCGTCCGCCAGCAGGCCGTGCGGGAAGGCGGGGCGATCCACGCCGAAGTGCGCCTCGGCCGGTGCCACGCGCGCGAGCAGGCCGTCGACCAGGGCGTCGAGCGGGATGTCGGCGTAGGTGTGGTAGCCCATCGTGACCCGGGCCTCGAGCGCCTGGATCGTGCGGCGCAGGTCGATGTGCTTGCCGGACACGGCGAAGTTGGTGTCCGAGATGATCACCCCGAGCAGGAACAGGCCGTCGGAATCCTCCACCAGCGCGCTCACCTCGGGCAGGCCGGCGAGCCCCATGTAGGTGCCCATCAGCGGGGCGTCGTGATCGGCGAGGAGGCCGCGGCCCATGAAGCTGGTCACCACCGGGATGCCGAGCCGGCGCGAGAGCTCGGCGACCTTGTCCTCGAGGGCGAAGCGGCGCACCTCCACGCCGGCCATGAGCACCGGCGCGCGGGCTGCACGGAGGCGGCCGAGGATCTCGTCCACGCAGGCTGCGAGCGCGTCGGCATCGACCGCACGCGGCGCCTCGCGCAGCACCGGCGCGCACGGGCGGGCGACCATGTCGCGCGGGATCTCGATATACACCGGCAACGAATTGCGCACGCAGTTGCCGAGCACGCGCGCGATGTCGGCCGGCGCGCGTGCGGCGTCGTCCAGCCGCACCTGGTCGCAGGTGATCTCCTGGAAGATGCGGAACTGCGAGTCCAGCGTCTTGGCCTGGTGGTGCAGCAGCAGTCCGGACTCCGATTCGCCCAGGCCCGGCCCACCGGAGAGGACCACCAGCGGCGACTTCTCGGCATAGGCGGCGGCGACCGCGTTGATCATGTTGAGCGCGCCGGCGCCGTAGGTGACCGCAGCCACGCCGATGCTGCCCTGGACGCGCGCGGCCGCGTCGGCGGCGAAGCCCACGCCGGGCTCGTGCGACAGCGTGTGCAGCGGCAGGATGCCGGTCTGCTCGATGATGCGGAAATACGGCAGGGCGAAGTCGCCCGGGATGCCGAAGATCTGCCGCGCGCCGTGGTCGACCAGCGCGTGCAGCAGCGATTCGGTCAGGTTCATGCTCGTCTCTCCCTCGTTGTGGTGAGGAGGATTATCGGTGGCCGGCCTCGCACCGTGTTCGCATCATGAGGGTATAGAATCGCCCGATACGCACGGTTCGTGCATTTCGAGGCTGGATGATGAGCACCCTGAGCATAGACCGCCACGATCTCGCACTTCTGGACGCCTTGCAGCGCAGCGGCGACGCGACCAATGCCGTGCTCGGCGAGGCGGTGCATCTGTCCGCCTCGCAGGTGAGCCGCCGCCTGCAGCGCCTGCAGGAGGCCGGGCTGATCACCGGCTACGCGGCCCTGCTCGACCCCGCCGCGCTCGGGCTGGACGTGATCGCCTTCGCCCACGTCGTGCTCGAACGCCACGGCGGCGTGCGCACCGAGGCCTTCGAGGAAGGCGTCGCGGCCTTGCCGGAGGTGCTGGAGTGCTTCTCGGTGAGCGGCAACGCGGACTACGTGCTGCGCATCGTCGCGCCCGACCTGGCCGCGTTCTCCGAGCTGATGATGAAGCGCGTGCTGCGCCTGCCCGGCATCGCCAACATCAAGACCGACATCGTGCTCGGCAAGGTCAAGCAGACCCACGTGCTGCCGCTCGAGCACATCGCCCGCCCGAGCCGGCCCCGCCGCGGCGTGCGCTACAGTGCGGGCTGAAGCACTCCCGTAAAAAGCGCCGCCGCCGCCTTCGCGCCTGCCGGCGCTCCTACATGAAGCACGGCGCTTCCCGTTCCCTTGTAGGAGCTGCGGCAGCTGCGAACCCGGCGACCGGGCAGGCGGCGCGCGTGCAGGACTCCTCCATCGCCTTCGCGCCTGCCGGCGCTCCTACATGAAGCACGGCGCTTCCCGTCCCCTTGTAGGAGCTGCGGCAGCTGCGAACCCGGCGACCGGGCAGGCGGCGCGCGTGCAGGACTCCTCCATCGCCTTCGCGCCTGCCGGCACTCCTTCTATGACCGCTGCGGCTCGGGAGCGCATGTAGGAGCGGCGGCAGCCGCGAATACGGCGGTTTGTCCTGTGACGAGGAGGACGCAGCCGCGGCGGAGAGTCTCAGCCCGCCTTGCGCGCCGGCGCGCGCTTGCGCGGTGCGGCGGCCGCGGCGCCCTCGCCTGCGGCTTCGTCGCCCTTGGCCGCGGTGGTCTTCGCACTCGCCTTGGGCGCCTTGGCCTCGAACTCGAAGCCGACCTTGCCGTCCTTGCCGCGCACCAGGAAGGCGGAGAACTTGCGCCGCGTACGCGCCGACACGAAGCCCTTGAGCAGCTCCGTCTTGCCCTCGGTCAGCAGCTTGGCCATCTGCTCGCGCTCGATCGGCTGCTGCAGGATGACCTTGCCGGAGCGGAAATCGCATTGCCTGTCCGGCCCGACCGACTTCTCGCACACATAGGCCATGCCGTGCTCGAACACGCGGCTGGCGCATTTCGGGCAGGCGCCGACCGGCTCCTGGGCCGAGAAGTCCACCGCCTCCGCCTCTTCGCCCTCTTTCGGCTGGCCGAAGTCGAAGGTGGGCTGCTTGTCCTCGTTCAGCACGATGTCGGCGTTGAAGAGCCGCCCCATCTTGTTGCGGAAGCCGAGCAGCGGGCCGACCTTGCCCTCGCGCAGCAGGGTCTCGATCTCGTCGTACTCGAACTGGCGACCGGCGACGATCTTCCAGGTGCTCCAGTCGCAGGCCTGGCAGGCGAACTTCTTGTAGTTCTCCTTCACCACGCCGCCGCACTTGGGGCACGGCGTCTGCAGGGTGACGAACTCGCCCGGGACGGTGTCGGACTCGTAGCGCTTGGCGCGCTCGACGACCTCGCGCGTCATCTCCGCGATCTCGTTCATGAAGGCTTCGCGGCTGAGCTTGCCGTGCTCCATCTGCGCGAGCTTGTATTCCCAGCCGCCGGTCAGCTCCGGCGAGGTCAGCGCGTTCACGCCGAGGCCCTTTAGCAGCGTGATCAGCGAGAAGGCCTTGGCGCTCGGGATCAGCTCGCGGCCTTCGCGGTGGATGTACTGCTCGCTGATCAGGCCTTCGATGATCTGCGCGCGCGTGGCTGGGGTGCCAAGGCCGCGCTCGGCCATCGCCGCGCGCAGTTCCTCGTCGTCCACCATCTTGCCTGCGCCTTCCATGGCGGAGAGCAGCGTGGCTTCGTTGAAGCGCGCCGGCGGCTTGGTCTGCAGCGATTTCACCACGATGTCCTCGGTGGACACCGTCTCGCCCTGCTCCACCGCCACCAGCTGCGGGCCGCCGCCCTCTTTCGTGTCCTTCTCGTCGCTGGCGGCTTCCTTGCCATACACCGCCAGCCAGCCCGGATTGACCAGCACCTTGCCCTCGGTCTTGAAGGCCTCGCCCTCGACGCGGGTGATGCGGGTGGTGATCTGGTACTCGGCCGCCGGATAGAACACCGCCAGGAAGCGCTTGGTGACGAGGTCGTAGATCTTGTATTCGGCGTCCGACAGGCTCTTCGGCAGCGTGCCGGTGGGGATGATGGCGAAGTGGTCGGAGATCTTGGCGTTGTTGAAGATGCGCTTGTTCGGCTTCACCCAGCCCTGCTTGGTGATCTCGTTGGCGAACGGCGCGTACTGGTCTGGCAGGGTGCGCATGACCTCGCTCACCGTGCCGAGGTAGTCCTCGGGCAGGGCGCGTGCGTCGGTACGCGGGTAGGTCAGCACCTTGTGCTTCTCGTACAGCGCCTGGGCGAGCTGCAGGGTGACGCGGGCGGAAAAGCCGAAGCGGCCGTTGGCCTCGCGCTGCAGGCTGGTGAGGTCGAACAGCAGCGGCGACAGTTGCGTGGAGGGCTTGGCCTCCTCGGTCACCACGCCCGGCTTGCCTTCGCACTTGGCGCGGATGGCCTCGGCCTGGGCCTTGTCCCACAGGCGGAAGGCGGTGGCGTGCTCGTCGCCCTCGGGCTTTTTGAACTTCTCGTCGAACCAGCGCCCCGGGTATTCGCCGGCGGCGCAGCCGAAGCGCGCCTCGAGCTCCCAGTAGTCGCGCGACTTGAACTTGCGGATGCGGTCCTCGCGCTCCACCACCATCGCCAGCGTCGGCGTCTGCACGCGGCCCACCGTGGTGAGGTGGAAGCCGCCGGTCTTGGAGTTGAACGCGGTCATCGCGCGCGTGCCGTTGATGCCGATCAGCCAGTCCGATTCGGCGCGGCAGATCGCGGCGTTGCGCAGGCCCTCGACGTCCTGCGCGGCGCGCAGGTGGGCGAAGCCGTCGCGGATCGCCTGTGCGGTCATCGACTGCAGCCACAGGCGCTGCATCGGCTTCTTGCTGCCGGCATGCTGGGCGATGAAGTTGAAGATCAGCTCGCCTTCGCGGCCCGCGTCACAGGCGTTGATCAGGCCGGTGACGTCCTTCCGCTTGATCAGCCGGGTGAGCAGCTTGAGGCGGTCCTCTGTCTTCTCGATCGGCTTGACCGCGAAGTGGGGCGGGATCACCGGCAGGTGGGCGAAGGTCCACTTGCCGCGCTTGACCTCGAACTCCTCGGGCACGGTGAGCTCGAGAAGGTGGCCGACGGCCGACGACAGGACGTAGTCGTCGGACTCGAAGTAGTCCTTCTCTTTCGTGAAGCCGCCCAGCGCACGGGCGATGTCCTGCGCGACGGAAGGCTTTTCCGCGATGATCAGTTGCTTGCTCATGCTCGACGGTCAACGAGGGTCGCGCCGCGAGGGCGCGTGGGTTCGGAAGCGGCGGATGATAAGGACGGCCCGCCGGAACAGGCAAGCCGAGCGGGTGGACCGGTCAGTGCAACGTGGGTTCGTAGGCCCAGTCGTCTTCCTCGGTCAGCAGCTCGTCCACCATCAGGGTGTCGATCGGCTCCTCCTGCTGCCACAGCACCATCAGCACGATGACCTTGAGCCGGTTCAGCGTGATGGTGAAGTCGGCCAGCGCCATCGCGCGCTCGATGATCAGTTCGCGGTGGGCGGTGCCGAGCACGCCGGCGCTCTCGAGCAGGCTCAGGAAACCGCGGCAGCGGCCGTCGAGCAGGGCCTGCTCTTCTTCCGTGTAGATGCGCACCGACCCGGCTTGCGGCGCGGTGCCGGGGTGGATTTCGCGGGCGACGCGGCGCAGGCCGGCGAGCCACTCCAGCGCCTCGGAGATGTCGTCCTGCTCGAAGCCCGCGGCGGACAGCTTGCGGTTGAGCAGTTCGCCTTCCGGGCAGGCGTCGGCGTGGATGTAGCTCTCGAAGAGGTATACGAGGATGTCGAACAAGGCGGCCTCTCGTGGATCGGCAGGGGAGGCGGAAGAGCCGGACCCCCGCCGGGGTGTGGGGGGCGGCGGCTCGCGGCCGCTCTTTCAGGTGGTGCGCTGGAAGCGTCCGCCGGGCAGCTTGGCCAGGCGCCCTTCCAGTTCGAGTGGCAGCAGGATGGCGTAGAGGGCATCGACCGTCAAGCCGCAGCGCGCGGCGATGGTGTCGAGGTCGACCGGATCGTGGCCGATCGCATCGAGCACGCGCGCGGTCTCGCCATCGAGCGCGAGCGCGGCCTGCAGGGGCGGTTGGGCCGGGGCGGCGGGCTCCGCGCCGCGGCGCTGGCGGCCCCTTGCGCTTGCTGTGGGTGCGACGACCGGCGCGGGCCAGCCGAGGCGGCCGCGCAACTCCTCGACGACGTCCTCGGCGGTCTCGACCAGCTTGGCGCCGTCGCGGATCAGGCGGTGGCAGCCGCGCGACAGCGGCGAGTGGATCGAGCCCGGGATGGCGAACACCTCGCGCCCGGTCTCGGTGGCGAGCCGGGCGGTGATCAGCGAGCCGCTGCCGAGCGCTGCCTCGACCACCAGCACGCCCTCGGCGAGGCCGGCGATCAGGCGGTTGCGGCGCGGGAAGTTGTGCTGCAGGGGCGGTGTGCCGAGGGGAAACTCGCTGACGACCGCGCCGGCGGCGGCGATCTCGCGCGCCAGCGCGGCGTTGCGCGCGGGGTAGATGCGGTCGATGCCGGTGCCGATCACCGCTACCGTGCCCGCAGCTTCCGTGCCGGCGGCGAGCGCGCCGCGGTGCGCGGCGGCGTCGATGCCGAGCGCCAGCCCGCTCACGACGACGAGGCCTTGCTCGGCAAGCGCGCGCGCGAAGGCCCCGGCGTTGGCTTCGCCCGCAGCGGTCGCCGAGCGCGCGCCGACCAGCGCGATGCCCGGGCGCGACAGCAGCGCGGGATCGCCCTTGACGTAGAGCAGCACCGGGGGATCGGCGATGTCGAAGAGCTGGCGCGGGTAGCCGGCGTCGGCCAGGGTCAGGATGTGGTTGCCGGCCTCGCCCGCCCAGGCGAGCGCGCGCTCGATGTCTTCGTGTGCCGGTGCCGCGAGCACCGCGTCGGCCGCTGTGCCGCCCACCACGGCGGCGAGCGCGCCACGCCCGGCGGCAAAGATGTGGCCGGGCAGGCCGAAGGCGGCGAGCAGGGCGCGCTGGCCCTGCGTTCCCACGCCCGGCACGGCGGCGAGGCGAAGCCAGTCGGCGAGATCGTCGGCAGGCACGGTCACGATGCGGCGGCTGCGACCCGGCGGTGCCGGATCAGGGCTTGCGGACGGTGTCGCCGATGGTGACCGGGCCGTCGGATTCCATCACCAGCGCGTAGGCCACGCGCTCGAAGACGCGGAAGACGAAGGCCACGCCGTAGCGCTTCTCGGGCAGGCGGAAGCTCTCCTTGCCGTCCTCGCCGCGGTACTCGGCGACACCGCGGTTGCGGTAGAGGGCGAGCACGTGGCCGCGCTCGAGGCCGTCCTGCTCGCCGGTGTCGAGCGCGACCACGTTGAGTCGGCCGGTCTCGCTGACCCCACGGTAAATGGAGATGATGCTGCCCTCGACGTCGAATTCAGGCGCGTGCGGGGCGTAGGAGAACACGCTCGGCGGTTCGCTCGGCATCATCAGGTCGCCGGTGCCGATCTCCTCGACCGCGGAGACGATCTCCAGCGTGGTCGGTTCGCCGCGCTCGGTGACGCGGGCGGTGCCGAGGTAGGCAGCTTCCCAGGCGATCGGCGCGCGCGTGCGCGGGTCCTCGAGCGGGCGGGCCGGGCGATAGATGTGCCAGACTTCGGCCTCGTCGCCGACGTTCTTGGCGAAGATGGTGTCGCCGGTCCCGGTCAGGACGCGGCTGGTCTCGGTGGCGACGATGGTGGCCGAGCCGTCGAGGCGGGGCTGGTCGACCACCAGCGGGCGATTCAGGAAGGGCTCGATGATCTGCAGCGGGATGCTGGGCAGGGCCTCGGCGATCGGCTCGTTGTAGACCCTCGGCTGCAGGCGGCCGTCTGCAGTGCTGCCACCGCCGACCCGGCGGCCGACGCTGAGCCAGGGGCCGCTGCGGTCGAGCAGGATGACCTGGCCGGGGTAGATGAGGTGCGGGTTGCGGATCTCGTCGCGGTTCAGTCGCCACACCTCGGGCCAGCGCCAGGGCTCCTGCAGGAAACGCCCGGAGATGCCCCACAGGGTGTCGCCGCGTTCCACGGTGTAGCTGTCGGGGGCGTCGGCGGCGAGGCGGACGCTGGACTGCGCGTGCGCACCCACGCCGAGGAGGCTCGCGAAGGCGACGAGCAGAGGGAATATAATTCGCTTCATTGGACGCTTCCGATCGGGACCTTGCGCGCCGGGTCCGACCCGGAACGCACGCTGCGCGCCGGGGTCGAAGCAACTGAACGCGTGCTGTGCACGCCCTGCATCCCCGCCGCGGATATTCCGGCTAAATACACGCCGAAGTGTGTGAAAACGCTTGAAATTCTGCACTCAAAGGCTTAACCCAGCAAGGTATTCATGGCTCTCCTACCCATCCTCCGCTACCCCGATCCCCGCCTGCACACGGTCGCGACGCCGGTCGTCCGTGTGGATGACGAAGTCCGCAAGCTGATCGCCGACATGGCCGAGACCATGTACGAGGCGCCCGGCATCGGGCTCGCCGCCACGCAGGTCGACGTGCATAAGCGCATCGTCGTCATCGATGTCTCCGAGGACAAGTCCGGCCTGATGGCGCTGATCAACCCCGAGATCCTCGAGCGCTCGGGCGAACAGGTGTGCGAGGAAGGCTGCCTGTCGGTACCCGGAATCTACGAGAAGGTGTCGCGCGCCGAGCGTGTGAAAGTTCGCGCCCTGAACGAAAAGGGCGAACCCTTCGAGTTCGAGGCCGACGGCCTGCTCGCGGTGTGCGTGCAGCACGAGATCGACCACCTCGACGGCAAGGTCTTCGTCGAATACCTGTCGCAGCTCAAGCTCGGCCGCATCAAGTCCAAGCTGGCCAAGAAGGCCCGCATCACCGCGTGATGGCCGTCACCGCAACCGGAACCGGCGGCCTGAGCGTCGCCTTCGCCGGCACCCCCGAATTCGCCGCGCAGGCGCTCGACGCCATCCTGAAGGCCGGCTACGCGGTTCCGCTCGTGCTCACCCAGCCCGACCGCCCGGCCGGCCGCGGCATGAAGCTCAGCCCGAGCGCGGTCAAGCAGCTCGCACTTGCACACGGCATCGAGGTCGACCAGCCCGAGAAGCTGCGCACCGACGCGCAGCGCGCCCGCCTCGCAGACTGTGCGCCCGACGTGCTGGTGGTCGCCGCCTACGGCCTCATCCTGCCCAAGGCGGTGCTCGAGCTGCCGCGCCTGGGCTGCATCAACATCCACGCCTCGCTGCTACCGCGCTGGCGCGGGGCGGCGCCGATCCACCGCGCGATCGAGGCCGGCGACGCCGAGACCGGCATCACCATCATGCAGATGGACGAAGGCCTCGACACCGGCCCGATGCTGCTGCGACGCGCGCTGCCGATCGCCGCGGACGACACCACCGCCAGCCTGCACGACCGCCTCGCCGCGCTCGGCGGCGACTGCATCGTCGAGGCGCTGGCGGCCTTGCAGTGCGGGCAACTTTCACCCACGCCGCAGCCGGCCGAGGGCGTCACCTACGCGGCCAAGATCGGCCGCGCCGAGGCCGACATCGACTGGAGCCGGCCGGCGTTGGAGATCGAGCGCGCGATGCGCGCCTTCGACCCCTTCCCGGGCGCCGTGTCCACCTTGCGCGACACCGCGGTCAAGTGCTGGAAGGCGCAGGTCGTCGCGGGCGAGGGCGAGCCCGGCCGGGTGCTCGCGGTCGATGCGGATGGCATCGTCGTGGCCTGCGGGCGCGATGCGCTGCGTTGCACGGTGTTACAGCGCCCGGGCAGCAAGCGCCTGCCCGCGGGGGAATTCCTGCGCGGTTTCCCGGTCTCTGTGGGCGAACGCTTCGCGTCCCTGGCGTGAGCACGCAGCGCGTAGGCGACGGCCTTGAAGGCGGTCGCCTACGCCCCGAGCTACACTGACAAATCAATCTCTTGCAGGAAGGATCCCGCAATGTTCGGAAACTGGATCAAGACCTCCATCCTGATGGCCGGCATCGTCGCCCTGTTCGGCGCGATGGGTGCGGCCATCGGCGGTCAGCAGGGCATGCTGATCGCGCTCGTGATGGGCGGTGCGATGAACGTCTGGGCCTACTGGTTCTCGGACAAGATGGTGCTGAAGATGTACAAGGCGCGCGAGGTCGATGCCGCCTCCTCGCCCTACCTGTACAACATGGTCGCCGAGCTCGCGCGCCGTGCCGAGCTGCCCATGCCCAAGGTGTACATCATCGACGAGGCCCAGCCCAATGCCTTCGCCACCGGCCGCAACCCCGACAACGCCGCGGTCGCTGCCACCACCGGCATCATCCGCATGCTCTCCGAGCGCGAGCTGCGCGGCGTGATGGCGCATGAGCTGGCGCACGTGAAGAACCGCGACATCCTGATCTCGACCATCTCGGCGACGATCGCCGGCGCGATCTCGATGCTGGCCAACTTCGGCATGTTCTTCGGCGGCCGCGACGGCGAGGAGCGCCCCAACCCGATCGTGTCGATCGCCATGATGATCCTCGCCCCGCTCGCCGGCATGCTGATCCAGATGGCGATCAGCCGCACCCGCGAGTTCGGCGCCGACCGCGGCGGCGCGGAGATCTCCGGCGACCCCGACGCGCTCGCCAGCGCGCTCGGCAAGATCGACGCCTACGCGCGCGGCATCCCGATGCACACCGCCGAGCAGCACCCCGAGACCGCGCAGATGATGATCATGAACCCGCTCTCGGGTGGCGGTCTGCGCGGGCTGTTCTCCACCCACCCCTCCACGCAGGAGCGCATCGCCCGCCTGCAGGCCATGCGCTGAGCGCGGCCGAGGCTCAGTCCGAGGACGCGAAGGCGCTGCGGATCAGGGCGAGCAGCTCGCCCGGCCGCACCGCCTCGCCGAAGGCGCCGGCGCGCAGCAGGGTTTCGCGCCGCGCCGCCCGAAGCGCGGGCGCGAACTCGGCGTGATAGAAGATCACCGGCGGCCGCCGCGGGCGCGCGGCGAGCACGCCGAGCAGCTTGAGTCCGGCGCTCGCCGCGCCGTCGAGCGGTTCCGGACGGTCCCAGTCCGACACCACCAGATCGAATCCGTCCTCGTCCGCATCGAGGCGCTCCAGCGCCTCCGCAGTGCTGTGCACGCTCACCACCTCGACCTGCAGCTTTGCCAGCGCCGCCAGTTCGTGGCGATTGTTGTCCGGCTGGTCGTCCACCCAGAGCACGCGCTTCTGCTCGGGCATGTCGATCAGCGCCGCGGCCAGGCCCTCCGCCTCGCCGCTGGCGATGCCCTCCACACCCTTGATGCGCGCCGCGAACGCGAGCTCGTCGGCGAACGCGCCGATGGCGCGCTGGAGCAGGGCGTCGGTGCGGGCGTCCTCCGCGGCGGCCATCTTCAGAGCGGGGCGTGCCATCTCCGGCGAGTGCATCGCTTCCTCGGGCAGCGGCGCGCTCGCGACCGCTGTGCCGAGATCGCTCGAGCGTGGGGCGGAGGGTGCCGACGGCGGGGGAGGCGCCGGGGGCGGCGCGCTCGCCCAGCGCTGGCGGATGGCCTCGACCGCACGCCGGATGCCCTTGGCGACGTCGGTCCAGGCCTCGTCGCGGTTCGGCCACGAGGTCACCGGGCGCAGGTCGGTGGGCAGGCCCTGCAGGTGGGCGAAGGGCGCGTCCTCGATATCGACCGCGCGTAGCAGCACCGGGATCACGCTGGCGTCGCCGCGCCGGGCGCGCTCGATTGCGGTGGCGAGCTCCTTGCCCCAGATGTAGTCCGAGTTGAGGAAGTCCATGCTCACCAGCAGCAGGATCAGGTCCGCCGTGCTGAGCTCCCTGTCGATCGCCTCGCCCCATTGCTGCCCTGGCACGATGCCGCGATCGTGCCAGGGTCGGATGACGCCCTTGCGCCGCAGCAGCGCGAGATGGCCGTCGAGTTCGTCGCGCAGCTTCTCGTCCTCGTGGGCGTAGCTGTAGAAGAGATCCACCGGTTCCGTGTCCATCGTGGCGCTCCCTCGGCTTG
>Ga0209605_1002285_pt1 | contig 18755 bp, 15 predicted proteins | sample AD_UKC035_MetaG_FD_184408 | JGI IMG/M metagenome (GOLD analysis project Ga0209605, IMG submission 184408) | Active sludge microbial communities of municipal wastewater-treating anaerobic digesters from USA - AD_UKC035_MetaG (SPAdes) (version 2) | ecosystem: Engineered > Bioreactor > Anaerobic >...
TTACACGACGCTGGCGCGGCTGGCGGAAAGTCAACTGGTAGCCGAAGAATCTGTCGAGAAAGAGGGCGGCCCGGAAAAACACGTCTACGCCATCACCCCCGCCGGAGAAGCCGAGTTGCGCGCCTGGTTCAACAGCGGCGTGCTGGACGCGCATCTGCACGATGAGTTCTACGTGAAGTTGATGGTGGGGCTGGCGTTGGATGAAGTGGATGCGCGCCGCATTCTCCAGGTGCAGCGGACAGCCCTGTACCGGGAATTGCATCGCATCACAGCGCAACGGCAGACCATTGACCCGAAAACGGCGCTGGCGCAAATCCTGCTGCTGGACAAGACCGTGATGCACCTGGAAGCCGACCTGCGTTGGATCGAGATGGTGGAAGCCCGTCTGGATGAAGTGCAGCGCCAGCCGTTGCCCCAACCGGAGCCGAAGCAGCGGGGCAGACCGCCTAAAAAAGAGTAGCGGGTAATGAGTAATGAGTAATGAGTGAAAAGTGTCTGAAATGGCGAATGTCCCTCATTTCTCATTTCTCATTTCTCTTAACTTTCATAAGGAGTATAAACAATGTCGCTCATTCAAACTGAAAACTTAACCAAGATTTACGGCGCGGGGGAAACCGCGATTACGGCGCTGGATCATCTGAATCTGGCGGTGGAAACCGGCGAGTTTATCGCCGTGATGGGGCCGAGCGGCTGCGGCAAGTCCACGCTCCTGCACCTGTTGGGCGGGCTGGATCGGATGACGGAAGGCCGCGTGGTACTGGACGGCAAAGACATCGCGTCTCTCGACGACGCCGCGCTGACCGAGCTGCGCCGCCGCAAGATCGGCTTCATCTTCCAGTTCTTCAACCTCATCCCGGTGCTGACCGCGCTGGAAAACGCCGCGCTGCCGCTCATCCTGGATGGCGTCAAGCCGGCTGCGGCGCACGCCAAAGCCGCCGAGTGGCTGAGCAACCTGGGTCTCGGCGACCGCGTCCACAGCCGCCCGGATCAGCTTTCCGGCGGGCAACAGCAGCGCGTTGCCATCGCCCGCGCCCTCGTCGCCGACCCCGCGCTCATCCTCGCGGACGAGCCGACCGGCAACCTGGACTCGCGCGCCGGCGACGAGATCGCCGGGCTGCTGCGCCAGATCGCCACGACCTGGAATCGCACCGTGTTGATGGTCACGCACGACCCGCGCATTGCCGCCTACGCCGACCGCATCGTCTTCCTCAAGGACGGCCGCATCGTGGACGAAAGCCGTCTCAGCGGGGATGGCGCGGCCGCAGATGCGCAGCATGTGCGGACGAAGGTAGAGGCGTTGTGAGTGAGGAGTTGCGAGTGAGGAATGAGGAGTTGCGAATGAGGAATGAGGAGTTGCGAATGAGGAATGAGGAGTTGCGAGTCACGCACGCTTCCTAACTCCTAACTCCTAACTCCTAACTCCTAACTCGCCCAAGGGAGAAAAACTATGAACATTCAATGGACTTTAGCGTTACGTTATCTTTGGGGCCGCAAGCTGCGGACGGTGTTGACGACGCTGGCGGTGGTGTTCGGCGTGACGGTGCTGTTTGGGCTGGAAAGTATCCTGCCGGCCATGTTGCAGGCGTTGCGGCAGAACATGCTCGCCAGCGCGGGCAAGGTAGATTTGACGGTGAGTACGACGGCCAACGGCGTCTTTGACGCCGCGTATCTGGAACAATTGCGCGGCGTCGCGGGAATCGGGCGCGCGACCGGCGCGTTGCAACAGCCTTTGATTCTACCGGCCGCGTTGACCAAGACGGCCGCGCCGGCGCCGGGCGGCTTCTCCAAACCGGGGATCACGATGGTGGCGCTCAATCTTATTGTGGTGGGGCTGGACCCGGCGACGGCGCAGGACGTGCGCGCGTATCCCATCGTCGAGGGGCGCTTCCTGACGGCGGGCGACGACCAGGCTATCGTGATCCCGGAGAATCTGGCCGTGAAGTTGGAATTGGCCGTCGGCGACATCCTGGTGTTGCCTGCCGCCAAGGGAACGGCTGACTTTGAAGTCGTCGGCCTGCTGACCGCGCGGCCGGTGCCCGGCGCGGCAGACGAGGTCTACGTGCCCCTGGCAGCGGCGCAGGCACTTTTCAATCACCCAGGGAGACTTAACGTGATGGAGGCCATTTTCACGCCGGACGCGGAGCGCGCGCAGGTAGAAAACACGGTATTGGCGGAGATGGGAGCGGGCTTCAAGGTCGGCGCGCTGGAATACGGCAGCGAATTGTTCGCCGCGCTGGAAATGGGGCAGTTCGCTTTCATCATGTTCGGCGTGATGGCGCTGGCAATGGGCGCTTTCATCATCCTCAACACCTTCCGCACCATCGTGGCCGAGCGCCGCCGCGACCTGGGGATGCTGCGCGCGGTAGGCGCGTCGCGGCAGACCATCATCGGCCTGATCGTGACCGAGGGGCTGATCCAATCGGTGGTGGGCACCGTCATCGGCCTCATCGTGGGGTACGGGCTGGCCGCCGTGATGATGTGGGTGGTCAATCCCATTATCCAGAGCTTTATGCACTTTTCGATGGGGATGCCGATTGTCACCCCGGCCAACGTGGCGATCTCGTGCGCGCTGGGCGTCAGCATCACCCTCTTGGGCGGCTTGCTGCCCGCGCGCGCGGCGGCCAACGTGACGCCGCTGGAAGCGCTGCGCCCGCAATCCGCCGCCGGTTACGAGCGCGCGGCGCGCAAACGCAGCCTGTGGGGGGCGGGACTGCTGCTCCTGGCCGCGCTGACCCTGTTCACCGGCAACCTGGGCCTGGCCGGGCTGGGGACGCTGCTCTTCCTGGCCGGGTTGGTGCTGGTCGCGCCAGCGTTGGTCGCGCCGGTCGCCCGCACGTTTGGCCGCTTGCTAGGGCTGATCTTCGCCCGCGAGGGGCAGATCGCCGAGGGCAACATCACCCGCCAGCCGGGCCGCGCGGCCATCACCGCGTCGGCCATGATGTTCGGCTTCGCCACCGTCATCGCGCTCGGCGGGATGTTGTCCAGCGTGTCCGACGGCTTTATGCGCTACCTGGAGATCAGCCTGGGGTCGGATTTCATCTTCATGCCGTCCTCGTTCATTCTGGGCGGCGGGAACGTGGGCGCCGGGCCGGAACTGGTGGACGCCATCCGTAATACGGCGGGCGTCGCTGGCGTCACGACGCTGCGGCAGGGGACAACGACCATCAACGGCGGACAGTTGCAATTGGTGGGCATTGACCCGGCGACGTACCCGACCATCGTCGGCCTGGAATTCAGCGCGGGCGAGTCGGTGGACGCTTTTGCCGCGCTGGGCCGCGAGCGCGCGCTCATCGTCAACGGCATCTTCTCGATGCAGAACGGCGTCAAAATCGGAGACATGCTGACGCTGCAAACGCCGGAGGGGGCGCAAGCCTACCGCGTGGTGGGAGTGGGGATGGATTATCTCAACGCCAAGCTGGCAACGGCTTACATCTCCCAGGAAAACCTGGAACGCGACTTCCAGCAGACCGCCGACCTGCTGCTGATGGCGGAGCTGGCCGACGGCGCCGACGCCACGGCCACCCGGCGCGATCTACAGGCGCTCGCCAACGACTACCCGGCCTTCACCTTGCTGGATTGGGCGTCCTTCCGCGAAACGCAAGTGCAGACGTTCAACAGCGCAATGTCCATGCTCTACGTCGTGATGGTCGCGTTCTCGCTGCCGGCCCTGATCGCGATGATCAACACGCTCGCCATCAACGTGATTGAGCGGACGCGGGAAATCGGGATGCTGCGGGCGGTGGGGAGCACGCGGAAACAAATCCGCCGGATGATCCAGGCCGAGAGCCTGCTGCTGGCCGCGTTGGGGACAGCGTGCGGCATCCTCGCCGGGCTGTGGCTGAGCTACGTCCTGGTGCAGGCCCTGAACGCCAGCGGTTTCATGCTGGACTACTACTTCCCCTACGCCGGCATCCTGGGGGCGATTGCGGTGGGCCTGCTGTTCGGCGTGCTGGCGGCGACCATTCCGGCGCGGCAGGCGGCGCGGATGGACATTGTGGCTGCGTTGCGTTACGAGTAGGGAGTAAAACGTAAAACGTAAAACGTGAGGCCTTGCGGTAAAGGCCTCACGTTTCTGTTAGAGGGTGTGCGGAGATGGGTTGAAAATCCGACCGTGAAGAATTCTTACAAAGAGCGAGCCATAACCGCGTAGGTGGCGTCCATCTCATCCCAGGCCAACAGAAAATCGCCGACGGGGACAGTATGGGGCGTGGAAGTTGTCCCTGGGTCAAGCACGGTGATGATGTTGTGTTCCATTCCGATCACGACCAGCGCGTGACGAGAAGGGTGTTCATTCCAATAGGGGAGGTCGGCGTTTTGTACAAATACGATGACCGGCACGGCACGCTCTAAATAACTGCGCAAAGTGGTGAGATCGCCGTCGGCCGCGTGGTGGATTGTCAGCCCGGTAAATTGCAAGTGGGTGATGCGCCGGTGGGGCGTCCCAATGTGAGGGCGCGTTCCCAACCGCTGCACTAACTCTCTTTGTGTGGTGGACACTCCCCAATAAGCCAGCACCATTTGGATGCAGGCCGGTAGACATAGGCCGTCAGTTTCCTGCGGATAATGGGGCACGTTCAAGATGTTCGCCACGGCGCGCAATCTCCTCCGCAGTCTGGTCGTCGGCCAACACCACGCCAGTCTCCGCATTCACCTCTACGTATCCCACCGGGCCAAAGGGATCGCACTGCAACGACGTGACGTAGGCTCCAAATCGCCACACAGAGCATTGCCCGTTGTGCGTCAGGTGGGGATGATCGGCCATAACCATATCGCCCACGTAGTCTGCCAGCCAGTGATTCGCTTTGCGACGCGCGCGGCGCTCATCTATGTGCGGCAGCACGGTGACTAACACCGGCGTCCCTTCCGGCAGGGGTGTTTCTATGACCAGTTGCACACGTCCTTCTCGAACAACACCCTCATAAGTGGTTAACATTGGATTACCTCTATCTGCTGCGCCTGGGAAAGCCCCATTTGATACTCTCTTTTCCCATTATAGCATAGAACTGCCTGCCATTCTCCGCCAAAAAACTGCAACGCGCCCTCACGAACTTATCGTGAGGGCGCGTTTTTGTTTCACGCTAAGGCGCAAAGACGCAAAGCGTTAAAAACTTGGCGACTTCGCGCCTTTGCGTGAGAGTTTTCTTACATCACAGCACCTTCGTCAACACAAACGGCACCGCGCCCTCCGCCCGCGCATTCTCCAGCGCGTCCGCAGAACCGAGGACGACGATGCGCCCGACCTCGTTGACTTTTTCCACGGCGTCCGCCAGGGCGACGAAGTCGGCGGCGGTTGTCCCCAGAATTTCGTCGCGGTATTGCTGGCGGGCGGCGTCACTGTAGCCGATCAAGTAACGCTGCAAGGCGGTGTAACCTTTGGCGTCCGGCAACTGGTAGGCATCGAGCGCGCCGATCACGCCGATGATGTTCTTGACCAGTTCTTCCTCCGACAGTTCCAGGCGGCGCAGGAAAGCGGCCACGCCGTCATAGTTCGCCAGCGTGCCGAGCAGGTTCGGATCGCGGTAGGAGCCGTACCCGAACACGCCGGACTGCGCGTCAAAGACGCAGAACGCGCCGTAAGCGCCGCCCTGGATGCGGACTTTCTCCCACAGGTACGTCGTGCGCAGGCAGTTGAGGATGACTTCGATGGAGCCGCGCCGCGTATAGCCCAGCTCAAACAAGTTGGCGCCCTTCGCCACGTAGTTGACCTGCGCCGGGATCGTCAGCCCTTCCGGCGCGGGGTCGTAAGTGGGCGTCCAGGCCGGGCGGACGACGGGGGCGGACGGCAGCGCGCTCAGGAAGTCGGCAACCTGCGGCTGCACCGTCGCCCAATTCGCGGCGTCTACGGTGACGTTGCACAGCATGGCGGCGCGGTTCACCAGCAACCCGCGCACTTCTTCCAACTTCGCCAGCACCGCCGGCCAATCCTGCTCAACTTGTTCGATGAGACGCCGCAGGAAGAAGAGGTAACTCACGCCCCCCATCTGCTCGGCGGCCCAGGACGCCTCGTTAAGTTTGGCGCGCAGCCGCGAGAGCGCCACGCGATGGCCCGCCGGAATCAGGCTGCCCTCCTCCTGCGCTTTCTCTTCCAATAGCATCTGCATGAAGCGGGCGGGGTTATCCAACTTCACCGTGAGCAGGATGTCCCGCAGGATCGCCAACAGGTCGCCCGTCTGCGCGACCGTCGCTTTCCCCCGCAGGAACAGCCAGTCGGTGGCCTGGGCGCTGTCGCGCACCATCGCGTGCGAGGTCGTCGGCGCGATGCCGCCCGTCTGCCGCCCGATGCGCTGCGTCAACTTGACGAAGTCCTCCGTCTCCGTGCCGATTTCCAGCAGCGCTTCGCCAAACATCATGGCGTAGGGCAGCAAGTCCTGCGGCAACATGTGCAAATCCAGCCCCAAATCCAGGTAGACGATGCCGTTGGTGAACAGGTCGTGGTACAACACGCGCGCGCCGTTGACCTCCGATAGCTCGGCGGGGATGGACTTGGCCTCTTTGTCGAGGTCGGCCAGAGTGAGGCGCGGGATGGTTGCCAGCGCTTCCGGCGTGTCCGGCGTCTCCTGCATTTCCTTAAGGCGCGCGGCGGATGTGATGACGGCGCGCAGGTCAGCCTCCGTCATCCCCTGCCGCGCCTGCGCCAACCGCGCCTGTTCGGCGGCCTCCTGCCGTTCCGCCAACGTCGCATCCGGCTCCAACACGAACACCGACCGGTGCGCGTTGTCGAGCAGGTACGTTTGGATGAGTCCCTCGAAGTAGCGCGGATTCTCAGCCAGCGCCGCCTTGACTGCGTTGAGCGGCCCCTCGAAGGCCAACGGCGCGAGCGGGTCGCCATCGTGCAGCCAGGTGGTGAGCGCCTGCAACAGCGCCACTAACCCGCGCGGGAAGCTGCCGAAGTTCTGTTCCCGCAAATTGAATTCGATGGTATTTAGCGAAGCGGCCACCGTGTCGGGATCGATCCCGTCGCGCACCAGGTCGGCCAGGGTGGTGAAGATGAGGTCGGCGACTTTGTCCACGTCGGCGGGCTGCACGCCCTTGAGGCCGGTGGAGAAGGTAAGCTGGCGCAGGCCGTCGTCCAGTCCGTTCCCGATCACGTCCTCGCCCAGGCCGGAATCAATGAGGGCCTTGCGCAACGGCGACGCCGACATCCCGATGAGAACGTGGCCCAGAATCGCCAGCCCCATCGTCAGCGCCGAGGCGTCGTTCTCCGGCAGCAGCCAGTTTACGGTGATGTAGGCGCGTGGGTCTTCGGTATCCTCGCTCACGGGATAGGGGCGCGTCTCACGGCGCGGCGTCTCGCGGCGCGGCTGAAGCGCGATGGCGCTCTCGACCGGGCGGGCGGTGAAGTCTTTGAGGTATTCCTGCGCCAGCCGCAGGCGCATCTTCGGGTCGTCGTTCCCGTAGAAGAAGAGGCGGGCATTGCTGGGATGGTAGTACGTCTCGTGGAAAGCCTTGAACTGCGCGTAGGTCAGGTTGGGGATAACTTCCGGGTCGCCGCCGGAATCAAACCAGTAAACGTTATCGGGGAACAGGCTGCGCTCGCTGTAGCGCGCCACCAGATTGTCGGGCGACGAGTAGGCGCCTTTCATCTCATTGAAGACCACGCCCTTGTAGGTCAGCGGCGCGTCGAGGCTTTCCAACTCGTAGTGCCAGCCTTCCTGCTGCAACATTTCGGGCGTGATGCGGGGATAGAACACCGCGTCCAGGTACACATCAATCAGGTTGTAGAAATCCTGCACGTTCTGGCTGGCGACGGGGTAGACGGTTTTGTCGTTGAAGGTGAAGGCGTTGAGGAAGGTGTTGAGCGAGCCTTTCGCCAGCTCGATGAACGGCTCTTTGACCGGATACTTGCGCGAACCGCACAGCACCGTGTGCTCCATAATGTGCGGCAGCCCGGTAGAATCGGCGGGCGGCGTGCGGAACGCCGCGCCGAACACCTTGTTCTCATCGTCGTTCTCCAGCGACAGCAGTTCCGCGCCGGTGGCCGCGTGCCGGTACAGCCGGGCGCGCGTGTTCAACTCCGTGATCTCGCGCTCGGCGACTAATTCAAATCCGTGTAAAAGTGTCATTTATTTCACCTCTTGGTTATAGGGTAATGGGTAATGAGTAATGAGTAATGAGTAACTCGACCCATTACTCATTTCTCATTACTTGATCTTCAAAAATCGGCAGCGGCTCCCCCAACACGGGGACGGGACGCTGGATGTAAACGTCCCACCACGCGCGCCAGAGGGCCGGGACTTCGCGGGCGACGTACAGGAGGAAGAAGCGGCGCCGGTAGAGCTGGCGGTCGGCGGTGTAGCCGATGGCTTTCACGTCCAGGGCGCGGCAGGTTTCGAGGGCGCGCGGCAGATGGTAGCGCTGCGTCACCAGGATGACATCGTCCACCTGGAAAATGTCGCGGGCGCGGTAGCAGGTGTCGTAAGTGCGCCGCCCGGCGTAGTCCAGCACGATGGCCTCGCGCGGGACGCTCTGCTCCAGCGCGTATTCCAGCATTTTGGCCGGCTCGTTGTACTCCACAACGCGGTTGTCGCCGCTGAAGAGCAGCTTTTCCACCCGTCCGGCGCGGTAAAGCTCAATCGCGGCGTCCAGGCGATCCTGCAAGATCGCGCTCAACGCGCCGTTGGGCCAGTATCCCGCTCCGAACACCACCGCCACCCGCTTGCCCGGCACGATGACCAGGTCGCTCTTCTGGTAAATGTCCTTGCCGAATCGCCCCGTGAACGTCCACAGCGTCCACGCGGCAATAAGAAACAGCAGCGCTCCCAATCCGTATAATGTCCCACGCACCGCCCGTATCCTGAAGATGGCCTTTACCCGCGATACCAACCGGGTCGGGATAATGCGCCTGCGGGCCGCGTGGTTCTTCGCGCTATTTTCGTCACTCATTAGATCTTGCCTATGAACAGGTAATCCATTTCAGAAATAACAACACAGCCAACAGTGCGATGGCACTGATACCACCTGCTCCAGCCGCCCTTTCGTAATCTGGATTAAAAATTGGTTCGCCCTTGTATTCCTTAAATACATACCGCTTGGGCCACAACTTGGTCAGTCCCCATTGGATGACCAGAGTTGATGAAAACCAAGTAATATGCACCGCAACGAACACCCATACCATACGTCCCACCAGGTAGGCAATAGAAACTTTGCTCTGGCATAAATTACTGGGAACAAACAAGTATTCTGTCAAAATTCCTGAAATAATCAACCAACTGCCCAACACCAAAGCAAGCAAGACCGCAACATTCAAGGCAATGAGAATTATTTCTAATAGTTTACCAATAATTCGAACAGCTTTCTTATACCACAGAAAGCCACCGCCCAGGTCACCACCACTCACAATCCTGCCAGATTGTATACTTTGTTGATCCGCTGCCCCACAGTCTCGCTCACTCGCTTTTTCGCTCATTCGCTGATTCGCCAATTCTCACGGCCTCTCATCCACCCCCACCCACAACAGCGCGCCGATCGTCTCGACCGCCGCCGCGTCGTTGCCCCACACCAGGATGACGTCCCTGGCGGTGCGGCGCAGATAGATCGCGCCCAGCCGCCCGTCCCACCACTGGCCGGCCGGGAGGCTGTCCGGCAAGACGCGCGTGTACACCGGGCCGGAGAGGAAGGCTTCCGGCAACGCTTCCACGATTTGAGTGTAGAAGCGCGCCGCCGCTTTGGCCGAATCCCACCGGGTTTGCAACACTACCACGTCGCGGCCTTCGGGGCCGCCCCACACCTGAAGCAAGTCGCCGCCCCAGTCGGAGGCGTCGGCGGCCTTGCCGTTGCGCCATTCGAGCAGCGCCAGCTCCAGGAACGCCTCGCCGAGAGTGTCTTCCAACGTCAGCGCCCAATCTTTGCCCAGGTCGGGCGCGAGGGACGGCAGGGTGAGGGGCATTTCACCGCTGGCGTACCGCTCCGGGTGGAGCAGTTGCTCGGTGGAGCGTGGCGGGCGCTGGATCGCCTCGTCCAACGCCGCCGCGCCGCCCTTCTCGTGAAGCGCCACAGCAAATCCCTCGCCGACATCCAGTGAAAGACGCGCAAGGCCGTTCAGCAAGGGATCGTCCACCGACCAGGCCGGCGTCCAGGCGTCGGCGACGGCGTCGCGCAGCGTTTTGGCTTTCGCCGCGTTGGACGCGAGGTTGGCGCGCAGCAGGACGGACAGCATAGCGTCGCCATCGCCCACGGCCAGCAGCGCCAGGCGGCGATCCAGCGTGGGGGCTTCGGCGACGAGCGCGGGCAGGTCGCCGTATTGGTCAGGGATGGCGCGGGCGTAGCCGAAGGCGACCTGCGCGTCGAGGATGGCGCGGTCAGCGGCCCAATCCCGCCGCAGGTACAATTCTTCCGTTTCGGCAACGTAAAGCGCAGCGCACCGCTTGGCATAGGCCTCCGCGTCCACGGACAGGTCATCCCACCACCACAGGCGCAGTGCGCTCAAGAGAGGACGCAATTCCAATGCCAGCGGCGGGTCGGTTTCCGAGCGTTGTTCATATACGGCGGACAACTCATGGACATCCACCAACGTCAGGGGCGTGGTCCAACGCGGCCATACCCCACGCGCCCCGGCAATTTCAGCGGCGATGGCGCCGGACTCGGCAATGTCGAAGGTGGGAGTGGGCATGGGGGTGAATGTTGGCGAAGGCGTGGGCGTCAGAGTGGGGGGCGCTGTTGGGGTGAACGTTGGCGTAATACCGGGGGTGGGGGTGGGCAACGGCGAGGGTGTGCTGACAGTGGTAAGGCGCAGGGTCTGCCAGACACTCCAGCCAAGCAGGCTGAATACCACAATCACACCGACGGCCAACCCCGCCAGGATGCGTTGCTGGGCGACGGTTAGCGCGCGATACCAGCGCAAGCCAGCGCCTCCCTCTGGATGCGGAGTACGTCGCGCGCACCGTCCGCAGCCACGTCCAGCAGCGCGTTGAGCATCCCACGCGGGATGGGGGCGCCCTCGGCAGTCCCCTGCACTTCGATAAAGTCCCCGGCGGCATCCACCACCACGTTGAGGTCCACTTGGGCGGACGAGTCTTCGGTATAGGCCAGGTCGCTGAAAATCTGGCCGTCTACCACGCCAACGCTGATCGCAGCGACCGGCGGCAGAAGCGCCTCCGGCGGCACAACGCCTTCCGCAATCAATCGTTGAACGGCCAGAGCCACCGCCACGTAACCGCCATTGATGGACGCCGTCCGCGTGCCGCCGTCGGCCTGGAGCACGTCGCAATCCACGATGAGGGTGCGCTCGCCCAACAAGGTCAGGGCGACGGCACGGCGCAGGCTGCGCCCGATGAGCCGGCGAATTTCTTGCGCCCGCCCGCCGCTGATATGCTCGCGGCCCGTGCGGGTGTGGGTGGACGCCGGCAGCAGGGCGTATTCCGCCGTCAGCCAGCCTTTGCCGCTCCCCTGCTGCCAGCGCGGCACGCCCTCCTGCACCGATACGGTACACAGGACGTGGGTTTCTCCCATTCGCACCAGTGTGGAACCATAGGGGTGGCGCACCGGCGACAATTCAAAGGTCAGTGGGCGCACTTCGGTACAATCTCGACCATCTAGGCGCATAAAGTCTCCTATGAATAGCGAATAGCGAATTGCGAGTTAGGAGTTGTGAGTTAGGAATGACGGTTGACGTTTGATGCAACACGCCTTTGTTATTCTAACACGGGAATGACTTGCGGCAACCGCGCGGGGAGGGTATTTGCTGCAAACCATTCCCGTGCTAGAATGGACTTACTCAATCAGGGATGGAGATGGGAACTGTGAACACGGAGCGTTTCAAAAAGTTCGTCATTCTACACTCCAATGATATGCATGGCGATTTTGTTGCGGAAGCGCAAGGCGCGCCGGGGAATTTAATCGGCGGGCTGGCGTTGCTTTCCGGGTACATCAACAAAGTTCGCCGGGAAGAAGCGCACGTGCTGTACACCATCTCCGGCGATATGCTCCAGGGATCGCTCATTGATGTTGAGTCGCGCGGCATTTCCACCATTGAGATTATGAATTATCTGGCCCCCGATGTAGTGGCGCTCGGCAATCACGAGTTGGACTATGGCCTTCCCCATCTGTTGTTCCTGGAAAAGATGGCCAACTTCCCCATCGTCAACGCCAATTTACACATTAAGAAATATCACAAGCGGTTGATGCAGCCTTACGTGATCTTGCATGTAGACGGATTCGACATCCTCTTTATCGGCATCATCACTGAAGATGTGCTGCACCAACTGCGGCTGGACAGCGACATCGCCACCTTTGTGGGCGTGGAAGACGCCAGCGTGGAAATCGGCAAAATCTGCAATGCGTACAAAAATGAGGATATTGACCTGACCGTTCTCCTCACACATATTGGCTTTGAGGCCGACAAACGGCTGGCGGCGCTGCTCAAGCCGGAATGGGGTGTAGACCTGATCATCGGCGGGCATACCCACACCATCCTGGAACAGCCGGTAGAAGTCAATGGAATCCTGATCACACAGGCCGGCGTCGGCACGGATCAGATCGGGCGGTTTGACATTATTGTGGATGATCAGACCAACAGCATCGTCGCCTGGAAATGGCAATTGATCCCCATCCGCCCTGGCGTTGCAGAGCCAGACACCGGATTGCAGAAGTTCATTGATGCATACCAGGAAAAGCTAGACAGCCGCAATCAGACCATCATCAGCCATCTGACCCGCAAACTGACGCATCCGGGCCGCGACCGCGAAACCGAACTGGGCAATCTTTTTGCCGACATCCTAGCGCAATGCACCCACGCGGATGTGGCGTTCGTCATCAGTGGGTCCTTACGTGCGCCTGAGTTAGGCCCGCCCATTACCCTGGGCAGCCTCAAACGTGTTTTCCCCTACGATGGGCCGATATACAAGGTGACGCTTACCGGCGCGCAACTCAAACAGATTTTCCGCTTTAACCTGGCGCCGGCCGAACGTCAGCGGCGACTTTTGCAGGTCAACCGGAGCGTCCGGGTGATATACAGCGATACGCGCCACGATCTGGTCAGTTTGACCCTCCATGGCAAGCCGGTGCAAGATGAGACGCATTACACCCTCAGCCTGCAAGAGTATTACTACAAAAATGCCCCCGTGCGCCTGGGACTTTCCATTGAGGAGCTTAACGCGGTTGCCCCGGCGCGCGTCGTCACCACGTCCGCGCAGGATGTGATTGAGGAGCATCTGCGAATTCACCAAAAACTGACCAGTCAGGTCGAAGGGCGCATTATCATTCAAGCGTAGGTTCGTAAAAGAATTTTTCTCAACGGATTCAACGGAATTTAACGGATTCTCAAGACTTTGGACTTTGGACTTGAGACTTTGGACTATTTTCAAGGGAATTCATCATTAACCGGGATTCACCAGCGGTTGGATGAAAATTTCACGCAAAGACGCCAGGCTCGCCAAGTTCTCGTTTTTTACTTTGCGCCTTTGCGCCTTTGCATGAAACAGTCTTTATTTTCAGAGGAGAATTCATCATGGATACTGTTACCCTACCGTGGCTTGCAGCCATCCCCAAAGTTGAACTTCACCTGCATCTGGAGGGCGCGATCCCGCTGGACGCGCTGTGGCAATTGGTGCAGAAATACGGCGGCGACCCGGAGGTTCCCACGCCGAACGCGCTACAACAGCGATTTGTCTATCGCGATTTTCCGCACTTTATCCAGACCTGGATTTGGAAGAACCAGTTTTTGCGGGAATATGCCGATTTTACGTTCATCGCCGAGGCGGTGGCGCGCGATCTGGCCCGGCAGGCCATCGTCTACGCCGAAGTCTTCTATTCTCCGTGGGAACACGGGCTGAAGGGGTTGACGCCGCAAGGGATCACCGAAGCGGTGCGTGCAGGATTGGCGCGGGTGGCGGGCGTCGAAGTCGCGCTGGTGGCCGACCTGGTGCGCGATGCCGGCCCGGCGGAGGCCGCGCGCACGCTGGAGCAAATCGCCGAGGTCAAGTCGCTGGGAGTGATCGGCATCGGCATTGGCGGATCGGAGCAGGCGCACCCGCCGGAGCCGTTCGCGGCGGTCTACGCGCGGGCACGCGAATTGGGCTTCCACACGAGCGCGCACGCCGGGGAAGCCGCCGGCGCGGCGAGCGTCTGGGGCGCGCTGCGCGTCTTGCAGGCGGAACGCATCGGCCACGGCGTCCGTTCGAAGGAGGACCCGACCCTGCTCGATTATCTGGCCGAACACCAAGTTCCATTGGAAATGTGTCCGGTATCCAACGTTTGCACTGCCGTCGTCCCGTCGTTGGAGGCGCACCCCATTCACCGCTACCTTGAGCGGGGTCTGCTCGTCACCGTCAGCACGGACGATCCCAAGATGTTCGGCAACGCGCTGGCCGAGGAGTACCTGCTGCTGCACCAACGCCTCGGTTTCACCCGCGCCGAGATCGAGACGCTCTTGCGCAACAGCATCCGCGCCGCGTGGCTGCCAGACGAACGGAAGCAAGCGCTGCTGGCGGACCTCAATGGATCGAACGGATTTTAACGGAAGAAATCTCACGCAAAGGCGCCAAGACGCAAAGAAGTAAAAAAACTTAGCAGCTTTGCGTCTTGGCGTGAAATCATTACGCTAGGAAGGAAACTCTAATGAACTTAACCGACATTGTCAGACGCACGGCTGTCCCGGAACCCTGGGCCGAAGGAGAGAATATCCCCTGGAACGATCCCGATTTCAGCGCGCGGATGTTGCAGGAACATCTGTCGCAGGAACACGATGCGGCCAGCCGCCGCTTCGAGAAGATTGACCGGCACATCGCCTGGATTCATACGTATGTGTTGGGGGAGAAACCGTCCACCATCCTCGACCTGGGCTGCGGGCCGGGGCTGTACGCCAGCCGGTTGGCGCAGCGCGGGCACACGTGCGTGGGCATTGACTTCGGTCCGGCGTCCATCGCCTACGCGCGCGCGCAGGCCGAACGCGAGAGCTTGGCGTGTACGTATCGGCTGGAGGACCTCCGCACCGCCGATTTCGGCGCGTTCCACACCGACTATGACCTGGCAATGTTGATCTTCGGCGAGTTCAACGTCTTCAAGCCGGAGGACATCCGCCACATTTTGCGCAAAGCGCACGCAGTGTTGCGCCCCGGCGGGAAGTTGGTGTTGGAGCCGCACACGTTCGCCGCCGTGAAAACGAAGGCCGCCGCCCGCCAAGCTGGTATGCGACGCCGCACGGGTTATTTTCCGCGCAGCCCCACCTTGTTCTCACGGAGAACATCTGGGACGCGCAACGCGCCATCGCCACCACGCGCCATTACATTGTGGACGCCGCAACCGGCGCGGTGACGCGCCACGCCGCGAGTATGCTGGCCTACACCGACGCGCAATACCGCGACTTGCTGACCGAGTGCGGCTTCTCGGATGTCGCCTTCTACCCATCGCTGACCGGCAAGCCGGAGGAAGACGCCGGCTACGGCCTGTTCGCCATCACCGCGCGGCGGTGAGCGTCTCAGGGAGAAATTTGGACGCAGATTCACGCGGATTCACGCAGATAAGTTAAAACAGTAGTTACGCGGTTGTTTTCTTTAGACAGGATTTACAGGATTAACAGGATAAAAAAAGCGTCTATAGGGCCTTTCCTAATCCTGAAAATCCTGTTAATCCTGTCAAAAAATGGTAAACCGCGTAACTCCTGTTAAAAATCAGCGTTCAGCTGCGTTGATCTGGTCCCCTATCTTTTCACGGCTTACTCAGGAACGAGTCTTATGCATACCGATTATGTGATGCGCCAGGTGTCACTCTTCGCGGAGATGTTGGTCCGCATTTTGGGGTTGCGACGCCGACGGGAATACGCGGCCGCCGTAGACGCCATCGGCAATACGTTGGACATGTTGTTGAGACTGCCGCCCGACGCTCTGTCCACGTTTTCCGCCGCCGAATTGTTCCAACGCGTCGAAACGGCGGCGGTTGGGCGCGAGAAGTGCATCTTCGTCGCCGCGCTGCTCAAAGAGGCCGGCGACGTCTATGTTGAGCAGGAGAAGCTGGAGGAAGCCGCGCAGTTCTATTTGAAGGCGCTGCAACTGCGGTTGGAGCTGCAACTGTCGCTGCCGGATGAAGGGGGGAGCCACGCTCCGTACACACCGGATGTGACGGAGTTGCTGGCTAAGTTCGATCTGACCACGCTGCCGCTGGACACTTACAGTCTGTTGATGTTGTATTACGAACAAATCGGCGCGTTCAGCAAGGCGGAGGACGTGCTATTCGAGATGCGCGATGCCGCCGCCGACCCGGTCACGCTTGCTGAGGTTGTGGACATGGGGAGCGCGTTTTACCGCCGCCTGCAACAGCAAAGCGATGCGGCGCTCAGCGCCGGGAATTTGTCGCGGGACGAAGTCCAGGCTGGTTTGCGGGAACTCAAAACCGGAGGGGGCTAAGAATGATGACGGACAAAAAACTTCCGTGGATTATGCACATCCCCCCCGGCGTACTGACCAAAGCGTTGTACGCCTGGCTGCCCATCGTGGCCCTGTGGCACTGGCCGCCGGTCATTTCTGGACTGCTGCTGGCCTACCTGGGCCTCTCCATAACGCTGCTGCGGATGCAGCAGAACTGTATGCGCCGGCTCATTAAAGCCAACGCTCTGGATAGTGGGGAATTCATCTACGAGGAACGTTTGAAACTGCCGCTGCGCCCGCTCTTGCTGAATTTGCTGCTGGTCGTCGGTATTGGCGTGCTCGTTGGCGGTTTGCTGCGGGATCGCTTGATGCTTTCCGGCTTACAATGGGCCTTGTTGGTGATCGGCATGGTGGTCACCGAACAGTTCGTTTTGCTGTTGTGGGCGCCGGATCGCCACCTCGTTACCGAGGGTGGCATCTGGGGGGTGACGAGCACCCTCAGCTTTTTCATCAGACATGGCGCGATTGCCAGGGTGGAGGTTGTACAACCTTGCGCCCTGCCGCAGCGCTTCACGTATACCCTTTTCCCCATCAAAGTGCCGCTGGCGGTGTTCCTGTTGCCGGTGGACAAGGAAGGGTTCACGTGGTTCGTCAAGGAAGTTGTGCTGATCCCCCAGGATGCGGAACGGCTGTTGGCGCAATTCCCGCCCCATCTCCTCCACAAAAGTACAGATTGAAAGCCAGTGTCAAAAATCGCCAACACCCTCAAAGCCCGCTTCAAGGATTTCGATTTTTATCTCGTGCGGGGCGTCGCGCCCCACTATCGCCGGGGGATGGTGATCTTCTGGTGGTATGGCTTCCTTATTGCCATCTCCGCCGCCTTCATTGACAACTACGTCACGCTGTACGCGCTGGCCCTGGGCGCGACAAGCCTGCAAGTTGGCTACCTCTCATCCGCCTCCAGCTTTATGGGGATGCTCGCGCCGATTCCGGGCGCGCAGTGGGCCGCGCGTTGGGGCAAGCGCAAATGGGTGGTCGTCATCGCGTTTGCGCTGCGTCGGTTGATGGAGTTGCTGACGCTGATCGTCCCCTTCTTAGTCCCTGCCCAAACAGCGATTGTCCTCATCATCGTGCTGTTTGCCCTGCGCGCCGGCTTCGGCAACCTGGGGACGCCGCCGTGGAGTTCACTGGCCGGCGATCTGGTGCCGCTGGAGTGGCGCGGGCGCTATTTCTCCGGGCGCAAGTCGCTGATGGCGATGGCGTCGCTGTTGTGCGTGCCGCTGGCGGGCCAGGTCATCGAGTGGTGGGGACTGCCGCGCGGCTATCAGATCGCCTTTATGACCTCCATTGTTTTCGGGATCGCCGCCGTGACGTTTTACGCCTTCATCCCCGAGCCGCCGCTCAGCGCCGCCGCCCGACATGAGCAAAGTATCAATGCCTTTTGGAAGTCGCTGACCGAAAACCGGACGTTTCTGCTTTACACGCTCTTTTCGATGGTGTTTCACTTCGCCTGGCAGGTCAGCGGCCCCTATTTTGGCGTCTACCAGGTCACAGAGCTGGGCGCGACCCCGCAGATCGTCGGATTTATCAGCACCGCCGGGGCGCTCACACGGGTGTTCGGCCAACAATACTTCGGACGCGCGGTGGACAAGCGCGGCGCGCGGTGGGCGCTGATTATCGCCATGCTATTTGTCCCCATTCTGCCGTTTATGTGGTTCCCGATGACCAACGCCTGGCACGTTCTCTTCGTTACCATCCCCAGCGGATTCTTGTGGGCCGGCTACGAGATTGCCAATTTTAACCTGCAACTGGAACTGCCGATCCCCGAACGGCGCACGCAAGCCATCGCCGCTTACACCACCCTGATCGGCCTGGCGAATATCCTGGGGCCGCTGGCCGGCGGGGTCATCATTGAGACGTTGGGATACAAATGGAACTTCGGAATCTCCGGCGTGGGCCGTTTGATCGGCTGCCTGATGTTGTGGGCCTTGCTCAAGCCGTTTGCGCGCCGCCCGGCGCCATCCCCCAATTAGCAAATAGGGTGTAAAATGAACATGGAATAAAGGTGGGCACTGAAGGGGTAAGGAGTGGGTTCATGGCAACAGGGACTATTCAAAAAACCATCAACCTGTTCAAGAATGCTTTGGAGGGATTTAACGCCAATATCTCGTTAATACAATTGGAAAAGTTGGCGATTATGGTCCATCGCGCCATGACCGCGCAGGCGCGCTCTTTTCATACCCCGGAACACATCTTTGACCTGACCGATGGGGCCAATCCTTTACTGGCCCTGGCCGCGCTCTTCCACGACATTGTTTACTATCAAGTGGACGATGGGTTCACGCCCGAAATCCATGAAATCCTGACCCCCTATATCTTGGAAGAAACCGGGCGACTCTCCATTCGCCCAGAAGCCGCCGCCGATCCACTGTTGGCCCTGACGCTGGCCGACAGTGG
>Ga0209605_1002287_pt1 | contig 18751 bp, 15 predicted proteins | sample AD_UKC035_MetaG_FD_184408 | JGI IMG/M metagenome (GOLD analysis project Ga0209605, IMG submission 184408) | Active sludge microbial communities of municipal wastewater-treating anaerobic digesters from USA - AD_UKC035_MetaG (SPAdes) (version 2) | ecosystem: Engineered > Bioreactor > Anaerobic >...
CGGAAAAAGAATATCAGAACAGGAACCCGTTCCCGTATCGCCCCCACCTTCTTCTAATAAGAAAACAAAATGGTTGCTGCTTGTGGTGTTGTTAACCGGACTTGGAGTTGCGGGTTGGTTTTTCTTTTCCCACGTAAAAAAGGAGGAACCTCGGGTGAAGGAAAAATCAATTGTGGTATTGCCCTTCAAAAACGACAGCAGCGATTCTACCAATGTATATCTCATCAACGGGTTGATGGAAGCAACCCTCAACAACCTTCAAAAGATAAAAGCCCTGCGCGTGTTAAGTCGTACTTCGGCAGAGAAATACCGAAGCAGTTCTAAAACCATACCCGAGATCGCACAGGAACTGAATGTAACTTATTTTGTGGAGGGCAGCGGCCAGAAAATGGGTGAGCGCATCGTGCTGAATATTCAGTTGATAGACGGCACCACCGACACGCATTTGTGGAGCCGGCAATACAGGCGCGAGGCGGTTGATATTTTTGCCTTGCAACAGGAAATCTCAGAAGACATTGCAAACGAAATTCAGGCAGTAATTACTCCCGCTGAAAGAAGCCGGATACAAAAACGACCGACACAAAACCTGGAAGCGTACGATGCTTTTTTAAAGGGAGTTGACTTGTTGAAAGTCGGGGGTGGCGCAAACCTCATGCAGTCGCTGGTGCATTTCGATGAAGCAATTTCGAAAGATCCTGCGTTTGCCTTGGCCTATGCCTGCGCGGGCATGGCGTGTTATTACCTCGATATGTTTCAGGCCGAAAAAATGTATGTAGATAAACTTGGCGCTTACGCGGATAAGGCAGTGCTTCATGATCCCTCGCTGGCTGAAAGTTTAATGACAAAGGGAATGTATTACCTGACCCGAAAAGAGTACAAGGAAGCATTGCCCTACCTGGAACGGGCGCTTGAATACAATCCCAACTCAACAGAAGTGCTCGGGTTACTGGCCGATTTCTATTACATGTATTTGCCCAATACCGGCAAGTACCTGGAGTATGCCTTGATGGGCTTAACGCGGAATGCCCAATCGGGCGATTCTGTGGCGATCAGTTATTTTCATTTGCGCCTGGCCAACGCACTCATTCAAACCGGTTTTGTAGATCAGTCTCTTGAACACATCGACAAATCGCTGGAGTTCTACCCGGAAAATTCTTTTTCGCGTTATGTGCGGGCGTTTGTACTTTATGCCAAAGAAGGAAACCTGAAACACACACGCGATCTTTTGCAGGCAGAGTACCGGAGAGACACCACCCGCTTTGATATTCTGCAGGATATTGCCAAAGTAAGTTATTACCTGGAAGAGTATGACACCGCGTATAAATACTATGTGCGCTTTAACCGCTACCGCGAAGTAAATAAACTGGATGTGTTTGAACACGAAAACCTCCTTATTGGCAGGGTATATGAACTTGCAGGTGAAAAAGAGAAGGCAAAGGCATTCTATGAACGATATCGAAAATACCTCGATACCGACCAGACGATCTACAGAAATCTTGGGCTGGCTGTTTACTATTGCCAACTGAACGACAGCGCGAAAGCAATCGAGCATTTGAAACTTTTTGCCCGCGAAGGGGATGTGCCATATTGGATTATCCTGTTTATGGATAAAGGCCCGCACCTGACCGAGGCGGAGCGCTCACCGGAATTCATCAAGCTGATGCAGGAAGTGAAAGAGAAGTTTTGGACCAACCACGAAAAATTAAAACAGAAACTGGAAGAGCAGGGACTGTTGTGATGGGGTTGTTTTTACGAAGGTCTTAGCAATCGTGCAGGCTAATCAGTGGTTGTCAAACACTTTACTGCTTACGGCATATTTCCATATACTATCCCGTTCTGATTCTTAGCAGTCTATAGGGGGGCAGGTCAGGTTGTTTTTATTCGACATTCGATTTTTTCCAAGTCCAGGCCTGCCAAATAACTATCAGTGTAATTATACTTTCAAGGAATGACAAAAAAACATAAAACATTCTCCATTCAGAAATTGATGAAATTCCTACTAAAAAGGTTAAGATGGTAAAAAAAATTCCAATTCCGATATTAAGCCATTTTGTCAATTTGGCTGATAGCATTAAAGAAAGAAAAATCATCAAAGCTGGAACTGTTAGAATAAAAGTTGCTGTGAACAATTTTATTGGTGTGTCTAACATATTGTGTCCGTTCAAAAGCCCTTGCACTTTCTCAGGAACATATAGCTCAAAATAGTCACCATAGATGTAGCAAAACATCACAGATGTCCATAATGCAGAAAGTTTTATTCTTATGTTTATTTTGAAGTCTTCTAAATGTGTTGTCATTCTATTTCTTTATTTGTGATTGCTGTTTGTTTTCATTGTAAGAACCATCTTAAAATATATTAGACCTGCAATTCTTGCTATTGTATTTTTCTTTACCATAAATGAATTTGTATTGAAAGACGAATAATGTAGCTTTTTGTTACAGGTGTTGATATACAATGACCGCACAACGTTGCGGTGCATAAACAGTGGCGGGAAGGGTGGCAGGCAATGGGTGTGCGACTATGTGGTGCTATTTTACAATCATAGTAAAAGTCCCTGCGATGATTAAGACTGCTCCAATTGCAGTTCTTAGTGTCAATGTTTCTCCTAAAAAGGTAATCGCTAAGATTATTGTCAGGGCTACACTTAGTTTATCAACGGATGCCACTTGTGACACATTTCCCAATTGCAAGGCTTTGAAATAAAACAACCAGGACAAACCCGTGGCAATCCCTGAAATAATAAGAAAGATAATTCCTTGTTTTGATAAAGAATTAATTCCTTTTGCTTCGCCTCTTGCCAACACAATGCTCCAAATCATTATCAATATGACGACTGTCCGTATTCCTGTTGCAAGATTTGAGTTGATGTTTGCTACACCCAACTTGGCGAAAATTGCTGTCAGAGAAGCGAAGAGGGCTGATAGAATTGCGTAAATCCACCACATATATTTTGAATTTTAGTCAAAGCTAAATTAAAACGCTGCCCGATTCCAAAAGGGAAACAATCTGTCAATGGTTTTTCTGATGACTGTTTAAAGATGAGATTCTCTGAACTCGGTAGGAGTAGAGCCTGTGTGGGATTTGAAGTACTTGATAAAATTTGTGGTTTCAACAAATCCTAAGTGAAATGCAATCTCTTTGATGGGCTGATTGGTGTGAACCAAAAGCCGCTTTGCCTCTAAAACTACCCGTTGGCTTATTAACTCCTTTGGGGATTTACCCAGGATATTCGAAGTTGCTTTGCTGAGTCTTTTTTCAGTAATGTGAATGTTGGCGGCATATTCGTTCACTGATTTTCTGGTTAAAAAATATTTGTCGATCAGTTCATTAAAAAGCAAGGTGTAGTCCAGGTCTGCTCCCTTTGGCAATTCGCGGTATCCTTGCGCTCGCTTTTCGCGGTGTGCGGCCATCAGCAGATTGTGCAAGAGGTTTTGAAGCATTTCATGATGGAATTCCTTTGCCTGATTGTTCAGTTCCTTTTTCATGGCTTCAATTACATCGCTGAAAAATGTATTGGAAGCACTTGTTTTTATTGCCGTATTATCCAGCAAGTCGTTGAACAAAATGGTGCTGTGCAGAAAGGTTAAGTCATCTTCGTTGCGGCAAAAAAAATCTTCAGTAAAAAGAATCAAGTCGCCTTCCAGCTTTCCCGACTTATCAAAAAAATGAACCTTACCCTTTTTTATAAATAGCAGGGTATTGGATGAAAGCTGAATGGGCTGGAAATCGATTAGATGCTGGCCCTTCCCTTTTCGTATAAAAAGCACATGGTAAAAATCGGCCCGGTGCGGAACGGTGAGAATGTTCTTATGCTTTTTGTATAAGGATTGAATGGGCAGAATCTCAATTTCGAGTTTTAGACCGGGTTTGAATTTGTAATTGATAATTTTCTCTGCCATTTGCCGGGGAAGTCGTCCACTAAAATAGACGAAATCTCCGATCGGTGAAATTTCTTATGAGCCCATTTGCTGTCAGGTCTTTTCGACCTGATAGCATAAGAACTTTTTTACTGTAATCATCCGGGTAAAGGCCGTCAGGTGGTAGCACCTGACGGCAGAGATAACTGTAATCATCGTGGTAAAGGCTGTCAGGCGGTACTGTCAGCGGAGAAACCTGACGGCCAGTTAATCACAACCTGAGTTAATTAGTTGGTAATACTTTTTATTTGCGTTTAGCTTGTGCTTTGAAAAAGGCATTCATTTTTTGAAAATTATTCTCCACAAAAACCAAAGGCCCGTGGCCGCCACCCTCTACAATTACCAGTTCACTGCGGGGTCCTTCTTTTTGTAATTTTTCAAACAATTGTTCACTCTGGCAATGAGGCACCAAAGGGTCTTTATTACCATGGAAAATCAAGAAGGGCGGGTCATTCTTGTTTACGTATGATAACGGGTTGGCTAAGGCTACCTTCTCTTTATTTTCCTGGATCGCGCCACCAATTAAGGTGGACTCAGGTGATTTTGCATCGTTGTGATTCATATTCTTATCACATTCGTCCATCGTCAAAAAATTGGTGGGGCCAAACCAGTCCACCACGGCATCTACATGGCTGCTTGTTTCCAGAAATTTGCCGAGGTTGCCTTCCAAATCAATATCTAAACCATTTATCTTATCGGTTTTTGTATTGCTCGTTGCGCCCGCCATTGCAGACAAGTGCCCTCCGGACGAAAATCCGGTAACACCAATGAATGAATTATCCAGCGAAAAGGTTGCGGCATTGGCCCGGATAAAACGAATAGCTGCTTTCACATCGTGTATCTGTGCGGGCCATTTTGCATCCATGCTCGAACGGTGATTGATATTTACTACGGCAAAGCCTGCACCTAAAAGAGCCTGATCTAAACCCACATGATAATTTGCAGATTTAGAGGAATTAGAAAACCACGCACTTCCGTAAATAACAATTACCACAGGAAACGGACCGTTACCTGTTTTGGGCAGGAACACATCCAACTTATGGCCGATAATGCCATCGCCAACATAATCTACGTCCACCCAGGATTTGGAAGCCTCAATAAAAAACTTTGAATAATCCGGAGGCCCTGGCTGAGCAACTAATTGTGTGCTCAGAAGAAATAGAAAGATAAACTTCTTCATATGATATGTTTGTTTTAGTTGTATGATTTAGCAACCAAGGATTTTGCAGGAGCGCAATAACTTTCTTAATACGCTGCTGTAAATCTTTCTTTGTGATGTTTTGGGTTTTCCACCTCGTCAGCAATAACAACGGCTAAGTCTTCCACCGACAAAACACTTCTTTTGTTTTCATCAAATACCGGCACATCCTTTCCTAATCGATAGTTGCCGGTGCGGCCCGTTGTAATGCCCTGGTGCATTTCGAGTGCCGGACTGAAAAACACCCAGTCCAGATCCTGTTCATTCCTGAGCAGCTTAAGGTAATCGCGGGCAGCACTTGCCCCGGCATAAAACTCTTTGGGAAAAGAAGGAGTATCTACCGCCTGAATTCCCTCAGCTACGTACAAGCTTCCGGCACCGCCAATCACAAGGTAACGTTTAACGCCTGCAAGTTTTACCGCTTCCTGAATAGCTTTTGATCCTGCTATAAACTCGTTGTAGAGATTCGGATTTGTCCAGCCGGCATTAAAGGCGCTTACAACCACATCGTTTCCTTTTAAAGCATTGGAAAGCTCATTTACATTGAGAATGTCAACGTTTACGTGAGTCAGATTTTGTTTGTCAGACGTTTTGTTGCTTCGTGAAATTCCGGTAACACGGTGGTTACGGTTTGTTAATTCGGTTGTGATGCTTGAGCCCACAAAACCGGTTGTGCCAATTACTGCAATTTTCATTTTTCTTTGTGTTTTACGATTCAAAATTGCATTAAGCCTTAAAACTGTAAAAGGTAGGAAAGAGCCTTTGAATGATACTTTTACGCCCGGACGAAAATGAGTAAAAAAGATATTTTCGCGTTGCTATTGGTGAAGGCAGAGAGGCTTGTTTGCTTGTGCAAGGCAGAGATCCTTCATTCCATTTTCTTCTTCACCTCCACTTTAAGAGGGCGCAAATACCGGGTAAGAATTGACCAAATAATAGAGTCGTCAATATTGTCGTATGAATGAATCAACCTATTTCTCAGGCTAATTATTTTAGAAGCACTCTTTAAGTGGTTCGCTTCGGATTCTTTCAGAAATTTATTTACTGCTTCCCCAATAATTCCTAAATGTCTTTCAACAGCCCCTTTGGTCTTGAGGTCGCTTTTGGTAATCGGTAAAGGATGCTAAATCTTTGGTAAAATTTTCAATTAGTTCAATCGAAGTTAATATGTCAGACAAAAACTTTTTCTCCTTCTCCGTCATAGATCAATTTTTTTGTCCGATTAATGTTAGCCTTCAGATAAGGATTTCGAATAGAGTCCTCCGTTAGTAAGTCAACTTTCCTTTTAAAAAGCTCCTCCAGGTTGTCCCATAGTGAAAGAAGCGCTTCTCCGCGGTCAACAGGGTCGTCAATATCAACCTTAACCACAAGATCAATATCACTTTTTTGGGGATTAAAATGGTTGGTAACCGATGACCCAAAGGCATAGATTTTGTCCACCTTGTGTGTACGGCAGAGCTCAACAAAATCGGAATACCTCTCCTTTAGGATAGCCATTAAGTCCATTTACAAATATACTTAATTTTTAGACGTCATTTTTTTCATTTGCTCTCTCTCCGTTGTTAGAACATTTTTGAATCCGTTCTTTTTGAGTCCGCTATTTTATTTGCTGTCAGGTCTTTCGTGGTAACACCTGACAACAGGAAAACAGAAAGAAAATTTCGCTTACCGAAAATGTTTGTTGGCAAAGGAAATATACTGTTGCCAGTCGTACGGCTTTACATCATGCTCGCCCTGGCGAATGTGATACCGCACAAAATCACCAACGGGTTGTTCAGTTGCCGGCATCTTATCGGTACCCAGTCCGGTCTTTCCGAATAACGCATAAACAGGCCCCGCATGGTATGCACTCAGAAATTCGCCATGCGGATCGGCCCACTGATCTTCCTGGGCACTGGCCACATACAACGGCCTCGGTGCCATCAGTGCCATCAGCATGTGCTGATCCACCGGAAGGGCTGAAAGATCATCGGCATACGTGCTGAATTTTTTTACAAACCAATGCGGAAAAGTGGAAGTAATAAAGCCTACCGTTTCGCCAAAGTTGCGATGCGTAAGTGCTGCGCCTCCTTCTCCGGAGTTGTTGGAGATAACCATCGCAAAACGCGCATCGTTGGCAGCCGCCCACAAAGCTGCTTTGCCCAACCGCGAGTGGCCCATAACCATCACCTTTCTGGCATCTACGTTTTTGTCGGTCTCCAGGTAATCCATCATGCGCGATAAGCCCCAGCCCCAGGCACCCAGTGCGCCCCATTGTTCCGGCTTTAGTGCCGTGTAGGGTTGCATCGTAGTGCGTATGCCGGTTTTCCATCCTTCTGCATGATCGGGTTCCAGATCACCGTAGTAGGCAGTGGCTACACCATAGCCGGCATCCAATATCATTTCTACACACCAACGGTCGGCCTGCACACCGCGGGTGCCTTCATTGGTGCGGTTGTCGGTAATGTGGTAGGTGGTGTTGTTGCTTACCCAGCGCGTGGTGAGGGGAATCCACGGATCGTTCAACACGGTATGGTTGCCCATAAAGTTGAGCCCCACAAAAACAGGAACGGGTTTTTTTGCTTTAGCAGGAAGAAAGAGCAGCACATCCATGTACCCGGCCGTAGTGCCGAAATAAACCCGCACCTGCCGGGCCAGGGCTTTGCCCCCCAGCAGCTGGTTGCTTTCGCGCAACACTTCAAAGCGGGTTGAGCGCGGGCCGGCCGGAAAGGAACCATACACATGCTCGCTGAACAACGCTGCAATTTCCGGGACACGTTTATTCTTCCACGCAGCAACCGACCGCACCGGTTCTCCCGCACGGGTTATCAGCGGATCGGGCAGTGTGTAGGGGGGCACTTTTGATTCGTCATAGTTGGGAACAAAACCCTGGGCCGCGGCCTGCAGCGCCAGGCACAGCACAAGGGCAACGGGTAAAAGTATTGGGGTGGCGTTGTGCATCAGGAAAGAATGCAAACCGGATTGCGCGGGCAGAAGGTATTGTAAAAACATAAAATCGGGTTAAAGAGGTTAGCCATACACGATCTACAAGGTAGTACATCGCGGGCTAAGGATGCAACCCGTGGTTACCGGTTATTGCTTGTGGGGGTGATGGTGGTAGTTAAACTGATTTTATAATTGCGGAGGGGCTTTAGGGGATGTGTCCTAAGGTCAATACCCAATCAAGACAATTCCTTTAAGTGGAAGTTGCAATCTTCCATTAATGTAAAGTGTTTCAAAGAATTGAAAAATCCTTGAAAAATCATCGCTCCCCCTATAGTCATTCCTAACAGCTAAAATCAAATAGTCAACACTGGGCATCATACAAGCTTGAAAGACATCTTTCAAAAATTGATTATTTACATACGCTCTTCCTGCCTCAACCTCCAAAACAATTTTCCCATCGGCACTTACGGCATCCGCGTCAAAAAATTTATCTATTTTATTATTCAAGCTAAAGAGAACCGGAATTTTGATTTTATCCTCTTTCGCTTTGCTCTGCTCAACTTTAAAATTGAGATTCTTCAATTCGTTAGAAATAACTTTCAGTACCCCATCACTGTTCAGATTATTTTCGGGTGATTTTATTTTGTTGTAATTCTTATCAAAACATTTAATGACGGCTTCAACTTCAGAGGTAATGCCAAATGAACGGGGGAACAGTTGATATTGTAGCATAGAATTGATACAACTTAACTAGACAAAGATATTGTTTTCTGTTTGTGGTCAAATGTTTCGGTCTGGATGTTTTTGAGATTTATCTAAATGTGGGAATCTTTCAGCACCTCGGATTGAAGTGCCTCTGAATGTTGCTTAACTACATTAGTATATAGGATTGAAGGAATGTCACCCCTCAAAGATTGTGTCAAGGTGATATTGTAAAAAATTTTTGTTGGGGTGATACTTTCTTGGTAGGATGATTTTTTTGCCATCAAAAGGAGAAAAGAATTTGGCGAAGTATTCCTCCTTATTTTTCTTTTTTAGAAAGGTTGAAAGTATAATTTCAAAATTGTGATTTATTCCAATGTAACCTTTATCGAATGCTTTATCGTAGAGTGATGATAAACAAAGGCCATTTTCTGGATTCAGTCGGTGTTCTTCATTTTCTGCCCATGGAATGATGTGGCTTGCAACCAAAAGATCAGGGATATCTATTCCGGAGATCGCACATTTGACGGAATAATTGGCAATTACAATTTGGCGGAAGATATTTTGATTTACTCTGGTTTTAACTTCTCTCAATTTTACATCCCCTTTAAGATTCTCTGTTCCTTTGAGAATTTCCGAAAACTTTGTCTCTATGGTTTGCTTTTCGGCTTCTGCCAGGATTCTTTCACTTTCGAAGAGCAATCTTTCTCTATTATGAATAAATTCATTCCAAATTGGCTCACATTGCTTCTTCCCTCCAGACATTCCGCTAACACCTCGATTTTTATGAAATGGATCTAAATGCGCAAAATTTGTAAGACGGATTGCTACAGAGGCGGGTGTTCTGTTTATTATTTTGGATAACTGAACTATTTCATGTGTTCTACTGTGCATTTTACCAAACGGCAACTTTAAATAGAGATTGAATGCAAGTATAAGTTCTTCCCTTGACCACAGTTTGCTTGCCATTGATTTATAGCTTTATTCGAAATTTAGAGAAAAACATTTTCAAAAAATCATATCTGGCTCAATGGAGTAAAGATAGAACCGGCATTTGTTATGAAATAAGTGCAGCTTGCGCAAAAGTCGCAATTTCTATGCTTTCCATTGTTTACTACCTTTTTTCAAAGTATAGTTCAGGCAAAACAATCTTTATTTCTTGATCTGCACCTTCTTTCAACCAGTAAACAATAAAATTCACTTTAGCTTGCTTCAAGTGATAACCCCTTTGCCTTTGTGCTTCAATTGTATTGAGAGCTTGTCTTGAAAACCTCAGGACTGATTGTCCTTTAGAGGTCGTACATTCGTCACCGTTTATTAATAGATTTTCACCACTTGTAAGTCCTGAGACTAGATGTTGCCTTGTTGTAAAATAGTCCAACCAAACATCTTTTAGTGACAAGTGCATTGCTAACTCATTTGGAGGCAGATGTGTTCCTCTGTCTTCCATTCGCTCCAAATTTTCCGCTGTGATGTTGTCAAGGTAGTTTCCGTTTGAATGAATTGTCAAATTGCGTTTTGCTCGCGTCATTCCAACGTAAAGTTGGCGTTTACTTTCATCGGTCGATGCGTTGAAGTTTTCAAGCATCAGGAAAACATTATCAAACTCTTTTCCTTTTGACTTGTGAATAGTAGAAACAAAAATGGTCTCTCCGTTTTCATTGTAAAAATCTTCAAGTTTTGATTCTCTGATGAAAACTTCTAAATCGGATTTGTATTTCTTTTTTGAGTTACTTTCTTCAAACTGTTTGATAAGATTTTCACACAATTCCAACTTTGAGCTCAGCCGGAATTGAGTTTTCAATTCTCTCTTAGCGTTTGCCCAAATCTCATCGCTGATAACCTTCATTTCATCTTCTAAGTTTATCGCATTGAGGAGGGATCTAATCTCTAGAAGGTTTTGCAAACCGAACCCGTCATTGCTTTGAATCAACTTTGCTTGCATCCCATTCTTTAGGAGTAACCCAGTAATTTGCAATGCCTCATCATTTGTTTTAGTCAGTACACAAGTAGTTCCTGAAAGGTCTGTTGTAAGTATGTCGTGTACCAGTGGTGAAATGAGATTCCCATTTTGGTAACAAACTAATTTTATATTTCCATTGTCGGTTTGTTTTGCGGAAATTGTTGTTTCTTTTAAGCGGTGGCCAATCTTTTTTGCAAACCCGTTTGTGAATTCGACTAAGTTATTTTTGCTCCTATAATTTTCAATCAACTCATGCTTGGTAGCTTTCCTTTCCGTTATGAATTGCTCTAGATATTTTGAACTAGCTCCCCTGAATTCGTAGATGTTTTGGTCATCGTCTCCGACTGCAATTACTCTCATGTCTTCATTAAGCTCCATCAAAGTGCTTATCAATGCAAACTCATCAGCATTCATGTCCTGTGCTTCATCAATCACTAAGACAGTTTTTGTAATGCGATTGACCTCAACTTCTCCGCTTCTGATTTTCTCAATTGTGCTTTTCAAAATGACATCTGATTTTTCCAGACTTCCAACCTTTCCTAACAAATCAAAGCAGTATGAGTGAAACGTTTTTATTTCAATGTAATGGGCTGCGTTTCCAATAAGCGAAAGCAAGCGCTTCTTGAACTCTGTTGCTGCAGCTCTTGAAAATGTAATCATCAAAAGCTGCTCATGTTTTACGTCCTCCATCAAAAGCAGTGAAGCCAATTTGTGAACTAGCACTCTAGTTTTACCACTCCCAGGACCAGCTACAACTGCAATGTGTTTGGGTTCATTGTCCTTAATTATTTCTAATTGAGTTGGAGATAATGAACCAAATAACTGCCGGAACTTGGCAGGGGTTAAATTCCTTTTAATTTCGTTTTGTCTGCTGCCCTTGAAATACTTGTTTAGAAAAGAAGCATAGTTCAATTGAAAATAGTCATCAACAAACTGGAGTGCTCCTTTGTAGTCGCTAATCATTTTCTTAGCGTATTCGCCCACAATATGAATTTGTTGCACCTTGTTTTCGTAAAACTGATTTAACTTCTGGTAATCTTCATTCTTGTATCTTCTCTTGTTATCTTGTTCGACTCGGTCAATGGTTAAACGATTATGAACAACCAAGAATCCTCCTTCAATTTTTATTGCGTCAATTCTTGAAAGATAAAAGAGCGTGTCCTCGATGTCTTCAATGGAAACTTTCACGTCAAATAGCTTCGGCTTTTGCTCAAACTTCTCTTTTAGTTCATGGACAGAAAATTCGACTAACACTTCCTCTTTTTCCTTTTCATTATCTTGGATGTTCAAATTACTTTTCTCATATAGATATTCAACCAAAAACTTTGCTAACTCGTGGCGCTTCTCCAACTTCTCCTTGAGTGATTCTTTTGGTTGAATGCAAATGATTACAACATGATTTTTTGAATACTCTTCGTTATGCCGCTTAATCCAGTTTTTGATTGCCCAAAAATTGATAATAGTTTTGATTTTATTTGGAGTAACATCTTTACAGCCTTTCCCCTCTGCATCTTCATTCAATTCTTTGATATGAAATGTACTTTCCCTTTCCTCAAATACTACTAAAAGAAAATTCTCAATTTGACTAAAGGTTTCTACAATCTTTAATGAACGGTTTGTGCTTTCACCTTTTTTTATGAATGCCGTCAAATCTTTCGCATCGGCTAAAATCTTTTCTTCACGAAGTAGATTCACAATATTAATTACTTCTTCCTTTACAATTCCTAGGTGGTCGCTGATGTAATCCACTCTTGATTCAGCTGCTTCATCATTTGATTGTTTTCGACTTTTGCTAGAAAAAAGTTTCTTAATAATTCTGATTCCTTTTTCCTTTTGCTTTTCCTCAAATCGTTGAGAGGCATTAATTTTTTCAATAGCTTCTTGTACATTTTTTGAAATGATACTGTTAGCAAAAACTCTGGGCATATTCTGCCCTCGTTTCAAGTACCCAGCATCTTCGAGTGCTGCAATTGCAGTTGTTACCCTTGTTTCAATCTCAACGACATTATCATCCCATCCAGCTTTCCGTGCAATTTCTAAGGCTGAGTTTGAGACTGAGGAACGAAATTTTGTGATGTCTTTTACCGCTTTCCAAACCTGTTGAATCTCTTTGATTGAAAGTTTAGTTTGATTGAGCAAGATGAAATGTTTGCCAAGGTCTTCTTCATTGAATAACACAAAACAATCAGCTGTTATTTTTTCATCTCGTCCTGCTCTCCCAGCTTCCTGAATATAGTTCTCAAGTGAATCTGAAATCTCATAGTGAATTACCATTCCAATATCTTTCTTGTCTACCCCCATTCCAAAAGCGGAAGTTGCGACCATTATTGGGACTTCACCTTTTATGAAAGCATCTTGATTAGCGGTCTTTTCTTTCACGTCCATTTTGCCATGATAAGGCTTCGCACTGAACCCATCCTCAGTCAATCTTTCTGCAAGCGAATAGGCCTTTTTGGTCCTTGAAACATAGATGATAGTTGGGCAGTTTTTTTCTTCAACCAAGTCTCTTACCGCTTGATATTTCTCGTCTTCATCACCTTTTTCAAAAACTTTGTATTGCAAGTTTGTTCTTGTAGCGGTAGAGCTAAATATTTCTAAATCGAGCGAAAGCTTTTCTTTAAAATAAGTACAAATGTCTTCTATAACTTTTTTCTTTGCTGTTGCCGTAAAGCACGAGACTGGAATTGTGTCCTCTAGATTTTTCTTCTCATGAATTTGCTTGATGAAATCTCCAATGTATAGATAGTCAACTCTGAAATCTTGCCCCCAAGATGAAAAGCAGTGGGCCTCATCAATCACAAAGCGAACAATTTTTCTTCCTAGTAAGAGCCGTTCAATTGTTTTTGAACGCAAAGATTCGGGAGAAATGTAAAGCAGAGATGCCGAGCCGTCTTCAACCCTTTCAAAAGATTTCCCTCTTTCAATTGGGTCAAGTAAACCATTTATAGTTACTGCGTCTGTGATTCCAATTTTTTCAAGATTGTCGACTTGGTCTTTCATTAGTGATTGCAATGGTGAAATCACAACAGTTAGACCCTTGGTGGAAATCCCACTCATTAATGCGGGGACTTGAAAAGTGATAGACTTGCCACCGCCAGTTGGAAAAACGGCTAGGATTGATTTGTTGTCAATCGCTGCTTTTACTGCTTTTTCTTGCAATGGTTCACCAGCATAAGTTCGAAAGGAGTCAAAACCGAAAAAGCTTTTTAGCCCTTTGTGTATGTCTAATGCCTGATTACAGTACACACAACCAGTTAGACATGGCTTGTTTCTTAGGGCAATCATTACCCTTTCTACTTCTTTATAAGTTTTCAGTACCCAAGGTGGGGTGATTGAATATCGGTTTCGGCAATCTATTAATGCCAAGCAGTAAGCTAATTCAATTGGATGTTCTAAGATTATTCTTGTAAGACCCGCATTTTCACAAATTTCAGAGTGGAATTTTGAGCGGATTAGCTTTTCAAGATTGGTTTCGCTGCTTGTGTATGCAATGAAATGGAAAAAGGAGTGAAACTCCCCTTTGTCATTCAAAAGCAAATACAAAATTTGCTTTAAAGTTTCGTCTTTTTGCTGGAATGCCGCTATCTCATCAAAGAATAAATCTTTCGCCTTGATTGAGTCATTAAGTGGATTATTTGTGTCGTCCGATTGAAGTTTGTCGTCTTTAAGCAAAGCATGATAAGGCCTTGTTGGAAACAAAAGCGGAGAGAGAAACAAAGTGTCAATGATGTTTTCTGGGTTTACTCCTGCATCATTCAAGGCTTTCCCAATATACTTTATGTCGTGATTGAAAATATTGTGTCCACAAATGAATTGTGTTCCGTTAATAAATTTAATGAACTCAGCTAGCGAAGTTTTATGAAAAGAATTTCCATCACCCTTGACGCTTCCAATGTCAAGAATCTTTCCACTTTTAGGTTCAATCTCGGTATCTATGAAAGCAATTGACTTCATTGTTAGCTAAATTAATATAAATAGCATACTTGTTTATTATTTCTGAAATTTGGCTCTGGCCATAGTTTCAGTATCGCGGGATTGTGAGGCTCTGGCATGCGTCAAATGCACGGAGCGAGTCTCTTACATAATATTGAATTTTGAATTATTAATCTTATTGTTCAACGGAACACCCCCCCAAACACCTCACTCAACTTCTTTCTGGAATACTTTTCTTCCGCCAGGTTGCGGGCTGCAGCTTGTGCGCGCTCCAGTAACCCGCCTTCATACAGGTAAGCCGAAAGTTTTTTTACAAATTCTGTTGGTTGCTGGGGGTTGTAATAAAATCCACAGCGCGCAGCTTCCACTTCTGCTTTTATCCACCCTCCAAAATTGATAATGATAAGTTTGCCCGCGGCCAGGCCATCAAAAAATTTATTGGGCGAGCCGGTCTCCAGCACGGGCACCTGCTTGTAACAAACAAACACCGCATCGGTAATGTTGAGCAACGCTTTTACACCATCGCGGTTTCTGAAATCGAGAAACGTAAGGTTGGTTAGCCCCAGCGATTGTGCGTGCCCTTTCAGCCGCTCCAGCTCGGCCCCATCGCCACACATAAAAAAATGAACGGGCAGTTGTGCTTTGCGTGTAGCGTTTACACACTCCAGGAAATAATCCAACCCGTTGGCAACACCCAGCGCCCCGATGTACGATACAACCAATTTGTTTTGCACAGCAAACTGAACTTCCAGGACCGCATCTTTTTTTTCGGGTTTATAAAAATCGCAGTCGGCCATGTTGGGAATCAGGTGCACAGTTTTGCCCGGCACTTTTTTTTCGATGGCTGTTTGGATGGAAGGCGAAAGGGCTACGATGCTTTTAGCCGATTTATAAATTCTTTTTTCCAACGCATAAAGCGATTGTGCAAACACAATGTTTTTGATAAAGCCTAATTGAACGGGAGCTTCGGGCCACAAGTCGCCCACTTCAAAAATATATGGAATTTTATACCGCATCTTTATCCACAGGGCAGCAAGGCCAACGGTAAGCGGAACGGAAATGGCATAGCAGTAGTCCGCATCGCGAAAGCGGTGTGCAAGGGTTACCGAGGCGCGCACGTATTTTAAGAACGACCAGCTGCGGGCAAAAAATCCAAACCGGTTGTCGTAGGCAATGGGCAAGTAGTGCACTTCAATGCCATCTGTTATTTCCTGTTTGTAAAATTTTTCGTTGTGGGCGGTAATTACCACGGTAGTTACGCCCTTGTCGGCCAAAGCTTTTGCGAGGTAATACGAACGGATAGCCCCACCGGTAGCCGGTGTTTTATAATGCTGATGCAGGATCAAAACTTTCACGGGCAAAGAAATATAAATCGCGGGCCGGGGAGATAATTAAAAAACGATCGGCTACTCTTCCTCACAATCTTCCCAACATTCTTTACAGGGTTGGCGCACTTCTTTGTATTGCGACTTGTTGCGGGCATGAATGAACCGCGAGGGTTTCTCTGTATCTTCCCACAGCCACCATTCGGTGTATCCGTTCAGGCCGGTATTTACCTGGTAGGTATTTACGGCATACGAATCGTTTACGGCAAGAGTCAGTTTGTTTCCATCGTTCGCCCAGCTTTCGATTTTACCGGCCGTTGCATCCTGGCCCCAGCCAATTACAATCGAGTCGGCCTGGATCTGGATAAAGGTATTGTCGGCATCGCACGGGTAGAACAAAACCCATTCGCCATCCACCTCCGTAATCATGTGCCACTCGCCCTCCAGGCTTTCTGCGGGCGGGGCTTCCGCTTCCGGTATTTCAGTAATTGTATCCTGTGTATTCTCTGCAGGTTTGTTGCAGGCAAATACCAGCGCCAGGAAAACAAGCGAATTCAACAGGGCAAGAGGCTTCATATAGAAATTGTTTCAGACGGCAATTTATCTGTTTTTATTTTCCCTACTTTCGATTATTAAATGTTAATCAAAGATGAAAAACCTGCTTGTTGTACTTGTTTTTGTTGCGGCATCGGCTACAGCCCAGCAATCAATTTTTAATGGTAAAGATTTAACCGGTTGGAAAATTTATGGCACGGAGAAGTGGTATGTAGATAAAGGCGAGTTGGTTTGCGAAAGCGGGCCCGACAAGCAATATGGCTACTTTGCCACCGAAAAGGAGTACAAGGATTTTGAACTGACATTGGAATTCAAACAGGAATCGAACGGAAACAGCGGGGTGTTTTTCCACAGCCAGATTGAAGGCACCACCGTAAGTGGCTGGCAGGCCGAAGTGGCACCCCTGAATAGTCATAGCGGAGGTATTTATGAGTCGTATGGCAGGGGCTGGCTGATAAAGCCTGCGCCCGAAAAAGAGAAAGCCCTGAAAGAAGGCAAGTGGAACAAAATGAAAGTGTTGGTGCAGGGCAATGTGGTTACCACCTGGCTGAACGGAGAGCAGATGATTACCCTTACGGATGAAAAGATTGGATCGCGTACCGGTAAAATTGCTTTACAGATACACGATGGGGGCGGAGTGAAAGTGCGGTGGCGGAATATCTCCATTAAGGAGTTGTAGAAAAGCGGATGCGCTGTTAGAAGGCAGCGAGGGAATAAATAAGAGAGGTTGTCTTAAAAGTCGAAATAAGAGCGTACGTCATTCCGGCCTTCGGAATCAACTTTTTAGTACTACGAAATTGAGATCGCGGAATAAATCCGCGATGACAGAACGATTCTTGAGATAACCCCTTGTATTTTTAAATCAGGTGTGTTCCTGCAGCCCGTGGGCGTAGTTCAAGATGTTTTGAATGCTGGCGGCAGAAGGTTCCAGTTTTGCCTGGTTCAATTGCTTGTAGGCAGCATTCAACTCGTTGTACTGAGCTTGCAGGGTACTATCGCAAAGAAGGGCTTTGTTAATCTCCTTCGTTTCCTCTTCCGAGGTCTCGCGGTATATAAACCTGATCAGATCGTTTTGGGTAAAGGTCTTTGTCATAGGCAATATGGTTTTTAATCATTTTCTTTCTCAAGTTGATTAACGCATACCGCATACGCCCCAATGCCGTGTTAATGCTCACCCCTGTGCGGTCGGCAATTTCCTGAAAACTCATTTCTAAGTAATGCCGCATTATCAGCACCTGCTTTTGTTCTTCAGGTAGTTCCTTAACCAGGTCCCGCAACCTTGATTTGGTATCGCGCATTAGTTGCTTGGCCTCGTACGACTCCTCCGAAAATTGCATGGAGTCGAATACCCGGCTTCCGTCTTCGAGCACCACTTCAGGGTAGCGCTTGTTTCTGCGGAAGCGGTCGATGGCCAGGTTATGAGCAATACGACTAATCCAGGGTAAAAATTTACCCTCTTCGTTATACCGGCCACCCTTAATTGTGTTTACCGCCTTTATAAAGGTATCCTGAAGCAAATCTTCTGCTTCGTAGCGGTCTTTCACGATCATGTAAATGGCCGTATAAATACGGGACTTGTGTCTGTGAAGTAGCATTTCGAACGCCTCTTCGTTACCGGTTTGATAAAGCGAAACCAACTGGCTGTCGCTGCATCTGCTGTCAATCATCTGCTTTGCGTTTAGGTAACGTAGATGTCTCGCTCGATAGTATGTGGGTTAAATGGAATTGTTTGTGAATTGAAAAGTAGAAAGATTCCGGAAAAAGACAAAAAAATTTAAAAAAAATTTGCCTTCATATGGGTTTCTTATGCTATTTGGCCTCGATTTTTAAATACAATGGCCGTAACAAAGAAACGTGTAATTAAAAGTCTGGAGAACCTGAATGACGAACTCCGGGACTTAATGAAAGAACAATATCCCAATGGATATGAAGGAAGTTTAACCCGCATTACAAACGCAAAGAAAGAACCAATCTTTGTTTTTCCGCTGGAAACAGACGACTCGGTGTACCTGGTAAAAGTACCGGCCACCAAAAACAGCGATGGCGGCTACGATGTGGAGTCGGGTGAGCGTCAGGAATTTGATGGAGAAAGCGATGATGATCTGAAATCCTCTTCGGATAATGAGGATGAATTTGACAACAGCAATGACTATGACGAAGACGGAGGTGGCTCCGGTAAGGAAGCTAGCTACGATCCGGATTTTGATAATTGATCGATGTAAAGAAATTAGT
>Ga0209605_1002290_pt1 | contig 18718 bp, 17 predicted proteins | sample AD_UKC035_MetaG_FD_184408 | JGI IMG/M metagenome (GOLD analysis project Ga0209605, IMG submission 184408) | Active sludge microbial communities of municipal wastewater-treating anaerobic digesters from USA - AD_UKC035_MetaG (SPAdes) (version 2) | ecosystem: Engineered > Bioreactor > Anaerobic >...
GGCCGGAAACCCTGGATCACGGAAACCCATTTTTCTCCCCCCTTGTCGAGGAAGTAACGGTTCGCTCTTCGCCTGCCGTATTCGAGAGCCAGGATACCGAGCCCGAGAATGAGCACGGACAGGCCGAACTGCCAGATTTCATTGCCGGCGGCGGCGGTTTTAAGGTGCTGGACCCACTGGTCGAGGATATCCCTGAAATTCTGCATGACGCACCTCCAAATGTCTTTTCACGCCCACCGTCAATGGGCTTCATCCCAGTTTCGGCCCCCGCGAACCGCCACGACGAGGGGAACCCGCAGGGCGATCACCTCTTCCATCTCTTTCCGGATGACCGCCTCGGTTGCTTCTTCCTCGCCCTCGGGCACTTCGAAAACCAGTTCGTCATGAACCTGGAGGATCATGTCCGCCGAAAGGGACTCCCGCTTCAAGCGATCCGCGATACGGATCATGGCCACCTTGATCAGGTCGGCAGCGGTTCCCTGAACGGGCGTGTTCACGGCCATCCGTTCGGCAAACTGGCGGACCGGGGCGCTGGAACTTCGAAGATCGGGAAGATACCGGCGGCGGCCGAGAAGGGTGGTAACGAAACCTTCCCGTTCCCCCTTTTCCAAGGTTTCCGCGATGAAGGAACGAACGCCCTTGTATTTACGAAAATACTCGTCGATATATGCCTTGGCGAGCTTCTGGTCCACCCCGAGCTCCCGGGAAAGGCCGAAGGGACTCATGCCGTAAAGAATCCCGAAGTTGATGACCTTGGCCTGTCGCCTCATGTCTTCGTTGACGAACTCGGGAAAGACGCCGAAGACGTCCGCGGCGGTCCGCCGGTGAATGTCCTCACCGGCCTCGAAGGTCCGGATGAGGGTCTTGTCATCCGAGAGATGGGCCAGGATCCGAAGCTCGATCTGGGAATAATCGGCCGAGAGGAGGCGATGCCCCGGCGGGGCAATGAAGGCCTGGCGGATCCTTTTACCCTCCGTGGTCCGAACGGGAATGTTCTGGAGGTTCGGGTTGCTGCTCGACAGCCGGCCCGTGGCCGTGGCGGTCTGGTTGAAGGACGTGTGCACCCGGCCCGTTTCCGGGTTCACCAGGAGGGGCAGGGCGTCCACGTAGGTGGACTTGAGCTTCATCAGGCTGCGGTAAGCCAGGATCTCCGCCGGGAGTTCATAGGAACGGGCCAGGTCCGTGAGAACGTCCACGTCTGTCGAGTGGCCCGTCTTTGTTTTCTTTCCCCGGGGAAGCTTCAGCTTCTCGAAGAGGATCTCCTGGAGCTGCTTTGGCGAGTTGATGTTGAAGGACTCGCCGGCGAGAATGTGGATTTTCTCTTCCGACAGGGCGAGAAGCGCCCCCAGGTCCCGGGACATGTCCCTGAGGAGTTCGGTGTCGAGGAGAACGCCCTTCCTCTCCATGGCGGCGAGAACGGGAATGAGGGGCATCTCCACGTCATCGTAGAGCTTTCGTGAACCGTCTTTTTCCATGCGTTCCGTGAGGACGGGGATGAGGCGATGAACCCGGTCGGCGCACTGGCAGGCATAGGATCCGGTCTTCTCCGGGGAAAGGTCGGCCAGGGGGACGGCCCGGGCCCCGCTGCCGGCGATCTCCTTGAGGGAGGCGCACTCCCGGTTGAGATATTCCAGGGAAAGATCGGGGATATCAAAGGCCCGCCGGGTCGGGTTGATGATATAGGCGGCCACCATGGTATCTCCCGTGACGCCGGACGGGGAGATTCCCCTTCGGGTAAAAAAAACCCGGGCGCTTTTCACGTCATGGCTCCACTTTTCAATCTTTTCGTCTTCCAGGGCCTTCTTCAGTTCGTCGAGAATCGGCCCCTCTCCCAGGACCGCCCCGGCGCCCGCCGCCGGAAGATAAAACGCCTTCCCCGGTGCCGGGCAAAGGGCCATGCCCACGAGATCTCCGTTCATGGCATCGGGGGAGGACAAAAGAACGTAAAAGACCCAGGGCCCCCGTTCCGGGAAAGTCCGGAGAATTTCATCGAGCTCTTCCGGGCGGCTAACCGTCCGGAACGCCGTTTCCTCCGTTTCAGCCCGAACCTTGAGGGACTGCAGGAGGGACGAGAATTCGAACTCCACGAAAAGGTCTCTCAGGAGGGACGTTTCCGGTTGTCCGACCCGCAAGGTTTCCAGGTCTCCCTCCAGGGGCAGGTCGGTCCGGATGGTTACCAGTTCCCGGCTCAGCCGGGCCTGGTCGGCGAAGCGGTTGAGGTTCTCACGGACCCTTCCGTTGGAGAGTTTTCCGGCGCGGGCCAGGATCTCTTCCAGCGTCCCGAATTCGAGGACGAGCTTGAGCGCGGTCTTGGGACCGACTCCCGGAACCCCGGGCACGTTGTCCGAGCTGTCCCCCGTGAGTCCCATGATCTCCACCACCCGGTCGGGGCCGACGCCGAACCTTTCCCGGACCGCTGCCTCGTCGACGACCCGGTTCTTCATGGTATCGAGGAGAACAACGCGGTCCGAAACGAGCTGCATGAAGTCCTTGTCCCCGGACACGATGACCACCCGGACACCCTGCCGCTCATAGTGCCGGGCCAGGGAACCAATGATGTCGTCGGCTTCCCACCCTTCTTTTTCCATAACGGGTATTGACAACCCCCGGATCAGTTCCCGGATGGGGGGGAGCTGCTCCGCCAGCTCGTCGGGCATGGGTTTACGGGTTGCCTTGTAGTCCTCGAAGCTGTCATGGCGGAAGGTGGGCCCCCTGGTATCGAAAACGACGGCCATGTATTCGGCGTTTTTCTCCCTCAGGATCTTGAGAAGCATGTTGGTGAAGGCATAGAGGGCGTTCGTGGGAAACCCCTTGGAATTCGTGAGCGGCGGCGTGGCATGAAAAGCGCGGTACACGAGGTTGCTCCCGTCCACGAGATAGAGGACGGGGTCTTCACGTTTCGTCGTCATGGCGTTTCTCTCTTACAGGTCGAAGGTGGCGTCGATCTTGAATTTTTTGACAGATCGAAGGTCAAGGATGTCCGATATGCCCGTTTTTTCCCGAAGGTCTCCGAGAAAATCCGCGATCTTCTCCGGCGAAGGGGCGATCACGGTAAACCAGACATTGTAGGAATGGTTTCTTTCATAGTTGTGGGTGACCCCCTCGCAGGCGTTGACCGTCTCGATGAACACCTCGAGACGCTCCGGGGGCACCCGGGCGGCGCAGAGGGTGCTCACGAACCCGAGCCGGCCCGGTTCGAAGACGGCGCCAATCCGCCGGATCACGCCTTGTTCCTTCAGCCGTTTCACCCGGGAAAAGGCCTCGTCCTCCGAGATCCCGAGAGCCTCCCCCACGATCCGGTAGGGTTCCGGATCGATAGGAAACCCCCTCTGGAGGCGGTTCAGGAGTTTTCTGTCCAGGTCGTCCATGATCTCGTCAGCCCGTCAAGGACGGCGGCGGGATTCCGCCCGCGGCTCGTAAACGCAAAGAGGCTCTTCGGCGAGGTAGTCCCCCGTGGCCTCGAAGGCCCGGGCCCGGCACCCGCCGCAGACCTTCAGAAATTCGCATCGGCCGCACTTGCCCCCGTAGAGATCGAGCCTTCGGAGTTTCCCGAAAACGGGGGACTCTTCCCAGATGACGGGAAAAGGAGACTCGGAAATCTGCCCGCAGTCCACTTCCAGGTACCCGCAGGGCTGGACCTGGCCCGTGTGGGAAATGAAGCAGAAGGTGATCCCCCCCAGGCATCCCCGGGGCGTCGGACCCCCGTGTCCCCCGATAGCCGGGGACGCGCCCTTCCGGTTCCGGTCTTTCCCGTGCTGGCGCCGGATCCGGAAATAGTGGGGCGCGCAGGTCGCCTTGAGTTCCATGGGCACCCGGCCTTCTTTTTCAAGGAACCACAGCAGGGTTTTTTCGTAGTCCTCCGCCGATATCTCTTCCTCGGCCATTTCCTTTCCTCTCCCCGTGGGAACAAGAAGGAAAAGATGGTGAGCGGCGGCGCCCAGGGAGACGGCCAGATCGAGAATCCTCTCGAGGTCCGCCAGGTTTTCCCGGGTTACCGTCGTGTTGACCTGGAATTCCACGCCCGCTTTTTTCAGGGCCTCGATCCCGCGAAGGGCCCCGTCGAAGGCCCCGGGAACGGCCCGAAGGGCGTCATGGCTGGCGGCGTCGGGTCCGTCGAGGCTGACGCTCACCCGCCTGATGCCGGACTCCCGGATGCGATCCGCCGTTTTCCCGTCCACCCCGGTGCCGTTCGTGGCCAGGACCATCCGGAGGCCCAGGCTGTCCCCGTACCGTGCCAGGGTGAAAATGTCAGGACGGAGAAGGGGTTCCCCCCCCGTCAGGATGATGACGGGACGGCCGACGGAGGCGATGTCGTCCAGAAGGGCGAGGCAGGCTTCCGTCCCCAGTTCGCCCCTGTAGGGACCTCTTTCCGATGACGCACGGCAGTGGCGGCAGGAGAGATTGCAGCTCCGGGTGACTTCCCAGGCCACCATCCGCAGGGGATGGGGCAGAATTTTCGGCGCGTCCCCGGAACCGGTCATCTCGAGCCCTTGGAAAGAAACCGGGCCGCTTCCCGGGCGAAATAGGTGAGGATGATGTCCGCCCCGGCCCGCTTGATGGACAGGAGGGACTCCATCATGGCCCTTTCTTCGTCGAGCCAGCCCAGGTTGGCCGCCGCCTTGATCATGGCGAACTCGCCGCTCACGTTGTAGGCGGCAATGGGAAGGTCGAATTCCTGCCGGGCCCGGCAGATGATGTCCAGGTAGGGGAGAGCGGGCTTTACCATAATGATATCAGCACCTTCCTCCACGTCCAGGGTGATCTCCCGGATGGCCTCGTCACCGTTTCCCGGGTCCATCTGGTAGGCCTTTCGGTCGCCGAACTGGGGCGCGCTTTCGGCGGCCTCCCGGAAAGGCCCGTAGAAACAGGAGGCATACTTGGCCGAATAGGCCATGATGGGTATGTGATCAAAGTCCGCTTCATCCAGGGCCTCCCGGATTGCCGTGACCTGGCCGTCCATCATGGCCGAGGGCGCCACCATGTCCGCCCCCGCCCGGGCGTGGGAAACGGCGGTCTCGCCGAGAACCTCGATGGTGGGGTCGTTTTCCACATCCGTTCCCCGGAGCATCCCGCAGTGGCCGTGGCTCGTGTACTCGCACAGGCACACGTCGGTGATGACCAGGATGTCGGGAACCTTGTCCTTGAGGGCCGTGACGGCCCGCTGGACAATGCCGTCCCTGGCGAAGGCCCCCGTGGCGATTTCGTCCTTCTTTTCCGGAATCCCGAAGAGAAGGACGGCAGGAATCCCCAGATCCCGGGTGATCTTCACCTCTTTCACGAGCTGGTCCACGGAGAGCTGAAAATTGCCCGGCATGGAAGCGATGGGTTTCTTCACGTTTTTTCCCGGCACCACGAAGAGGGGGTGAACGAAATCGTCCACGGACAGACGGGTTTCCCGGATCATTCTACGAAAATGCTCGTTCGCCCGGAGTCTTCTCGGTCTGTAGTCAGGATACTGCATGGAACTTCTCCTTTTTATGGGGTTTCACGGCCCCCGATGAATGCAACGAAGACCGCCTTCACCGCCTTCACCGCCTTCACGGCTTCGGGCCGGCGATTTCTTCGTCCGTGAGGTAGCAGGCGGGGTCGGGCGCCCAGACGTCGCCGGTGACGGCCTCCGCCCGGGCCCGGAAATTCCCGCCGCACACGGTAAGCCAGCGGCAGGCGGCGCAACGGCCCTTGACGTGCTTTTTCTTGTCCTTGAGTTTCGCCAGGAGTTCCAGGGACCGATCCTCCCAAACGGCACTGAAGGGCCTTTCCCGGACGTTCCCGAAACGAATGTTCCTCCAGAACTGGTCGGGGTGAATTTCCCCGTCCCAGCTCACGCAGCCGATGCCGCGCCCCGAGTTGTTTCCCTCGTTCATCCGGAGAAGCTCCAGGACTTCTCCCGCCCGTTCGGGATCTTCCTTGAGAAGGCGAAGATAGATGAAGGGCCCGTCGGCGTGGTTGTCCACGGTGAGGATCTCCTTGGGAAGGCCGCGGCGGAAGAGATCCCGGGTCCGGTCGAGGATGAGATTCACCGCTTTCCGCGTTTCCTCGTGGGACAGATCCTCCTCGACAAGGCGGGAACCCCGTCCGGCATAGACGAGATGATAGAAGCAGGCCCGGGGGATGTCCTCCGCTTCCATGAGGTCGAACATGCGGGGAATCTCGCCGGCGTTTCGGCGATTCATGGTGAAGCGCAGCCCCACCTTGATCCCTTCCTCCCGGCAGTACCGGATCCCGCGGAGAGCATCGTCGAAAGCCCCTTCGCGGCCCCGAAAACGGTCGTGGATTTCCTTCATCCCGTCCAGGCTCACCCCCACGTAGGAAAGACCGATTTTTCGGAATTCAGAGGCTTTTTCCTTCGTTATGAGCGTCCCGTTCGTGGAAATCACGACACGCAGGCCCTGTCCCACGGCAAAGCGGGCCAGTTCTGCCAGGTCCTTCCGGGCCAGGGGCTCTCCCCCGGAGAGAAGAATCACCGGGCAGCCATAAGCGGCGAGATCGCTGATGAGCGCCTTTCCTTCGTCCGTTGAAAGCTCGTTCCCGTAGTCCAGGTCTTTCGCGGAAGCGTAGCAGTGAACGCAGCGAAGATTGCACCGGCGAGTGATGTTCCAGACGACCACAGGTTTCTTGTCCCGGGAAAACTGGAGAAGATGGGAGGGCAGCTTGCCAGACTCGGCGCCGTACCGGAGAACATCCGAGGGCTCCACGGCCCCGCAGTATAGCTTGGACACACCGATCACCGGCCGGTCTCCTTTTGGTCAGTCACGTCTGTTTTCCTTTCATAATATTTTCTCAGAGCGTCCACAAGCCCGGGTACGGAGTAAACCTCCTCCATGACGTGAATGGGAACGTTCCGCTTTTTCAAGGCCGCCGCCGTTACCGGCCCGATGGACGCCACCCGGACGTGTCCGGGGAGGGCGAAACGCTCTCCCATGATCGCAAAAAAGTTCTTCACTGTCGAGGGGCTCGTGAAGGTCAGAACATCCACGCGGCCTTGTTCCATTTCCTTCTCAAGGACGGCGCGGTCCGTATCCGCCCGGACGGTCCGGTAGACAGGTACCACGTCGACGGCGGCCCCCATCCCTTTCAGGCCGTCGGGAAGAATGTCCCGGGCCTCTTCGGCCCGGGGGAGAAGAACCCGCCCCCCCCCGAGATCCACGTTTTCGAAAGACGCCACGAGGCCCTCGGAAACATAGACCGGTGGAACGAGATCAACCCCGATTCCATAGGCTTCAATCATTTTCGCCGTGGCCGGCCCGATGGCGGCGATCCGAACCCCCTTGAGCGCACGGAGATCCTTCCCTTTCTCCCGGAGCCGCTTCAGAAAGAAGCGAACCCCGTTGGCGCTGGTGAAGACCACCCACCGGTATGCTTCCAGACGGCCGAGGGCCTCGTCGAGAGGCCCGGTCCGCGACGATTCCCGGACCTGTATGACGGGGAAGTGAATCGGCCGGGCCCCCTCATCCCGAAGGAGTCGGGCCATTTCCCCGGCCTGGGCCGCCGGTCTCGTGATGACGACACCTTTGCCGAAGAGGGGCTTCGTTTCGAACCAGTTCATCATTGCCCGGAGACGGACCACCTCGCCGACAACCAGCACGGCGGGCGGTGTCATGCCCCGTTCCCGGGCCTGCCGCTCGATCGTTTCCAGGGTGCCGGTGACGGTCTCCTGGTCCGCCGTGGTCCCCCAGCGTATGAGGGCGCAGGGGGTGTCCGGGCTTTTTCCATGCTCCCGAAGGCCGGCGGAGATGCTTCCCAGGTTTTTCACCCCCATGAGAAAGACCAGGGTTTCGATTGCCGCGAGGCTTCCCCAGTGAACTCGGCTCTCCTTTTTGTCCGGGTCCTCGTGACCGGTGACAAAGGCGACGGAAGAGGTGAACTCGCGGTGGGTCAGGGGGATCCCCGCATAGGCGGGTACGGCGATGGCGGAAGTCACCCCGGGGACGATTTCAAAGGGGATTTCCGCCCGGAACAGGACTTCCGCCTCTTCTCCACCCCGACCGAAAACAAAGGGGTCCCCTCCCTTCAGGCGGGCCACGGTGTGGCCCTCCTTCGCCTCTTCCACCAGGATTTCGTTCAGTCTTTCCTGGGTGACCGTGTGGTCGCCCCCCTGTTTTCCCACGTAGATGAACCGGGCGTCCTCCCGGGCATGGCGGAGGATTTCCCGGTCCACCAGGTAGTCGTAGACGATCACGTCCGCTTCCCTGAGGCATGCCGCGGCGCGGAGGGTGAGAAGGCCGGGGTCTCCCGGACCGGCACCGATGATGTAGACCTTGTTTTTCTTCCTGTTTTCCAAATTCGTCAATCTCCCCTTTGAGAAACGCTCCCCTGCCTGCCCGTTCATCTCTCCCGGCCTTCCGGTAAATACCCGCCGGAATCCGGCCCGGCGTCTTCGTCACCCCGCCGTCAGCCTGGTGTCCCCGCAGGAAAAAAAGATTCTTGAAATAAATTCTTTTTCGGCATGGCGCTCAGGTTCCCCTGCCGCGGTAAAACATATCCAGTATGCCTTGACCGCCCCGGGAGAGAATCTTCTCCGCCAGGTCCCGGCCCATTTCCGGCCCCTGGCGGTAATCGCCCCGGTCCGACTCGGTAATGACCACCCGGCCGTCGACGCTCCCGAGAAGGCCCAGGAGGACGAGACGGTCGCCCTGCTTCCGGGCATGGACGGCCATGGGCACCTGGCACCCACCGCCCATGCGGGCGAGAAAGGCTCTTTCCGCGAAGACCTCCGCCGCCGTGTCTTCGTGGTGAAGAAAGGCTATCCGGTCCCGGGTTTTTTCGTCGTCCACCCGGATCTCGATGCCCAGAGCCCCCTGTCCCGCCGGCGGTATCATCCATTCCACGGATATGTACTGGGTAATTTCACCGGCCAGGCCGAGCCGCCTCATTCCCGCCGCCGCCACGACGATTCCGTCCAGGTCCTCCGTTTCGATCTTCCGAAGACGGGTGTCCAGATTGCCTCGAAGGGGCACCACATCCAGGTCGGGAAGCAGGTGCAGGAGCTGCATGGACCGCCTCATGGACCCCGTCCCGATTCTCGCCCCTTTCGGAAGTTCTTCCAGCTTCTTCCGGCCCCGGGATACAAGGACGTCCCGGGGGTCCTCCCTCCGGGGAACGGCCCCGATGACCAGGCCTTCCGGAAGCTCCGAGGGCATGTCCTTCATGCTGTGAACGGCCATGTCTATCTCCCCGGCCGCAAGGGACTCTTCGATTTCCTTTACGAAAACGCCTTTTCCGCCGATTTTGACGAGGGCCACGTCCTGCAGTTTGTCTCCCCGGGTCCGAATGGGAACGATCTCGCTTTCCACCCCGGGATATCTTCCGGCCAGAGCCTTTTTCACGAACCCCGCCTGGGCCAGGGCCAATCGGCTCCCTCTCGTTCCGATGCGTATGATCTCTTTTATGATGACGTCTCCTTTTCTTCCGTTTCCGTTTTTCCACCGTCCTGCCGCCCGCTTTCACTTCCAGGGCCGTCAAGGTGGAACAGATCCCGGACCGCCGCCACATAGACCGGTGTCCCATCGTTCTGGCTCGCCTCCTTGAGGCTCGTCACCGGCCCGTGGAGAATCTTGTTCACAACCCCGTGAACGAGTATTTCAACCCTTTCCCGATCTTCCTCCCGAAGCTCGCGGATCCAGGAAAAGGATTTCTCCATCTCCCCGTGGATGATCGCATCGGCCCGGTCCTTGAGGGATCTTATGGTGGGAACCACTTCCAGGGTGTTTCGCCATTCGGCGAAGCGAATCACTTCTTCCTCCACGATCCGCTCGGCCTTTTCGGACTCTTCCAACCGGTTTTTCAGGTTTTCGTCCACGATCTCCTGAAGGTGATCGATATTGTAAAGATAAACATTGTCGATTTCACCCGCGGCGGGATCGATGTCCCGGGGAACGGCGATGTCGATAAGGAAAAGAAGACGGTTTTTCCGACGCCGGAGGGCGTTTCGGGCCATGTCGGCGGTGACGACGAACCCGGCAGATCCCGTGGAGCTGATGACGATGTCCGCCTCTTTCAGGTGTTCCTCCAGGGCATCGAATCCCGTCGCGACCCCCTGGAACTCTTCGGCAAGACGGACGGCATTTTCGAAGGTCCGGTTCGCCACGATGATCCGTCCGGCGCCGTTTTTCAATAGATGCCGTGCCGCGAGCTCGGACATCTCGCCGGCGCCGATGAGAAGGACCGTCTTTCCACCCAGGCCGCCGAAAATTTTCTTCGCCAGGGCCACGGCGGCATAACTCACGGAAACGGCATTGAATGCGATGGCTGTCTCCGTCCGGACCCTTTTGGCGACACGAAAGGCATGATGGAGAAGCTTGTTGATCATGAGACCGGAGGTGCCGTTCTCCACAGACATCCGGTAGGCCTCCTTGACCTGTCCCAGGATCTGGGGCTCCCCCATGACCATGGAATCCAGGCTCGAGGCCACCCGGAAAAGATGCCGGGTCGCCGTGTCGCCCCGATAGACGTACAGGCAGGACTCCAGTTCCTCTCCGGGCAAGTTTCCGTGGGAAAAGATGAATGCCTTTATCCTGTCAATACCCCGGGTCTCATCTTGCAGATCGGCCAGGACCTCCACCCGGTTGCACGTGGAAAGATACAGAACCTCCCGGAGATGGGGGAGGCTCCTCAAGGTTGTTATGGCCCGAGAAGGATCGTCGCAGGACAGGGCCAGTCTCTCCCGGATCTCGACGGGGGCCGTCTTGTGGTTCATTCCTATGAGAACGACAGGCATACCTTTAAAAAAAATCGTGGACGGTCGTAAAAAACGCGTGCACGCCCGCCAGAGAAAAAAGGAGAACGGCGAAGGCGAGAATGGACAGAAAGGCCGCCTTCCGCCCCTTCCACCCGATGGCAAGGCGCTGGTGAACCAGGATAACGTAAAGGACCCACGCAAGAAGCGTAAAAACCTGCTTCGGGTCCCACTGCCAGGGCCTTCCCCAGACCGCCCCCGCCCAGACAGCTCCGGCGATGATTCCCACGGTGAAAAAAACGAATCCCCACAGGAGGGAAAGGTGGTTGATCCTGTCCAGGTCTCGGAGGGATGGAAGATAACGGCTGAATCGAAAAGCCGTTTTCCTCCGCAGGGCATGGTCCTGCAGAAGGTACATGGTCCCGGCGAGACAGGCCAGAACGAGGAGCGCTTCTCCCGTGAGGGTGAAAAAAACGTGGGCCGGCACCCAGTATCCCCGGAGGATGTCGGGGACAACGTTCTCTCCCGTGAGCCCCAGGGACGTCGCCATCATGAGAAGGAAGGAAAAAGGCGCCACAAAGGCCCCGAGGACACGGGTCTTCGTCATGGTCTGAAACACGAGATAGCCTCCGGAAACAGCCCAGGCCAGAAAGGACAGAGACTCATACAAGGTGATTACGGGGCCCTGTCCAGAAAGCCGCCAGCGCCCGATGATGAACAGGGTGTGGATGGCGAAGGCCGCGAAAAGGACCCACGTGGAGATCCGGGCGACGGAAACCCTTCGGACCAGGAGGGAGACCAGGTAGCCTGCCGTACTCACGAGGTATGCGAAAAGAGCCGCCTTGAATAACCAGGTTTCCATGATCAATCCAGAGGGATGTCTTCCCCGACCCGTTCCCGGATCAGTTCCCGGACCTCGTCCCACCGCTCTTCCCGGATACAGGCGAGGAGAGGAGCGTCAAGAAGATCCTCGAAAATCCGTCGATTGGCTTCGGGCCCCGCCCCTTTTTCGAGGATCTTCCGCCTGATCTTACCCATGATCCGGAGGAGCGTGCCGTATTCCGGGCCATACCGTTCCTCCAGTTCTTCGCGGATTCTCCGGGCCAGGGCGGGACTCCTGCCCCCCGTGGAAACGGCCACGGAGAGATCCCCCCTGTTAAAAACGGCGGGAACGATGAAGTCGCACCGGGACGGTTCGTCCACGATGTTCACGAGAACGCCCCTTTTACGGGCATCCTCGAAAATCCGACGGTTTATTTCCGGCCGGTCGGTGGCGCCTATGACCATAAAAGCCCCTTCCAGGTAACAGTCCTCGTAAGGACCGCCCAGGTGCTCGATCCTTTTTTCCTGAACGAGCCCACTCAGGAGATCCGTCAGGCTTATGGCCGCCAGGGCCACCGAAGCGCCGCATTCCAGGAGGGAGAGGACTTTACGCTCCGCCACCTCACCGCCGCCGATGACGACGCATTTCCTGTTTGAAATGTCGAGACAAACGGGGTAGTATTTTAAAGTCATCGCATCCCTTCAGGTCCCGATTCGTTAGAAAGATAAAATTGTTACCACGACGGATGGGAAAACTCAAGGAGCTTGATCTTTCAGAGGCGGGCCCCTTCACGGGACCTGCCGGGAGAAATCCCGGGCCCACAGGGGGAACCTCAGAGATCACGGGGATCGGATCGGACATTCCAGAGAGGAGACACACGGCACATGCCCTCACAAAGCGAAAAGTGGGTTGAAATCACCATTGCGGCGCCCATCGCACTGGCCGACGCAATCTCCAGCTTTATCACCGACCAGGGATCCCTCGGCGTCATCGAGGAAGAGATCGTGGTGGATGCCTTTGACGACATCGACGAGCAGGAGGGATCGGGAAAGATCAGGGCTTATTTTCCCGATGACCATACCGCCGCCATGAAAGTGAACGCTCTCGGGGATTACCTGAAAAGCCTCTCCCAGATGTTTCCCGAGCTCGACCCGCCGGAGATGAAAGCGGAAACCATCGCCGACCCCGACTGGGAGGAACAGTGGAAAAAGTATTTCAAACCCCTCCGGATCAGCCGGGACATCGTCATCAAGCCGACCTGGGAACGTTACGCCCCCTCCGGCCGGGACATCGTCATCGACATCGATCCCGGCATGGCCTTCGGGACGGGCCAGCATCCTTCTACCCGCATGTGCATCAACGCCATGGAAGAAATTATCCCCAAGGACCGCACCTTTGAGACATGGCAGGTCCTCGACGTGGGAACAGGTACGGGGATCCTGGCCATATCGGCGGCCAAGCTCGGCGCCCAACGGGTCATCGCTCTCGACCTTGACCTGAAAGCGGTCGAAATCGCTGAAAAAAATATAACAATCAACCGGGTCGAAGACCGGATCGAGATCCTGAACCAGGACGTTCTGACATACCAGGGCCGGTTTAACCTCATCGTCGCCAATCTGACGGCCTCGACCCTGATTCCCCTTCGGACCCATCTTGACGGCATGCTGGAACCGGGAGGCTACCTCGTTCTCTCGGGCATCATAGAAAAAGACGCTCCCATGGTGGAAGAAACGTTTCTTCGCCAGGAAAGCCTGTTCTCTCACCAGCTCCTTTTGGAAAAAGAATGGGTCTGCTTCGTCCTGCAAAAGAGGAGAGAAGCGCCTTGACCCTCCCCCGTCTATACCTTCCCGACGTGACGGACGGCAAAACCGTCGTTCAGGCGAAGGGGAAGGATTTGCATTATCTTAAATCCGTTCTCCGCCTTTCCGAAGGCAGCGAGATCCGTCTTTTTGACGGCACAGGCGGCCAGTGGCGGGCCCTCGTCGAGCGCTACGACGACGAGGGGGCCTCCCTGCGGATCCTGGAAAAAGACGAACCGGCTGCTTCCGCCCTGGAAATCACCCTGGCCCAGTCCCTGCCCAAGGCGGACAAGATGGATTTCATCGTCCGAAAGGGGACGGAACTCGGCGCGGGCCGGATCATCCCCTTTATTTCATCCCGTTCCGTTTCCAGGCCCGATGCGGGCCGCCAGGAAAACCGGATTTTGAGGTGGCGCCGGATCGCCGCCGAGGCCGCCCGACAGTCGGGACGTTCGGTGGTCCCGGAAATAACGGACATCCTTTCCTTCGAAACGATGCTTTCGCGCCGGCAGGCGGGGAACCTGGGACTCTTCTTCTGGGAAGACGAGAAAAATCGGTTCCTCAAATCCCTCCTGGGAGGACCTTCCGCCCGGGAGCAATCCCGGTTCTTCATCGTCGTCGGCCCGGAAGGGGGGTTTTCCCGGGATGAGGCGGACCGGGCCATGTCCGACGGTTTTATGGCGGTGACGCTCGGCCCTTACATCCTTCGGACGGAAACGGCCCCCCTGGCCATCCTGTCGATTCTCCAGTACGAGAAAGGCTCTTTTTCAGAAAGGACATGCCATGAGTGACGGGTATTTCGGCGGATTTTTCCGCCGCTTCACAGCGTTCATGATCGACCAGTTTTTCCTTGCCATGCTCTACACAGCCATTTTCTTCGTCAGCGCGAAGCTTCTCGGTATCGACATGTATTCCCTTCTGGATTTCACGACGTGGCGAAGCCCACGGGACATGAGCCCCCTTCTCCTGTCCTATTACGGAATGACCACGATCCTGAACATGACCTACTTCACCTATTTTCACGGGACGACCGGGCAGACCCCGGGCAAGAAAATGCTCGGCCTCAGGGTCGAAAGGACAGGCGGAGATCCCATGACGCCGGGGATCGCCTTTCTCCGGTGGGTCGGTTATTTCGTCTCGGCCATCGTCCTGTACCTGGGGTATCTGTGGGTCATCGTGGACAGGAAAAAGCAGGCCTGGCACGACAAGATCGCCGGCACGGTGGTGGTGCGGACATCGTGGGACAGACCCGCTCCGGCGGCCGTGGACGCGGAAAAAATACCTTGACAAAAAAGCCGCTTCGGTTTTATGATCCATTCCCTCAAGAAAGGACGGGTCGGTAGCTCAGTCGGTAGAGCACTGGACTGAAAATCCAGGTGTCGGCAGTTCGATTCTGCCCTGACCCACCAGGATGCAAAAAGGGCCGCAAAGTGATTTTGCGGCCCTTTTTTTATTTTCGAATGATCGGATGATTATAAAGATCCCTCGTCGATACCATCCTCAGTAATCAAAGAGAGATGAAGGCTTTTTTTCAGGTTTTGCATGTAGCACAATAATCAAATTTTGGGCAGTGGAATAAAGTCCGTTGTTTTTGTAACACGAGGCTCATTGTGGAGACCTTCGCCGACAAAGAACGGCGCAATCAGTCCCTGGCAATTACGGGAGCGGCGCGACTGTTTTCCCTCAATCGAAGAAAGGACAGAATCGCCAGGGCCAGCAGGATGAGGATGATGCCCCCGGCCTCACAGTCATTGATTCTTTCTCCGATCTCAATCCACGATGAGGTCATGCCGATCACCGGTATGGCGAGGAGCCCCATGCCGCCAACACCGGCGGGAAGGTTTCGAATCACGTTGATATAGAGGATGAAGGCCAGGGCCGAGACAAGCAAACCGTTATAAATCATGGCACCCACAAGATAGGGGGTCCAGGAGACGGGTTCGGAGGGAATCATGAAGGCGGTGACGATGAGGGGCAGGGCCCCGAAAAAGGTCTGCCACGTCGTTACCGACAGGAGGTCGAAACCCTCTCGTTTCTGCAGCATCTTGATGAAGACGGCGCCGACCCCCCAGCAGACACCCGCCAGAACGGCAAGAATTTTGCTCATGAAGGTTCCCCCCATGGACCATGGCTCGAGGAGAAAAACAAGGCCCATGAAAGAGGCCGACACGGGAATCCAGTAGAGTCCTCCAAATTTTTCCCCAAGAAAAATCCAGGCGAATATCATGATCCAGAAAGGCATCGTGTAGACCAGAATAGCGGTTTTCCCGGCGCCCCCGCTGACCAGGGCCCACATGATGAGCCCCGTCCCTGCGGCAGTCTGCGAAAACCCCAGCAAGGCGATCAGGACGGCGTTCCGGGGCCTAAGAGACAGACCCTTCCAGGCCATGAAGCCCATGAGGACGAGGGCCCCCATGGCCATTCTCGCGGCGTTGAAATCGAAAGGACCCATGAATGCGAGGGATTTCTTCATGACCACCCAGTTGTATCCCCATATGGCGGTAAGAAGAGCCAGTCCCGCCAAGGGCTTATATGACCTGACAGACAGGGGCATGATCGATCCTTCCTCCTCTGCGGGCCCGATGGTGCCGCCCCTTCGGGGTCCCCGGGAAACCGCATCTCAACGCTCTGACGTCGTCATCGGATACCACACCCATCGCTGTCACCGCAAGCGATATCGCTGGAATGCGCATCCCCCGGGCCTTTCATCGGCGCCTGCGCCCCAGCCCTTGTGCCATACCGGGGGGAAAGAAGGCCCGGGGCCAGTTTTTCATTGACAAATACGGGGAAAGCATCCAAAAGAAACAACAGCGCCAATAAGGGGGACCACAACGCATGGCAAGGCGAAGCCGGGAAGTCTATCAGTTTAAAGTCACCTTGAGGGGTATACGCCCGCCCGTCTGGAGAAGGATCCAGGTCCCGGAGAACTATTCCTTCTGGGACCTTCATGTGGCCATACAGGATGCCATGGGGTGGCTCGATTGCCATCTTCACGCTTTTTACATGGCCAACCCCGTAACGGGCCAGCGGGAAGAAATCGGCATCCCCGATGAGGAATGGGCCGGCGACAAGATTTTACCGGGGTGGAAAAAGAAAGTCGCCCGCTATTTTACCCCGGAAAATAAGAAAGCCCGCTACGTGTATGATTTTGGCGACGACTGGGAACATGATGTCGTCCTGGAAAAGATTCTACCCCGAAATGAAAACGTTTTTTATCCGTGCTGCATAGCGGGCAGGCGATCGGCCCCGCCGGAGGACTGCGGGGGCCTGTGGGGTTATGAAAACCTGCTCCAGGGGCTTGAAAACCCCCATCACGAAGAGCACGAGGAAATCATCGAATGGGTGGGTGAGGATTTCGATCCCGACGATTTCAACAAGGAAGCCATCGTTTTTTCCGATCCCCGGAAGCGTTTGGAGAGCGCCTTTTCCGAAAACGCCCGGGAAGATGAGCATTCCGGGGAGGAAGAAGAACTGGAAGACAGGGAGTTTTTTCTGGAACCCTGGGTCGAACTCTGGGACAAGGTGCGCCGGCGTGATGTTTCCGACCTTTCCCCGGGGGAAGAGAAAATCGCCCGGATCATGCAGGACCACGAATCGATTTTTTCTGAAACACTGGACAAGGTAAAACAGGGCGGGGCCGACGAAGAGGAGGACATTGGCCTTCTTTTCCATGTCCTGATCCACATGACCGTGGAAGATCAGCTCGAAAGAGGCAAGCCGCTTGAGATACGGTCCTTTTATGAAGCCATGAAAGAGCAGGGGTGCAGCCATCACGACACGGTTCATCTTGCCGGGTCTCTTTGGGCCAGCCTTTTTCTGGAATCCACCTATGAGAAAAAGCGTTTTCCCTCTCAAAAATACAGAAACCGACTGAAAAAATTCAAAGACATGAAGCCCAGGGAGATCTGGGATCTTTTGAAAAAAGAACAATTCCAGGAAATCAAATGATCCTGGGATGTTGTTTTGATGACCGGTGATCCGTCAACCAGCGTGATGAAAACCGGGAGAGCGCCGTGAATAAAACAACCCAGGACACGGAGCGGCAGGCAAACCGGCAGGAAATCGCGGACCGTTTCAGGGAAAGGGAACAAAAGGCCTTCTGTCATGAAGGAGAAAAAATTTTAAAGTATTACGTCCTTTTCGGCCATGAAGGACTTCCTTCCGTACTCACTTATCTCGACAAAATGGGAAAAACGCCGATCCGCGGCCTTGAAAACGACGGGGTGGATCAATTGATCAACCGGGTTCTCGATGACGAAGAGGGCTACCTGGCTTATAAACTCGGCCTTGTCAGGGAAGCGGTGGACGGCATGGAAATCGACGACCGGCTGACAGGCCTGGTGAGCCGCTTCCTGGCGTTCCTCGGGCGGGAGGGGAATGGCCGGTGAACCCCAGGGGCCCGGAGAACCCGGTGGCCCGGAAAGAGCGGGGCCGCGCTGTGAGCCCCGCCCTTTTTTACCGATCATGGTCGCCTTTTTTCAAGTCCTCCACGGAAGCCACGTCTCCCGAAGCGAAAGTAAACGCTTCTATTTTCCGCCGGAACCACTGGGTTCGACATTGATAACCGTGATGGTTTCCGTTCCAGTGAATTCCTCTCCATCCTTCGTATAACCGATGAGCGTGAGCTCATTTTCACCGGGGCATGTTAATTTTCCCGTGTCGACGAGGGCCTTCACCTCGCTCATCAGGAACTTCGCCACAAAATTTCCCTGGTTGTCCGCCTTCCACCAGCTTATGGGGATGCCGTTTAACGTCACAGTCCCGCCGACAACTTGCCCGTACGCAATGCTGGTGTGCACGGTGACCACCTGACCCGCACTCTGGATGTTCAGGGTGGCCGGGGACACTTGAATTGAAATATCCAACAAAGCGAAAGATGGTGTCGGACCCTGGAGAAAAGCGATTATCAAAAGAATACAAAGACAAACGCCAGGAAAAAATGACCGCTTGCATTTTAGCATAAGAGCCTCCTTATTATTTAATCAGCGTGCATCGGTGTGGTAATCTGCTCATAGACTCCTCTTCCGGCGTAGGTGACCTGCTCTGAAGCAAAACCTTTTTCCGCCTTTTCTATCCTTTTTCAAACCCCCTTTCCATCTTTTTGAAATCAAAACGATCCAACAGCCCTTTGGTTACAACTCTCAGCGATGCGTCAAAATATCCGTCACGAATATGTTTGCCATGCATGGGCATTCCATTCACTTTTTCTCCCCGAATCGGAGCATCCGGGCGTTGACGGCCACGATCACCGTGCTGAGGGACATGAGGATTGCCCCGACGGCCGGCGATATGACGAGACCGGCCTTGTAAAACACCCCGGCGGCCAGGGGGATGGCGATAACGTTGTATCCCGTGGCCCACCAGAGATTCTGGACCATCTTCCGGTAGGTCGCCCGGCCGAAAAGAACGAGGGAGGCCACG
>Ga0209605_1002323_pt1 | contig 18537 bp, 8 predicted proteins | sample AD_UKC035_MetaG_FD_184408 | JGI IMG/M metagenome (GOLD analysis project Ga0209605, IMG submission 184408) | Active sludge microbial communities of municipal wastewater-treating anaerobic digesters from USA - AD_UKC035_MetaG (SPAdes) (version 2) | ecosystem: Engineered > Bioreactor > Anaerobic >...
CCTGGTCCTGCGCTCCTTATACATCCAGCAATGCAGTCGGCTCCTGCAGGTCAACGAGCAGGCGTTGATCAGCGAGATGAACAAGGTGCTGCGCCGGCAGTACCGCAAGAAGCTTGGTGGCGATCAGTTCGTCCCGGAAGAGCACATCGCACCGGAGATCGCGGAGCCGCAGCCGACGCTGGAGGACCTCGGCACCGCACCGCAGGAACGCGACCTGTTGCGCATGCTCCTGAGCTATGGGCATGAGCGCATCAACGTGCCCTTCCAGCAGGAGGACGGCAGCACCGTGGAAGAAGAGACCAGCGTAGCAGAGCTCATGTTCGAGCTGCTCGCCCTGGACGACATCCTCTTCGACGAGCCCATCTTCCGCGAGATGTACCTGGACTACCGGCACAGCACCAACCTCGGCCAGTCCGTGGAAGGAACACGCTATGTCACCCACGAACAGGAGCACTGGCGCACCACCGCCATCGATCTCCTCACCGAGAAGCATGTGCTCAGCCCCAACTGGAAGGAACGCCACAAGATCCACGTGAAGCGCGAGAGCGAAGTGCTCTACGACGCGCTGGAGGAAGCCGTGGACATCCTGAAGGAGCGGCGTGTGGACCGCATGATCAAGGACCGGCAGGAGGAGCTGAAGGCCGCTGATGACTTGGGGATCATGGCCCTGCTGCAGGAGATCATGCACCTCACAGAGGCCAAGAAGCGCCTGGCGAAGAAGACGGGCAGGGTGATCGTGGGGTGAGTTCCTACTACCGCGCCACGATCAGCCGATCGCGCCACGCCCCCGAAGGACTTGTCACTTCAACCCAATATGTGCCAGGACGTAGCGTGCTCACATCGAGCGCCACATCACCTTCGGGCACGCTTCCCTGCAGGACCACACGGCCCAGTCCATCCAGGATCCGCAACCCACCCGTGGTCGGATTCTGTACTCGAACGATCGTTGAAGCGGGATTGGGACGGAGCGCTGATGTCGGGCGCGCTTGCAGGTGATCGAAGCCAACCGTACCGTCTATGATGATCGTGTCAACAGCACCGCTGGAACAGCCGGTCTCTGGGTCCGTGTAGAAGTACTCGATCGCGATGGCACTCCCCACTGCAAGGCCAACTGGAGCGAAGTGAACGACCGTATCAGACTCGATCAAATAGACCCCACCTTCAGGCTGGCCAATTGTGCCAAGATCCAATACTTCGCCATTCAAAATTGTTTCAGCGTTCAAGTCGAAAGTCACGTCCGGCGCCGGCAGCACCTCCACGTACATCGTGTCGCGTCCCGGGCAGTAATTCGGAGCGATCACTGTGGCAATGATCTCGTAACTTCCAGGAGGATGAACCGGATAGAACAGACCGACCGCATTGATCGGGGAAGGATAGATCTCCTCATCTACTCCTTCAATTGTTATTCCTGCGTTCATAGGTCGCTGCACGTCGATCACAAGCGTGTCGCTTAGATGACAAACCGATCGGTCAGGACCAAGGCTCACTATGACACATGCCGGGCTTTGGATCAGTTCGCCATAAGCGACGCATTCCCCTCCATTCACGGCGTTCATATAGTAAGCAACTGTACCAGCAACAGGCCGAGCTGCGCACGATCGGTCCACCATACCATTCGCATCGGCTACACCGCCCCACACCCCACCAGCAGGAGTTGCTTCGTAGATCAATGTGTCCTCAGCACATGAGAGCTCGGGGGTACCGGCGAGCAGGTTGAGTGTCGGTGTGCTTATCACCTCCAAGCTCTGGGATGCCACCACCGGACAGCCAGAAACCTCATCCACTACGGAATAGCTCAGCTCGAAGGTACCAGGGTCCTCCGGGGTGAACACACCGGCTTCCACACCGGGGCCACGCCAAACCCCGCCTTCCGGATTCGCATGATCAAGTACGTATGGATCACCTGCGATACACAACACGTCGAAAGGGGTCAGAGCCACGGTCGTCACTGGATCAGAAATGGCGTTCGCGAACCAAGACAGGTTGTTATCGTGCCATAGGACCAGATCCTCCTTACCATCACTGTTCACATCACCGCTATGGATGGCTTGGAATGAAGGCAGTTCGGGCAGGATGCTTATCGGTGCGAATGCACCGAGCACAGGATCATAGGTCGACCATTGCACCGGCTCACCAATGGAGTCGGTCCAAATCATAGCTGCACCGGTACCACAGCCCAAGCGACTCGCGTGGCCACGACGGTATGGAGAGACTGAACTCCCAGCCACGGCACCACCACCTGACAAGAGATATGGACCGTTGCCAATGAATGGAAATCCCCACCAGCCGAGCATGTGATTGGATGCGTTGGCCAGATCTTCATCTCCATCGCCGTCCACATCCATGACTTGTACCGGATGACCACCGATGCTCGCCATGGCGGCAGGCATGATTGTCGCCCATTGTTCTCCGACCGTGCCGGGATTAAGCCATAATTTCAAAGCAGGGGTCAACCCTTCAAAGGCCGCGACATCCAGATCACCATCAGTATCCACATCAAGCAATTCAAAGTCGAAAGTCATACCTCCACCCTGGGTGACAACAACAGGAGGATCGAACACTCCTCCCTGGTTCACTAGCATTTGAACCGTTCCGCTCAAATAGAACAGTTCAGGGTCAGGACCACCGAAAGCATCAGCTAGCCGGATCCGATGCGCTACCCCACCATTCATCTCGAGCACCACCTCTTGTGGTCCGAATGCTCCTGTCCCATCGTTACGAAGAAGCAGGATAGCATCCGACCCGCGATCGCCGATCACAAGATCCAGATCGCCATCGCCTTCTACATCTGCAAAGTCAAAGGCGTCCAGCAGATCAATAGATCCATGGATGGTCTCCATGGCCGGGAAGTTGCCAATCCCGTTCTCATTCCGAAGCCAGACCAAGGAGTTCGGTAGACGCACGATCACGTCGGCGCCATTCACGCCGTCAAGGTCGAGCACCCGGATCTCCTGAACGTCGGGGATGTTCTGAACGAACAGGACACCGGGGTTGAATTGTCCTTGAAGGTCACTGGCCAGCAATCCTGCGGCTAACAGTGCGAAGGATGGTATACGACCCATTTGTGGGAGGATTTGATGGTTCAATATAGGATGCTCCGAACCATCATGGAACACCGGATCGCGTGGATGGTGGAGTTCGTCGAATAACTGGTCGACATAACCCTGCTCCCAAAGCAAAGTCGAACAAAGCTCCGGCTGACCCCGGCACTGCCCATGTCATCCCGATGATCGCCATCCACGCGATCCACTCTGCCATCCGCTCATCGGCACTAGCCCCATAGCTCCTGCTACTCGAGTTTTGGCCTCCACAACACCGAACCCAATAACCCAGCCAGCCATGAAACCCGTTATCCGCGACCTCCTTCTTGCAGTCCTGCTCACCTCGACCCAACTGGTCAGCTCCCAGGACCACCTCACCAACCAGCAGCTCATCCAGATGGTCGAGCTCGGCATGGGCGATGCCATCATCCTTAGCCAGATCGAGAACTCGAACAACGACTTCGATGTCAGCACCCCGGCTCTACTCGTTATGAAGCGATCCGGCATGAATGATGCTGTGCTCGCCAAGGTCATCGAGGCCGCCAAGAACACCTCCAGAAAGGTCGTTGATCCGAATGACCCCATGGCCGCTCACCGACCCGGGATCTATTATAAGGATGCGCAAGGGAACATGGTGGAGCTGATGCCCTCCGTGACATCCCAGAGCAAGAGCAAAGGGGCCTTGGCCACGCGACTCTCTTATGGCATTGCCAAGACAAGAGTCGTTTCTCGCATACCTGGCGCACAAGCCCGCACCCAATTCACGGGTGATGAGGTGTTCTACTTCTACTTCAACCAACAGAATGCCGCCTTCGATCAGAGTTCCATCGCATTCTACGGGTTCCAACAAGCGATCAGCCCGAACGAGTTCGTCCTCGCCGAATTGGATGCGAGCGCAGAGGCCCGTGAACTCGAGACCGGCTCCGCGAACAACTACACGACAGAACTCGGCATCGACGAAAAGCATGCCCGGCCCTTCGAGATTGAGCAACTCGCGCCAGGGATCTTCAAGGTGACCCCATCGTACCTCGCGGCCGGTGAATACTGCTTCGTGTACTCTGGCGCAGCACCTTATGGGCATACCCAACAGAAGGTCTATGACTTCGGTGTCGGCAAAGTCACCGGAGAAGGCATTATCAGCAAGCAATAAGCGCCAGCCCCAGACACGGATCAAACACATCATCCGCAGATCACATACTCCCGACCCGTACCGTCATGAAAACCCGGAAACACTTCACCCCTCTCCTGCTCATTCTCGCCGTCGGAATGGCATTAACGGCCTGTCAGAAGTGCGAGACCTGTTCCTACACCACCAGAAACACCTCCGGCGAGGAGAGCACTTATTACTTCCCGGAGACCTGCGGACCGAAATACAAACGGCAGATCCAGAGAGAGACTTGCGAAACCACGGCCGCCTATTTTGGGTCGACTTGTGTCTGCACGAAGAACTAACTCCAAGCCGATCCAGCTGAACCCTGATCCTTGTAGAACCTCAACTCAACGAACCTCATGAAACCACTTGGCCTCACTCTGCTCTTCAGCACGCTCTTCTCCTTGGCTCACGCACAGGTGATCACCAAGCTGAGCAACGGGACATCAACCTTCTACTATAATGTGGATGACCTGGTCGCCATTGTCCAAGGTGCTGCAGCAAATGACACCATTATCCTGCCAGGAGGCCCGATCAACCTAAATGGTTCATTGATCATCGATAAGAAGTTGATCCTCATTGGAGCTGGCATGTTGAATTCCGGCACCCCAATAACGGGTACCACTACCATCATTGGGACGAATGTGGGGGGCTTCCAGGAAGTCGTCGCAATCTTGTCCAGCGGAGCTGGTTCACGCATCACCGGCATCAATTTCCAAGCCCCGGTTCAATTCACCGGATTCGGCAACAATGCTCCCGCGTTCTCTGCCTCCTTTGAGCGTTGCATGTTCTCTGGCAGCCTAGCCCTGAGCGTGTTCGCTTCTCCGGTCGTGCCGCCATCGGCATCGAACGTGAGCCTGAAGCAATGCATTATCCAACAGGGCATCACCTGCAGCACGAACACCGCCCCACAAGGCTTGCTTGTCGAGAATTGCATCATCACAGGAGGGATCAACTTCGGGGCGGCCAACATCGCGTCCGCACAAGTCACCCAATGCATCATCCTGGCAATGACGAACAATAATGGGGTGAATCAAGGCGTGACCTTCACGAACAACATCTTCACGCGGTCGGGAAGCAGCTTCTCACTCAGCACGGCATCCAGCTATTCGAACAACCTGTTCGTCATGAGCAGCGGCACCCAATTGAATTGGAGCGGGGCGTTCGACGGTGGCGGCAACGTGGGTGTCATGGGAACAGCCAACAACGTCTTCGTGAACCTTGGCTCGTTCACCGCCTACAGCGAGAGCTACGATTACCACCTCGCCCCGGGCAGCCCTGGGTTGAGCATGGGTAGCAATGGCCAGGTCGGCATCTACGGTGGTCCAACGGGCAGTCCATGGAAGGAAGGTGCCATCCCCTTCAACCCCCATTGGATCAGCCTCTCCCCTTCGCTGGGCAGCACCAACGGCGGCGTGATCAACGTGAACCTCTCGGGCGCGGCCCAACAGAACTGACCGGCCATGCAACGCCTAATCACACTTCTGTTGACCGCAACAGCGATCACACTCGCCGCCGGTCAGAGCCCCACCCTGGTGGGCTATGAATACTGGTTCGACCAGAACGATGCCGACCGCACCTACGTGCCCGTAACCCCGGCACAGACGGTGGACCTGGACAATGCGACCCTGAACACCAGCGGGCTCGCGCTCGGAGCGCACGTGGTGAACCTCCGTTGGAAGGACCAGGGGCCCGGCGGCAGCAAGCGCTGGAGCACCGTGGTGACCCGTGCGCTGCAAGTGGGCCAACCCGGGCCATGGGAGATCGTGGCCGTGCGCTACTGGGTGGGCAACCCCACCAACGGCGCCGATGCGCTCGTGCGCACCAAGGTCTTCAACACTCCGCAGACCACGCTCAGCTTCAACGGCCTGCTGGAGCTCTGCGGCTATCCCACCGGTACCCAGACGCTGAAGCTGCAGCTGCTGGACAACCACGGCCAATGGAGCGCCGTGGTGACCCGGCCCGTCAACATCACCCCCGCAGGTGATCTTGGGTTGCCGACCATTTCGGCTTCCACGTCCACCATCTGCCCGGGCGATGTGGTCACCTTCACGGCCACACCGCCCTCTGGGCCGGGCATCGCCACGCCTACGAGCTTCACCTGGCAGGTGCCCACCGGCAATGGCTGGAGCGCCTGGCCCTCGGACAGCGCCAGCATCGTGGTCACCATCGGCGATGTCTCCGGCACCATCCAGGTGACACCGGGCAACCTCTGCGGCACCGGCCCCACAGCCTCGCTTGCCGTGGACATCGTTCCGACACCCGATCAACCGGGCCTCATCACCGGTCCGCTGCAGGCGTGCGTCGGTAGCACGGTCACCTTCGGTACACCGGCCGTTCCTGGCCTCACCTATGTGTGGTCGATCACCGGGGGCTGGACGGCCAACGGAGGTCCTGATGCGACGATCACCACCACGATCGGGGCATCGGATGCGACCATTTCAGTGACCCCCTACAATGCCTGTGGCGTGGCGGGACCCACGCGGGAGGCGGCCATCACCGTGACCCCCCCGCCGGATGCCGGTGCGGATGGCAGCCTGGCGATCTGCTCCAATGGAGCTCCGATCAGCCTGTTCGGTCAGCTCCAAGGCAGCCCGGACGGTGGTGGGGTCTGGTCTCTCAACACCGTTCCCATGTCCGGCATATACGACCCGGTGTTCGATGCGCCCGGAGCTTATGTGTACACGATGCACGGCTCAGGTCCCTGTCCGAATGCCAGTGCCACCGTGGTGGTCAGCGAAACGCAGGCCCCCAACGCTGGCACCGATGCATCGCTCAGCGTGTGCAGCAATGCCACGCCCGTGTCGATGTACGCGGCGCTCGGCATCACTCCCGAGGATGGGGGGACCTGGGCCGGACCCAGCACGACCACTGGGGCCTTTGACCCGGCCAGCATGGTTTCGGGTGGCTACACCGTGACCATGGCTGGCACACCACCATGCTCCAACGCCAGCGCCACGGTCACGGTGACGGTTCAGCAGGCCCTCAGCGCCGGGACCGGAGGTATGCTCGAGCTCTGCTCTGGGTCTGAAACCATCGATCTTTTTAACGCACTTGGAGGACAACCTGATCCCAGTGGAAGTTGGATGGGACCTCTCGGAGCAGATGAGGGCATATTCACGCCTGGCATCAGTCTTGAAGGGGTGTTCACATATACTGTACAAGGTTCGGGGGTATGCATGGATGCGAGCGCGGCCTTGGAGGTGAATGTGTTAAATCTGAGCCTCACAAACATCTCCGGGCCATTCAGCATTCCTGCCCAAGCAGTGGTGAGCTATCTCGCGGAACCAGCACTACCCGATGCAGACAGCATCCTCTGGACCATACCGACGGGTTGGGCATGGGATGCCAGTGATGCGGATACCACCGATGCCGAAGCGCTTCTATCGGCCCCACCGGGTGGCGTGTCCCAGCTTTGCGCTCAGGCGTTCGGCGCTGGTTGCGTAGGTAATACGGTGTGCTTCGATGTGAACGTTGGGATAGCCGAGGCGATTACGGCGCTTGTGCGCGTCTTCCCCAACCCGAACAACGGATCCTTCACGGTCAGTGCGGCAAGCCTGTCCGAGTCAATGCAGGTGCAGGTCGTCAATTCGTTGGGCCAACAAGTGGCCGCCTTCGTTGTCGGTCGGCAGGGCGATTTGGTGAACCTGGAGGATTTACCCTCAGGCGCGTATTCGCTGCATTGGAGAGTAGGGGACCATAGTGGTGCTCAACGCATCGTAGTTGCCCGGTAGACGACCATTTCCGAAGCGGCCACCCGCTTTCGCGAATGGCCGCTTCGGCACCTTTCATAACGCACCGGTTCAGAATTTTGGTTGAACTTGCGCCTATGCCACCGCTGGATTTGGAAACCTCAATTGGGTGAAGCCTTGGCATGAGCAATAGGAAGGGTCATATCGTCGGATTGGCGCTAAGTGTGTGCTCGCATTTTGCACCCTGGCTTGCGTCTGCGCAATTCGATGTGGTCGTTGCGCCCGGGAATTCTCCACCATATTGCGGTCAGGAGATCCTCACGCTTCAAGTGAATGCCGTCGCCTGCGGCGCAGGTAGCACGGTCACGTGGTTCCTGACGAATGGATCGGTCGATATCGAACCACCACCAGGACCCCTCTGCACGTTCACCACCACCTTCGGAGTTGGCTGCTGGGATGCGACCGTGACGGTGAACGGAACCACCTACCCGGTGATCAATGATCTCTTCTGTGTGAATCCCTTTCCTGTGGCCTCCTTCACGGTGTCGGAGACCACTATTTGCGAAGGGGGATGCATCACCTTTACCGATGCCAGTACGCCTGCCGGACAGATCGATAGCTGGACCTGGACCGGACTGCCCTGTGCGGAAGCCGCCGATGGGCTCCCTGGGTTCAGTTGCTGCTTTCCAGATGCCGGGACCTACTATCCCGACCTGACCGTGTTCTCGAACGGCTGTCCGGATGCGGTGCTCGATTCCATCGCCATTGTCGTGAGCGATAGCTACCCGACAGCCCTGTTCAGTCCCGTAAGCCTGTTGGATTGTCCAGCCCCCTTGGACATCACCTTGACCAACGGATCAGGTCCGGGCCTGTCGTCCTCCTGGGAACTGACCAATACGGCAACTGGCACGGTGGTATGCGACGCGGAGACCACGGACATGCTCTGCACCGGTGTGATCGCCGGGGAGTATGAGGCCTGCTTGGAAGTGACCAACAGCGGCGGATGCAGCCATGAGGTGTGCCACCCCGTGGTGATCTTCGATTCACCCCTTCTGGATATCAGCGTAAGCCCATCGCCCACCTGTGCCAGCGTGCCCGTCACGTTCTCGGCGGGCGGCACCCAACCGGCATCACCCAGTTCGGTGCAGTGGGACATCGGATGCGACGGGAGCGTCGATGGCAGCGGGTTGAACTGGAGCTACGCGTTCAGCCCTGCAGGTACGTACCAGGTGTGCGTGCAAGTAGCGTATTCATCCACGTGCGTCGCCGACACCACGTTGACCATTGAGGTGTTCGATCCGCTTGTTGCAGCCTTCTCGCCGGGCGATACCACCGTGTGCTTCTCTCCGGTAACACTGTCGTTCACGAACCAATCCAGTGGCAGTGGCACGCTGGGCTATAGCTGGCGGGTCAATGGTGTGCAGCAGGCCACGACCACCGATCTCACGTGGACCTTCTCCACAAGCAGCATGGTGGAGCTGGTGGTCACCAATGACCAGGGCTGTACCGCAACGGAGCAGGTCAATGTCGAGATCGACCTGCCGGAGCTGGATTTGTCCGGCATTCCCTTTGGCGCTTGCGTGGGCCAGACCATCGCACCGCAGTTCGATCTGGAGGTCATTCCCGACGAAGCCCCTTACACCTACTCCTGGGACTTCGATGGCGGCGGAGAGGACAGCAATGCGCAGAACCCGACCTGGTCATATAGCGCCACGGGCAACTACAGCATCTGCCTTACCGTGACCACCGCATCCGGCTGCACGGTGACCGATTGCCGGAGCATCCTGGTATCACCCGCCTTGGATGCGGGGTTCGGACCCGTGCCACAGGCCTTGTGCGCCGGAGCTGGCGTTTCCCTCCAAGCGGATAATCCCAATGGTTCACAGTATCTGTGGGATTTCGGTGATGGATGGACCGTGACCACACCAGGACCCTCCGTGAACTACATGTACAACGACACAGGCTGCTTTGATGTGACGTTGACCATTTCCAACGACGGTTGCATGGCCGATTCCACCATCACCGACGCCATCTGCATCTGGGGGCCGGTCGCTGACTTCACCATTACCCAGAGCTGCACCGCCCCCTTCGAAGTATCCTTCTCCGACCAATCGATCTTCGCCGATAGCTTGTTCTGGGATTTCGGCGACGGCACCGAATTGACCGGCGACGTGGTGAATGATGCGCCCGGTATTCTCAACCCTACGCATGTCTACACGAACGAGGGCACCTATACGGTATGCTTGACGGCTGCCGCAGACACCTCTTCCTGTCCGCACACCCGCTGCTTCGAGGTCTACATCGACATACCGAGCGCAGAGCTCCAGTTCACACCGACCAGCGGATGCCCTCCCCTCTGCGTGGTGTTCAGCAGCACGGAGACCTACAACATGGAATGGGAGGTCGCTTTCGGCAATGACAATACACTGGTGGCCACGGCGCAGGGGTGCACACCGCCGCCCGACGATATCGATGATTGTGTCAATTGGTATGTAAGCTACACCGATAGCCCGGCACCAGAGACCAGCTGGATAGTCCCCTTCCAAGGCGGGAACATCTTTCCCGCATGCGTGAACTATGAGAATTCCGGCGCCTATACGATCACAGCGATCGCCACGAACATCAATGGCTGCACGGATACCACCGTGTACCAGGATGCGATCACCATCAGTACGGCACCGGATTTCGCGACCTTCAGTTATGCGGTCACCAACCCATGTGGTCCGTATTGTGTGGACCTGACCGCAGATAACAGCTTGGACAGCTACCTGTGGTCATACCGGCTCAACCCTTTCGGCCCTTGGGTGGTGATCCTCGGGAACACGGAGGCGGAGGCGCTATGCCTGGATGACCCGCCCGGCTACCTGGAGGTGCGTTTGGAGGGGGGTCAAGGCACCTGCTCTGATGGCCAGACCGGAACCATCATGTTCCCCTCCACCGCCGCTTCTACTTTCAGTGTCAGCGATGGCACACCTTGTCTAGGTCAGGAAATCCAATTCGCAGAGCAGGCCGGGACATCCGGAACAGGGCATGCATGGTCTATTGATGGTGTTTCGGTGCCGGGTGGAACCACCATGGACCACGTCTTCATGGACAATGGCATTTATGAAGTGTGCTTGAGCCTTCTGGACGCACAGTACAATTGCCCGGACACGCTCTGCCAGACGGTTGAAGTGTATACGCCGGAACCATCGATTGATACCACATTCACCCCGTTGGGTTGTGCATTCATCATGGAAGCTTGCGATACGAATGTCGCCGCCGGGAACAACTACAGCTATACCCTGCTGCGCATCTTTCCTTCGGGTCTTCCGGAGGTGCTGTCGTTCAACTCATCTAACCCCTGTGCATCCGCAACACTGCCAATGGGGGTCTATGATCTTGTCGTTGCTGTGAGCGGACCCGGTGGCTTCAGTAACTGCACGGCAATAGACACGATCCATGACCTCCTCGGACTAGGCAATGTATTAGGTCCATGGACTTGGACTCCGATCGACACGGCGAACTGTGCGCCATATTGCGTGCAGTTTGAGGTGTACAATCCGCTAGCCGCTGGCGTAACCTATCTCTGGGATTTTGGGGATGGAAGCGGAGGAAGCGGGCCAACCCCCGATCATTGCTTTGGTTCTGCGGGGATTTATTGTCCGACGTTGCAGGTGGGGTTCCCGAACCAATGCGACGTCTTTTACCCGTGCGTCGATTCCATCGTGGTACTCCCCTATGATGTATCGGTCAGTTACGACCCTATCCTATGTGAAGGCGATACCTCATGGGCTGTATTCACACACTCTCCTCCATTCGGCATTGATGCCGTCACGTTCGCCCCCAGCACGGATGTGGTTCCAGGCCTGCCATGGAACTATGGGCTGCACCCTGCCCAAACAACGCAGTTCCTTGCCACGGCTGAGTATTACCAATGCGTGGATGTGGATACTATCGATTTGATCGTAAACCCGTTGCCAGCTATTGCGGCGGAACCATTTGGTCCCTTCTGCATCAACTCCGGTCCACTTCCTGATCCCGATATCGATCCGGATCTCGGGAGCTTTTCTTGGCCCTCAAACTCTACGGACCCACTCGTTATCGGAGGCGGTCCCAACATGGTTACATACGCATACACCGATGGAAATGGCTGTACGAGCACCTTGGATATACCCTTCGCCATCCACGATACAACGGCCGTGGTCTTCGACAGTATCCATGCCTGCATCAACGCCGACCCGTTCGACCTGACCCCCTTTGTGGACCTGCCCGGAGGAACGTTCAGCGCACGCTATGATGGCACGGTCTGGACCCTGCTGCCTGCCCTGTTCGACCCCGGAGCCCTGGTTCCAGCACCCACAGCAGCGCAGCAGGTGGGCATCCGGTACATCCATCAGAACGCCGAAGGGTGCTTCAGCACGAATGATACGGTGCTCACCGTGCATCCACTGCCCCAAGTGCAGTTCAGCGCGCCTGATGTCTGCACCTATGCGCCGTTGACCATCACCAACACGAGCACGATCACCTCGGGCACCATCGAAAGTTGGGCCTGGGACATTTCTGGGCAGGGACCTCTCTCCAGTGAGGAAGTGGGTCCGTTCGACTATCCGGTTCCTGATACGATCCCGGTTTCCCTCACGGCCACCTCGGACCGCGGATGCGTGGGCTCGCTGGATGGGGAAGTGATCATCCATCCCGTGCCCGTGGCCAGCTTCATATCGGACAATGCCTGCCAGTACGACACGGTCCTCTACACGGATGCCTCCACCATCGCATGGAACAGCGGTGTGGATGTTGTCGCCACCTGGGTCTGGCGCTTCGGCGATGGCGGAGATGCCATGGGTCCGTCCCCCTCGCATTCGTGGCAGCTCTGGGGCACTTCCACGGATACGCTCATCGTGACCTCGGCCTTCGGCTGCGCTGATACCGCCACACGCAGCATGGTCATCCACCCCGCCCCGGTGAACAGCATGGTCGTGGACCCCAACTGCTTCGGGCAGAGCACCACGATGAGCAGCACATCCACCATTCCCCAGGGAGGCATCGCGGATACGCAGTGGTCCATGGATGCAGGTCCGGTCAACTACTCCGGCACCACCGCCGTTCACACCTTCTCCTCCGCAGGCTTCTTCCCCATCAAGCTGCAGACCGTGAGCGACCAGGGATGCACCACCCTGCTCACCGACACCCTGGAGGTCTGGCCACTGCCCCAGGTATCCTTCGTCCCGACCGATACCGTGCTGTGCGTGAACGACCCGGTCGAACTGACCGACGCCAGCACGATCCCGGCACCCTACACGAACAGCTCCTGGCTGTGGACCATCAATGGAACGGTGACCGGCGAGGGACCCACCATGACCTTCACCTTCGACACGGCTGGCGCCTATGCGCTCGGGCTTGTGGTGACCAGTGGCAATGGCTGCCAGGACTCGCTGACCATCTCGGACCTGATCACGGTGCATCCGCTGCCCATCGCCGGATTCCATCCCAGTCCCAACCGCACCGGCATCCTTTCACCAGAGATCCAGATGGTGGACACGGCACAGTTGGCTGTGGAGTGGGCTTACGACCTGGGGGATGGCAGTTACTCGACCGAGCAAGAGCCGCTCCATACCTATGCCACCTTCGGCACCTACCTCATCCAACAGATCGTCACCAGCATCCATGGCTGTCTGGACACTGCCTACCAGGAGGTGACCATCGACCCGGACCTGCTCATCTACGTTCCCAACAGCTTCACACCCGACGGTGACGGCATCAACGACAGCTTCCTGCCATCATTGGATGGCTTCGCCGTACGCGACTACAACCTCACTATATGGAACCGCTGGGGGGAGATGCTCTTCGAGACGAACGATGAGGCTAAAGCTTGGGATGGAAGCGTAGCTGGAGGCCCGGTGCAGGACGGGGTGTACATCTGGCAGTTGGAGCTTCATGCGCATGAGTTCGTAAGCCGGAAGAAGTTGCGGGGGCACGTGACACTGTTGAGGTAGGCAAACGAACATCCCCGATCTGTGGATGGTCGGAATACTGCTATCTTACCATCACTAGATGACCTGCTTTAGTTCCATACTTCGCACTCGTGTTCTAGCGATGGCCTCAGCGATGGCCATGCTTGGTACAGTCCGGGGCCAATCGTCGCAGATCGACTCACTCAAATCAGCCCTTGCGGAGGCAAGCAACGATACAGCCCGCGTAGAATTGTTGATGAACCTTGCGAATGCTGAATACCAGTCACATCCCGATGTGGCATTTGACTACTCGGAGAAGGCCCTTCACTTAGCAACGAAGGCCAACTACCACAGTGGAATTGCCGACGCTCACGGTTGGTTGGCCTACCTGGAATTGAACAATCGCTCCCATACCGCCAAGGCAAGGGAGCATTACGTCCAAGCGCTGTCACTCTGGACCGAATTGGCCAAACGCGTAGGTGCGGATCCTCGATTGGATTCCATCCAAGTCTATGCGGGTTTGTCCCATTCCATCATCAACATTGGCTACGTGGATGAGTTGGAGTTGAACTTTTCCAGTGCGTTGGAGAACTATGAACGTGGAATCGATCTAGGTAAGAAGTATGGTCTGCATGAGCATGTGGCATCTTGCTACATGAACATCGGGAATATTCGGAAGTATCAGGGGGATCTTCCTCGGGCGCTGAAGAATTATGAGCTGGCATCTGAGCTTGGGCGGCAGCACGGTCTTCAGAGTATTGAAGGGCTTTCCCTAACCGCTACAGGCACCCTCTGGGAGGACACCGGTTACTTGCTCGAAGCAAAGCAACTTTACTCCAGAGCCTTGGGCATACATCGACAACAAGGCGATGTCATCTACGTAGCGGCTTGCCTGAATAATCTGGGAAGTGTTGCTCAGGGGTCGGAGAACTGGAATGATGCCATTCTGTACTACGACTCTGCTGCCGTCCTGGCGCTTGGGGTCGGTGCGCTTCGGTCATACTGCACGTATGTGAACAATGGAGGATCTGCATTATCATTTCTAGGTAAGGATGATGCAGCAATACTCAAGTATGAGGAGGCGCTTCGACTCGCGTTGGAGAATAAGATCAGCCAATTACCAGCCCTGCTGCTGAACAATTTGGCCCGGAGCTATCTGAAGCTCGGCAGAACACTACATGCACTACAGATTGCAGAGCGTGCTTATAGACTGGCGATTGAGGATGGCATTCTATTGGAACAAGAAAGGTCAGCCGAGTTGCTGTCGAGGATCTATGTCCAGGTCGGCCGTGATCATGAGGCGTACGATATGAGCGTATTGCACATGCTTTTGTCTAATAGTCTACAAGGCGACAAGGTTCATAAGCTTGCAGCTCGTTCGGTAATGAAAGAGGAAATTCGACTTGAGGGCTTACAAGACAGCCTTTCGAGAGCGAATGAGTCAGCAGCATCAGAGAGGGAGGCGTCGTTTGCCAGTGTGAAGGCTGTTCGAGAGCGCACCACCTCTTTTACAATTGCGGGTATAGGCCTGTTGCTCGTTGGTGGAGGGGTCGTGGCCGTCGCCCTAGACCGTCGCCGTCGTAAGCACTGCCATACCCGCCAAACCGCCCAACTCCAAGCCCGGGCCTGGCGCGCACAGGTCAACCCCCACTTCATCCATACTGCCCTTCAGAACATCAACGCGTATGTGCAGGCCAATGAGCGGGATCTAGCCTCCTCTTTCCTCATCCGTTTCGCACGTTTAATGCGAGCTGTTTTGGAGAACGCACGCAAGGATGAAGTGAGCTTGGCCGAAGACCTTGGCGTATTGCGCGACTATCTGGAATTGGAGCGCTTGCGCTTGGGTGGGCAATTGGAGTACCGCCTGGACGTTGAGCCTGATATTGAGCTTGAGGAGATCATGGTTCCCCCCATGCTATTGCAGCCCTATGTCGAACAGGTCATCTGGAACCATATGGGACTACACGACAACACGGGGCTATTGCATATCCGGGTTCAAAGGCAGCTCGGCAATATTGTACTCACCCTACAGGACAATCTGCCATACGATACAGTGAACCAGCAGGCAGCACCAGATCGCTCCAACGGAACGGACATCACAGAAGCCCGCTTGGCGCTCCTAATGAAGCAGGGCGGTAAGAGGGCTTCGGTCAAGGTCCTGCCATTGCCGGATGGTCAACGTGTTGAACTTACCCTCCCCCTAAGAGAGGCGGCCTGAACAGTGCTGGTCCGAAAAGTACATAGCCAGTTCTGGAGCGGATCAGGTGCCCGGCACCGCTGGTCGCTACTTCTCATCCTTTTCACTGCCTTAGTGCCTGCAAGCGCTCAGGTTGCAGTGATGGATTCCTTGCGTGGCGTGTTGGTGAAGGCACGGAACGATACCACACGCATCGGTGCATTGATCGCCATGTCCGAGCACATCTACGCCACCGACCCGGATACGAACGCGGTCATTTGCCGGGAGGCGATACGGCAAGCGGACGAGGCTCTCGGCAGGGGGGGTGTCAACGGTCAGGTGAGGTCGGCATTACTCCGGCAGAAGGCGACGGCCATCAACAACTTGGCGGTCACCCACTTCATCTACGGCGAACTGGACAGTGCCCTGGCCTGCTTCCGTCGGGCCCGGTCCATCCATCGCGCGAACGGGGCCATCGTCGGAGAAGCGGACGCCTGGAACAACGAGGGCATGGTGCACGAGGCCCGTGGCGATCACGCTCAGCAGCGGCGGTGCCTCACCGAAGCACTGAAGGTATACGAGCGCGCCGGTGATCAGCAGCGCATGGCCGCGGCATTGAATAACATCGGGCAGTACCACACGGCCCGCGGCCTAATGGACAGTGCGTTGTTCTATATGGAACGCAGCCTGGCCATCTACCGCGCGATCAAGGATGAGCGGGGCATCGCCCATGCGCTGCTGAACATCGGCATGAACCATCGGGACCGCGGCCGTCCGGCTGAGGCGCTCGAGCTCCTGCTATCCAGCGAGACCGCCTATGCACGATTGGGTGAGCGCGAGGCATTGGCCACCTGCAGGAACAACATCGCCACGATCTACGCCGACCAGGGATTGCCTGGGCAGGCCCTGCGCTACTACCACCAGGCGCTGGATCTCAACACCGCTATGGGCGACCGCATAGGGCAGGCCGACAACCACATGAACCTTGGCTCCACGCTGGAGGCCCAGGGTGAGTTGGACATGGCTTTACAGGAGTTCCAGAAGAGCCTGGACCTCTACCTGTCCACCGGCGACAGGCGAGGTGAGGCCCTGGTCCGCGGGCACCTGGGTAACCTCTGGAAGAACAAGGGCGATCGCCCCCGCGCTTTGCTGGAGCTTCGGCACAGTCTGGCATTGAGCAAGGAGCTCGATTCGCCGCGCGAGCTTGCCACGGCCTTGTACAAGCTGGGGCATTATTTCGAGGCTGAAGGCCAAACGGACTCTGCGCTGTACTATTACCAGGCCACACTGCAATTGGACCAGAGCATTGAGGACAGGGAAGGAGAATCATTCGCCCTCTACAGCATCGCCAAGACCAAACTGAAGCAGGGGCGAACGAAGGAGGCCATCACGCTGGCCGACCAAGCGCTATCCATCGCTCAGCAAAGTGGCTATCCCGTCAACATCCTGCGCGCCACCGAGGTGCTTCACGAGGGGCTTGCCCGGCAGGGTAGCTGGTCACGTGCATTGGAGATGTTGGAGCTGCACCAGCAGATGAAGGACAGCTTGAACAATGCGGAGAATGCCAAGAAGACCGTGCGCCTTCAGATGCGGTATGACTTCGATCGGAAGCAACTGGCCGATAGCATCGCCCACGCAACTGCGATGGCCGAGCTCGAGAGCGAGCGGCAGATCGCCATCCTGGAGGGCGAGCAGGCCCGCAACCGGTCATGGGCGTTCGGCATTGGCGGTGTCCTGCTCCTTGGCGGTGGGGGCATGATCTATCGCATCGACCGCAAACGCCGCAGGGAGCGCTTTGAACGTGATGCGGCCCTACTGCAGATGAAGGCGCTACGGAACCAGATGAACCCGCACTTCATCTTCAACGCGCTCAACAGCATCAATCACTACGTGCAGGAGAACGAACGCGACCTGGCCAGTGGCTTCCTCACCAAGTTCGCGCGGCTCATGCGGCTGGTGCTGGAGAACAGCAGGCGGGAGGAGGTTCCTCTGACCCAGGACCTGGAAGCTCTTCGACTGTACATGGACCTTGAACAGGCACGCATGAACAACAAATTCGACTATTCGATCCATGTCGACCCTGCCATCGATCAGGAAACAGCGCAGGTGCCACCGCTCGTGTTACAACCGTTCATGGAGAATGCCATCTGGCATGGGATCTCACGCAAGGAAGGAAAGGGGAACATCGCGCTCACGGTCCGACAGGAGGCGGGGCAATTGATCATGACCGTTGAGGACAATGGCGTAGGACGTCGGGCACCAGACCAACCCCCGCTCACGGATGCGCCGCCGAAGACCTCCCTGGGCACTACCATCACAAAAGATCGATTGGCAATGCTGGGGCAACAACGGGGGATGGAGTCCGGATTCCGATTTGTGGATCTGGTACAGGGTACCAGGGTCGAGGTGTTCATGCCACTCGTGATCGAGGCTTAGTTCCGCGACGCGCTTTCTCATACCGTTCAAGACCTCAAGGCCACCAGCTGCTCGATCGCACTGGTGCAGGAAAGCGTTCCGGCACAATTTGGCATCATAAGGAACGGCA